>OGQL01000264.1_pt1 | contig 44688 bp, 52 predicted proteins | sample 1553211 | NCBI WGS metagenome assembly OGQL01 (sample SAMEA2579942, study PRJEB22360) | human gut metagenome
GAAGCTGCGGTGCTGGAAGAGCCGCCGCAGGCAGTCAGAACACCGGCAGCAGCCACGACACCGGCAGCAGCCAGAAAGTTACGACGAGAGATCATGTTTTTCATAAGTCTATATCCTCCTGATATTTGGAAGCGTTCGTGTTATTTGCAGCCCTTGCGCACGGCCCATGAGCCAGTGTCCCGAAAAGCTGTTAAGGAAGCAGCGCTCCCTTCCCTCAAAGCAGCTCTGCTTCCTTGAGTCTTATTATAAGCACTTCGGTGCAAGTCCGCAATTCACAAATCGTCCATAGTTTTGGAGGGGTTTCGGGTAAAACTCGCTATTTTTCACAAAATCAAACGTCGCTTTTTGGTTACTTTTTCAAATTGTTCACCTAAGAAAAACAGAACATGAAAGCAATTCACACGTAACAAAAAGATGACACAACTTTCCTCTCCTGAAGTTTGCTACCGCTAACATCCATGCATCCTCTTGCATCTCGGGCCGAATCATGGTAGGATAATATCGGTTAGTTAGTATATACTATCCAAATGAGAAGAGCGCATCCATTCCTATTATATATGGAGGTACAAATCATGAACTATCTTGAGATCGTAGACGTTCAGGGCCGTGAGATCCTGGACTCCCGCGGCAACCCCACTGTTGAGGCTGAGATCACCCTCGCCGACGGCACCGTGGCCCGGGGCTGCGCACCGTCCGGCGCATCCACCGGCGAGTTCGAAGCGCTGGAGCTGCGCGACGGCGACAAGGGCCGCTATCTGGGCAAGGGCGTCACCAAAGCTGTGGAGAACATCAACACCGTCATCGCTGATGCCGTCATCGGCATGGATGCTTCCGACATCTACGCCATCGACAAGGCTATGATCGACGCCGACGGCACCAAGGACAAGTCCAAGCTGGGTGCAAACGCCATTCTGGCCGTTTCCATCGCTGCCTGCCGCGCTGCTGCCACTTCGCTGGATATGCCCCTCTACCGCTTCCTCGGCGGCGTGAACGGCAACCGTCTGCCCGTCCCCATGATGAACATCCTGAACGGCGGCGCACACGCCACCAACACCGTGGACACCCAGGAGTTCATGATCATGCCCGTGGGCGCACCTTCCTTTAAGGAGGGCCTGCGCTGGTGCGCTGAGGTCTTCCACGCTCTGGCTTCCATCCTGAAGGCAAAGGGTCTGGCTACCTCCGTGGGCGACGAGGGCGGCTTCGCTCCCAACCTGTCCAGCGACGAGGAGACCATCGAGACCATTCTGGCCGCCATCGAGAAGGCCGGTTATCTTCCCGGCAGGGACTTTATGCTGGCCATGGACGCTGCTTCCTCCGAGTGGAAGAGCCCCAAGGGCAAGGGCTTCTACAAGCTGCCCAAGGCCGGCACCGAGTTCACCTCCAGTGAGCTCATCGCACACTGGAAGAAGCTGGTGGAGAAGTACCCCATCATCTCCATCGAGGACGGTCTGGACGAAGAGGACTGGGAAGGCTGGCAGGAGATGACCCGCGAGCTGGGCGGCAAGGTCCAGCTGGTGGGCGACGACCTGTTCGTCACCAACACCGAGCGTCTGGCCAAGGGCATCCAGCTGGGTGCCGGCAACGCCATCCTCATCAAGCTGAACCAGATTGGCTCTGTGTCTGAGACCCTCGAGGCCATCAAGATGGCTCACAAGGCCGGCTACACCGCCATCAGCTCTCACCGCTCCGGCGAGACTGAGGACACCACCATCGCCGACCTGGCCGTGGCTCTGAACACCTGCCAGATCAAGACCGGCGCTCCCAGCCGCACCGAGCGTGTGGCAAAGTACAACCAGCTGCTGCGCATCGAGGAGCAGCTGGGCGGCAGCGCCGTCTACCCCGGCATGGCTGCCTTCAACGTGAAGCGCTGATGCAGAAACCGCTTATAAAATAATAACAAGAGCCCTGCTCCTCGGAAAGCTGTTAGCTTTCCGCAGGAAGCAGGGCTCTTATTTATTGCACTGTCCCCAATTTCTTCTTTTATTCTGAACTTCATTCCGGCAGTGAAGCATAGGTCTGCAGAATGTCTATCCGCAGATCAATCACTCGTCTTTCCCGAATCGACACATATTTCTGAGCCAGTTTGTATTCTTTAAGAACTTCCTGTACTTCTTTATCTGAAAAGTTTCCTTTTCTCAGTAGAGCTGCATCCTTTGCCATTGCGCGGAGCATCAGCAGATATGATGTCCGAATACCGGGCTGCGGCTCCGCCGCATAGGCAATGCCCAGCGTTGCGGTCCGAATCGCATCATCATAATCTGCACGCTCAAAATAAATGTCTGCAAGCGTCAAAGCGCACTGCGGCGCCTTCAAATTAGTGACTGCCTCTTCTAGGGCCTGAACTGCTTCGTCCGGCTTGCCTAACCCCTGATACCTTTCATACTCGCACATATAGGCTCTTTCGTCAGCCGGAATATATTTTTTATATTCTTCAATCAAAGTTTTTGTCTTTTCTTCATAACCGTCCGGCTTGACCTTTATATAGTAAAGGAACAAAAAGCGGAAGCCGCGCCAGTTCCATCTTGAGCGATCCGGGCAATTTTTTTGCAGTGCGGCGGCTAGTTCTTCCAGCTCATCTGTCAGCCCTGCATCCATAGCATAGGTCAGGGCATCGGCATTCAAGTCGATATTATCCGGCCATTTTTTCAATCCGACCTTGCATACACGGACAGCTCTCTCATTCTGCTGGCGGCGTGAAAAGCCGACAGCTGCATTGTGGTAATCATCTGCACTGCCAGAAATCACACCGCTCTGTATCTGCTCATAGATTTGATCGATTTCTTTTTCACTTTCGGCCTGATCGATGTTCTGCACTGCCTGTACCAGACTTTTTATTCTTACTGCATTTTCTTTTTCCGGTCTTTTTGAAAAATAAGCCTGAAAAAGCTTTTCGAAATCCTCCACGTCATGTCCACTTTCTTGACCTTTCTCCGACTCCGTCGGTACTATACTCGTTTCGTCCACCGGCAATTCTTTATAATTCATTTCAGGCATTTTTTGTTTCCTCCTTAAAATTCATTGGTCTTGGATGTATTGTAAGTGCTATCATGCGTATTATATTCGCTGTCTGTTATGTCCGTGAGAACTTTGGCATTCTTTATTGACTCTCCGTTCATCTTTTTCTCCCAGACCTCATTCAGTTTTCTATTGACATTTTTCAGCTCGTCATTTTTTCTCTCTCTTTGCCTTTCAAGAGCTTCTTTTTCCAACCTGACTCTTTCAATTTCTAAGTTCAGCTGTTGTATCTGGTCTTCTGCTTCAGCTTTTAATTTTTCAATCTGTATCTCCAGTTCCCGTCTCTTCCCGCTAATTTTCCCTTCCAATGTCTTGATTTTTATATTCTGGTCTCCTATTTTTTTCTCTAGATCGACCAGAATTTTATCTATGGTCCTTCTTTCACTGCTCAGTCTTTCAACAAGTCCTACCGTTTCTTCTCCATCATCAGGGGCATTTCCCGCTCCCGGCCTACTCAGCTCGCTGTCGCTCATTCTGCCCCCTCCTTTCACATCTGGACTTTAAAACACGACTTCACCGTCTGAAATCGTTATTTTGTCTTTTCCCTTTACTTCAATATAAAAGAGTACCGTCTGTTCCATCACCTTTGCTCCAAGCTCGAATCTGAATGTAAGACGGAACGCACTAAACGGCAGTTTTTCTGGTATTGAATGTATCACCAGACAGATATTCAGTGCACCCTCCGGCAGGAGCTCATGTCGACCATTCAGGATATTCGCTCCGCCCTTCTCCGCAAACCGATAGCCGCAGCTTTCCGCTATTGGGTCCGCAGAGCCTTTTTCCTGCACAGCTTCATAAGGCTCTATCCTTATTTCCTTAAACCGAAGTTTCTTCACCGGAAGCTTTCCGGCATTTTTCAGCGAAAAAAAGATTTTGGGGACACAGTTTTCTTTCGCTTCCTGCCTTTCTTTTCCCAGAGGGAAAGCATCGTGCTTAAAATAGCTCACATATTTTTCCTGCCCCTGCTTCAAATAAGAAAATATCTGCTTCCTGTCTTCTTCCGTATCCGCAGCCATTTCCAGAGCCTTGATTCGGATGCTGAACGCCGCCGCATACTCTTCCAGTGTCAGCTCTTTCAGCCGGGTATCCTGAAGATATACAAGCCACGCCATGATCAGTGAACCCGCAAAGCCCAGATAACCGCCTAGGAAGGAAAGCCAGTCTGAGCTGTCCAGACTTTCCCCCGCCGGGAAGCCCGCCTGAAAGTAAAACGCACCGTACACGGCCCATCCGCCGAGTATAAGGAGCACCGCTGCTAGGACAACCTTCGCCTTGTCCCTCTCTCCGATTTTCCAGAGGTGTCTTGCCCGCCAAAGCGCGAGCGCGACGGCCAGTATTGTTCCTCCGCCCAGCAGCATCCTCTCTCCCCCTGACCTGTATTTTTCCAAAAACATCTCTGTTTTTTATTTTACACTCTTATCTCGACGAAATCAATTTGCGTATCGTCTCAATCTGCTGAATCCTTGCAATTCTACGTTTTTACCGATTTGCAACAGAAAACTTGTTGCACTATTCAGTCTTGACAGCCCAGGGCCCAGTTTTGCCCTCCTTGTTTTCAACAGCTTCCACCCTTCTTCTCATAGATCAAGTGTAGCGCGACAATTTTTTTGCGAAACTCGGACAGAATTTTTGAGAAAAAATAGCCCGGTTCTAAGAAGTAAATCCGAAACCCGCTCACTTGCATCGACGGCCCCCTAAACGGGGGAGCCGCCCATGTAAAGGGGCGGGTTTTAGCTTGGGGAGGAGCGGCCTTTGCCGCCCCTCCTTTAGCTTTTTGCCCCTGGGGTAGTAGTTACCCCTCCGTAGCCTCTCCGGCGTCCTCTGCGGCCTCCTGGGCCGCTACAGGCTCGGTATATTCAGACCATCCATAGACACCGGGCTCCCAGACGTTGGAGTCCACGTCGGAGACCCACTTCTTTTCGTTGTGAGTCACTTTGTCGCCATTTGCATAGGCGTCATGTGCTCCGAGCGGCTGAACCCACTCAGGGAACTCCTCGAGAGGGTTTCCGATGCGCGTCCACATGGAGGGGGTATCGGAAGGCTTAGTATTCTGTCCCGCGTTGGTGACGTCGTGGATGGAGCGGTAGAGCTGCCCTTCGTCCTGGACGATACTGCCCGCGCTGCCTCTCCAATTCTCGTCCCACTCGACAAACAGGTCGGGGTACTCGTTGATCGTCACCTCATCGAGCTGCTGCTCCTGAGCCATCTTGACGAACATGATCTCAGCGACGGCCTGGGCGGAGCTGCTGCGCCGCTCCTTCTGATTGAGCTCCTTGATGGAGGTCTTTGGGGTTAAATACTGCATTTCGCTCATTCGTAAGCACCTCCAAATCCAGAGATAGAAACTTCGCCTTCGTAGCCCTCATTCTTGACGATCGTGAAGCGCACATTCACGCCCCACTTGTCCGCCGTCTTGGTCTCGTTGGTGAAGTTGAAGACTCGGTTGAGCTGCACCATCGCCGTGATGTCTTCCCATGTAGGAACGGCGTCAAATGCGTTGTTGCAAGCCTCCACCTTCGCGACCGCGCCCTCGATCTTCCATGTCGGGGTGATGAGGATTTTGGTCGCCCGGGCGTCCGTCTCCTCCGGGGCCGAGAACTGGAAGGCGATCGTGTTCTCTGCCTTGGAGAAATTCCAGACGCGGACAGAGGTCGCGAAGTTGCCGTCCACGGCCTCGACGCGGAGCTGGTGCGTTCCGTTGGTCAGCATGAGCCACTTTTCACGGGTGAGCTCAATCGTGGCCTCTTCTCCGAGCGTCGCTTGGTAGCTTCTGATCTCATCGTCATCCACGAACTCAGTGACGACCACATTGTCGCCCTCAACGTCCGTGATGGTGTAGTTTTCAGCGAAGCTGCCGGTCTTGAGACCGAGGTCTGTGTCGGTGCCAGAGATCGCCGGGGCGGAGTTGGTTCTCTTGAAGGTGAGGCGTCTGTACGCCGTTCCGCCCTTACCGTCCGTGACGGTGATCGTGATGGTATTGACAGAATTGAGGCTCAAGGAGTAGAGCTTCTCGCCCGTGATGGTTACATTCAGAGCCTCTCCTCTGGGGGCGTTGTTGATGGTTCTGAGCGTCTCGTCGTTGAGGGCTTCCACGACCGTCAGGGTATCTCCGTCCGCGTCATCGACCGTATACTGATAGGTGAAGCCGAGGTTCTTATCCCCGAGGTTGGTGTCGGTGCCGGAGATCGTCGGGGCTGCGTTCGTTCTGGTGAACGTCCACGTCCGGGTCGCCGTTCCGCCCTGCCCATCGGTGACGACCACCTTGACCGTGTGCGAGCCGAGGCTCAATTCATCGACCGGGACGGTGATCGTATTTACAGAATTTCGCGTCGGGGCAAACGACTTCGTCGTTTGCCCATCAATCGACTCCGTCGCCGTCAAGACGTCGCCGGAGTCGGAGTCGTCGACGGTGTAGGTGATCGTGAAGTTGCTGTTCTTATCTCCCAGGTCTCTGTCACTGTCAGAGATCAGAGGGTCAGTGTTCAGGACTTCAAGGACGGGGCGGAAACCGACGTCCGCGTTCTGGTACGTAGCATCGTTGCAACCCCAGAGGCGGGCCGAGGCGTACCCACGGTGCGCGCGAGACGAAGAATTTCCAGAATATGTCTCCTGACACCACGAATAGACGTAGTACCAGTTCCAAAACTGGTTGTGAGTGCTGTTCAAGTCGGTCGCGTTTTGCGTGCTGTCCAGGTCGGACGAGACCGGGGCCGGGAGGCCGGTGATGACTTCCTCGCGGGTGATGAACCTGTCCCACTCGTTGTTGGTAGGCGTTCCGCCGGAGTAGTAATCATTCGAAGACCTGGGCCCCGTGCCGCCAGTCAGGACGCGGCATTTGTACTTCGCTCCGTCAATCGTGACTTCCTTGCCGGTGATGTAGCCCTGACTGTTCAGGTCGTTCCAGGAACAGTTGACCAGGATGACGCGGTCGCAGATGAGCAGCGTTTTGTCGCCGTCCTGGATTTTATGCCATTGAAGCTGATTTGCCTCGGCTGCGGGAGTGTCGCCGAAGGTGTAGTTTGCCATGCTGCCGGACATCGAGGGGATGTTGCCAGCAGCAGAGGCTCCGGTCGGGGTCGAGTCGTTACGCCACGGCCTTGTAGGACGTGCCAGAACGGAGCCGTTGTTGTAGAACCCGCCGAGCTTGACGGTTCCGAGAAATTGCGCCATAAGGTAGCTCTCCTTCCGTTTTTATGAAGCGGTAGGGAGCGAATATCTTCTTCGCCAGATTGTAGGCGCAAGCCCACCGGGCGAAGCCGAGCCACGAGTTGACCGCCTGGACGATCTCTTTCTTCGTGATCTTTCCCTCTTTGAGCTTCTTAATCATCGCCTTAATGCGCCGCTTCTCCTTGCGCTTGGACTCGGTTCGGAGAAGGAGGTGCGTCGCTTTGATTTTGAAGCCGTAGGCGTTCACGCCCTGCCGCACATAGAAAATCTTGGTCTTTTGGTTGGTCTCAAGGTGGAGCCTCTCCTGGAGGAATACCTTGATCTTTGCCAGCCACTCCCGGGCGATCTCCTTGTTCGGCGCGATGATGACGATGTCGTCCATGTACCGAGTGTAGAGTTTAGCACCGAGGAAGCGGATGCAATACTGGTCGAGCTCGTTGAGGTAGATGTTGGCGAAGTCCTGGGAGCTGACATTCCCGAGGGGTATGCCGGTCTCGCCTTCCGGGCTCGAGTCGATCACTTTGCAAAGAAGCCGGTAGAACCGAAGGAAGTCCTCGTACTTGTCGGGGTACTTCTTTTTGAGCTTCTTGAACCGCTTCGCGATGATCTTCTTTAACACTTGGCGGTCGATGCTATAGAAAAACTTCTTGACGTCGATCTTGATGACCGCCACCTCGTCGCCCCATTTCATGCGGGCGACCCTCATGTCGTGCTGCACGTTGAACGCCGCCCGGATGGGGCCCTTGCCGTACATACAGGCGAAGGAGCGGTCAACGAAGACGGGGCGGAAAAGGTTCTGGAGCTCCTCATGGATGACAAGCTGCACGACCTTATCCCGAAGGTGCGGTATGTGGAGGCTCCTGGTCTTCGGCTCCGTGATCGTCCTGTGACGGTACGGGCCGGGACTGTACTCGCGCCTCCCAGGCTGCGGTCTGCTCTCAATTTTCTTGAGATCAGACCAGAGCTCGACGTTGTTCACCTCAGAGAGAAGGTCATAGCATACGGCCTCACGGGAAAACTTCCTGTGACCTCTGAGGGCTTGTTTATAGCTCGCCTCGATCATGGGCCACCCCACCACATCCTCGTACTTGGAGGGCGGCATAGGCGGCGGGACGAGCTTACTTTTGGTGTTCTTAGTGTTGTAGTGCAAAATGGGGAATTTCGTCATTTGTGGCATCCTTTCCAGTTAGAACGGCTTGGCACCTATGACGCGGGTTTATACCCACATTGTAGACAGCCTCCCGCCGCCCAATACGACAGGGTGGGCGGGCCTCTATCACTGTTTTTACGCCGTCTCAAGACATGGCGAAGGATTACCTCTCCCTTGAAGTATAACAAGGACTCGCCAGCAAAGCCGTGACCGTGCCGGACGAAATAACCTACAAGGCGGGGCGGAAACCGACGTTCGCGTTCTGGTTCGTAGCATTGTTGTAATTCCAGTTGCGGGCCGAGTTGTACCCACGGTTCGCGCGATACGAAGACCATACAGAGATAACCCTAAGTAGGTGCTTTACTTTTTGGGCTGCTGCCCGTTATTGATGAAGAACTTTTGCAAGCCTCCAATGATGCGCCCGATCTCATTGAGCTTTCCTTGCAATTCAAAGAGCTTCTTCTGGGTGATGTACTTCTGCGTCTTTGCTATCCCAAACAAGACGAGGAGAAGGGTTTTCTCCGCGTCCGCTTCGTCCAGCCATTCCAGCCGCTTCTTGACGACCGTGAGGTTGTTCGCCATGACGGCGGCGCGGATGAGCTTGAAGCACGACTGCTTAATCTCTTGACTCAAGGAGAACTTCTCCGAGACGGGGAAGTTTTTTAGCAAGGGGTAGACATCCCTTTCCAGGAATATCTCAGCCTTCTTTTGCAGAACTGACGGCTCAGCCAATATAGACACACCTCGCTTCCTTGACGCGGGTGATCTCGGTGATGTCCCCGTAGAACTCCAGGCCGTAGTCGGTCAGTCTGATTTTGATAGGCTTACCGCTGAGAGAGCTCTTTCCCTCGAGCGTCAGGTTCTCCCCGATCTCCAGGGCGAGGCCGCTCTCGGTTTCAAGGACGATGTCGTCTTCTTTGAGCTGCCTGCATTTTTTGCATATCGGGACGAGCTCTCCAAACAGGCTCCCGATGATGCAGCTTGCCTCCTTTCGGGTGCAAGCGACCTTATACATAGATTTTCCGCGCCACGGGGTCATAAATCCCGGACGTGATCGCGACGGCGGTAACGGAGTCAAAATTTTTGAGAAAGACGTTGTTGACCATGTTGTTCAGCGTGGCGTCTTTCAAGACCTTGATCTCCTGCTGCGCGGCTGCGATCTGAGCCTCATGGAGAATAGCGGCTTCCCGGTTGGCGAAAATGCCGTCGTCCATGTGGTTCATGTTCGTCTGACTCACGGGCGTCCCTTCTTGGATGACTTCCCCCGTCACGACATCGGTGACGTGGTCAAGCCACCCGATTTTTTCATACTGCTTCATCGCTGCTTTCGACCTCCATTTCCTTGATGTTGTATTTGAAGGCTACATAGAGCCCCTTGCCCTGTGTCTTGGTGAAGACCCGATCGCCAGCACTCGCCACGACGTCGCCGTCAGTGTCGACGAGCTCCACGTTGGAAACGTCACCGATGACCGTGTCATCGAAGTAAACATACACCCTCGCGTCGGAGCCGCTGACGATTTTTCGGAAGGGTTGCACTGCCTTCGGCTGTCCGTTCAAGGTAAAGGCTGCGTGATCGACGGAGTCGACGAACCGCTGCCCGATCTTCTGGATGCCGATGTCTGTGAGCGTTTTTGCCATTTAGTCGCTTCCTCCTCTCATTTGAGTTGTGCTGGAGCATCGGGCCGTATCGGAACACCTCAAGTATTCCTTGACGCCGCTCTCAGCCCCGGAGATCGCCGCGATGTCAGAGGCGAGCCCCTCGTAGATGGTATAGTTGCCGAAGTGATAGAACTCCTCAGACGCCGCGAATGTGCCGGACTTCGGGAACTGGACGTCGCCGGAGTCTTTTCCGCCCTGTGCCGTGACCTTCGAGGCGAGCAAGTAACCCTCGCTTACCACATGGGGCCAAACGCCACAAACGAGCTGACCACAACGAGGATAATCCGAGAAGCCATGCTCAAGCCTGGAGCGGAACACAATGACATTCCCGGCCTCCATGCCGTAGGCAGGCTTGCTGCTGCCCTGCTTGACCTTGCGAACCTGTGCGTCGATGACGTCGAGGTTGTAAACGCCGCTCTGTTTGGAGCCCTTGAGAAAGACGATAAACTCGGCCCATCGTTCCGGGTCTTGAACAGAAAACGGCTCGATATAGCTCTGGTCGTAGCCGAGGGCGGTGAGAGCGTAGAGGATGCCTTGTCGTGTGCCGCCCCACTCCGAGATCAATCCCTTCATGGAGAGGCGCGTCCTGTAGGCTTCGATGTCCTCGCCCTCAAGCCGAGGCATATCTCGGTCTTTCCCGTGTACCGGGAGCATGACGGGCGACGCGCTTGCCACGTTCGCCTCATCGCGGGCCCGGAAGAACGCCTTCTTGACGTCATCAAAGTCTCGCCCGACGACCCGGAAGAAGATGCGGAACTGATTGACCGCCCGCTGGCCCTTCTTCAGGGGAGCGAACAGGAGGTCAAACATATAGTCGCCGAAGTTATCGAACCGCTTCATCTGATCACTCCCTTCTGACCGTCACGGTGACGGCTCCGAGGGCGATGACCTTGTCCTTCTCCAGCTTCACATCCTGGGCCGGGGTGATGACCTCGGCGTTTGTGGACGCGCTATAACCGCTGCGAATTGCGTGGTTGATGTCCGACCGGGTCAGCTCGTAGAGCTTCCGGCCTCGCCGCACCGCGAGCAGCTCAGTCAAGATCGTTTTGACGCGGGTCTCAATATCCTCGTCGGCGTCCGCTGCGCTGGTCGTGACCGTGACCTCGATGTCCTGGGCGACTGTGACGGAGGACTTCACAAGGATATTATCATACGGGCCCGCAATCTTGTCAACGGCTTCCGTGACCTCCGCAAGCAAGCCTTCCGTAGCTTCTCCAGCCGTTCCCGTCACGATAACGTCGACTGTACCCTGACCCCGGGGATGGTCGCAGTCCGCTTGTGCGAACAGCACTCCGGCGACCGACTCCGCCGCGTTGATGAAGGCGTCCTCAGTCGCGAGCTGGGCCAGCTCCGACCAGGAGCGGAGGGCCCGCGTTCTCACGCTCTCGTCATCCTCCGTGTCGCTGCCTTCGCGCACAATCCAGTCCGCCCCGTTGGAGATTGTGACCTCCCCGATGTAGGTGAGGGTGCGGGTGATCTGCCCCTCCGGCACATTGTAGCGGCTTCCTTCAGCTTCGGCTTCCACGAGTACATCCACCGAATGAACCCCCTTCTGCAGCACTGCCGCGTCGGTGGTGAAGTAGCGGAGCTCCTCGCCGTTGATGTCCATGATGCTTTTGAACACATGGCCCTTCGCGATCTTGACAGCTTCGCCGTCCGCGCCCATGCGGGACACGGTGACGAGGCCCTGGGTCTTCTGCGCCTTCTTCCGCTTCTTGGAGTAGTCCGCTGCCTTCAGGTCGAGCCACACGCCCCCGGCATGGCTGACAAACATATTGTTCAGCACGCGGCGGGCAAGCTGCAGCAGCTCGATCTTGATGCGGAGCACTACCATGAGTGTCGTATAGAACACGCCGCCGGAGTGGAAGTTGGTGACAACAAAGCCCTCATCCTTCAGCTCCGCGATCTTCTCGTTTCTCAGCTCGTCAAGCGTCGGGACGGGAATGACGGCGTCAAGTATCTCTTTGTCGATCATGCTGTTATCACCTCCACACTGACCGCGCTGATGATGACGTTGAGATCCCGGTTCGCGTCCTCCCCGGTAAAACGGAAGGAGCAGAGGAGCCGGATGACGTCGTCATCAAAGTCTACGTTTATATTGATGCTTTCCGGGAGGATGACCTCCCGCTTCTGCAGACCGAGCCGAGCCCGCTGCATGATCTCGAGCCGGTTGAGCTCAGTGTCCTCCGATTGGATGAAGTCGTAAAGGCCCCACCCGAAGGACGGGTCATAGAACAGGTCGCCCGGTTGCGTGATCGCTTCGAGGGCGATGTTCTGATAGAGACAGTCCAGCCCGGAGCAGAGCGGGGCGTCGCCGTCCGCCGCCTGGGTGAGCTGCCATTCGTCGTTGAGACGGATGTCGGTGTCGTTCAGTCCCGTCACAGGCTCACCTCCCCGATGATCGCCGGGTTGAGGTCTCCATACGGGAGCGAGATCGCCACTAAGGCCCCCGGCTTGAACTGTTTCCTGGACTTAATTCCCGGAAGGGTCGGATATTGCTCGTCGGGGTTCCCGAAACGGTCGAGGACGGTGAGTGTGTACTCGTACCAGTTGGCGGTGATATGGCCCTTGAAGCTGCTCCCCGTCTCGTCGTTGTGAATGACCAGCTCCTCGACGTCGTAGGCGTCGAGCTTGGTCGCCGACGAGATGCTCGCAAAGACGACGGTGGGGAGCTTCAGGTGCGGATAGTCTGCGGCGATGGATTTCTTGATGATCGCCTTGACCATTTCTTCAAGCATGACGCTCCCTCCTTTCAGGAGTTAAAAGTAGATGTAGGTGCGGATGAAGCCCGAGTCGTTGGTGGACAAGACCACCTTCTGAACCTCGACCTCTCCGCTCACTTGCGGGTGGATGACGGCGATCTTGTGGGAGTGCTTTACAAACGGAGCGGAGACCGTTTCCAGCTCCCACGTGCCCCCGACCCGGTTCAGGCCGAGAATGTTGACGCCGTGCTCGAATGTGTAGACCTTCTCCTGCTCCGGCTTCTCGTCCCAGTAAAAGACGCCGCCAGAGAAGAAGAAGGGCACCTTGATGCCCCACGCCGCGTTGACGGTGTTGATCGCCTGGACGGCGTTCTGCTGCCTGATCGGGAGCATCTTTCGCCGTGGGTATGCCCTGGACGAGAGCTTCATTTCAGAGAGCCCCGCCTTTGTCAGGAAGAAGGAGATCATCTCCTGCGGGGTGGTGTCAAGGAATGTGTCGTTGATGACCGTCTCCTCAAGTATGAGCATTTCGTCCTTGAGGTTGACTTCGTTGGCGTAGGCCCCGCCGTCATAAGGCTTGGCGACATAGCCCGTGAATACGTCGTCGAGGACGCCGTTGTAGCCGAGCTGTATCGCTGCGGGGTCTTTCTTGTTGAGCGTGATCTCCGGGCGAAACTGACCCGTGAAGCGTATCTTCGCCCAGTCAAAATAGGATGACTTGGCGGAGTGGACTTCGATCTCAATACCCTGCTCGAAGGTGTAAGGGCCCGCCCGGGCCGCGATCTGCGGATAATATAATTCTGTTGTTTCCACGGTTGCCTCCTCAATACGGCATTTGAGCGACCCGGTTCAGAGCCTCGGCGGCACCCGCGTCATCGACCGCCGGGGACTTACCCCGGTTCGTAGACAGGTAGCTCTCATACTCTTCGCTGAGACTGCTCTGGGTGGCAGTGCCGCCGCCGGAGCTGCCGGAGCCCCCGGAGCTCTGGGAGCCGCTGCCCGCCGTGGTGGCGGTGATAGTCTGCGGGATGTACTCCCAAAGCTCAAGGGAGGCGGTGAGCTGGCCCTTCTTGTTCTCCCCCTTATGGGTGAGCTTCTTGAAGATGACCTTCTCAATGCCGTGGGCCGCTGTGTCCTCGCTGACGATAGGGATGGGCTGCGGGACGTTCTGCCCGGGCTTACGGAAGATCGCCCGGAGGGTGGCGTACCTCTGGTATTTGGTCGCCGCCTGGGTGTCGTCGATGATGAGCTCGATGTTGACCTTTGCGTCCTCGTAGCCCGTCGCCTGTTTCGGCTTGGTCGCGCTGCCCTCGACTTCCTGCTCGTCTACCTTTGCCGACTCCGTGACCTCGATGCTTTTGACAAGGCCAGGGAGGACGACCCCGTTGAGCTTGATGGTTTGGTCTTCGACGTATATCATGGTCGTCCTCCCTTCTTTATGCCGGAGTCGGCACGGCGTCCGAGTCACCGCTCGGATCTTCGTCGCCGTTGCCGTTGGTGAAGTCCTCGACTTCCTTGAGAAGCGCGAGGAGCTGCTGCAGGTCTTTGATCTTCTTGAGGTCGACCTGCATGAGTAACTTTTGGATGATGATGGTGTTGCCGCTGCCGGAGCTGCGGCTTCCGTACTCGTCGGCGTCGTCGGCCTGGTCGCCGCTGCCGCCGAGGTTCACCTTCTTGGTGGGTTCTCTTTCGAGAGTGACCTTCGCTCGCTCCAGACTCTTCTCCATGGCCTCCGCTGGCGCGTTCTGCGCCTGTGTAAGGCCCTGGGCGTAGGTGGTCATGGTACGCTGGCCCGACAGGGTCAACGTGGACAGAGGGCCCTCTTTCGCGTCGGAGAAGGGGAGCATATTGCGTATCCTCTGCAGGCCGCTCTTGACGGCCTCCACCGCTCCTGAAAAAGCTGACTTGATGCCGTTTGCGAAGGTGGAGACGATGCGCTGGCCCGATGTGAAGAACCACGTCACCGCGCCGGAGACCGCGTTCTTGATGGTGTTGAGGCCATTGGAGAAGGCGGCGCGGGCCTCGGTGAATTTCTGGGACACGCCCTGGACGATGCCGCTCATGGCGGTCGTGAACTTGTTCCTGATCTCCGTGAGCTTTCCACCTGTGAGGTTGTCAAGGAAGGTGTAGCCCGCAGTATAAAGGCCCTTCACGCCCTCGACCGCTGCGGCTGCCGCGCCGCGTATGCCGCCGCCGTGGGCCTCATAGGCAGTCCTCATATTGTCCAGCTTTTCCGAGACGGTGGCCTTCGCCGCGTCCATGACGGAGCCGATGACGTTGCCGATCGCACCGAAGATGTTCTTCGCTACTTCCAGCGCGGCACCGAGCTTCTCCTTAAAGAAGTCGATGATCGCGTTGACCGCGTTGCGGAACCACTCACATTTGTTGTAGAGCAGCACCAGGGCCGCTATGAGGGCCACAATGCCTATGACTATCCAGGTCACAGGGTTTGCAAGCAGGGCCGACGTGAAGCTCCAGACGGACGTGATGAGCGGTGTGAGTGCCCCCTTCGCCAGCAGGAACCCGGCCTTGAGCATCTTGAACGTGGAGATCGCCTTTGTGACGACAAGGCCGACGCCGCTGATGACGGCGATGAGCGAGCCGCCTACCACAAGGAAGCCGCCCACGGCGAGCACGATAAGCATGATGACGCGGACGAGCTCCTGGTTCTGGTCTATCCAGGTGCCGACCTTTGTGAGAACTTGTTCCCCGACGCCCATGAAGTCGTTGACCGTCGGGAGCAGCGAGCCGCCGATGCTCTCGGTGACATTATGGATGCGCTGCTGCAGTCGCTCAAATCGTTCCGGCTCCGTTTCATTGATCGCCGAGGCCATCGCTTGCGCGACGCCTGTGCCTGAGCCGAGCGCGTCGTACATTCCGACGATGTTCGTCTGAAGGTCTCCGACCTTACCATACATGAGGTCGATGAGGTCGACGGCCTCGTCCGTTCCGAACGCCTCCGCGAGCTGTTGTTTCTCAACGGCGTCGATCGTCTCGCCATACTTCCCTCGGAGCTGGTCAATGATCTCGGGCATACTCTTGAGCTGGTTGTTGGCGTCCAGGAAGGAGAGGCCCAAGGCGTCGCCGCCCTTTGCCGCCGCCTGCAGGAAGGCCGCGTACTTCGTGCCAGCCTCAGAGCCGCTCATGGTGGCTTGCAGCATACCCAGGACGGAGAGCTGCTCCTCCAGAGGGACGTTCGCGTTCGTCGCCGAAGCTCCCAGGGACTCGATCGCCGAGGCCATTTCCGAACCCGTGGTCTTGAACTGCTTGACGCTTTGAGAGATACCCGCCGAGAACATCTCGCCGAACTCAATATCGGTGAGATCGTCGTAGTAATTCTTGTAGATACCGTAGCCCGTGGCAAACAGCGAGGTCATCTCGCCGACCGTGGACTTCGTTGCTTTTGCGGTAAGGCCCGCAAGTTCGGTGTATTGCGCGACGCCTTCATCCGTCAGCGACGCGATACCGCTCTTGATGTCGTAGGCTGCGGAGATGAAGTCCGACTTCGTTGTACCGGCCCACTGGTCGGAGAAGTTGCGGGCAGCATCCTCCACCACGCCCAAGTCTTGCACACCCAGAGAGGCAAGCTCGCCCAGGGCTCGGCGCGTCTCGAAGGTCGCCTCTACAGGTGCCAGGACAGCCCCGGTGATCTGGCTTCCCATCTCCTGCATGACAGCCCCGGTCTTTGCCATGTTCCCGAGGCCCTCGCTGACCGCGTCCAGCTTGGACACATTCGCGCCCACCTTGGACGCGACACCAGCCATCGGCCCCGAGAGATTGTCGATCATGTTCATAATGAGCGACAGTTTGAAAACGGACTCTAAACTCATGCCTTTCGTTCACCTCCTATTTTTTCTGGAGGCGAGCTGTGTTCAAAAGCGACCGGCGACAGGGCCGTCACTCAGGGAACGCTTTCACGATTGCCCGGGTGACTATGCCCTCCTCAAGCTCCTGGATGTAGCGAGCCTTCGCCACCCAGTCAAGGAACTCGTCGATGTCGTCGATCGCTTCGGGGTCAAATGCCTCTAAGAGAGGCGGGGGGACGTAGCGGTAGATTTCCAGAAGTCCGGCCTCTACGATGCTTTCCCGAACCCCCGCGACCTTCTCTCTTAGAGCTTCTTCAAATTTGCCGTGTTGGTCAGGCCGAGGATCTCCGTGAGCTTGTTGCCGATGGTGATAGCGATGCCCGGGTTCTCCTCCATGTCCTTCGTGAGCTTATCCCTGTCCTCATCAATCACGGCGTCCAGCATGAACACCTTGCTCGCCTTCGTGATGCCGGACTGGGACGCGCTCTTGATGTAGCGGTCGTAGCTGGGCACACTGGGACGCTTGAAGCGGTAGACGTACTCCATCTCGTTCTCGTCGTCCACGGGGACGGTCATGCCGACGCGGTAGAGCTTGCCGCCGTACTTCTCCTTGAGCTGCTCGTCGGAGCTTGCCTGGGTCACGATGTTTTCCTTGCTTTCCATAGTGTGACTTCCTCCTATCAATTATTTTGAGATAACGCTTAGACCGGCTTGACGCCGTCCTGGATGATGCCGCCGACGATCATGAGGTCGATGTCGACGGTCAGGCTCTTGTCGCCCTGGGACGCCTTGTTGCTGCGCTTCGAGAAATGGACTTTCTTGAGCTCATCAATTCTCGTCCGCCCGCCATCGTTGGCGTAGGAAACAACGATCGACGGAATTTCCAGCTTGTAGAACGCGAGTCCCTTGGACTTGCAGTAGTCCAGGAGATCGTCATAGTCGTCGCGGAGCATGGAGATTTTGCCAGACGCCTTATAGTTGCCGGTGCCGTAGCCGCGCGGCATAGAGCCCTTGCCGTAGGTCTCCTCCTTCTCCTGCTCGTCATCATAGCTGATCTCCTGGAGCTGGAGCACAAGACCCGGGAACTTGACGTCAACGTCAGCCCAGTCGTAGGCTTTCCCGTTTACTTTGAGCATGGTCTTTTCCTCCTTCCATTAACTTTCCGCCAGAGCCGCGCGTCCCAGGTCAATCTCGACCTCGCGGATATAGCCACGGGACAGATAGCGGATTTTGATACGCATGGTTTCATCTTCGAGGAAGGTCTCCTCCTGTCCCTCGACAACGGTCGTCTCATAGGAGCTGATCTCCTTATCGTCGACCATGCGGTCAAGGGGCGCGCTGATGAACTTCGCCCTGGTTTCGAGCTCGCCCTGGATGTCCTCCAGGTCGATGTCATCGTTCTTGAGCAGCAGGGCCTCCTTGCGGGTCTCGCGGATGATCTTGTTCTTCACGCGGACATCTTCCATGTAGCGGAAGTCGCTGCCGTCCGGGCTCATCATCTTCGTGTGGTAGACGAAGAAGTCATCCAGGCCGTCATATTCGCGGAAGGTCATATAGCCCGCCACGTCCAGCAGCTCGATGATGCTGTTGTCATACCCTGCCGGGAGCAGCTCAAGCAGCTTCGTCTTCGGGATGCCCATGCCAGCCTCGGGGCGGGTCTGGCCGATGGACTTCTGCACGGATGTCATCGCATAGCGACCGAGGGCCACGCCCGCGAGATTGACGTTCTGCGTGGTGCCATCCAGTTTCACAAGGCGGCCCCATGCCGCGCACACCTGGATGTCCGTGTCCTTGATCTTCTTACGGTCGGCTTCCATCTGGAAGGCCCAGTCGTGGAGGTCTCCGTTCTCGCCCTCCTCGGGGAACTCAGGCTCAAACACGAAGAACATGGGCTTGTGATAGACCTCGAAAAGCTCTTTCCTGAACTCGCTGACCGCCTGCCAGAGAGCCAGCGCACTTGCGCCGACAATATGGACACCCTCGACCTCCTGGTTGAACTTGGTGATCTTCTGGAGGGCATCCAGGATGTCGCCGTTGGTGGCGACAGGGGCGGTGGTCTGGAAGGAGTAGGTATCGTTCACCAGGAAGGAGCTCGGCTTCTGGTCGGCCTGTGTGGCCTCGACGAACTTGAGCGTCATCCCAGTCCCGGAGAGCTCATAAGAGCCGGTCATGGGCACGGTGATCTCGTCGCTGTAGGAGAAGCCGCCGTCGATGGAAACGATGAAGGCAGCGGTGTTGAGTCCGCCCTGTGCGGTGATCTTCACGATCACCGAGAAGGCGTTCGTCGGGGAGCCGGTTGCGGTCATGCTGCCGCCGCCATCTCCCACTCTTGTGACCTCTCCGATGGTTCCCGCCGTCGTGGCGGTAACAGGGAGGCAGTAGACACGGCTCGCACCGAACTGGACGGAGTCCATGACGGCGTCGGCCAGGGGAGACATGCCGAGGCGTTTCTTAATCATCGCCGCGTCCATATCCCCGGTCACGATGATCGGGGTGTCGGAAACGACGGGGGAGACGCCGACTTTGATGTGGAGGCCGTCGCCTGTGGGCGTCGCGAAGTCCAGAAGGCCGTCGCTGACGTTGTGTTTAACATCTCTGAGCATTTACTCGTTCGCCTCACTTTCCTTGCTCCTGGGGCCGCTCGCGGGCCCCCTGGTGAACCTCTCGATGCCAGCGAGGAACTCCTCGTCAGACATCACTCTTCCGGGCTTCCATCCGCTCGCGACACACGCGCCAGCGAAGACGGCCCGCTTGATATTGTGCTTCTTGCAGAGCTCTCCGATCGTCAAGAGCTCCGGCTGTTTGGTTTTGGTTGCCATTATCAAGGCTCCTTTCCGTTGTTCTTTTCAACGGACACGACCTCGACGCCGGTGAGCGGCGCGAAGCCCGTGTCCCTATAAAGGCCACCGTCAAACGAGACCGTCGCCTGGACGGCAACCTGGGCTTTGAGAATGGAGTCGTCTTTGTCGACCCAGTCCGCTCCCTCGACATCGATCTGGACGAAGTTGCCGTCGACATAGATGCCCCGGTCAAGGCTCGCGAGAAACTTCTCGAAGATGGTCTCGACCGCGTCGTCGGTATAGTCCCCGATGACCACCGTGAACGTGAGCTTCCGTTCAAAGACCTTTCTCCTCTTCTTCTGCGCTCCCTCTTGGTCAATGTAGTAGGTTTTGGAGCCGTTTCTGGATAGGGCCTCTGACTCGAAAAGCACCGCTCCTATGTGGGACTCCTGACTCTTTTCGAGAGATTTCTGGGTTGTGTACGGCTTGGACTTTAACCCTGCCGCCACGAGCTTATCAAGAAGGTATTGTTTGCTTTGTCCGTAGAGCACGGGTTAATTCTCCTTTCCGATGAAGTCCTCGACCGTTGCTTTGATCTCCTGCATATCGTCGTCGGAGAGGCCGAGGAAGGGACGGGCGGGGATGCGGATGCGGACTTGCTTCTTAGAAACCCACTTGCCTCCCACCTGGAAGCGGAGGGCTTTCTTTCTGCGAGCCCGGATTGTGCGGCCCGGTTCGCCGAACTGGTGCGTCGCCGCGTGCTTGACGTTGGTGCCGACCGCAAAGCCTGTAGCGTCCGACTTCGATTTGATGGAGTTGCGGAGCTGCGCGGACTGGATGAGCGTTTTCCCGCCCTCGGTCTCCGCCCTTATGGATGTCTTCCACCGCTTGCCGCTCGGGTCTCTGCTCTTTTTGAAGCGTTCCAGGGTGGACTCCCGGACACCTTCGGCGAGAGCTGCGTTGATGCTCTTCTTGTCGATCTCCGAGAAACTCCTTATTTTTCGGAGCATCGCCTGGGTGTCCCCTTCGAGTCGGATGCTATACATGGCTCACATCCCCCTCATTTTGTCCCGGCTGAAAATCCGGGGGTTCGATTTCACCGAGAACCCGGTCGCCGCTGCGGTGGTCGGGTCATCGGTCTCGGCCCCGAGTGAGACCTTTCCCTCCGCGACAAGCGTGAGGAACTTGATCGCCTGATTGTAGCGGTTGAGATAGGTCTTCTGATCTGTGCTCTCGTCGATGCCGATGCGAGAGAACAGGTTATAGACTGCGATGTCCTTCGAGCATTTGTTGATGATCTTGGGGGCCGGTGAGATTGGCACGGCGTACCTCTTGGCAAGGTAGCCGTCGATCTCACCGTCAGCGTCCGCGATCGCCTCGTCAATGATCGGGGCGACCAGCTCCTCACGTTCTGCGGGGTCTTCGATGAAGGTGTCCCCGATGATCGCGTTGAGGGCGTCATCCTTTACCATGCTACGGACTTCGACTCTCGTGCTGTAGCTCACGCCGTCCCCTCCCTTCTGTCAAAAGCGGGAGGTTTAGACCTCGGAGCCGTCAGAGCCGACCGCCATCTGCCAGAAGCCGAAGCCAGCGTTGCCACGGCTGTCCGCGCCATAGATGAACTTCTTGCTCATGAAGACGTTGTCATCGGTCTCGGCAGTCTTGGAGACGAACTTCGCCTTCTTGCGCTGCTGGTAGATGAGGGGCTTGATGGGGCGGCTGGTGTCCAGAAGGAACCACGCCGCGTCGCTGGTGAGTCGGGGCTCGACGTGGAGCTCTGCGGTGCCCTGCATGGTGTTCTTGGTGCCGTTGATGAACTCGGCGACCAGGATTTCCCGGGCCTTGGCCTCCAGAGCGGGCGGAACGACCAGCAGATTGGGAACCAGGGCCAGGGAGCGGCCCTTGCTGTTCTTGTAGCCTCTCATCATCGCGCGGGCGGTGACATAGGACTCCAGGGAGAGCTTGCTGGTGATCTTGTTGCTCACCGCGTTCTTGCCGACCTCATGGTCGGTAGCGAAGAACGCCTTGCCGTCGTAGCACTTCGCCTCGAAGCCGGAGGCCAGCAGCGCGTAGACCAGCTCGTCGGGATGGGAAGCAGCGGACGCGCCGAGCATCTGGATAGAGGGCTTATACAGGCCGATCTTGTCGTCCTCGATCGCATTGCGGTCGACGCCGACGGTCAGCTCGAAGTCCTTGTTCTTGATGGTGTAGTCAGAGCCGGTGAGGTTCTGGATTTCGCGGTCGCCGATCCACTCCCTCATCCCGGGGATGTCGCCGAGCCACGCATAGGTTTCGCTGTCACTGGTGGAAGGGACAACGGTCGCGACCTTCTCATAGGTCGGCTTCTGCTCAGAGAACGCCTGATTGAACAGAGTGTTGAAAGAGACGTAGATGCCTCTGAGGTTCTGGGGATTGATAATCATGATGTGTTATCCTCCTTTTGTTTGTTGGTGTTAGGACGCGCTGGTCACGGTGACGCCGCGACCGATTTCAACGGCGACGCCGTCCTCGTCTACGCGAACGACCAGACCAGCGGCGGAAGCCCCGGTCGCAAGAGCGGTGACGGTCTGATCGTCCTCGATGTAGCAAGGCTTGAGGACGTGGGCCGCGCCGATCTTGTTCGAGGTGGTGGCGGTATTGTTAAAGAAGAACACGCCGCGAGCGACGTGGATGAACGCCTCGCCATCTGCCCCCTTATTCTCGACGGTCTCCTCCGCGCGGCCCGCTGCGGTCAGGCCAGTCGCTTTCTTGCCGGGGATTGCGTAGCCGTTGGCGTCCAGGGCGACGAGAGCCCCCTGGTAGATGGTGGTGCCGCCCTTGACGGGCAGATACAGGAACTTCGCGTCCTGCATGATCTCGGTGGTGTCCCTTTCTTTGGTCAGAGCTGCCATGATGTTAGTCCTCCTTCATTCCGTACTTCTTGACGTCTTCGGCACTGATGCCGAGCTGCTTGCAGACGAGCATCGTCGCGTTGTCGATCTGGTCGCCCTTGAGAGGGAGATTGTCGCCACCGGCGATCTCGCTCATGGGAACGACCTGGGGAGCCTTCTCCACAAAGGAGCCGAAACCCTTCGGGTCACTCAGAGCGTAGCTCCTGGCCCACTCCTTCTGTGCCGGAGTGATCTTTCCGGCCTTGAGAGCCAGGGTGACAGCCTCGTCGGCGTCGCGCTGCGCGTTCTGCTGCTTGAGAGCCTTGAGCTCCTCCAGCACATTGACGCCGTCGATGGTGCCGCCTTTGAGCTCCATGATCTTCGCCGTGACGTCATCCGTGGCTGCTCCGGCCTTGAGTCCCAGCAGCTCACACACAGCCTTGTTTGCGACGACGTTTTCGTCGGCGGCGGGGGGCTGCTGCCCCTCCTTGAGAGCTTTGTTCTCGGCGACGCACGCCTTGAGAGCCTCCATGACCTGCTCCTCGTTGGCGTCTTCGCCCAGGCCCAGCAGCTCAGCGAGCTTCTTGATGATTTCCATGTTGTTTTGTCCTCCTTCAAAAGTTTCAGAATTAACGATTGCGGTCATTCCTTCGATCGCGGGGGTATTTGTCAGAGCCAGAGAGTGAAGCCCCGTCGCCTTGTTGTCTGATTTGCGGACATTGACCACGGGGGAGAGGTAGCGGTACTCCTTGTTCTGGAGGTACTGCGCCCCTCTGGGCGTCCACTCGACGACGGCCTTGATCTGTCCGTCCTCCAGTTTGAGCTCCTTGACCCATCCGGCAGCGGGGGCTTCGACCCCCTTGAGCGTCTGGTGTTCGTAGTCGACAACGAGATCGACGCCACGTTTGGCGATCTGCGCCTTCATCGCTTTGTAGCTCTCCTCGTCAACATCGAACTCCCCCTTCGAGCTGACGACGTGTCCCAGGGGGAGGACGGAGATTGTCTCCGGGGCCCCCTCAAGCTCCACGTTGCTGCCCTTGAGGATGAAAAACTCATTCATTTTTGCTGTGTCCTCCTTCGGTTTCTTCCCGAGCCTTGCTCTAAGGCCGTTAGCACGCGTGCAAACGCCCCTATTTCGCTTCTTCCGGGCTCCCGCCCCCCTGCGGTCGCCCGCCGCTCTGCGGCCCTCTGTGGGCCTCTCAGCGGCTTACACGCCCATCCGCTCCTTTTCCCTGTTCTGGTACGCCTTCACCAGCGGCTCGGGATAGTCTTTCATGTCGGGCTCGAAGCGTACCTTTGCGGGGTTGGAGGAGAAGTGGGGGTCGGGAGCAACTGCCGGGAAGGACGTCTCAACCTTCAAGCCCCGCTGCTCCACCTGACGCTTTGAGAGCGTCCTCACGGTGCAGCGGCAGCGGAAGCCGTTCGGAGGAAACCATGTGTCCCATATAGGGCTGTCTGCCGGGAATACCTTCCCGTCCATCGCAAGGTGACTCGGGCGCGTGTGGGAGTCGTTGACGGCGTCGTACATCCAGTACGGGCGGAGCTGCATGACGTCCGGGTCTGTCATTTGCTCGTAGTGCCCTACGTTATATGCCGTTTGGATGTTGGTGCGGAAGATGTTGTCGGCTTGCAGCGGGTCGAGCCCTTCATAGCCTTCGGCTTCGAGGAACTCGTTCATGTTCGCCCGGAACTCCGAGAGGGTGTTTCCTTCCTCCAGGGCTGCAAGAAGCTCATCATAGAACCGCTTGAGCATCTGGGCCTTGGTGTAGCCGCTGACCGTGAAGGCGAGCCCCCGGTACTCCTCGGCGATTGCGTAGAACTTCGCAGCTGTTACCGGGACGCGCTCCTTGAAGTAGCTGACGGCCTCCTCGAAGGTCATGTCTTTCCGCGTGAAAATCTCGTCGATGTCAGCCATTCTCCAGCACCCGCCCCTCGAGGTCTGCGTAGAGCATGACCTTTTGCAGCAGCTCTTCCACCTCGGAGACATCCATCGCGGCATAAAGCTCGGCAACGGCCTTGTCGTCCTCCATCATGTCGCGGAGCTCCTCAAGGCTTTCCACTTTCTCAATTATCTTGAGAACAGGGCCGAAGGCACGCTTGAAGCTACCGGCCCCGTGCCGCACGGCTGCGGATGCGAGCTTGTCGATGTGCTGCTGTGTTCCGATGCCGCCATCACCTTCGGCCTTGAGCGCGATCTGCGCCGGGTTTGGCTCCTTTTTGAATGGGAGCCCGGTCAATCCCGCACTTGTCGACCTGGGTGCAGCGACTTCCTCGTCAGCTTCCGGCTCCGGGATGGAGAACTTCTTGTAGATGAAGCTCGTCGGAACCCGGAGGCCGACCTCGTTGACGAGTGTGCCGATGATGGTCGCCGTCTGGGTAAGGTCTTCCGACTCCTCGCAGTCAAAGCGGATATGCGGCACGCGCTTGTCTTCTCCGAAGTTGAAGATGCACAAGGGACGGATGAGATCGCGTCGGAGCGTGGATGCAAGGGACTTGCAGTCAGCGACGGTCAAGTCGTGCCGGACGTCGTTGTGCGTCTTGCTCTGGGCGTAGCTTCCGCCGCCAGAGTCAGAGGTGAGCGTCTGCCCGAGGATTGCCTTGGAGATTTGCTCGTCGCAATATCGGGCGAGGCGTTCGTACAGGTCAGAGCTTGACGTCTTCTCCGTGGTGATGAAGTCGATCGATGTGCCGTCCGGGATAATGCCCGCCGCGTCCGCGCCGATCTGGATAAGGGCTTGCATGAGGGCGACCTTGTCCGCCTCGCTCGCCCCGGGCGCATACTTGCCCAGGCGAAGCGGTAGGCCGTAGACCTCGGCAAAGCTGACCCAGTCCTTGAGATCGTAGTTTTTGAATAGGTACATCCAGGCAACGACCCGGAGGATGCCCGCCCGGGATGTGTGTCCGCTGCGGGCCTTGTACCTGTGGACGATGAATTTGTTCGTGGGGAGCAGGATGCCCTCGGGTGCGTCCTTGGTGCGTACCTTGAAGGAGTCATCCAGGCTATCCCAGAAGAACCGCTTTTGATGCCTGGACTTGATCTCCCTGACAACGACGTGTCCCTCGTCGTAGCCCCACATGATTTCGGAGACGGCGAAGCCCTTTCCGATCGCGTCCAGGAGGTCGGTCTCGACGTCCTCAAGGCTCTCGATGCCGTTGATCTGCTCTTCGATGAAGTCGGCGATCTCCTTGTCTCTCGGGTCATCGCTGAACGGGATGATCTCGAAGTCGAGCCCCGTGACGGCGTTCTTTCTGGTCTGGAGCTGGCTGAACAGGTGGGGGTCTTTCTCCTCCATCTCCTCGAATAGCTCCATCTGCCGGAGAACGTCTCCCGCGTCGGCCTCCTTGAAAATTTCCGCCAGCTTGACCGGCGTGAGCCCGTTGCTCGGGTACTCGCTGTACTTGTCCGTCACCTGGGCGACGGCGATCTCGTTTGTATCGGGGCGGCGGAGCGGCGCGGTGTTCTGCTGCGGCTGCTTCTGCCGCTTTTGCTTCTTACTCATTCAACCGCCTCCTCGATGCGCCGGTGCGCTTTCTCAAAATACTCGTCATCCAGCTCGACGCCGATGAACCTCCGCCCGGTCTTCTTTGCCGCGACCAGAGTGGAGCCGCTCCCGGCGAATGGGTCAAGAATGAGGTCTCCCGGCTTCGTGACGGACGTGATGAGGTTCGCGATGAGTCCCACCGGCTTCTCTGTTGGGTGTATCATCTGGGCACTCCCGAGCTTGCTGAAGGTAACGAGGTCTTTCGGCCTGTGTCCAGGGAAGCTATACTTCCCCTTGATTGCGAAGACGATGTTCTCGTGGGATGGTGCAAACGCCGCCTTCGTGTCTCCCATTCCGTGATGAACCTTGTCCCAGATAACTTCACTTTTCACCTGGAAGCCCGCCAGCTTGATCGCGTCGATGAAGGTCTGCTCGACGTCCCATCTGGTAAAGCAGAGAATGGCTCCTCCGGGTTTCAGAACCCTGTAGGCGTCATACAGGAACCAGATGAAGGGCGACTTGTCGTTCTTAATCCGGGCCCCGGTCTGGGAGACGTAGTTGATGCCATAGGGCGGGTCTGTGATGATCGCGTCGATGCTCTCCGCCTCCATCTGTCGGAGCACGGTGAGGCTGTCGTCGTGGATGATGGTGTTCTCTTTGATGGTGATATGCCCCACCTCCTTAATAGGCTCCGCGCTTGAAGTCCAGGGCGCGGGCGATGACGCTCTTGTATTCGACCTTCCGCCCGACTTTGACATCGAGGGCCAGCTTGACCGCCATCTGGAGGCCGTCCGGGCCGTCGTCGTTCTTGCCCATCGGGTACTCGGTCATCTGCTTCAAGAGGGTCTTGTGCTTCCGGCTGAACTTGACGTAGCCGTTCTTGATGAATGGCTGCAAGGACTGGATGCGAGCGTCTTTGTTCTGTGTGCTGTTGATCTCCACAATGGGGAGGTATTCGCCGACTGCTGCGGACTTCTGACGCATGATCTCGGCGAAGTAGTATTGAAACTGAACCGTCTCGACGCCGAACTGGTAGTAGGGCCGCTTGTACTCTCGCTTGAGGCGGCGGCTTGCCTCCAGGGCGTCCTCGATGATCTGGTCGGGCTTTCGCTTCGCGATGTCCGCGATGATGACGTAGATGTAGCCGGTGGACGTATCCTTCGCCAGAGCGAAGATGGAGCTGGTGTCCGACTTCTTGTTCTTGCCCAGTGAGGGGTCGTTCGCCCCGATGAACAGGAACTTCGGGTCGGAGAAGTCCGGGGGCTGCTTCCCGTCGTCATCCCAGAAGTCAAACCACTCCTCTTGGAAGGTGCAGTTTTCCGGGTCGATTGGGTCGTTCTGGATTTCGCTGTTGAACGACGCCTCGCCTTCTGAGACGCGGATGACCATGAGGTCGTAGTACGAGAGCTTCTCCTCCCACAAGACGGAGGTGCCTTCCAGCATCTCGTCCTTGTTGGCCTCGTAGAACTCCAGGGCCTCCTCCTGCCGGTTCTCGTTGGTGAGATCGGTGAAGATCGCTTCCCAGGCGTCCCAGAGCTCGCCGTTGGTGGCGAAGCTAATGACGCCCTGATACCTGACCGACTTGTAGCTTGGGTTCTTCGCCACATTGGCAAGCAGCGCGTCGAAGTGCAGCAGCGTCCCGATGTAGACGATGTCGGTGTAGGTGTCGCCCGCCTTCGAGACCGCCTTATAGAACCAGTCGCGGAGCTTCTTTCTCTGCTCCGGGGTGTTAACGTTCTCGTCGTTTTCCAGGTCGTCGCAGACGATGAGGTCGGGTCTCCATTGTTTGTGACGTCGACCACGGATTTTCTTGCCGGAGCCGATTGCCTCGATCTTGACACCGTTGGAGAGCAGGACGACCGAGGACTTCCAGACCTTTCCCTCCAGCTCTCCGAAGTCTTCCTTGAGGACGGTGTTCTCTTCGAGTTCCGTCTTGATGTCCGCGAGGAACCCTTCCGCCTGTTCGGAACTGTCCGACAGGATGAGGATGTAATGCTTGTAGGCGTAGACAGAGGCGTGGATGGAGTCCTTAAAGGTGAAGGTCGTGCTCTTTGCGTGACCACGGGGTGCCTCGATTGCCCGGTGACATCCATCGGCCCGGGAGATCTCTTTTGCAGACTCCCCGGGGTCGAGGCCCTTCATGACGCCCTCGCGCCATATCTTGTCGAGCTCCCCGTGGAACGCCGGGGAAGGCCGGACGAAGTAGTGCGCGAGATAGGCCCGCCCGAAGTATTCAAGATCAAATGCCCCGAGCTTCCGGCGCAGCCCCTTCGGCCCGGTCAGCTCTTTCCCGTCCTTGAAGTCCTGGAGGAGCTGCGCCCGACGTTCGGGGAAGTTGTCACCTCGGACAACATAATCGAGAAAAAGTTGCCGTTGGTAGTCACGGTTTGCGACCACTTCGCGGTCTTCCGGCTCCTCGAGCCGTTCGAGGTATTCATTGATGTCAATCTTCGCCATCGGTCAGCACCTTCTCTCTCGCCCGCGCAAGTACGTCATGCAGCTCTCCCGCGAGCTCCGGGTGCTGCTTGATCGCCGCCATGAGCTCGGCCTCCATCTGATCGAAGGCGAGCTCCGCCTTTTTCTTGAGGTCTGCTCGGACACGCTTCTCATAAGTCGCGTTCCGGGCCAGGGAGGCGATGAGCCGCCCCGCTTTGTCGAGGGGCATTTCCTGGAAGTCGTCCTCGGCGGTGCTGACCCGCTGCATGAGACCGTCCATGAGCACCATTGACGCCGCCTTCGTGTAGTCGAGGTCGGGGTGCGCTTCAACGGCCTGGGCGATTGCCTGAGTCCTCTGGATGGTCTCGGCGACGCGCTGCGCGGCTTGGGTGGTTCGGATAGCATACCGACCGATCGCCGACTTGCTGATCTCGTACCCTTCGCTTTTGAGCCATGCAGAGAGCTCCTCGTAGGTGTTGGTGGTGTCGGATAGCTTGACGTCGAGTTGCCCCTTAATGTCATCCGGGAGCTTGTCGATCGTCGAGCTCACCCGTGTCCGGCGTCGCTCGTTCTTAGACATCGACGCCGGGGTCGTCAATCGTGCTCTCCAGAAGGTCGACACCCTTCCGCGTGAGCTTGATGACGGCGTCCTTTCGGTAGGCGTTGTATGCGTTCGCCGTCCGGCTGGTGAAAACGATGTAGCCCGCCTCCTCCAGATACTCAATGTGCTTCGAGATGTCGGGGGAGTAGATCAAGCCATCGGCGACGAGGGCGTTCGTGATCTGCCGGACGAGGAGCGTGTTCTGGTTGCCTTTCGCCAGGGCCCGGATGATGTAGCCCCGGATAGCTTTATTCTTGCTGACTTCCTGTTCCGTCAGCTCGTCCATGATTGCCATGAGCTGTTATTCCTCCTTTCCTTTTCCTTTGCCGTAGAGAATTTGGTCGAGCTTATCCTCGACCCGGTTCATGACCCGGATGTAGTCCTCCCGGGTGACGTACACCAGCGGGAGGTCTGCTTTGAGGTCGTTGAGCTTCTCTTCTACCTTCGCGATCTTCTCAGCGGCCTCTTTCTTTGCCTCCGCGATCTGGGCGGCGTTCCTCTTGTCTGCCTCCTCCAGCGTCGCGAGCGTCTTCTTGATGAAGAACGTCAGAGCACCGACGACGAGGGTGCAAAGGAGGGAAGCCGCTGCGCCGATGACGGTGGTGATCTGTGCGACGTCCATGTGCGCCCCTCCTTACTCTTTGGAAGAAGGAGCAGCCTCCTCGGTGACGGTGTTGCCCTCAAGCAGCACGCCCTCGGGGAGCGTGATGAACGGGTCGCTCTGCTTCACCTTCAGGACGGCGTCCTCGATGCACTTCGTCAGGTAGTCGTCGAAGCTGCCCAGGTTGTCGGTGATGACCTTCTGGGCCTCCGGCGCGATCGCTGCCTTGACCTCGTTGAAGACCTGTTTGCCCAGGGCAAGCAAGTCCTCGCGGTTCGCGGCCCCGCTCTTGACCGCGTCGCGGAGGGCTTTTGCCGTGGTCTGCTCCATCGCGCCGACCGACTTGGTCGCAAGGTTCTCGACGTCCGCAAGGGCGTTGTCGAGCACTTTGCGGGCCGACTCGTCCTCGATCTGGGCCGTCTGCGCTTTCAGCTTCGAGGCCCCGAGGCGGATGTAGTAGACCGCGTAGGCTCCCGCGAGGGAGATGACGGCGAGGGAGAGGTTCACCAGCACCTCGGTCGCCGCGCTCTGGATGATGTTCATGTCCATGTGTTGCGTCCTCCTTTTGGGTAAAAAATAAGAGTACAAGCTACGCTTGTACTCTTAGGGTAAACCATCCTCTCGGAAGCCTCTATATGTAGCACTTCTAAGAGATAGCTTTTATTAAGTTGTGTCTCCCGGCCCGTCCGTGCCGGTTAGGATGTCGAAGAGCTCAAGCTGCCCTTCGAGCTTTCCGTCTCCGCAAAGCTGCCGTACCCAACGCTCGGTGACGTTGTATTTTCGGGCGAGCTCCGGGTGATTGTAGCCGTTGAACTCGGCCTTGATGTGGGCGTCGCGGACGGGTCTGAGGACGCTCTCCGGCTTCGGGAGGTAGATGGTGGCACCGCCTACGACCTCGCAGAGCTTGTAGAAGTTTTCGACTCCGATTGCCTCCGCGATCGTCCTGTTGTCTCCATCTGTTATCATGTCGATCGTCAGCTCTTTCGAGAGATTGTCCATGTCCCGCCCTCCTTTCTTTTACTCGGTCGGCTGCTCCATCATCTTGCCCAGGATGCCGATGGTCTCTCCGACCTTGATTGCCTCGCCGAACTTGTTGGCCCAGTAGTCCGGGGAATTGATGACTCCGGCTTTCACAAGGGCCGTCAGGCCGTTCCGCTGCCAGTCCGGGTAATTTGCCAGGGGGTCGGGCTCCGGGGCCGGAGAGGGGCTCTCAGGGGCTTCCTGGGCCATGATCTGACCGAGGAGCTTGACCACGTTCGCGCCGTACCCGCTGCCAGGGACGGCCCACCCCTTTCCGTTGGGGTTGTCCGCCGCGCCGAGCCACTCCACATAGGGAGCAGAGCCGCGAGCCACAAGAGAGAAGCGGGGGTCGACGCAAGTGTTGACCAGGGGCTCGGTGGATGCGTATGCTTTGAGGTGCTGGATTTGAGCGCGGACGCCGGTGCGGGGGTCAGGGAAGGTAGCGGCCTGTCCCGTGGCGTTCCCGTTCAGAGCTCCGATGCCCGCGTAGTTGTTTTGACTCGGGAGGACGATGCCGCCGAACTTGAAGTAGCCGGTCTCGTGGAGGCTCTGGGCGAAGGCGACGTCTCCGCGAACGCCCTCGGCCTTGCCTTCCTCCAGGAAGATTTCCGCGAGCTGCTCCAGGGTGCAGCTCGTCAGCTTGGGCTCCGCGTTCTTGCTCCTGCAAAAGAGGGCCATCTGCTGTGCCGTGGCATGGGCCTCGCCCATGATCTCGGTCTTGGGTGTGTCATTGACGCCGAAGTAGTCCGCCAGCAGCTCTGCCTCGGCGACCGCCAGCTTGTCCAGGTTGGCGTCCACCGAGAGCCACTTCGTCGCGGCGGTGTTGGTGTGGAAGCTGTGCTCAATGAGCATATAGAACGGGGTGCCAACGGCCCGGGCTCCACGGAGGACGCCGTAGTATTCGCCGCCCGCGCTGTTCTTCCGGGTCGCCGTTCGCCCCGCTTGATTGGTTCCCATGAGCTCGCCGATCTTCTTTGCAATCTGGAGCGCGAGGACGTCGACGTCGTTCAAATTGTCGTAGGCCCGGTAGACTACAGGGTAGTCCACGCTCTCGGTGCTGCAAGCGTTGGAGTGGAGGGAGATGAAGACGTTGCACCCCTTCGATGCTGCGCCGCGCTCATAGACGCCGAGGTCGGTGTCGATGTCCGCCCGGGTGGTAATGACCTCGAAGCCCCGGGTCTCCAGCTCGGCCTTGAGCTTGAGGTGCAGCTTCCAGACCATCGCGCTCTCGTAGTAGGTCTTCACGACCGGGCTCTGATTGTACTTGCTGCCGACGTGTCCGGCGTCGAGGCAAATCTTGATCTTACTCATCACCGTCGCCCTCCTCCTCGTCAGCGTGGAAGATAGGCTCCCCGTCGACTTCGTTGATCTCCGGCTCCTGGGCCGGTGTGGTGTTGACCGCCTGGGCGGTATTGGTTTTCTTGTTGGCTGCTGCCATGATGTGAACCTCCTGTTATAAATTCATGACCGGGGCGTAGACCTTCTCGTGGTATTCCCCGATTGTGTACTTGTCCCGGCCCTCTGCCTCGAGGGCCTTCATAAACTTCTCCGTCTCCACCGCGAGCTTGAGGAGCTTGAGAACGCCGACCTGTTCCGGCGTTGCCTCGGGCATATCCGGCCCCACGGTGGCCGCTATCGCTCTGCGAAGATAGAAGTCGCCCGTGAATGTGTCCATCGCATTGAACTCATCCCAGACCTCCCGGGCGAACTTCTTGCGGTTCAACCTGGGCTTGTTCGGAGGAAGGAAGCCTTCTTCCTGGAGCTGCTTCTTGATTGCCGCTCTCCTGTCCTTCTCGCGCTGTGTGAGCCGTTTTTTCTTCTGGGGCATTATTCTTCACCTCCCCGGTCTTCCGGCCAGCCATCGGGCCCGAGTGGGCCGTAGCCGGTCTTCTCCCGGTACACGTTCGCCGCCCGGATAGCCTGGGCAAAGGCGGCGTCGCTCGCCAGTTTGGCGGCGAGTGCCCGCTGCTTTTCCCGGCTCCCGCCCTTATCCGTCGCGGCTGGGATTTCCTCCACGGCGCGGGGGTCGATTTCGGTGAGGCGGCGGGCGATGTTTCCCGGGAGGCTCTGGTAGTTGATGCGAAGGAATACGAGCCCGGTCTCGATGCACACGTCGATGTCGCTGCTCCGTATGCCGCGCTGCATCCGAACGATGCCTTCGAGAGCCCCCAGGACGGCCTCGTCGCTCGCTGCGGTCGGCCTATTCATTCCGGGCCTCCTTCTGCTTCTGCCGCGCGAGGATTGCCTTGAGCCCCTCGATGACCTTCTCGCACTTGGCGTTGTCGAGCCATTCGATGCGGTCAACGTGGGCGACGCGCTTGATGAAGCCCTGGATGCGCCTTGGGTCGTCGTTCCACCCGAGCTCTTCGCAGATGGCGTAGATTTTGCGCCGCTGCGAGACGGTGCGGGGGTCGCCCCCTTCGTCGGTGCGCTTGCTGCAGATGTCCCGCTTCGTCCCGTCCTTCATGTTCTGGAGGACGCGGGCGACGGTGTTGATCTCTCCCTGGGAGAGCTTCTTCATGGACTCCTTCCCGGTTTCCCGGTACACGACGGCGTGAAGGTCTTCGCCCGTGAGCATGAGCTCCGGCGACTTCGCGATCGCCCAGAGCGTTCGGATGGAGGGCTGCTTTCGCCCTGTTCTTGCTGCTGCCATTCCTGGGCCCCCTTTCTTAGTTGCCCGCCTTGATCTGCTCCAGCTTGGCGATGTTGACCTCGTAGCCGAAGACGTCGCCCTGCTTCCAGGTGGCCCCGACAGCGTTGACCGTGTCCTCCCCGTACTTCTTGAGGGCCTCCTTGCTGACCTTCTCCTCGACCACGATGCAGTCGGTCATCTGCCGAGACTTGAGACGGCGGATGATCTCCTCCAGCTTCTCCTTCGCGCGGGGGAGGGAGACGGAGGTGGAGAGCCGGAAGCCGACCTCTCCGAAGGTGAGGGTCATCGACTTCGCCTTGCCCATCTCGTCGCGGTGATCGGTGACGAAGGTCTTGATCTCGCGCTCCAGGCGGGCGATGCTGTCCTTGTAGGGCTTGCACTGTTCCTCGGCGACCTTCTGGGCTCCGATGATCTGCTTCTGCATATCGCTCTCGATGTCGCCGACCGCGATCTGCGCCTCGGCGATCTGACGGAGGGCGTCGTTCACGTCCTCCCAGGACTTGAGGCTCGGGGCCTCGATCACTCTTTTTCTTGCCATTGGTTAAGCTCCTTTCGTGCGTTTGTTATGGTGGACTCTGCCCCTGCGGGGGACATAGGAGTCTGCGAAAATCATGTAAAGCCCCAGAGGGAGGGTCAGCAGGACGGCAGTCACATCCCGGTCTTCCGGGGTTGTTCCGCTGCAAGCCAACGCGATCAAGATGCCGGACATAATCACCAGCGCGGCACCGATGAGACGCTGTTCTCTCATTTTCATTGTCCGCGCCTCCCCTCAGAGCATCATCATCGAGGACGCTTGCTCGATGATCTTCAAGGTGACGACCTCCTCGCCACGGTCGGCGAGGATGCGCTTGACGTTGGAGAGCGTGCGGTCGAGGAGGCGGAAGCAGCCGGTCTGCATATTGCACGCCCGGGCCTTGAGCTCCAGCAGGGCGTCCGGCTCGATCTCGAAGCCCTCCAGGTAGCCCTCAACCTCGGACGGGGTCAGCCCCCGGAGCGAGGCGTAGAAGTCCACGCGGTTCGCCATGCGGACGAGGTAGGTCTTGATCTGAGCCTCCAGCTTCGGCTCGCCAGCGATCACAAGGCCGACGTCGCTCTGGTCGAAGATTGCCCGGAGTATCTCCATCTTCTTCTGGGTGTACTTGGATACCAGCTTGTCCGCCTCGTCGATGATGAGGAGGTAGCCCCGGTTCGTGTTGAAGAACTCCCGGATGCCGTTGACCCTGCGCCAGATGGTGCCGTAGCCGCTGGGGAGGCCCAGGCTCCGCTCGATCGCTTCCACAAGGTCGCGGCTGCTCATGGTGTCGTCGCACTCGATGTAGGCGACGCGGGGGAGCTTCGCGTATTGACGGAGGGCGTAGGTCTTGCCGTAGCCGCTTCGGGCGACCACGATGCCGAGCCCGATGTACTCCTGACAGCTCTGGCACACGCCGAGGACTGCCTTCGCGTCCCGGCTCTCATAGAAGACCGGCGTCTGCCCGGTCTTTGCTCCCGGCTCCTGCGCCGGTGCGGAGACCTCAACGGCCTCGCCCGTCTCATGGGCCAGGAACTCGGCCAGCTTGTTCTCCAGGTCGGTCGGGTCGCTGTCGTACTTGCCCGCGAGGTAGCGGGAGACCGTCGTGCGGCTGTAGCCGATCGACTTCGCCACGTTGGCGATGCTGCTGCGGTTGGTGAGGATGTAGTTGTTGATCTTCTGGGCGAGGCTCTGAGCCTCGGTGTAGGTGATGCTGCGCTCTGCTGCTGTGACTTCCATGTTGTACCTCCTGTTATTCGTTCATGGCCCTCAGACGTGCGAGGGCGTCTCCTGCCTTCGATGCGAGGAACTCGTCCCCGGCATTGGTTTTCTTCTTCTTGGTTGCCGCTGCGGCCTCCGCCCGGAACTCCTTGTCGTTCGGGAGGAAGACCAGCTTCGGGCTTCTCTCGGCCTTGATGGTCAGGTCGATCATGCCGACCGCCTCGGAAGCTCTTCCGCCCTCGCCGGTGCGGAGCTCGTAGGGCCTGGTCATGTCCTCCAGGAACTCGCGCACCTCGCGCTCCTGCCGCTTCTGATCGCGGAGATGCTTTTCGAGTGCCGCCTGGGAACAATGCGGGCCGAAGGCCAGCAGCTCCGGCGAGACTGCCTCGCAGATTTTCCGGCCCTGCTGGTCGAAAACATAGAGCTTGGTGACGTCGTCGATGTCCCACTTGATGCCGACCTTCTGACCGATGTACTTGCCGAGCTCGCTGTCGGAGTAGACCGTTCCGAACTTGTTGATGCCGTAGTTGTAGACCCGGGCCGTGTCCGCCTTCATGAGCAGCATCGCCGCGTATTCCCTGGGCGGTGCGGCCTTCTCGTAGCGTGGGCCGTTCTCGAACATCTCGATCGGAGTGACCCACTTCTCGCCCGCGTCCTTGAGGCCACGGTGTACCCGCGTGTGATACTTGGTTTCCTTCCAGGTCGTCCAGACCTCGAAGAACTCCTCCATCGTCAGCAGCTCGCCGCGCTCCAGCATCTTGTCGACGTCCTTCTGCCGTTTGGCGTAGGTCTTAGAGCCCGTCAGGGTGCCGGTGTAGGACTCGAACCAGCGGGAGAACTTGTCGCACACGGTTTTGAAGAACCGCTCGATCGGCTTGTCCCATGGCTGGTAGGGAAGCGACCGGCCCACGTCCTCGATGCCGATGCTCTGGTAGAAGCCCACCGTCTCGGCGTCGAAGGAGAAGTCGATCTTCCGCTCCTTGCGGTTCTGCCCCGTCATCGTCTTCGCGGTGTAGTCCTTGCCGTTGTCGACGTGCAGGATATGGGGGACGCCGCCCGGGTTGCTGTAGATCATCTTGACCAGAGACTCCTTCAAGGTCTGGGAGTTGGCGTCCACGCACGCCACGTCGCCGATGATGCAGCGGCTCTTCATGTCCATCCAGGCGACCAGCTTCGGGCGGACGGCCTTGACCTTGCCGTTCGGTGCCGTCCACTGTACCCAGAAGTCGAAGGTGTGCTCGTCGCCCACGACGTACTCCATGACCTCGAGGCTCGTTGCGTCGCGGCGGGCCTTGACCATCTTCTTGTTCTTCCACTCCCTCGTCCCGTTGGCGGCGAGGTAGCGGGCCGACTCCGCGCCCGGGGTGTCCATGAGGTACTTGATGTAGCGGGCGACGGTCTTAATGGAGGGGTAGCTCTCCCATCCGCGCCGCTCTGCCTCTTCCTCGAACCGCTCGTAGAGCATCTCGATCGTGCCCAGGTTGGCGGCGAAGCGGCGGTCGAACCAGATGTTCTCGATGAGGGCCTTCTGCTCCGGCGTCAGGCTCGGGAAGGTTCCCGTCTCCTTTGGCTTCCGGCACAAGGCCAGGGCTCGGAAGTAGTCCCGGTTCTGTCCGTCCTCCTTCTCCAGCTTGAGGGCCCAGGCGTTCGCCTCGAGGACGTTCTGGGTGTAGCGGTAAAGGGTCTGCGGGCTCACGCCCAGGCCCAGGGCGAACCGCTCGGCGTAGGCCGTGCGGTCGGGGCCGTCGTAGTCGATGAAGTCCTGAACCCGTGCGGCCAGCTCGACCGCCTCGTAGAACCTCTTCTTGTTGCTCTCGATGTAGTGGTTGAGGTCGGCGTCCACATACCAGGGCGTCGCCTCTGCTGCTCTGCGGTCTATGATGACATCCCTCCCGTCTACCTTCTGCGCGGCCCGGTATGCTTTCCGCGCCTTCGTGGTCAGGGAGGCGACGGAGATCAAGACTTGATCTTTGCCTCCGCCCTCCCGGGCCTGGGTCTGCGTTTTGTATTGCTTAGGGCTTCTCTGGGCTCGCTTCTTCATGGCTTCGTATGTGATACCCTCGAAGGCAGCGGCCTCTTCCAGTGTGATGAATACGTCCGGCACCTCTGTCCCTCCCTTCTGTTGGGGTTATGCCGCGATCGCCTTTTCGACCTTCCTCGGGTCGAGCTCGAGGGCCGCGACGATCGCCGGGAGGTACTTCCCGCCCGAGCGGGTGCCGTTAAGGATATAGCTCAAATACTGGGGTGCTACGCCCACTTCGGCGGCGAGCTCCGCCTTTGTCATGTCCTGGTCTGCGAGAGCCTTGACGACCAGCTTGCCGAAGGGCGTGAGCTTCTTGTTTGGGCCTCTCATCGCTGTCCTCCTTTCTCTGCTTTCGTTCTTAGATTTACTTCCGGGCCACCGCGTAGGCCAGGGCCAGCGCGACGCCGATGAACGCCGCCGCCTGTACGGCGGGGAGCGGGAGCCGGAGCAGTACGAACGCCGCCGCGAACCCGAGGGTCGCCAGGGCGATCAATCCTGCTCCGACGTAGATGTCCACCATCCTGTCGACCGCCTTGGTGATCTTGACCCGCGCGGGTCTCATGCGTTTCAGAGCCTCGCGCTTGGTTTCGTTCTCAAGTAATTTGAGAATGAGGTCGTAAGTCCGCACGCTCTGGGAGGCTTCGTAGAACTCCCTCTCCAGCCCGATCTTTGCCTGGAAGGGGTTGCGGGGGTCGCCCGCGTCCCGTTTCCTGTAGGCCGCGTTCCGGCGTGCTACCAGCATCTCGCCGATCGCGGTCTGTAATTCCTGTACGTTTGCCATGCTGCTCTCCTTCCATTTCCCTCCCCGGGCCGGTATAATTGGGGTGAGGCTACCAGCCCAGGAAGGGGGTGTTTTTCGTGAATGATGCTGTCAAAATTGATACTGGGAACCCATACGCCGATCTCTCAATAGAGCATCGCATATCCCAGCTCCCGGAGTTTTGGGCGTTGGTGTCCTACCTGGAAGCGAAGGGCGTCCTCGATCGTGAGGAGTTTTACGACTGCCTGAATGAAAAATGCAAACAGGCCGTCGCGACCGCTACGCTTTTGAGTAGGGAGTCGCAAGACTCTTGAGCATCTCCCTCGTAAACCGTCGCTCTCTCCGAAAATGCTCGATGAGGTTGGGATGCAGCCCTTCCTCGTCAGGGGCCGTCTGTTCATCGGACGGCCCTTTCTCTTTGGGCGGCTCGCCCGTGACCAGCCACGCCAGCCAGCACTCCCGGCAGGAGAGCCGGTCGCACGTTTCGGGGATAACCGGCGGGCACGGTTTGGAGATGATGTCCGCGATCTCGCCCGCCGTGGTGGTGCTTGCCTTGATGATCTCGAGCCCGGTCACGGCTGCATCCCCTCCTTGAACTTCTGGACGGCGTAGTTGTTCTCGTACATCTCCGCGAGCTCCCGGATGTGGTCGTGGAGGGCTTTCCGCATGACCATGGCCGGATATTCACCGACCTTCTCGATCGCGTCATCCAGCTCGCGGGCCATGTTGAAGATGTTGAGATAGACCTTGCAGTCGTTCGGCGGACAATCCTGGGCGAGCATAAGGCCCAGGCCGTAGACCTTCCGCACCGTCCACTCGCTTCGTATGCCCTTGTTCGCATGGATGAAGGTGTCGGGCTCCGTCTCGGTTGGACTGGGCGGCTCCGGCTCCTCCAGCTTGTTCGGCTCGAAGTGGTCGGGGTCGACCTCGGTCTCGCTCTTGCCGATCATCCCCAGGCGGTACAGGGCCACCTTGAAGCCGTGGAGCTCGTGCGCCGCCGCTTTGGCGTCGATGTCGGGGTGGTGCTTGCTCTCGACCTGGGTCTCAAGCTGCTGCTCCCACCCTGCGATCATGAGCTGCGGCTCGACTTCCTCTTCGGAGCACTCGGCGTCGCTCTCCACGATCACGGTGCAGACGGGAGGCTCTTCGGAGAAGTCCGACTCGGACTCCAGGCCCCGGGCCTGCTCCACGGCGACCTCGATGCAGTCGGCGTCGGTGTACTCCATCGCGTCGCGGTCGAAGTCGATGTCCCCGGTGTACTGCTCGGCGTCGATGACGCCGAAGCTCCCGAGGTCTGGGTAGTTTCGCTTCTCGCGGTCGTTGAAACGGACGACCAGGAAGCCGTTGATCTTCTTAATCTTTCTCATGCTGCTGTCTTCCTTTCTGCCCTGCCATCGTCAGGCCGGGTAGGGCGGCTCCCGGCGACGCCCCGGAGGGCGTTTCGGCTTTAGACTCCTTCGGGCCGGTGCTCATCCAGGCCCGCGACCATCCGCTCGCACCTCGCGGCCCGAGCCTTCTGTTCCCGGTAGATCGTGACCGCCCGGGTGAAGGCGATGTCCTGCGTGGTGTCTGCCATCTCCGCCATGATGTCGGCGGCGGAGGCCATACGCTCGCGGCTCTCTTTGGCGTCATCTGTCGCGAGCGTCCAGAGGTCGAGGTATAGGTCACTCGGGAATACAGACCGCGTCAACCGCAATCCGAGGGAGCGGTTTTCTTCCTTCAAGCTGTCGACCAGACCGCCCAGCTCCTTGAGCCGCTTCTTTGCGTCATCCAGCTCTCGCCGGTTGTATGCGAGCTGCTGCTCGGCGGTCTCTGCGCGTTGCTTCATGCTGCAAGCGAAGTCGTCCTCGATGTTCTGCTCGGCGACATCAAAGCAGCCCTCAAATGCGGCGGCGATGTAGCTCTGCGGGCCCAGCTCTTCGACCATCTGCTTGATCTTGGAGAGGGTCTCGCGCTCCTGCTCCTTTGTGGCGGGGACGTCGGTGTCGTCAAGCTCCACGTCCGTGATCTCCCGGCCCTTGCTCGCGGCCTTGAAAACCTTCCGGGCCGCTGCTTCTGTCCGCTCGGTAATGTATGCGGTCTCGGTCTCGCCCTCGTCGACGATGTAGGTGATCTTGTATCTGTTCATGCTGCTGCTCCTTCCTGTTGAGGTCATCCGGCCAGCGGCGGGATGACGCGGATTGTGTTCGTGTTCTTGTGGAGAACAATAAGCTCTCCGTTCGGCTTCTGTCTGACGACCAGCCAGTTTTCCGGGGCGAGCCCCGCTTGTCCGAGCCTGATCTTCTGCTTTCTGGTCGGCTTCTTGCCGCGTCTCAATGAGATCGCCTCCCTTTTCTCTTTCCTTTTTTCTGGGGGTGTGATATGATTTAACTTGCTTTAGAATTAAATCTATTTGTAGTATATCTCGTAAATAAGAGAATGTCAATACATTTACGAGATTATTTGCGTAAATTCGAGAAAGAGGTGTACTATGTTTAGCGATTTATTGAAACAATTACGAGCGGAAAAGGGCGTCTCCCAGGTTGAGCTTGCTCGCGCGATCGGCGTTTCAAATGGCAACGTCGGCGACTGGGAGCGGGGTAGGAGTAAGCCTGGGTACGATGCGCTCGTCGCCCTTTCACGTTATTTCGAGATCAGCGCGGGGCGACTTCTCGGCCTCGACGACAGTCTCGAAAATAAGAGAGACGACCTCACCGCGTACAAGCAGGAGCAGGGGCTCACCTGTGACGGCTCGCCGCTGTCAGAAGAGGAAGCCGATCTAATAGCCATGTTCCGGCTCCTTCCGTCGCATGAGCGGGAGGACGTCTTTGACCTCGTTTATTTCAAGTACAAGAAGTACGTTGAGAAAAAGATGGAGTCTATTTACTGGACGTATGCCGAAGGGAGCGGCGACGAAAAAAGCGGCCCTTCCCAGGGCCTTGATGCCCGGGATGGAACCGCCTGATTTTTTGTGCTGTTTTGATTTAGTTATAAATCTATTTTCTGTCCCTTTGTTGTTGGGCCCGTGTTTGGGGCTCAAACGCCCAAAACCCCGGGAAAAACGGGCAAAGGGACGCCGTCCCATTGTTTTGACGGATTTGTCCCTTTGTGCGTCCCAGATTTTGCTCGGTTGCGAGCAGATGCCGCGCACGCCTCGCACGGGCCACGCACGCCCCAGTCCGCGCCGATCTGCGCCGAAGTCTCGGTTTTTCGAGCAAAATTCGCACGCTCTAACGCCTCGTTAGCACGCCTGACCCCCTTGCCATTCGCTGCCCCGTCTGCTATACTATCCTCAAGGGCTGCGAAGCTCGTCCTCTTGGGTCTGCTGCTGTGACTTCCGGGACGTCGCCGAGCGGCCCCTTCTTTGCGAATAACCCCCGGAATGGCCGTTTTACGCGGTTTTCCGGGGGTTTCTGAATCCTGCGGGTATGTGTCGCGCCCGCCACGCTGCCGCCGTTGTGGGCCGTTCCTGGGCCTCCTGTGCATGAAAAAAGGACGCCGACCGCCGCCGACGCCCATGATCTCAAGATTGTTGTTAAACTGCGGGCCGTTCCCACCTCAAAAGTGCCGTTTCCCGTTGAAATAGCGGGGTTTCCCGACTTCTCCCGCCCCGTCCCGGTTTATCCCGCATTTCTCAAATACGTTGTCCCCGTACATCAAGCCTCTTTTTTCTCCCCTCTATGCCATTTTGTCTAAAGTATACAAGAAAAAACATCAAAACTCGGCAAATCGACTATTGCCAATTCGCAACTGATATATTAGAATATAAGTGAGAGAGCGAGGCACTCCTGCCGCGCATAAACGCAAAGCAATATGAACGGAGGACATCCACTATGCCTATGAAAATGGGTTGGCGCTGGTATGGCGAGGGCAACGACCCCGTCACCCTCAGCGACATCAAGCAGATCCCCGGCGTGACCAGCATCGTCTGGGCGCTGCACAACAAGATGCCCGGCGAGATCTGGGAGATCGACGAGATCCAGAAGGTCGCAGACCAGATCCACGCTTACGGCTTCGACATGGACGTTGTCGAGTCTGTCAACGTCCACGACGACATCAAGATCGGCCTGCCCACCCGCGATCAGTACATCGAGAACTACAAGCAGTGCATCCGCAACCTGTCCAAGTTCGGTGTCAAGGTCATCTGCTACAACTTCATGCCCATCTTTGACTGGACCCGCACCGACCTGTTCCACCCCGTCGGCGACGGCTCCACCGCACTGTTCTACGAGAAGGACAAGATCAAGGGCGACTACAAGTCCATGGCCGAGTACATCATGTCCTTCACCGAGAAGTACAACATGACCTTCCCCGGCTGGGAGCCGGAGCGGATGGCAAAGCTGGACGAGCTGTTCAAGGCCTACGCCCCTGTCACCAAGGAAAAGCTCTGGGAAAACCTGAAGTACTTCCTCGAAGCCCTGATGCCCACCTGCCGCGAGTGCGACATCAAGATGGCCATCCACATGGACGATCCCCCTTGGGACATCTTCGGCCTGCCCCGCCTGCTGGTGGATGCCGAGAGCATCGACCGCTTCCTGAGCATGGTGGACGACGAGTACAACTGCCTGACCCTCTGCTCCGGCAGCCTGAACGCCAACCCCAACAACAATGTGGCTGAGATCGTCCGCAAGCACTGCGACCGCATCGCATTCGCACACATCCGCAACATCCATCACTTCCCCAACGGCGACTTCTCCGAGGCTGCCCACCGCGACTGCTGCGGCGAGACCGGCATCATCGAGATCCTGCGCGCCTACCATGACTGCGGCTTCGAGGGCTACATCCGCCCCGACCATGGCCGTCAGCTGTGGGAGGAAGGCCCCGGCAGCTGCCGCCCCGGCTACGGCAAGTATGACCGTGCGCTGGGCATCCAGTATATGCTGGGCGTCTGGGACCTGCTGGACCGTCTGGACGAAGAGAAGAAGAAGGGCTGATATATCATGAAGCTGACTGATATTAAGAACGGCAATCTGTCCGCCGAGTGGGCAGAAAAGGGCTACGAGCTGCCCAAGTTCGACGTCGAGGCCGTCAAGGCCAAGACCCACGCAGAACCCACCTGGGTCCACTTCGGCGCCGGCAACATCTTCCGCGCATTCCCGGCTGCCATCCTGAACGACGCCCTGAACAGCGGCAAGTATGACCGCGGCGTCATCGTGGCCGAGAGCTTCGACTACGAGATCATCGACAAGGCTTATCAGCCCTACGATAACCTGAGCCTGCTGGTCTGCCTGAAGTCCACCGGCGACATCGAGAAGAAGGTCATCGCCTCCGTCACCGAGAGCCTGAAGGCTGACTACTCCTTCGGCGCTGACTGGGCACGTCTGGTCGAGATCTTCCAGGCACCCAGCCTGCAGATGATCTCCTTCACCATCACCGAGAAGGGCTACGGCGTCGCTCCTGCTGACCTCGAGCGCGGCCTGACCCCCGTTCTGGCCATGGGCAAGGTCACTGCTCTGCTCTACGAGCGCTTCAAGGCCGGCAAGCTGCCCCTGACCGTCCAGAGCATGGACAACTGCTCTCACAACGGCGATAAGGTCAAGGCCGCAGTCTTTGCCTACGCTTCCAAGTGGGTCGAGCAGGGCCTGGTCCCCGCCGAGTTCCTGGCCTACGTCAAGGACGAGACCAAGATCACCTTCCCCTGGAGCATGATCGACAAGATCACTCCCCGCCCGGATGCCAAGGTCCAGAAGATGCTGGCTGACGACGGTTTTGAGGACAACTACACCATCGTCACCGAGAAGCACACCTTCACCGCTCCCTTCGTCAACGCCGAGGAGACCCAGTACCTCTGCATCGAGGACCACTACACCAATGGCCGTCCTCCGCTGGAGCTGGGCGGTGTCCTCTACTGCGACCGCGAGACCGTCGATAAGATCGAGAAGATGAAGGTCTGCACCTGCCTCAACCCCCTGCACACCGCCATGTCCATCTACGGCTGCATGCTGGGCTACACCCTCATCTCCGCTGAGATGGCGGATGAGGACCTGCGCAGCTTCATCCAGAAGATCGGCTACATCGAGGCGATGCCCGTCGTCGTTGACCCCGGCGTTCTGAACCCCTACGAGTTCATCGGCGCTGTCATCAACCGCCGTCTGCCCAACCCCTTCATGCCCGACGCTCCTCAGCGTATCGCTACCGATACCTCCCAGAAGCTGGCGATCCGCTTCGGCGAGACCATCAAGGCTTACGAGGCGCGCGGTCTGGACAAGTCCAACCTCATCCTCATCCCGCTGGTGCTGGCAGGCTATGCCCGCTACCTGAAGGGCATCGACGACAACGGCCAGCCCTTCGAGATCTCCACTGACCCGCTGCTGGCTGAGCTGCAGGCCATCGTGGCTCCCCTGAAGGTGGAAGCCGGCGAGCAGGACTTCTCCTGCCTGAAGGCTCTGTACAGCCGCACCGATGTCTTCGGCGTGGACCTGTACGCCGTCGGTCTGGGCGAGAAGATCGAGTCCATGGCCAAGGAGCTATTCGCAGGCCCCGGCGCTGTCCGCGCTACCCTGCACAAGTACGTCAAGGCCCGCTGATCGAAGCGTCCCCCTGACTTCATAAGCCATTTCCGCGCCCATGCTGCGTTTTGCTTTGCCGCAGCATGGGTTTTTATGATGTCTTTTTTCCGGCACAGGAAAAGCCGCCGGGCCTTGCGGCCCGACGGCTTTTCTTATGATAGGAGGATCAAAAATGATCGTAGACTATCTTATTCAGTTCAGGATGGTCTGCTCGGTCTCGACGTCGAACAGGTGGACCTTGTGGGGATCGAAGGCAACGCGGACGGTGTCTCCGTTGCGGGCCTTGGAGGTGGGAGCGACGCGGGCGGTCATCTTGTTGCCCTTGTACTCCAGGTACAGGTAGATCTCAGCGCCCATCATCTCAGAGACATCGACCTGAGTATCCAGCTGGCAGTCGGTGTGCTTTGCCATGAACTCGGGCTCATCGTCGATGTCCTCGGGACGGATGCCCATCTTGACCTTCTTGCCGACGTAGGAATCCAGCTTGCCGTCAGCGGTCTTCTCCTTGGGCAGGGGGATGAGGTCGCCGCCCAGATCGACGCTGTACTGGTCGCCCTTCTTGACGATGGTGCCGTCCAGGAAGTTCATCTGGGGGCTGCCAATGAAGCCTGCGACGAACATGTTGCAGGGCATATCGTACAGGTTCTGCGGGGTATCGACCTGCTGGATGATGCCGTCCTTCATGACAACGATACGGTCGCCCATGGTCATAGCCTCGGTCTGGTCGTGGGTAACGTAGATGA
>OGQL01000301.1_pt1 | contig 41573 bp, 26 predicted proteins | sample 1553211 | NCBI WGS metagenome assembly OGQL01 (sample SAMEA2579942, study PRJEB22360) | human gut metagenome
ACGTGAATACACTTTCCGAGATCGAGGAATATTACAAAGCGCGTGAGCAGCAGCTGTTGAAAAAACTTCATCAACAGGGAGCCGCTCTTGCCGCAGCGGAGCAGGCGCTGAAACAACTGACCGAAAATCAGAAAGTATCGGAGGACGAAACAGCCCGACAGCGCGCTGCACGGGAGCAGCAGCTCAAAGACGAGCTTTATCGGGATCCGCTGACAGGAATTTACAACCGCCGCTATTACGAAGAAGTTGCCCGCAAAACCATCGGCCCGGCGGGTGTCGCACTGATGGATGTGGATGATTTCAAGATCTGCAACGATACCTATGGGCATTACGCCGGAGATATGGCACTGAAAACGGTGGCAAACACCATCCAGTCCTGCATCCGGAAGTCGGACCTGCTCATCCGCTATGGCGGAGACGAATTTCTGCTGGTGTTACCCGGCATTCCGGGAGACTTTTTGCAGACCAAACTGGAACAGATCTGCACCGCCGCGCAGATGGCATCTGTACCCGGCTATTCGCATTTCCGTATCTCGCTGAGCATTGGCGGAACGATACAGTCCCTTGCCGACCCTATGGATAACATCGTTCGCCGGGCGGATCGGCTGATGTATCAGGCAAAGGGCCGCAAGAATGCCGTCATGGTGGAGGTTCCGGGGCATAACCTGGCGGCTTTGGAAAAACTTTTGCAGAACAAGCCACAGATCTTACTTGTGGATGACTCCGCAATGAACCGCATGATGCTGACAGAGATCCTGGGGGATAGTTACCACATTCTGGAAGCCGAAAACGGACGGGAATGCATGGAAAAATTGCAGGCAGAAGCCGGAAACATTGCACTGGTGCTGCTGGACATCAATATGCCCGTTATGGACGGCTTTGAAGTGCTGAAAGCCATGAATGCCAACCACACCATCGAGGATATCCCGGTCATTATGATCTCCAGCGAGGACTCCGATGCGACGATCCGGCGTTCCTATGAACTGGGCGCAAGTGATTATGTCAATCGCCCCTTCGATGCTCGTATCGTGTACCGCCGTGTGACCAACACCATCAAGCTGTACGCCAAGCAGCGACGGCTGGTGCAGATGGTCTCAGAGCAGATCCGCGCCCGTGAAAATAATACGGATACGCTGGTGGGTGTACTGAGTCATATCGTAGAATTCCGCAACGGTGAAAGCGGCGCCCATGTGCGGCACATCCGTATCATCACCGAGCTGCTGCTCCGCCGTCTGTTGGAGATCAGCAGCAGATACTCGATCACTGCGGAACAGCAGGATATGATCCCGCTGGCTTCTGCCCTGCACGACATCGGAAAAATCGGCATTGACGAAAAGATCCTCAACAAGCCCGGCAAACTGACCCCGGAGGAATTCGAGGTCATGAAGACCCACAGTATGCTGGGAGCCAAGATGCTGCATGATCTGGATAATTTTGCAGAGCAGCCGCTGCTGCAAACGGCCTACGAGATCGCCCGCTGGCACCACGAACGCTGGGATGGGCGCGGCTACCCGGATGGACTGAAGGGCGATGAGATCCCCATCAGCGCACAACTGGTCTCGCTGGCTGATGTGTACGATGCACTGACCAGCGAACGCTGCTACAAAAAAGCCTTCTCCCACGAAAAAGCCGTGCAGATGATCCGGAACGGCGAGTGCGGAGCGTTCAACCCGCTGCTGCTGCAGTGTCTGACAGATATTCAGGCTGACCTGAAAGAAGAATTACAGCAGCACAACTGAGCAATGGATGCAATAAAACAGGAGAACAAAAAGCCCAAATGAAACATAGAATCTCACGCCGTGCATTTCTGCGCGGCTGCACGCTGCTGGCGGCCTCTGCTGCCGTCGGCAGTCTGACTTCCTGCGGCGGAACCAACGCGAAGGACAGCGGTCTTCCGCAGCTCATTGTGGGAAGTGATACCTATCCGCCCTATATTTATCTGAACAATGACGGCGTTCCCGCCGGGATCGACGTGGAGATCGCCACCGAAGCGTTCCGCCGCATGGGATATACTGCCCGGTTTGAACCGATCGATTGGGAGCAAAAAACAGCTCTGGTGGAAAGCGGTACCATCGACTGCATCTGGGGCTGCTTTTCCATGGATGGGCGCGAGGAGGTATACCGCTGGGCGGGACCCTACATGGTGAGCCGTCAGGTGGCTGCGGTGGATGCCGACAGCAGCATCCGGACACTCGGCGACCTTGCCGGAAAGACCATCGCCGTGCAGAGCACCGGCAAGCCGGAGGAGATCTTTCTCAGCGGCTCCGACCCGCGCATCCCGCAGACCGTCGAGGTGTTCAGCACCGAAGACCGCAGCGTGCAGTATGCGATGCTGGCCTGCGGCTATGTGGATGCCATCGCTGCCCATGAGACGGCCATCCTGCAATACATGAAGGACAATTCCGTGGAGTTCCGCATCCTCGAAGAACCGCTGCTGGTCACCGGGCTGGGCATCGCCTTTGCCAAAAACGACAGCCGCGGGCTGGACATCCAGCTGAACGCTGTTCTTGCGCAGATGCGCACAGACGGCACACTGGAGCAGATCCTTGGCAAGTATCTTGAACATCCTTCGCAGTATCTGGAGGTGGACACCATTGGCGCGTAAAAACAAAACCATCTCAGATACATGGAGATGGGGGCTCTATCTGGTCATCGGCGTGCTTTTTATGGCCGGCGTCGTTTTTTTCTCAAGTTGGCAGGCACTGCGTGCAACGGAGGCTCGTTTCTGTCAGATCCTTGATTTTGTCAAATCCCAGTCCACCAGCTTTGAAAAGCACAATGATACGATTGTGGCCAAAGCGCTCCGCCGCGCGGCGGTATCGGTGCATCAGCTGGCACAGGACCCTGCGCTCGACCTTTCCGACCCGGAATGCCTGAACAGGCAGGCAGAGCTGCTCTGGCTCACAGGTATTTCGGTTCTGGCCCCGGACGGTACGCTCCTGTGCGAATCCACAACGAATGGCATCGGCTATGCCCGGTTTGGAGAGCAGCTCAAGAATGATGCCGTTCTGGACGTTTTCGCTTACCCGCAAAAAACCTACCTGAAGCGGGTCCTGCTGGAGGATGGGTCTGCCGTGGATGTTGCGGCACACCGGGCAGAAAGCAAAGAGGTCATCCTGCTTGCCTACCGCTATACCCCGGCAGAATTTATAGAGGGAACGGCCTTGTCCATCCAGAGCGTACTGGACGGTTACTCGGTTGAGACCAGCGGCACATTGTTCATCGTGCAGAACAATCAGGTCATTGCCTCCAACCGCCCGGAGCTCATCGGGCAGGATGCTGCGGACAGTCTGCCGGTGCGGGAGATCCGCAAAGCCGGGGCTGCCGAAACGCTGACCCATACCCACGATTGGAACGGCTCTGGCTGCTATGTTGGAATGTACTGTCACGGAAGGTCTTTCGATCTCTACGCGTATACGGATGAAAAGTCCGTCTTCCGTGAATCGTTTCCGCTGATTTTGATGGCGCTGGCCGGTTACATCCTGCTTGTAATGGTCCTTCGGGTGCTGCGCAGACGCTCCGTGCAGGAGATGGAGCAGCAGAAGAAAGAGCAGGAGAAGAAGTATCAGGCTCAGCTGGAGGAACAGAACCGCAAACTGGAGATCGCACTCCAGCACGAGGGTGCGGCAAACCGTGCCAAGCGGGAGTTCCTGTTCAATATGAGCCACGATATCCGCACCCCCATGAACGCCATCATCGGCTTCACCTCGCTGGCTGCGACCCATATTGATAATAAGGAGCAGGTGCTGGACTACCTGAAAAAGATCTCTACCTCCAGCCAGCATCTGCTTTCCCTCATCAATGATGTGCTGGATATGAGCCGCATCGAGAGCGGAAAAGTAAAAATTGAAGAGAAAGCGGTGCATCTGCCGGACCTCGTCCACGATGTGCGCTCCATCATCCAACCCGATGTTTCGGCAAAGCGGCTGTCGCTTTTCATCGATACCATGGACGTGGAGAACGAGGACATCATCACCGACCCGCTGCGGCTGAACCAGATCTTGCTGAACATTTTGTCCAACGCCATCAAGTTCACTCCCACAGGTGGTACGATCAGCATCCGCATTGCCCAGAAGAACGGTGCGCCCAAGGGCCGTGGTTGCTATGAGTTCCGCATCAAGGACAATGGCATTGGTATGAGCGAAGCGTTCCAGAAGCACATCTTTGAGGCGTTCAGCCGGGAAGAAAGCTCCACCGTCAGCGGTATTCAGGGTACCGGCCTGGGTATGTCCATCGCCAAGAACATTGTGGATATGATGGGCGGCACCATTGCGATCGAAAGTGAACCGGGCAAGGGCAGCGAATTCATCGTAGATCTCTGCTTCGCACTCAGCGGACAAAAGGTGGAGCCCAAGCAGCTCCCGCAGTTGGAAGGGCTGCGCGCATTGGTAGCAGACGACGATACCGACACCTGCCTGAGCGTCAGCACCATGCTGTCCAAGATCGGGATGCGGCCGGAGTGGACGATCTCCGGCCGGGAAGCGGTGATCCGCACCCGATACGCCATGGAGCAGGGCGACGAATTCAGCGTCTACATCATCGACTGGCTCATCCCCGATATGAACGGCATCGAGGTCGTGCGGCAGATCCGCAAGGTGATCGGGAAAAGCTGCCCTATCATCATTCTGACGGCCTACGATTGGACGGATATTGAAGAGGAAGCCCGCGCTGCCGGAGTGACCGCCTTCTGCGAAAAGCCGCTGTTCCTTTCCGAACTGCGCAGAGTGCTGGCAGAACCGTACGGTGCAGAGCCTGCCTGTAAGCCAGCGCAGCCAGATGCCTCCGAGCTCAAGAGAAAGAAACTTTTGCTGGTGGAGGACAATGCCTTGAACCGTGAGCTCGCACTGGAGATCCTGAAGGAAGCGGGCTTTGCGGTAGACACTGCTGAGGATGGCGAGATCGCTGTCCAGAAGATGAAGCAGGCGGCCCCCGGGCAGTACGATTTGATCTTAATGGACATCCAGATGCCCAAGATGGACGGTTACGAGGCGACGCGGCAGATCCGCGCCCTGCCGGATGCTGCAAAGGCAGGCATTCCCATCTTTGCAATGACGGCAAATGCCTTTGAAGAAGACCGTCAGAATGCATTGAAGGCCGGTATGGACGGCCACATTGCAAAGCCGCTGGATATTCCGCATCTGCTGCAGGTCCTTGCAGATGTACTGAAATCATAACGGCTGCCAGCCAACAAAAACAAAAGCACCCGCAGCAGGCTTCGCAGAGGCTCTTGACCTCTGGAAGCGAATGCTGCGGGTGCTTTATTTCTTTTCTGTCTGACAGGCGTTTGGCTCACAAAATTTTGCGCAGCTCCTGCACAAGATCGCCGATCACGATGGGCTTGGACAAAAAGCCGTTCATGCCGCTTTCCAATGCGTTGCGGCGGTCCTCGTCGAAGGCGTTGGCGGTCATGGCAAGGATCGGGAGCTTTGCCCGGGCAGGGTCATCCAGTGCGCGGATCTTCCGGGTGGCGGTGTAGCCGTCCATCACCGGCATCTGCACATCCATCAGCACCAGATCATAGCTGCCCGGCGCTGCGGTGCTCACCTTTTCCACCGCCACTTCACCGTTTTCCGCCGTATCGACCCGGAAGCCGTACTCGCGCAGGATCTCCTGCGCGATCTCGCGGTTCAGCTCGTTGTCCTCTACCAGAAGGATATGTCTGTCCTTAAAGTCGGCGTTCTTTTCCGGCAGAAGCTCCTTCGACGCATCTGTCAGCTTCTGGCCGAGGGCGCTCATCAGGGTCTCGCGCAGGTCGGATATGAACATGGGCTTGGAGCAGAAGGCGGTCACACCGGCGGCCTTTGCCTCTACCTCAATGTCAGACCAGTCGTAGGCCGTCAGGATGATGATGGGGGTATCGTCGTTCAGACTGCGTATCTGGCGGGTGACCTCGATGCCGTTCATATCCGGCAGCCGCCAGTCGATGATATAGGCGTGGTAGACATCGCTCATCTCGATGGACTGCCGCGCGCGCAGCACCGCTTCCTTGCCGGAAAGGGTCCACTCCGCGCGCATTCCCACCTTGACCAGCATCTTTGTCACGCTGTCGCAGGTGTTGAAATCGTCGTCCACCACCAGAGCCTTCAGACCCTCCAGTTCAACGATCTTTTCCACCGGGCGGTGCTCTGCCTGCACCCGCAGCGGCACACGAATGATAAACTCGCTGCCCTTGCCCTGCGCTGTCTGCACCTCGATGGTGCCGCCCATCATATCCACGATGTTTTTGGTGATGGCCATGCCAAGGCCGGTGCCTTGGATACGGCTGACCGTGGAGGTGCGCTCCCGCTCAAACGGCTCAAAGATTTTTTTGGCAAATTCCGGGCTCATGCCGATGCCGTTGTCCTTGATGCGGAACTCGTACTGCCCGCAGCCGCGCACCTGCCCGGCAAGCTGGCGCACCCGCACCGAGACCGTGCCGCCCGCCGGGGTAAACTTGATGGCGTTGGACAGCAGGTTCAGCAGGATCTGGTTCAGCCGGGTCTTATCGCAGTAGACATCCTCGTCGGTCACATCCATCGCGTCCATATAAAGCTCCAGCTGTTTTGCGTAGATCTGCCCGCTGACGATGGTTTTCAGATCGTGCAGCACCTCCGAAAGGTTGACTTCCACCTCTTCCAGATGGAGCTTTCCGCTTTCGATGCGGCTCATATCCAGCACATCGTTGATGAGCGAGAGCAGATGGTTGCTGGAAGCAAGGGTCTTGGCCAGATAATCCTTCACCCGCTCCTTGTCGTCGATATTGCTGATCGCCAGTGTGGTAAAGCCGATGATGGCGTTCATGGGGGTGCGGATGTCGTGGGACATATTGGAAAGGAAGGTGCTCTTGGCGCGGTTGGCAGTCTCGGCGGCGGCAACGGCATCCGAAAGCGCCTGATTCACCTGTTTGTCGGCGGTGCGGTCAGACATGACAAGGATGTATTTGGTCCTGCCCTCCACCTCGCTGCCTATGGCGATGTTATGGAACCAGCGGCGCTCTTTGGTTTCCAGATGCTCAAACTCGAGATCCCATTCCCGCTGCTGCCCGCTGAGAAGCCCATCCAGAAAGTTTTTGCCCTGCTCCGGGGCGCCCAGCTTGTCCAGAGCGAAGGCATTTTGCCGGACTTCTCTCCACGGGATGCCCAGCAGCCGCTCAATGTTCGGGCTGACATAATCCACCTTGGAGGTCTCTGCGTCCAACATCAGGAAAACGTCGTCCACGTTCAGCGAGAGCTTCTGGAACAATTCATCCCGGTACAGGAGCTTGGTGTTCTTCTGGCGCAGTGCGGCATGGCTTCTGCGCACAATGAGCAGAATGGCCAGCACCGCAAGACCTGCGGCGATGCCCGCTACGATCTGTATCGTATGGAACCACAGCTTATCCAGATTGGCATTGACGATCTTGGTCGGCACAAGTCCCACCATCGTCCAGCTCTGGACAGCAGTACCCTCGTAAACCAGATAATAGCTGATGTCGCCCAGTTTGACCTTCATGTTTCCGCTGCTGCCCTGTGCAAAGGCATTGGACAGATCCAGGATCTGCGCCTCGGAAAAATCGGAATGGTCGCGCAGCATCGCAATGAAGTTGTAGATCGTTTCCGTGCGGTTTACGGAATTGTCGATGACCACCCGCCCATCCGAGTAGATGACATAGTTGCTGGCATTGCCCTCAAAGGCAGAGCTGTCCAGCAATCTAAGCACCGCATCATTATAATAAGAGATGGCAATGGCATCGTAGGCAAAGCCCCGGTAGCTGCCCTGCGTTTCGGGACAGATGAACGCAAGCATCTGGGGCTTGCCGGGCAGCGCCGTGTTCACGACGATATCCTCATCGTGAGCGAGCCTTTCGTCCAGATTGGTCTGCAGGCCAAGATAGCCGGTCTCCCCGGTCACGGTCATGTAGTTGCCGTCATAGGTAAGAAAGTAGAATTCGGCAAATCCGGTGCTCTGCTGCGCTGCCTCGATATATGCCTGAATCTCTGCTTCATCCGAGGTACTTTCCAGAAAGCCGTTGTACAGATGCAGATAGGTCAGGTTCTTGCATACCATCTCTTTCAGCATATTGTTGGATTTATGCAGCACCTCTTCCAGATGCGAGGTACTTTCCTGATAGATGGTCTGGGACACAAACGAGATATACTGAACGCTGAAACCTGCTATCAGCAAGACCAGAAGAAGGATGGCCGCAACAGGGAGCCATTTTTGCCGGGGATGGCAGTTTCGTTTGGATTCGTGCTTTTCGTCTTCCATCCCGCTCACCTCAGTGTCATGTAGTTTTCAGGCTCTGCAAGCGCTGCGCCGCCGCCGGAGACATGATCGCGCCATCTGTTTTTTACCCATGTATCTCCGTCCAAAGACGTGCCGCTTTCGCTCGCAAGCAGCGCTTCCATCTGATTTTCCGCTGCCAGACAGGTCACGGTAACGGTGTCGTCGTCCCGGAGCGGCTGTCCGTTCCGGGTGATGCCGGTCAGGGTATAGCTGCCGCCTGCCTCTTTGACCTCCACGGCAATGCCGCTGACCACCGGCAGAGAACCGCGGTTGAAGGGCACAAACCCTCCCTCGCAGCCCTCCACAAAGGCGCGGACGGTCTCCTTCAGCTCTGCGCCGGTCATGGTGCGCTGGCGGGACATCAGACCGTTGGGCATGATCATGGAAGCGGCCATTTTCTTGTTATAATCTGCCTGCAGCACACTGCCGGTAAAGCTGTTTGCGGTGGCAAGCAGCACATCGGTGCCATAAACGCCCCGCAGCGTGTTCGCCATAACGGAGAAGGAGGCGCTGCCGCCGTTTGCGTGGAAAACATTGGAGTAGCTCTTCCCGGAGGTCAGCACGATCTCGTCATCGGCAGGCGTTTCTTCGGCAAGAAGCTGGGCATTGAACGCACGATAAGCCTGCTGTGCCGTGTACTCGCCCGCGATCATTTTGGAGACAACGTCCTTGGAGACGGCAAAGAAATCGTTGGAGGCGATGCGGATATACATGTGGTTTTCTTCCACCACATCGCGCACATCCTTCATGTACTCGGTCAGGCGCAGGGGGACGTTCTGGCTGTAGCTCAGCAGGTCCTGCCCGTCGGCAACGATGCGGCTCTGCGCCTCCTCGGAGAGCATGACGTTCAGCACTTTCATGGCTTTTTCGCGGCGCGCAGTGTCCTGCTCCAGATCGCGGTTCAACGCCACTTGGAAATAGGGGGTAGTCATGATCCACTTTTCGCCGTTCTGGCTGAAGAAGGGCAGGAAGATCGTGTCGATGCCCTCATCCTGAAACATCTTGACACCGGCAGAGCTGCCAAAGTACATGGCAGCTTCTCCGTTCCGGAACATCCCGGTCACATCGTCGTAATTCAACGCAAGATCGTCTGCCGTGAGGTGGGTATCCTGAATGAACTGCGCCATCCGCTCAAACGCCCCCGGCCACACGGTGTCGTCCAGACCCACCCGTTCGGTGCTGGCAGGGTCGCTGTAAGCAGTGCGCCACTTGCGCCCATCAGTCGTGGTAAGCTCGGCAGCGGAAAGCCCCTGCAGCGTTTCCATGCAGGTGTAGTCGTAGGTATAATCGGCGGTAAAGCCGCGGATGCCCACCTTCTCAAACGCCTGACAGGCCGAAACGAAGCTCTCGTAATCGGTGGGCAGGGGGATACCGTACTGCTCAAAAAGGCTGCGGTTGACCACAAAGCCGTGGGCATCCGCGCAGACCGGCAGCCAGTTCACGCTGCCGTCCTCGTTTTTGAAGCTGTTGAGGTAGGTGTTGTAGACAGCGCCCGCTTCGTTGGTCAAGGCAAGGTTCATCAGGCTGTCCTTCAAGGGAGCCGCATCGTGCAGCGAGAAGCGGCAGCAGGTGATGATATCCGGCAGACCGCCGTTCTCCTGCAAAAACTTGTAAAAATCCAAATCGTTGTTTCCTACGATGAATTCAATATTTACATCCGGCAGCTGGGACTGGATATAAGGCGCATAGGTCTCGTACAGGCTTGTACTCCACAGATACACCTGAATGGTCTGAGCATCCTCCTGCTTTTCCACATTTTCGGCGGTTTTTGTTCCGCATCCGGTCAGTACAGATAGACCTATCACCAATGCCGCAAGTGCAGAAATAAGGCCGTGCAATGTTCTTTTGTTCATTAAATCGTTCTCCTCACAACTCTTGGGCAGCTGCCGTTCTGCACTCCCAAATACCACAAAAAGGCATTGATACAGCATGACAGAACTATAGGATAATTTTACCACCGCCATGATGGATTTTCAATAAAATTTCATATGTTGATTCATAAAAGCAGCGTGTCCGATTTCTTTGCGCCAGTCGATGCAGCTTTTTTGAACAGTATATATACCAACATATACAGTATGTAGTGTAACATTATAACAGAAGCATTTCAAGCGTTCATGCTTGTGAATACTGCTTATGTTCTATTATTATCCCTTGACAAAAAGGCAGCTTTGGCCAGTTGGGTTATTTTGCTCCCCGTGGCCCGAGCAGGCCCTGCGGGCCAACATCCACTGCCAGATCTCGCTGGCTCTCAACCGCATCTACACCGAGTGGTACCCCAGCAAGGGCTACAGTTTCAACATCACCAACTCCACCAGCTACGACCAATACTACGTCCATGGCCGGACGGTGTTCGACGTCATGGTGCGGCTGACGGACGACATCTTCAACACCTATATCCGCAAGACCGGCACCGTGAACCCCTACTACGCCGAATATTGCGACGGCAAATCCGTCACCTGCCCCGGCCTCAAGCAGTGGGGGACGGTCACGCTGGCCAATCAGGGCCGCAGCGCACTGAGCATCCTCAAATACTACTACGGCAGCAACATCGAGATCATCCGCACCAACAACATCCAGTCCATCCCCCAGAGCTACCCCGGGAGCCCTCTGCGGCAGGGCAGCACCGGAGCGCCGGTGTTCACCCTGCAGCGGCAGCTCAACCGCATCACCAAAGACTATCCCTTCCTCGGCCTGCTGACGGTGGACGGCATCTTCGGCCGCAAGATGACCGAGACGGTCAAAAAGTTCCAGAAGCAGTTCAACCTCACCGCCGACGGCGTGGTGGGCCGCAGCACCTGGTATAAGATCAGCTATATCTATGTCTCGGTGAAGGACCTCGCCGAGCTGACCAGTGAAGGCGAGACATTCAGCGGCACCCTCCCGGACGGCTCATGGAACCTCGGCAGCAGCGTCCTCAAACAGGGCTCCACCGGCAGCGAGGTAGAGCAGGTGCAGTTCTGGCTGAGTACGCTGGCTCAGTATGAGAGCAGCATTCCCTCTGTCACGGTGGACGGCGTCTACGGCAGCGGCACAGCGGCGGCTGTCCGGGCGTTCCAGCGGCGCTACGGCCTGACGGTGGACGGCATCGTGGGCCTCACCACATGGACCGAGCTGTACAGCCAGTTCCGCAGCATCCAGTCCGACAACGGCACCCCCAACGCCTACCCCGGCACCGCCCTGCGCCAGGGCAGCAGCGGCCAGAATGTCCGACTGGTGCAGTTCTGGCTGAAGATCGCGCGGACGGTCTATTCCAGTCTCAACAATGTCACCGTGGACGGCATCTTCGGCTCGTCTACCGCAGCGGCCGTGCGGCGGTTCCAGACCTACTTCGGCCTCACCAGCGACGGCGTCGTGGGCCGGACGACATGGAACAAGCTCTACGAAGTCTACAACGACATTGCCAACCGCCTGCTTTCGCCCAGCCTGCGGCCCGGCGAGTACCCGGGCGTGCTGCGCAATGGCTCCACCGGCACCGCCGTCCGGGAGCTGCAATTCTACCTCTACCTCATGAGCGCCTACCAGAGCAGCATCCCCTCTGTCTCCATCGATGGCCGTTTCGGCGCGGCCACCGAGGCCGCCGTGCGGGCCTACCAGCGGTTCGCCGGGCTGACGGTGGACGGCATCGTAGGCCGGAAGACATGGGATTCGCTCTACGGCAAAGCGTCGGCCCTCCGCTCGTCCGGGCCGGTGGTCACCCTCAAGCGTCTCCCCTACCCCGGCACGCCGCTCACCGTCGGCACCGACAGCAGCGCCGTGCTCTACTACACCCTGCTTTTGCAGCGCATCGCCTACTACTACGACAGTGTAGCGTCCCCCGCGCTTTCCAGACAGTACACACAGGAGACCGCGGACGCCACCGCCAGCGCGCAGGAGCTTCTGGGCCTGCCCGCCACCGGCGTGGCAGACGCCGAAACGTGGACAGCAGTGGAAGCCCTGAGCTTACAGCTGGCGGCCTTCACCCCCAACCCCGACCGGCATCCCGAGCAGGGGCCGGACTACCCGGACCGGGCCATGAAGGAGGGCAGCGCAGGGCCTGACGTCAGCCTCATCGAGGGCTGGCTCAATGGCCGCTCCCAGCTCTACTGCGAGGAGGACTACGTCGCCGACAACGCTGTCTTCGGCCCGGAGGACACCGCCGCCGTAAAAGACACGCAGCAGCGGGCGGGCCTTGAGCCAAACGGCGTCGTGGACCGGCCCACCTGGGCCGCACTCCGCGCCCAAAGCCATACTGCCTGCGACAGCTGCACCGAGGAGGGATGAGAGATGGCACGCTTACTGGTCTATGACGCCTACGAGAACAAAGTCTACACCTATTCAAACCTGCGCGAGAACGACCCCATGCCCTACAGCACCGGCAGGACTCTGACCGTGCGGGAGTTCCGGGGCAAATCGAACAGCCCGGTGCTCTGGACGACCATCGCGGCAATGGAAGCGTGGAACCTCACCCGCCGCAAATACGGCAGGGGCATCCCGGTGGGATACGCCTTCCGCCGCATCTGGGAGGGAGGCCACGGCACCCGCAGCCAACACTATGCCGGCGTGGCCTTCGACGTGGGGCAGAGTCTCAGCCAGACCCAGCGCACCGCCATCTACAACGCCGCCCGCTCCACCGGGGCGTGGGGCTATGTCGAGCCGCTGAGCCAGACCCCCACATGGGTCCACTTCGACCGGCGCTACGGCACACCCGCCTGCAGAGGTACCACGGCAGGCTACCCCACCCTCCGCCGGGGCAGCCGGGGCTGCTACGTCATGCTCCTCCAGGACGCCCTCTCGACGCTGGGCTATCAGACCGGGAACCGCATCGACGGCATCTTCGGCAGCCGGACGGAAGAAGCACTCAAGGGCTACCAGCGGCGCACCAGCCTGCGCGTCGACGGCGTCTGCGGCTGCAACAGCTGGAAAAAGATCTCCACCGCCGTGCTGGGCGTGGGACGAACCAAGACGACTATTGACTGAACTTTTTGCAGACAAAATGGGAGCCCCCGGCAGTGCCGGGGGCTCCCATACTTCACTCCTCCACCACAACATCCTCGCTGAGCACCTGTCCGATGGGCTTTGCAATGCACAAATCGGCCTCGGCGTCCGCATTGGTGGGCTGCATATTGATGACCACGAGGTGGTCGCCCCGGAAGTACCGGATGAGTCCCGCCGCCGGGTAGACCACAAGGCTGGTACCGCCGATGATGAGGGTATCAGCGCGGCGGATGGCCGAGACTGCGCCGGACAATACCTGCTCATCCAGCCCCTCTTCGTAGAGGACGACGTCCGGCTTGATGATACCGCCGCATTTGGGGCAGCGCGGCACACCGGTGCTGTTGGCGATGAAGTCCACATCGTAGAACGCGCCGCACTTGACGCAGTAGTTGCGCAGGGTGCTGCCGTGGAGCTCGTACACCGTCCTGGAGCCTGCCGCCTGATGGAGGCCGTCGATGTTCTGGGTGATGACGGCTTTCAGCTTGCCCTCCCGCTCGAGCTTCGCCAGACGCAGATGCGCCGCGTTGGGCTTTGCTCCCTTGACGATGAGCTTATCGCGGTAGAAGCGGTAGAACTCCTCGGGGCGCTCTTCCCAGAAGGTGTGACTCAAGATCGTCTCAGGCGGGTAATCGTATTTCTGATGGTAGAGTCCGTCCACACTGCGGAAGTCCGGGATGCCGCTCTCGGTGGACACGCCCGCACCACCGAAAAAGACGATGTTCTGGCTCTGCGAAATGATTTTTTCCAACTTTTCAACCATATTCAACACCTCTTTTGTATCTATCGACGGAAATCAGTGCAAAATTTTATGTATTCTGCATTTTGTTTTTCACATTTCAACGGTCATTTTCCGCAAACATCTGCCCCAGATGGGCGAAAATATCCTGTGGGAGCATCCCGTACTCGCCATTTTGAAGGGCGGCACGGTCAGCGGCGGCACCGTGGAGCCAGACCGCACAGGCGGCGGCTTCGCAGGCGGACAGACCGCAGGCCAGCAGGGCCGACGTCATACCGGCCAGCACATCGCCGCTCCCGCCCCGGGCAAGACCGGGATTGCCGGTGGGGTTGACGCAGACGCGGCCATCCGGGGCGGCGACCACGGTCCGCGCCCCTTTCAGCACCACCACCGCATTCCACTGAGCGGCATACCGCCGGGCGACACCCTCCCGGTCGGCCTGAACGGCCTCCACCGAAAGCCCCGTCAGCCGGGACATCTCCCCCGGGTGGGGCGTCAGAATCAGCTCTTTGGCCGGGCGCGGCAGTTCCTCACCCGCGTTCATGAGGCTGGCGGCGGCGTTGAGGCCATCGGCATCCAGCACCGCACTGCCCGAAAAGCCGGTGAGCAGCTTCTTCACCAGCGTCCGCGTCTCGGCGGCGCGGGCCGTGCTCTGGGCAAGATAGCCCAGTCCCGGCCCGATGAGCAGGACGGTGGCCTTCTGCCGGAGAATGCGGGGGATGCTCTGGGGGGAGATGCCCCCTTCTGCCCCCGGCTCACAGGGGCAGAGACAGCATTCCGGCAGGCGTGCCGACACCGCCGCCAGCACCGGTTCAACACTGGCCAGCGTGACGATGCCTGCGCCGGTGCGCAGAGCGCCCTCGACGGTCAGCGACGCCGCACCGCGGTAGCAGGCACTTCCCGCCACAGCCAGCACCGCGCCGAAGCTGCCCTTGTTGCTCTCCCTCGGACGTTTTGGAATATGTGACCAGACAAATTCAGCCGTAATTTCGGGTGCCATGCTCACGCCTCCCCCTGAATGCAGCGCCTTATCTCTTTTTCCACGTCCTGCACCTCTTCGTGGAACATCCGGGCCGAGACGCGGAGGGCGCCGTGGCCCAGAATGATGACCTGTTCCATGCCGTCGGAGGTCGCCACCCGCACCCGGCGGTTTTTGCCGATCTCGTGGGTGACGCGCTCGATGAACATATCCGCCGTCTCGGCCTCTTTGGTGTAGACGACGTGGATGTTGTGGTACTGCTCGATGCTGCCGGGACTGCCCGGCACACGGTAGGCATCGAACACGAGGATGAGGACGCATTTCTTAAAGCCCTGATAGTTGCAGAGAATGTCCATCAGCCGGTGGCGGGCGGCGTCGAGGCTCTCCTTGGAAAGGGCGTTCAGCTCGTCCCACGCAAAGATGATGTTGTAGCCGTCCACCAGCAGGTATTCGGGGGCGATCTCCCACTGCTCGGCGGCGAAATCGGGCCGTTCCCGCTTCTGCACCGGGCGGAACGCCGCCAGCGGGTCCCGTTTGATGGGGCCGTAGGTGCGCTCAAAAATTTTCAGCAGTTCGGCGTCCTCTTCCAGCGTGGCGCGGTAAGCCGCCATCCGGCGGGGACGGGCCGCGGTCTCTTCTGCTGTCGGGGCGGTGCGGCCCCAGCCGCTGTCCACGTGCATATAGCTGCGCACCTGCTCCCATGGCACCACAAAGCCCGCACCGTGGGAGCAGAACACCGAGTCGGCGGGGTTGTCCAGGTCGTGTTCCGGCTCATAGCCCACCGCCTCGATGACCTCCGCCGCGTTGTGGCAGGGGCGGTAGCCGTCCAGCGTCAGGTTCAGGTGTCCCCTGCCCCGGGTGTAGCTGACCACCTCCATGGGGTAGCTGCGCATGGCAGCCACCGGTGCAAAACCGGTGAGGGCGGCGGTCTGGCCGTCCGGTGCCGTCTCGGGCGGGTCAAAACTGCCCTCCATCCGCTGGACATCGCTCATGGCGCGGCCAATGTTCTCCGCAGGCACTTCCAGCCGGAAGGAATACCACGGCTCGAGGAGCTGGGTCTTTTTGATTTGGTTTGCCATCATAAGGCCCTGCCGCACGGCGCGGTAGGTGGCCTGCCGGAAGTCGCCGCCCTCGGTGTGCTTGAGATGGGCGCGGCCCGCGATGAGGGTGATCTTCATATCCGTCAGCGGCGCGCCGATGAGGACGCCGAGGTGCTGCTTTTCTTCCAGATGGGTCAGCACGAGGCGCTGCCAGTTTTTGTCCAGCTCTTCCTCCCGGCAGTTGGCGGCAAACTGCATCCCGCTGCCCCGGGGCAGCGGCTCGAGCTTCAGATGCACCTCGGCATAGTGGCGCAGAGGCTCATAATGGCCCACGCCCTCGATGGCCTCGGTGATGGTTTCCTTATATAATATGCCGCCGGAGTCGAACTCCACGTCCAGCCCGTACCGCTCGGCCAGCAGGCTCTTGAGCACCTCGAGCTGAATCTCGCCCATAAGCTGGACGTGTATCTCGCCCAGCGTCTCGTTCCAGACGACATGGAGCTGAGGTTCTTCCTCTTCCAGACGGTGGAGCTTGCCCAATGCGGCATGAACGTCCGCGCCCTCGGGCAGACACACCCGATAGCTCAGGACAGGTTCCAGCACCGGGAGGTCACTGTCCCGCTCGGCCCCGAGGCCGGTGCCGGGCTTCGCCCGGGTCAGTCCGGTGACGGCGCAGACCTGCCCCGGGCCGATGGCCTCTGCCAGCGTATATTTTGCGCCGGAGTAAAGCCGCAGCTGGTTGGCCTTTTCGGCCCAGGGCTCGCCGTCCGCTTCGCCGGTGAGCTGGGCTTTGACTTTCAGCTCACCGCCGGTGACGCGCAGCCAGGTCAGCCGCTCGCCCCGCTCATCCTGCGAGACTTTGAACACCCGCGCACCGAAAGCTTCCAGCGCCGGGGCGGCGCGGGTGTATTCGTCGAGGCCGGCCAGCAGCTCGTCCACACCCTGTAAGCCGCCGGCATTCTCCCTCTGCAGGGCCACGCCAAACCAGCAGGGAAAGACGTGCCGCCGGGCGATGGCCGGGATGATGTCCTCCGCCGTCAGGCTGCCCGCGTCCAGCATCTTTTCCATCAGGCGCTCGTCGCAGAGGGCCAGTGCCTCGTCCCGTTCGGCCTGCTCTGCGCCGAAATCCACGAATCCGTCGCCCAGACGGTGGGAAAGCTGGCTCAGCAGCGCCTCTTTGCCCGGGCCGGGCAGGTCCATTTTATTGATGAACACGAAGGTCGGGATATGATACCGCCGCAGCAGACGCCAGAGCGTCTCGGTATGGCTCTGGACGCCGTCGGTGCCGCTGATGACCAGCACTGCGTAGTCGAGCACCTGCAAAGTGCGCTCTGTCTCGGTGGAAAAGTCCACATGGCCGGGGGTGTCCAGCAGGGTGATATTCGTACTTCCTGTTTTCAGCAGGGCCTGCTTGGAAAAGATGGTGATCCCACGCGCCTTTTCCAGCGTGTCGGTGTCGAGGAAGGCATCTTTGTTATCCACCCGGCCCAGCTTGCGGATGCTGCCCGCGCGGTAGAGCATCGCCTCGGAGAGGGTGGTCTTGCCGGAGTCTACATGGGCAAGGATGCCCACCACCAGCTGTTTTTCGCTTTTTTCTGCCATGTCCGCTGCCCTCACACTGCACCTGCGATGAGGCCGATGATGAGCAGCGCCCCGCCCAGGATGAGATTCGAGAGCATACTGCAATAGGTGCGCTCTTCCGGTTCCAGCTCCTCGAAGGAGACGATGCGCTCATCGGCAAAGTCCACGATGGACTTGGTGGAGTGGAACTTCTTCTTTTTGCCCATATCCTTAAACTCTTCGCCCAGATGATGGATGCTCACACCGTCCAGACGCAGGTAGTTCACCCACGCCCACATCAGCAGCACGACGCCCAGCAGCAGGGCCGGGGCCTGCCACATGGTAAACGTGCCGTCGCTGACGTAGCGGTCCCACAGCAGCATCAGCACAGCCACCACCGACACCCGGGTGACGGATTTATACAGAATGGGGCGGAACATATATTTTTGATACATCGAAACCAGCTTTTTCATCCGTGTACTCCTTAATATAGGATTCATTCAGTAGTATTGTAGCATGATTTTATGAAAAAAGATAGCCGCTTTGCGTTTTCCAACTTTCGTTGTATCCATCCGTCATCTTGTAAAGGTATGACTTCTTTCCATTCTTTACCGTTTTTTTGCCGTCATTTTTCAGAAAAAAGCATCCGTTACCATTTTGTTTCTATTTCAGCGCTGTATGTCATTGACTTCTTTTGCCCACAATGTTAGAATACGAAAGGTGCGGTCCCGGGCGCTTTGTGCGTTTTTGGCACCCGGAGCGCGCCGTTTTTTGCATTTAGGATAGGAAAAAAGGAAAACAACATCTCGGAGGAGCGTATCTCAATGAACATCGATTTTGAGTCCCGCAACATCACCCGCCGCAGCTTCCTGAAGGGCGCAGGCGTCGTGGGTGCCGCCGGCCTGCTGTCCGCCTGCGGCGGCAGCAAGTCCAACAACTCCGGCAGCACGGCTGCTTCCGGCGCACAGGCCCCCAACTCTACCGGTGCCACCCCCCTCAAGGAGTACATCTCCTGGGAGTCTGCCAACCGTGAGATCGAGAGCTGGAACCTGCTGTACAGCCAGACCCTCAGCGACGCCAACGTCGTCACCAACCTGTGGGACGGCCTGATGAGCTTCGACTGCTACGGCAAGCTGGTGCCCGCCATCGCCACGAGCTGGGAGGCCAACGAGGACTCCACCGTCTGGACCTTCCACCTGCGCGACGATGTGGACTGGGTGGACTGCAACGGCGAGGTGAAGGAGCACATCACCGCCACCGATTTTCTGGTCGGTCTGGAGTGGGTGCTGAACGCCTCCAAGAACGAGGCGAACAACACCTCCATGCCCACCCTGTACATCGTGGGCGCTGAGGAGTACTACGAGAAGACCAAGGATATGGGCGCTGCCGCCGCCGACCTGCGCTATCAGGATATGCTGGACGCAGGCGTGGGCCTCGAGGCTCCCGACGACTACACTCTGGTGTTCACCTGCAAGGACCCCTGCCCCTACTTTGATACCGTGGCCTCCTACACCAGCTTCTACCCCGCCTCTCAGGTGCTGATCGACGAGCTGGGCATCGAGACCTTCCGTGGCTGCGACAACACCAATATGTGGTACTGCGGCCCCTATATCGTCGAGGAGTATATCCAGGGCAACACCAAGAGCTATATCCCCAACCCCCACTACTACGATGCTGCCAACGTCAGCCGCTTCGAGCGTCTGACCGTGACCATGATCTCCGATCAGGCCATCGCATTCCAGCTCTACCAGAACCGCGAGCTGGACGAGATCGACCTGAACGAGAGCACCATCACCACCATCACCTCCGACCCCAACAACGAGTACAACAGCCAGCTCTGTGAGAAGCGCGCCCGCCCCTCTGCCTACGCCATGCACTTCAACTACCAGAAGAACAACGCCGACGGCACCCCCGACGTGAACTGGAACAAGGCCATCGCCAACACCGCTTTCCGTCAGTGCTTCTACCGCGGCCTGAACCTGAAGGCATGGTTCTCCCGCTACAACAAGATCAACCCCCTGAAGTGCGAGAACGACTACTACACCATGAAGGGCCTGTGCTACAACACGCAGGGCGCTGAGTACACCACTCTGGTGGCCAAGGAGATGGGCTTCGACGCTGAGAAGTACGACGGCGAGACCATGATCCGTCTGCGTGCCAACGGCGGCGACATCTCCGCCCTGAAGAAGCAGGCCATGGAGGAGCTGAGCGCCATCGGCGTCACCTTCCCCGTCAAGGCTACCTACTTCATCATCGCCAGCAGCACCTCTGCACTGGACAACGCCACCATCCTCAAGCAGTGCTTCTCCGACAGCTTCGGCGATGACTTCATCAAGCTGGACATCCAGACCTACGTTTCCAGTCTGACCCAGGAGGTCCGCACTCCTCAGCTCCAGAGCTTTGTCATCAACGGCTGGAGCGCCGACTTCGGCGACCCCGTCAACTTCCTCGGTCAGGAGACCATCCACGACGACAATGCTTTCTACTCACACTACTACTCCAACATCGCCCGGGTGGCTGAGGCTCCTGCCGACTACCAGAAGGATCTGATGGATGCTTTCGAGCAGTACACCGATCTGGTCAATGCCGCCAACGCCATCGTCAACGACACCGACGCCCGCTACGAGGCCTTCGCCAAGGCTGAGGCCTATATGCTGGAGAACGTGCTGGTCAGCCCCACCTACTACGACATCGCATGGTCTCTGACCCACGCCAACGAGTACAGCAAGATCAACGCCATGTACGGCGGTTGCAACTACAAGGCTGTCAACTGGGAGACTTCCGAGGAAGCCTACACCACCGTCCAGTACGAGCAGTTCGCCAAGGCTTTCGACGCTGCTATTCAGGGCTAAGCAGACGTAAAAGTCATTCCATTTCAGTCGGCACATGAAATCTTTTCATTTTTATGTGTTTGCTGAATCAATAAGATTCAATCCGTACCAGAGTGGTTTTTCTTGACTTCCCGCCTGTGGGATGATAGAATATTTGTAATCGATACGGGTTCTGCAATGGCGCAGAAACAGATCAATAAAATCTGTCTCTGCGCCCTTTTTGTACCCTTTTTTAGGTAAAGTAGTATGGACAGGATAGGGATTTTGGAAACGCAGAGCCGTACCAGTCATTACAGGAGGGAAAGAATATGTACCACGATTTTGAGTCTCACACCATCACCCGCCGCAGCTTCCTCAAGGGTGCCGGCGCTGTTGGCGCAGCCGGTCTGCTGGCTGGCCGCGGCGGCTCTTCTTCCAGCACCGCAGCCAGTGCTTCGTCGGCTTCTTCCGGTGCAGCTGCTTCCGGCAAGGGCCTGAGCGAGCTGTTTACTTACGAGACTTCTGGCCGTGAGATCGAGAGCTGGAATATGCTCTACAGCCAGCAGGCCATCGACTTCAACGTGACGACCAACATCATCGACGGTCTTGTCAGCTTCGACAACTACGGCAAGCCGGTGCCGGCTCTGGCTAAGAGCTGGGAGCACAACGAGGACTCCACTGTCTGGACGTTCCACCTCCGTGACGACGTGGACTGGGTGGACATGAACGGCGAGGTGCAGGACCACCTGACCAGCAAAGACTTCCTCGTGGGCTTCGAGTGGGTGCTGAACGCAAAGAAGAATCAGGCCGCCAACACCTCCATGCCCTCCACCACCGTCGTGGGCGCAGCCGATTACTACGACAAGACCTATGCGATGGACGACGCAGCCGCCGCGGCCCTGACCTACGACGATATGCTGGCCGCAGGCGTCGGCATCGACGCACCGGATGATTACACCGTCGTCTACACCTGCATAAATCCCTGCCCCTACTTCGACACCGTGGCTTCCTACGTCTGCTGCTATCCGGCACCCCCGGCTCTGGTGGAAAAGCTGGGCGTCGAGGGCTTCCGCGGCGTGGACTACACCCAGCAGTGGTGCTGCGGCCCCTACCTCATCGAGGAATTCGTCTCCGACAACTCCAAGCGGTTCATCCCGAACCCTCATTATTATGCGGCAGACGAGTGCAGCCGCTTCGAGCGCGTGTCTCTGAGCATGATCACCGACCTGACCGTGGGCTACCAGCTGTATCAGAACCGTGAGCTGGACGAACTGGAGCTGAGCGAGAGCACCCTGACCACCATCACCTCCGACACTTCCAACGCCTACAACGACCAGCTCTGTGAGAAGCGCCCCACCAAGTACGCCTACGACTTCCATTTCAACTTCTACTGCCTCAACACCGACGGCACCCCCAACGAGAACTGGAATAAGGCCGTGGCCAACCGGGCATTCCGCCGCTGCTTCCAGGAGGGCCTGAACCTCATTCCCTACTACGCACGCTTCAACAAGATCAACCCCCTCAAGTGTGAGAACAACTACTACACCATGAAGGGCGTCTGCTACAACTCCAAAGGCACCGATTATGTTGATCTGGTGGCCAAGGAGCTGGGCATCGACGGCGAGAAGTATGACGGCGAGACCATGGTCCATCTGCGCAAGTCCACCGCCGACTCCATCGCCGCCCTCAAGAAGCAGGCCATGGATGAGCTGACCGCCATCGGCGTCACCTTCCCGGTCAAGGCGCCCTTCTTCTTCGTGGCCGGCAACACCGTGGCTCAGGACAACGCCACCGTTCTGAAGCAGTGCTTCATCGACAGCTTCGGCGACGACTTCATCCAGCTGGACCTCGGCACCTATGTTTCCAGCCTTGCAAAGGAAGTCCGCATCCCCAAGCTCCACGGCTTCGTCATCAACGGCTGGGGCGCAGACTTCGGCGACCCCGTCAACTTTGTGGGTCAGGAGATCCTGCACGACTCCAACGCCTACTACGCCGTCAACTACTCCAACATCCAGCTGGTGGCGGAGGATCCCGCCGATTACCAGAAGGAGCTGGTAGACGAGTTTGAACAGTTCACCGACCTGGTCAACGCAGCCAACGCCATCGTGGACGACACCGACGCCCGCTATGAGGCTTTCGCAAAGGCCGAGGCCTACATGATCAACAACTCGCTGGCTGTCCCCTGCTACTACGATGTCCGCTGGTGCCTGACCCACGTCAACGAGTACACCAAGATCAACGCCATGTTCGGCCCCTGCAACTTCAAGTACGTCAACTGGGAGACCAGCGAGGACGCCTACACCACCGCTCAGTACGAGGAATTTGCCAAGGCTTTCGACGCCGCAAAATCTTAACTTTTTCTTAACTTTTCCGCCGGGAGTTCCTGCTTCCGGCCCGTATCCCACACACGGGAGCTGTTCTTGGATTAAGAACAGCTCCCGTTCTTTTGTTTTTGGGCCTGTTTATCTTATTTTCGTCACTCTTCATCACAGTAAAGTAAATTTATTTTATCTCCATGCAGAGTACGGCTTTCTTTTGGAAGAAAAGGCATTTTACATTCCATTGACAACTATTTATTTCGATGGTACAATATATGTCGTGTTAAGGATTTTACGGGAGGAGCACAGGCACAGACAGAGTGGTCTGTTTCTGCGCTCTTTTGTATTCTCTGGTAATACAGGGAGGGCAGATAATCTCGTAGGAGTGGGAAATCGGCAGGGCAAGGTACCCTGCGCCATAGAGCCGAGACACGAAAAAAATAATTGGGAGGAAAACACAATGAACGCAAATTTTGAGTCTCATTCCATCAGCCGCCGCAGCTTCCTCAAGGCTTCCGGCGTCGTGGGCGCTGCAAGCATCCTGGCCGCTTGCGGTGGTTCTTCCAGCAGCACTGCTGCCAGCACCTCCGGTGCTGCCTCCGGCGCAGCTGCACCCGCAGCCGACGCCATCACCGATTACGTCTCCTTCGAGACCTCTAAACGTGAGCTGGAGACCTGGAACTTCCTGTACAGCCAGTCCGCTTCCGACCTGAACGTCATCACCAACTGCTGGGACGGTCTGCTGAGCTTCGACTGCTACGGCAAGGCAGCCCCCGCCATCGCATCCAGCTGGGAGCACAACGACGACTCCACCGTCTGGACCTTCCACCTGCGCGACGATGTCGATTGGTGCGACGTCAACGGCGAGGTCAAGTCTCACCTGACCTCCAAGGACTTCCTCGTGGGCTTCGAGTGGGTCCTGAACGCGCTCAAGAACGAGGCCTTCAACACCTCCATGCCCTCTGAGACCGTCGTGGGCGCTGCTGAGTACTACGACCTGACCAAGGACAAGGGCGACGCTGCTGCTGACATGACCTACGAGGATATGCTGGCTGCCGGTGTCGGCGTCGAGGCACCGGACGACTACACTCTGGTCTTCACCTGCAAGAGCCCCTGCCCCTACTTCGACACTGTTGCAGCATACAACAGCTTCTACCCCGCCTCTGAGGACCTCATCAAGGAGCTGGGCATCGATGGCTTCCGTGCCTGCGATTACTCCACCATGTGGTACAATGGTCCGTACCTCATCGAGGAGTACATCCAGCAGAACACCAAGAGCTTCATCCCCAACCCCAACTACTACGCTGCAAACGACTGCACCCGCTTTGAGCGCCACACCATCACCATGATCCCCGACCTGTCCATGGGCCTGCAGCTGTACGAGAACGGCGAAGTCGATAACATCGACCTGACCGAGTCCAACCTGACCACCATCACCTCCGACCCCAACAACGAGCACAACAAGTTCCTGTGCGAGAAGCGCCCCACCAAGTTCAGCTTCCAGATGCACCTGAACTTCCAGCGCAAGGATGAGAACGGCAATCTGGACGAGAACTGGAACAAGGCTGTTTCCAACCGCGCGTTCCGTCAGTGCTTCTACAAGGGCATCAACTTCACCAACTACTACGCCCGCACCAACAAGATCAACCCCCTGAAGTGCGAGAACGACTACTACACCATGCCCGGTGTCTGCTACAACACCAAGGGTGAGGAGTACACCACTCTGGTCGCCAAGGAGATGGGCTTCGACGGTCAGGCTTACGACGGCAAGACCATGATCCGCCTCCGCGACAACGGCGGCGACATCGCTGACCTGAAGAAGCAGGCCATGGAAGAGCTGAGCGCTATCGGCGTCACCTTCCCCGTCCACTGCTACCACTACATCAAGAGCGGCGACACCACTGCTCTGGATACCGCCACCGTTCTGAAGCAGTGCTTCTCCGAGAGCCTGGGCGATGACTTCGTCGTTCTGGACATCGGCACCTACGTCTCTTCTCTTTATAAGGAAGTCCGTAACGTCCAGCTGCACTCCATCCTGCAGAACGGCTGGGGCGCTGACTTCGGTGACCCCGTCAACTTCCTTGGTCAGGAAGTTCTGAGCGACGACAACGCTTACTACGCTCAGACCACCTCCTGGATCGCAGCCGTTGAGAAGGACCCGAAGGACTACCAGAAGGAGCTGCTGGCAGATTATCAGGAGTTCACCGATCTGGTCACTGAGGCAAAGGCTATCGTCACCGATACCGATGCACGCTATGCCGCATTCGCAAAGGCTGAGGCTTCCATGCTGAACAACGCACTGTGCATCCCCTGCCTGTACGAGGTGCTCTGGTGCCTGACCCATGTCAACGAGTACACCAAGATCAACGCCATGTACGGTCCCTGCAACTACAAGGCCGTCAACTGGGAGACCCGTCAGGGCGACGGCTACACCACCGAGGAGTACGAGGCTTTCTCCGCTGCTTTCAATGCAGCAACCAAAGCCTGATGATTATTTTATAAAGGTTTGGTTATCATGTTAAAATACACCGTCAAGCGGCTGGCTCAGTCGCTCGTCACGATCTTATTGATCGCAACCATCGTCTTTTTGCTGATGCGCTGCCTGCCTACGGACTACTACTTCACGGAAGAACAGCTCATGAAGTTTACCGAAGAGCAGAAATACGCCGCGCTGGAAGCCGCCGGTCTGACCGACCCCATCGGCACCCAGCTGCTGCACTTCTACAACGACCTGCTCCATCTGGACTTCGGCACTTCCCGCCGCATCCAGAATGGCGCTTCCGTCGTGAAGGTGATCGGCAAGAAATTCGGCGTCTCCATGCGCCTCGGCCTGATCTCCGCCGGCATCTCTCTGCTGGTGGGCATCATGCTGGGCATCCTGCAGACCGCCTTCAAGGACAAGGTCTTTGACTGGATCGGCACGGCCTACACCGTTTTCGTCAACGCTGTGCCTTCTCTGGTCTCCTATTCGCTGGTGCTGGTCTTCGGCTCCAAATACCTGGGTTTCCCCACGCTGTACTCCACCCGTAATGTCGGCCCGTCCAGCGTGCTGCCCATCGTCTGCTTGTCGCTGGCGTCTATCGCAGGCTACGCTCTGTGGACCCGCCGCTACATGGTGGACGAGCTGACCCGCGATTATATCAAGCTGGCCCGCGTCAAGGGCCTGAGCTCCAGCGAGATCATGTTCAAGCACGTGCTGCGCAACGCCATGGTCCCCATGGTGCAGTATATCCCCCAGTCCATCCTGCTGACGGTCGGCGGCTCTCTGCTGATGGAGCGGTTCTTCTCCGTTCCCGGCATGGGTCCCCTGCTGACCGACGCCATCCAGCGCTATGACCTGAACGTCGTCCAGACTCTGGTCATCCTCTACGCTGCACTGGGCATCGTGGGTGTTTTCCTGGGCGACGTGCTGATGATGCTGGTTGACCCGCGCATTACTCTGACCGGAAAGGAGGCCGCACGCTGATGGCTAAAGCATCTGATTTTGAGGGCAAAAAGCAGGACGAACTGTTCTACTTTGTCGATTACTCTCCGGAGGAAGCCGAGCGTGTCGGCTACTCCAACTACAGCTACTGGGGTTCTGTCATCCAGAACTTCCTCAAGCACAAGGCTGCTGTCGTCTGCCTGATCCTGTTCCTGTTCCTCGTCATCTTCTCCTTCATCGCACTGGCCATCGGCAAGTACGATTATCAGACGCTGGTGACGGATTCCTCTCTGGCCTTCCGGAAGCCCAACAGCGAATACTGGTTCGGCACCGACAACCTCGGCCGCGACTACTGGTGTCAGGTGTGGTACGCCACTCAGGTGTCCATCCGTCTGGCCCTCATCGTTGCCGTGGGCGAGAGCATCCTCGGCGTCATCATCGGCCTGATCTGGGGCTATGTCCGTAAGCTGGACCGCTTCTTCACCGAGCTGTACAACCTCATCGACAATGTGCCTTACATCATCTACATGACCCTGATCGCACTGGTCGTCGGCCAGAGCTTCACCATCATGGCCGTCTCGATGATCGCCATCGGCTGGCTGGTCATGGCCCGCCGCGTCCGCAACATGGTGTTCATGTTCCGTGACCGCGAGTACAACCTCGCGTCCCGCTGCCTTGGCACCCCGCTGTGGCGCGTTCTGACCAAGAACATCCTGCCCTATCTGGTCTCCGTCATCATCCTGCGCATGGCGCTGAGCATCCCCGCCACCATCAACCTCGAGTCCACCCTGTCCTATCTGGGCATCGGTCTGGGCATCGAGACTCCGTCTCTGGGCCTCATCCTGAGCAAGGTGCGCGGCTTCTTCCTCGATTATCCTTACCTGCTGGTCTTCCCCGCATCCATCGTGTCCATCATCTCCATTTCCTTCTATATCATGGGCAACGCTTTCTCGGATGCTGCTGACCCGCGCAACCACGTTTAACAGATGGGAGAGAAAATCACAAAAATGGATAGACAACCGATCATCTCTGCCAAAGACGTGGAGATCACCTTTAGCCTGCGCGGCAAGAAGCTGAACGCGATCCGCAAGTGCTCGCTGGACCTTTATGACGGCGAGACGCTGGCCATCGTGGGCGAGTCCGGCTCGGGCAAGTCCGTATTCACCAAGACCTTCGTGGGTATGCTGGATGTCAACGGTAAGATCACCGGCGGCTCCATCATGTACGAAGGCCGCGACATGACCAAGTTCACCGAGAAGGACTGGCTGGGCGTGCGCGGCAAGAAGATCGCCATGGTCATGCAGGACCCGATGACCAGCCTGAACCCGCTGAAGAAAATCGGCAAGCAGATCCAGGAGAGCATCGAGCACCATCAGGGCCTGAAGGGCGCGGAGGCCAAGAAGGCCGCCATCGAGATGCTGGCCAAGGTCGGCATCCCCGACCCGGAGCGCCGCTACGAGCAGTATCCGCACGAGTTCTCCGGCGGTATGCGTCAGCGTGTCGTCATCGCCATCGCTGCCGCCTGCCGTCCGCAGATCCTCATCTGCGACGAGCCCACCACCGCTCTGGACGTGACCATTCAGGCACAGATCCTGCAGCTCATCCGTGACCTACAGAAGGAGCTGGGCATGTCCGTTATCTACATCACCCATGACCTGGGCGTTGTGGCAAACGTGGCAGACCGCGTGGCCGTCATGTACGCCGGCCAGATCGTCGAGTACGGTACCGTCGAAGAGATCTTCTACGACGCATGGCACCCCTACACCTGGGCTCTGCTGCAGGCTCTGCCTCAGCTGGGCACCAAGGGTGAGGCCCTGCCCACCATCGACGGTACGCCGCCGAACCTGTTCAATGAGATCAAGGGCGATGCATTTGCACCCCGCAACAAGCACGCGCTGGCCATCGACTTCGTGGCAGAACCTCCGTTCTTCCAGGTGTCCGAGACCCACGCGGCAAAGACCTGGTATCTGGACCCCCGGGCTCCCAAGATGGAGCGCCCGCACTCCATCCAGAACCTGCGTGAGAAAATGGGAAAGATGGGAGGTTCCAACTTAAATGGCTGAGCGTGAAAAGCTGATTGAGCTGAAAGACCTTCAGATCACCTTTGGCTCCGGCAAAAAGAAGTTCGTGGCCGTGGACCACGTCAATTTTGACATCTACAAGGGCGAGACCTTCTCGCTGGTCGGCGAGTCCGGCTCCGGCAAGACCACCATTGGCCGTGCCATCTGCCGCATCAACCCAACTTCCAGCGGCGACATCTTCTTCAAGGGCCAGAAGATCAACGGCAAGATCTCCAAGGAGCTGGACCGTGAGGTCATCCGCAAGGTGCAGATGATCTTCCAGGACCCCATGGCCTCCCTGAACGAGCGCGCCAAGGTCGAGTACATCGTGGCTGAGGGTCTGTTGAACCACCACCTGTACAAGGACCAGGATGACCTGCACGAAAAGGTCATGAACGCTCTGCACGAGGTCGGCCTGCTGCCGGAGTTCGCCTCCCGCTTCCCCCACGAGTTCTCGGGCGGCCAGCGTCAGCGTATCGGCATCGCCCGTGCGCTGGTCATGGAGCCGGAGTTCATCGTGGCCGACGAGCCCATCTCCGCACTGGACGTCTCCATCCGTGCGCAGGTGCTGAACCTGCTGAACAGCATGAAGAAGTCCCGCGGTCTGACCTACCTGTTCATCGCCCACGACCTGTCGGTCGTCCGGTTCATCTCGGACCGCATCGCCGTCATCAGCAAGGGCCGCATCGTGGAGCTGGCAGAGGCTGAAGAGCTGTTCCTCCATCCCCTGCACCCCTACACCAAGGCTCTGCTGAGCGCTGTTCCCATCCCCGACCCGGGTCTGGAGAAGAAGAAGAAGCTTCTGGTCTACGACCCCTCCATCCACGACTACAGCGTGGACAAGCCGGTGTGGGAGGAGATCGCCAACGGTCACTTCGTCTATGGCAACCAGAAGGAGCTGGAAGGCTACCGCAAGGAATATCAGAGCCAGCTCTAAGCACTGTCACTTGACTGTATTTTAACACAAATGCCCCGCCGCATTGGGAAGCATCCCATTGCGGCGGGGTTTTGTGCTGTATAAAAAGAGGCTGCTTCCCGTATTTCTGCCGGGAAGCGGCCTCTTTGTGTTTTATACCAGTCTTGCACCGGGCTTCGGCTCATGGGCCTGCCAGAGGGTGACCCACTCGGGCAGATGCAGGGTCTTCAGGCGCTGGGGCAGGGCGGCGAGATCGCCGTCCGTGAGATACCACGCCACACCGGACGCCGCCAGCGCCAGGATCACCAGCACCGCCAGCAGAACGCGGAGAGGATGCTTCTTCTTTGGGGTGGGGTCCTTGCTCTGCGAACGGCCCGGAGGATCGCTCTGTTTGGTCTGTCCGGCGGGAAGGAAGCCTGTCCCCTCGGCCTGCGGCAGACCGGCAGCGGCGCGGCGCACCATATCCAGCAGCCAGAGGCCGGGGTTATCTGCAGCGGAGACGGTGCGGAGCCAGCAGCCTTTTTTGGTGCTGAGCACCAGCACATGGTCGCTTTCCCGCTCGGCACAGGCCACGGCCAGCTCTGTTCCCACGATGCGGCGGGCCGCCTGCGCCCGGGCGAGGGCCAGACGGACAGGGTCGGGTTTGTCCCCTTCCCCGCCGAGCTTGGCCCGGGCGCGCTTTTCGATTTGGGGGCCGACCTTGGCGTCGGCATAGCTCATGGTGCCGAAGTCGTAGACCTTCTCGGCACCAGGGACTTTCTCGAGCCGGGATTCCAGCAGCGCACCGGCGGCGGCATCGCCGCAGGCCAGCAGACGATCATGGGCTTCCAGCGCCTGCACGGCGGCAGCGGCCAGACTGGTATCGCCTGCACCATATACGTCCGCACCAAAGCTGCTGCGGAGGCTCTGGGCCGCCTTTTTCAGTCCCGTGGGCGTGTCCGCATGGACAGCCAGCAGCGTCTCTGCGCCCCGGCTCTTCCACTGGGCCTCAGCCCTCCATTGGGGCGCAAACAGCGCCACAGCGGCTGCCAGCCGTCCCTGCGGCGCACCGTACAGGCGCAGCACACAGCGGGTCTCCTCTGCCAAATCCCATCAACCCCTCATTTTTGATTTTTACCGGACGAACGCCTCATCCAGTGCGGCCAGCGCTTCGTCGTCCGACTGCTGGGCTGCGGTGAGGGCCTGCGTCCCGGCAGGGACTTTGCCCTGTGCCAGACGCAGCGCCAGTTCCAGCGCAGCCTGTGCGGCCCGGGCGCGCACCAGCGCACGGTCAGGCCGGGAGACGAAAAGCTTCTTGACGCAGGCCACGCCATCCCGGGCAGCGCCCAGATAGACGGTGCCCACAGGGCGCACCTCGTCGCCGCCGGTGGGGCCGGCCAAACCGGTAACGCTCACAGCGATGTCAGAGCCCGAAGCCTTTGCCGCGCCCAGAGCCATCTGTGCCGCCACGGGAGCGGACACGACGTTGTACTTTTCGATGACCGCCGGGTCCACGCCCACGAGCTTTGCCTTGGCCTGCTCCCAGTAGGTGACGAATCCATAGCCGAACACCTCGCTGGAGCCGGACACGGAGGTCAGGCGCTGTGCGATGAGGCCGCCGGTGCAGCTCTCGGCGGTGGCGATGGTCAGCCCCTTTTTCTGCAGGGTGTGGACCACCGTCTCTTCCAGACCGGCCACATCCTCATCATACACCGCATCGCCCAGCATATCATAGAACTTTTTGGCATACGCGCAGCACATTTTTTCGCCGTCCTCGTCGGAGCGGGCGCGGGCGGTAATGCGGATCTCACACTCGCCGGTCTTGCAGTAGATGGCGGCGGTGGGGTTCGGGTTTTCCAGCAGGTCGCGCACCTTATACTCAATATCGCTCTCGCCGCCCAGCACACGGAGGGTGACGGAGTGGAGGGTGCAGTTCTGGCGCTCCATCAGCAGAGGGCGGACGCTCTCCGTCCACATGGCCTTCATCTCGTGGGGGACACCGGGCATGAGGACGGCACAGTGGCCGTCCTGTTCGAACCACGCGCCGGGGGCAGTGCCGTGGTTGTTGATGATTTTATGGCCCTTGGTGGGGACCATCGCCTGTTTGCGGTTGTTGGGGGCCGTCTCGCGGCCGGTGCGGGCAAAGTAGCTGGTGATCTTATCCCACTCGGCCTCATCGAAGGCCAGCTCATCCCCGAAGCAGGCGGCGACGGTCTCCTTGGTCAGGTCGTCTGCCGTGGGGCCGAGGCCGCCGGTAAAGACCAGCAAGTCGCAGCGGCTCTTGGCCTCGTTGACAAAATCGGCCAGACGGCCATGGTTGTCGCCGATGGTGCTCTCCCGCTGGACCGTGATGCCCAGATCAGCCAGCTCCCGGCTGAGGTACTGGGCGTTGGTGTTGAGGATGTTGCCGAGAAGGAGCTCGGTACCCACACTGATGATCTCTGCTGTCATGGCTCAGCCCTCGAATTCCACGTCGTCGGTGATACGCAGGCGGATGCGCTCGGTGGCCTCTGCGGCCTCGGCTTCCAGCTCTGCCAGACCGGGCATCCCGGCCTCGGCTTCGAGGATCTCGCTCAGTTCGGGGCGGATCTTCGGGTGCGGCGGGGTGAAGATGGTGCAGCAGTCCTCATAGGGCAGGATGCTCGTCTCGAAGGTGTTGATGTGGCGGGCCGTCTCGACGATCTCGGTCTTGTCCATGCCGATGAGGGGGCGGAGGATGGGCAGGTCCTGGGCGGCGTCGGTACACTGCAGAGCCTTGACGGTCTGGCTGGCCACCTGTGCCAGGCTCTCGCCGGTGACGAGGGCTTCACAACCCTGCTTCCTGGCGATGATGTTGGCAATGCGCATCATGCTGCGGCGCATGAGGACGGTGAAGAGAACATCGGGCGCGTTATCGCGGATATACTCCTGAGGCTTGGTATACGGCACCACAAAGAGGTTGGTGCTGCCGGTATAGGGGGTGATGAGCTGGGCCAGAGCCTTAACTTTCAGTTTTGCGCGTTCAGAAGTATACGGAGGGGACGCAAAATGGATGTGGTCGAGGCCGAGGCCGCGCTTTGCCATCCGGTATGCCGCCACAGGGCTGTCGATGCCGCCGGACAGCATATTGAGGGCGCGGCCGGAGGTGCCCACCGGCAGGCCACCCTCGCCCTGTATTTTCGGGCCATGGATATACGCACCGTAATCGCGGATCTCCACGATGACCTTGAACTGAGGGTTCTTGACGTCCACCCGCAGGTAGTTGTGCCTGCCCAGCAGATAGGCACCCAGCTCCCGCATCAGCTCAGGGCTGGTCATGGGGAAGGTCTTGTCGGAACGGCGGGCCTCGACCTTGAAGGTCTTGATGCCGTGGAGGCTGTCGCCCAGATAATCCTCGGCGGTCTGGCAGATGGTGTCGAAATCCTTCTCACAGACCACAGCACGGCTGAGGGCCGCGAGGCCGAACACCTTGCTCACCCGCTCAAAGGCGAGGTCCATATCAATGTCTTCCTCTTCCGGCTCCATGTAGAAGGTGGACTGGGTGCAGTAGACGCGGAACTTGCCCACCGTCTTGAGACGGTAGCGCAGGATCTTCATCATCGTCGATTCAAACTGGTTGCGGTTGAGGCCCTTCAGGGACATTTCGCCCTGATAGCCCATAATGACTTCGCGCATAATAGCTTCTCCTAATATTGTGTTGTTCATCAGCCGGTGCTCCGGTAGCTTTCTCCTCGGACACGAGTCGGGCCATTCCATCGCCCGCCCTATTGCCTTCGGCAACAGGGTCCCACCCCAGCGGACGGTCCTCAGAGAAACTACCGTCACACCCGGCTTTACCATCTACGCCCGCCGACTACTGGGCAAATATAACTTGTGTACCGTGCAGCGCATTGCTGCACTGGGCACAGCCCTGCAGCCGGAACGGGCGGCTGATTTTGCTGCACTTTCCGAATTGGCCGAACAATTGGACGCGGACGGCGTATGCTGCCGCGTCAGCCAGCTGGCTGTGAATGGCCGCGACCTGATGGCGGCAGGCGTCCCGGCGGGGCCGGGCATCCGCAAAGTGCTGGAAGCGCTGCTGGACGGTGTGATCCGGGAAGAATATCCCAACGAGCGGCAAGCCCTGCTGGCCGCAGTGCAGCAGCTCGCTGCGTCTTGACAAGCTCTTTTTTCAGAGTTACTATTATACTACTGTTTTAGTGTGTTGAATGCACCAAAGGAGAACTTATGACCACACAGACCCCTGATTCAAAGCCGCGTGCCCTCATTGCCATGAGCGGCGGCGTGGACAGCTCGGTGGCGGCATGGCTCATGCAGCAGGCAGGCTATGACTGCACCGGCATCACCATGCGGCTCACCCGCAACGAAACGCTGGGACAGTCCGGCTTTCACACCTGCTGCTCGGAAAAGGACATCGAGGACGCGGCAGAGGTGGCGTATGCCATGGATATCCCGTACGAGGTGCTGGATTTCACGGCCGACTTCCGGGAACAGATCATTGAAAAATTCGTCCGCGTGTATGAGGCGGGCGGCACGCCGAACCCCTGCATCGACTGCAATAAATATATGAAGTTCCGCCATCTGCTGGACTGGGCCCGGGCACACGGCATGGAGTATGTGGTCACGGGCCACTATGCCCGGGTGGAGCAGGACGAGGCCACCGGCCGTTTCCTGCTCAAAAAGGGGCTGGACGAGGGCAAAGACCAGAGCTACGTGCTCTACAACCTCACTCAGGAGCAGCTGGCGCATATCCGTCTGCCGCTGGGCGGCCTGCACAAGACTGAGGTGCGCGAGATCGCGGAGCAGCACAAATTTGTCAATGCCCGCAAGCACGACAGTCAGGACATCTGCTTCGTGCCGGATGGCGACTATGCCCGCTTTATGGAGGACTTCACCGGCAAACACTACCCGGCAGGTGATTTTCTGGATGAGAGCGGCAGGGTGGTGGGCACCCACAACGGCGCGGTGCGGTACACCATCGGCCAGCGCAAGGGGCTGGGCCTTGCCATGGGGGCACCTGTGTACGTCTGCGGCAAGGACATGCAGGCAAACACCGTCACGGTAGGGCCGGAGGAGATGTTGTTCGACCGCATCGTGTATGCGGACGAGGTGAACTGGATCGCCATTCCGGAGCTGACCGGGCCGCTGCGGGTCACAGCCCGCACCCGGTACCATCAGGTGGAGCAGGCCGCCACCGTCTACCCGGCGGAGTGCGGCTTCCGGCTGGAATTTGACCAGCCCCAGCGCGCCCCTACGCCCGGTCAGGCCGTGGTGCTGTATCAGGGCGACACCGTGCTGGGCGGCGGCACCATTACGAGAGTGGAAAAGTAACAAGGAGAACGAAATGCAAAATCAGTATTCCCGCACGCAGTTGCTGCTGGGCGCGGAAGCTATGGAAAAACTGCACAATTCCCGCGTGGCGGTGTTCGGCATCGGCGGCGTGGGCGGCTACACGGTGGAAGCGCTGGCGCGCAGCGGCGTGGGGGCACTGGATCTGATCGATGATGATAAGGTCTGCCTGACCAACCTCAACCGCCAGATCATCGCCACCCGCAGCACGGTAGGGCAATATAAGGTAGATGTGGCTGCGCAGCGCATCCACGACATTGACCCGGACATCAGGGTGACCACCCACCGGTGCTTCTTTGGCCCGGAAACACAGGACCAGTTCGACTTTACCCAGTACGACTATGTGGTGGATGCCATTGACACCGTTACCGGCAAGCTGGCGCTGGTGATGAAGTGCAAGGAGGTGGGCACCCCCATCATCTGCTCCATGGGCGCAGGCAACAAGATGGACCCGACCCGCTTTGAAGTGACCGATATCTACAAGACCTCGGTCTGCCCGCTGGCCAAGGTAATGCGCACCGAGTGCCGCAAGCGCAAAATCAAGCACCTGAAGGTGGTCTACTCCAAGGAGCCTGCCATGACCCCCATCGAGGATGACGACATCAGCTGCAAGTATCACTGCATCTGCCCTCCGGGCACCCAGCGCAAGTGCACCCAGCGCCGTTCGGTGCCGGGCTCCAATGCCTTTGTACCCTCGGTGGCCGGCCTGATCATCGGCGGCGAGGTGGTAAAAGACCTTGTGGGCTTTGTACCGATGAAGGGGTAAAACAGACTGCAGACTCCTGCTGTGTGGGACGATTTGAAATGCGCTCCGCGTTGCTTTGCGCATAAGCTAAGGAAATTATATTTTTGATTTTGGGGTTCAGAAACGCCTGCGGGCGTTTCTGAACCCCATTTTCATGGGCGGGGGTCGTGGAGGAAAGGCTTGTGCTTGCGGGCAGAACGTTAACTCCGCCGCGCGAATGTTTCCACAGGAAACCAGCGCGGCAGCTTCCGCTTTCGGTTATGACTCCTCCCGTGAAAAGGCAATTCTGGAAAATCCGCAGATTTTCCAGAATTGCGAAATAAAATAATAATTCCGCTGAAAATGGTCAGAGCATCAGCGGAGACCATTTGAAATCGTATTTTTTGCGATGCAGCGTTCCATAACATAAATTCGCAACTAATTTGCATTTTGGTATTGCAATTGGAGAGAATATCGTGTATAATCATCCCTGTTCGAAAATGCAACCAATTTGCAATTTACTAAAATGAAGCGACGAACGGTCGTTTTTAGGAGCGTATATGGAACTGTTTCTGGATGTTCTGGGCGAATCTCTGGTGGATACCGCCAAGATGCTGCCCTTCCTGTTTCTGGCTTATCTTCTGATCGAGTATATCGAGACCCGCCACGGTGAGCGCATTGAAGCACTGCTGGCAGGCGGCGGGCGCTGGGGCGCGATTCCGGGCGCGGTGCTGGGCTGTGTGCCGCAGTGTGGCTTTTCGGCCATTGCGTCCAACTTCTACTCCTCCCGCGTCATCACACTGGGCACCCTGATGGCCGTCTACCTTGCCACCAGCGACGAAGCCATCCCGCTGCTGGTATCCATGCCGGCCTACTGGGATAAGCTGGCTGTGCTCATGGTCATCAAGGTGGTATACGCCATTGTGGTGGGCTTTGTGCTGGATTTTGTGCTGCGCGGCGTGCTGCCCAAATCGCTGCGCGGCGGCTACACCGGCCATGCCGACGAGGTGGACTGTCACGAGGAGCACAGCGACGAAGAGGGCAAGCCCGCCCCCATCTGGAAAGCGGCCCTGCGCCACACGCTGGAGATTTTTGTGTTCATCTTTGCGTTCAGTCTGGTGTTCGGCCTGATCGTGGAAGGCGTGGGCGAAGATGTGTTTGCAGACCTTCTGGGCAGCATGGGCTTCTTCCAGCCGGTAGTGGCTGCGCTGGTGGGCCTGATCCCCAACTGCGCCGCCAGCGTGCTGCTGACCCAGCTGTATGTGGAAGGTGCTCTGCGCTTTTCCAGTCTGGTAGCGGGCCTTTGCACCGGTGCAGGCGTGGGCCTTGCGGTGCTGTGGCGCACCAATCCTTCGTGGAAGCAGAACCTGTTCATCACCGGCCTGACATGGGGTGCAGGCGCATTCCTCGGCGTGGCAATGCAGGTGGTCGTGGCCGTGTTTGCGTGATCCCGAGAAGGAGCTGCAAAGAAAACGGCATCGTGAAACAAAATAAGGCTATTGCATGGAATTCTGTGCAGTAGCCTTATTTTTATGCCCAAATGCACCCCAATTTTAAAAAAGTATGGTATACTGGTACAAAACTCAGTTCCATAGGGGAGAATAGAATGCAATATAAGATTCTGGCAAGCGATTACGACAACACACTGGTGCCCTTTGGCGAGGGCAAGCCGCGTCAGAAGGTGGTCAAGGCGGTAAAGAAGCTGCAGGCCGCAGGCGGCAGATTTGTGCTCAGCACCGGACGTGCGTATCCGTGCGTCAACCTCAAGGGGCAGCTGGGCGGCATCCGGTTCGATTATGCCATCACCTGCAACGGTGCCTGTGTGGTGGACCGCGAGGGCCGCATCGTGGCCGAGCACCCGCTCACCGCTGAGGAAATGTACGCGCTGGTGGATTTCTGCGAGGATTATAACTATCCGCTGCAGTTCAATTTCAGGGATGCCTGCTACGCCTACTGCGAGTATGAATATCTGCACAGGGGCTACCAGCAGATGAACAGCATCGGGCTGGACTGTGTGGACGGCGAAGATCAGGATCGCCACCTGATCGACATGCCCCACGCGGCCTTTGCGGCAGTGCCGCCGGAGCACGTGGCAGATTTTGCGGCAAAGTACGGCCATCTGGGCCTGCACTGGATGCAGGTGGGTGCGCAGAATGCCGACGGCCTGTGCTATTACGACATCGTGCGCGGTGGAATGGACAAGGGCGTGGGCCTTGCCGACCTGTGCGAAAAAATGGGTCTGACACTGGCCGATGCCGTGGCGGCAGGCGATTCTGCCAACGATGTGGCTATGCTGAAGGCAGCGGGCCTTGGCTGCTGCATGTCAAACGGCACGCCGGACGCAAAGGCTGCCGCTGACCGCATCATTGGCGATGTGCGGGAGGACGGCCTTGCCGACCTGATCGATGAGCTGTGGTTCGACGGCCCCAGAGCAGAGCCGTCCGGCCGCGACCTTGGCTCGCCTTGGGATAAAATTGAAAGTGCAGGCGGACAATGAGCTTTGAACCGGTGTATAACGAACACAGCCGGGCGCTGATCCTTGGCACATGGCCCAGCCCCAAAAGCCGGGAGATGGCCTTTTACTACGGCCACCCGCAGAACCGCTTCTGGCCCATGATGGCCGCGCTGACCGGTGAGCCGGTGCCTGCCCGTGAGGACATTGAAGCCAAAAAGCAGATCATCCTGCGCCATGGGCTGGCCCTCTGGGACACGCTGGAACGCTGCACCATCACCGGCGCAGCGGATGCTTCCATCAAGGATGCAGTGCCGAATGATATTGCCGCTCTGCTGGCAAAGGCACCCATCGAGGCAGTATTCTGCAACGGAGCCACCGCATACCGGATCTATACAAAGTATCTGCAGCCGGTGTCCGGCATTGCAGCGGTAAAGCTGCCCAGCACCAGCCCGGCAAACGCTGCCTGCCGCCCGGAAAAGCTGCGCGAAATCTGGGGCGCGGCCCTCTTGCCGTGGATCAACAAATGATGGCCAGGTTGTAAATTATCCGTGAAAGCCTTGCGTTTTTCGCGGGGTGCGGTATTATGGGTAACATAAGGGGCAATGCCCCGGACAAGGAGAAGAAACATGAGCAAGATCATCCGCACCAGAAAGCCCAGCGTTCTGCCATTTTATGCAATGGCACTGGTCTTTTTGGTATTGTGCGCGGTACTGCCGGTGTATAAGCTGTGGGCGCTTCTGGCGGCGCTGGGCGGTGCATTTGTGGCCTTTGGTGCGGCACAGAAGGTCTGCCCGCCCCGGGTGGTGGAGCACGAAGTGCCTTTCCACACCGGTGTGGAGGATGTGGACGCGATGCTGACCGACATTCAGCAGAAACTGGATACCCTGCACACCCTCAACGAGCAGCTGCCGGACCCGCAGCTCTCTGCCGCCATGACCCGCATGGAAAAGGCGGGCCGCTCCATTGTGGAAGCGGTGGAAGCAAACCCGGAAAAGGCAAAGCAGGTGCGCAGGTTCGCAAACTATTACCTGCCGGATGCGGTGAACGTTCTGCAGCAGTATGCAAAGCTGGCAAAGCAGGGCGTGCGCGGCGAGAATGCCGCAGCCATCCGTACCGAGGTGGAGCACAATGCTGCTTCCATTGCCACGGCGTTTGAAAACCAGCTGGATGCCCTGTACGCCGCCGAGAGCATGGACCTTTCTGCAGATATCACGGTGCTGCAGAACATGCTCAAAGGGCAGGGCCTGAGCTAAGAAAAAAGGTAAATGGTATTTGGAAAGGAAGGAATCTCTTATGGCTGATAATACATTCAACTTTGACCTCGATGCACCCGCAGTACCCACCCTGACGCTGGACCCCACCCCGGCAGAAGAGGAAAAGGCAGCACCCGCCCAGCAGGAAGCTGCCGCACCGGAGCAGCCGCAGGTGAACCTGACCCCGGAAGAACAGGCCATGGTGGATCAGTTTGCTGAAAAGATCGATATTACCAACAGCCAGCAGGTGCTGCAGTACGGCTCCGCCTGTCAGAAGAAGATCGGCGATTTCTCCGAAGCTGCGCTCTCCAAGGTGTCCACCAAGGATCTGGGCGAGGTGGGCGACATGATCACCAGCCTGATCGGTGAGCTGAAAAGCTTTGATGCAGGCGAGGAAGAAAAAAAGGGCATCCTCGGCTTCTTCAAGAAGAAGGGCGACCAGCTGGATGCCATGAAGATGAAGTACAACAAGGCCGAGACCAACGTGGAAAAGATCCAGTCCATGCTGGAGGGCCATCAGGTGCAGCTGCTCAAGGACATCGCCATGCTGGATAAGATGTATGATCTGAACATGGCCTACTTCAAGGAGCTGAGCATGTATATCCTTGCCGGCAAAAAGAAGCTGGCCGATGTGCGTGCAAACGAGCTGCAGCAGGCCATGGACAAGGCCAAGGTTTCCGGCCTGCCGGAGGACGCACAGGCTGCCCGCGATCTGGCCGATCAGTGCGAGCGCTTTGAAAAGAAGCTCTACGATCTGGAGTTGACCCGCAACATCAGCCTGCAGATGGGCCCCCAGATCCGCCTTTTGCAGAACAACAACACCATGATGGCGGAAAAGATCCAGTCCACCATCGTCAACACCATCCCCCTGTGGAAGAACCAGATGGTGCTGGCACTGGGTCTGGCCCACAGCCAGCAGGCTATGCAGGCCGAACGTGCCGTCACCGACATGACCAACGAGCTGCTGAAAAAGAACGCCGACGCCCTCAAGATGGGTACCATCGAGACGGCCAGGGAGTCCCAGCGCGGTGTCGTGGACATTGAAACCCTGCAGCAGACCAACAAGAGTCTGATCGAGACGCTGGACGAGCTGAACAAGATCCAGAGCGAGGGCCGCGCAAAGCGCGCTGCCGCCGAGCAGGAGCTGAACCGCATCGAGGACGAACTGAAAGCAAAAATGATGGAGATCCGGAGCTGAGATGGCAAACGCAGATTTTTCGCAAAAACAGAACAGCACTTCCGGCGGTTTTGACGCGGGCAGCTACCGCGAACAAAAGCAGCCGGAGCAGGCCGTGCCGCTGACACCTCTGCAGCAGAAGCTGGCAGGGCTGGAAGCAAAGCTGCCTGCCACCCTTTCCACCCGGGCGGCGGCGCTGGCTCTGAGCGTGGTGGTGATGCTGGCGGCCTTTTTGGGCTTTGGCAGCGCCAAGCTGCGCAGCCGGTACAACGAAGCCCGCAAATGGTACACGGTGGGTGTGGCGGCAGACAACGGCTATAACCTCAACGAGGAGCTGACCACCCGCATGAACACGGCGGCAAACATCATCACCACCGCCGGCAGCACGCTGGGAGCGGACAGTGCCGAGGCACAGGCCGCACAGAGCGCGCTGAGCGATTTTACCGCCTGTCTGGAAGCCGTGCAGAACGGCGGCAAAAGTCAGGCACTCACCTCGCTGCCCTATTATCAGGGCAGCACGATGCATGCGCTGTATCAGGCCAACGAGGTGCTGGGGTCGCGGATCGATCAGCTCTACGCAAAGCTGCAGGAGCAGGCCGCAGACCCCATGAAGATGGGCGCGGTGCAGGGCCAGTACGGCCAGTTCAACAGTGCGGCTACCATCATCGGCACCCTGAAATACAACGATGCCGTTTACGACTACCAGAAAGAGACCGGCGGCTTCCCGGCCAGCGTGCTGGGAGCCATTGCCGGTGTAAAGGAGGTTGAACCCTTCGCATGAAAAATTTTGCAAAACGCGTAAGCGCTCTGGTGCTGGCCCTTGTGGTGGGCGCAGCGGCCCTGTGCCCGGCGGCCCTTGCTGCCGCCAGCCTGCCGGACCTGCCCAGAGACGAATGTGTGGTGGATGATGCCAACATCCTGAGCGACAGCACTACCCAGACCATCGTTGATCTGAACAACCAGCTGCAGTCCAGCTGCAACGGAGCACAGATCGGCGTACTGACTGTAGATTATACGGGCAATTATTCCACTGAGGATTATGCAACACAGGCCTTCAACGCCTGGGGCATTGGCTCGGCTTCCGAGAACAACAGTGTGCTGATCCTGCTGGTGATGGAATCGCCCATCTACGAGGACGGCGATTACTACGTGACCTACGGCGACGGCTTCCGCAACACCACGCTGGAAAGTCAGGCCAGTGCCCTCGCTCAGACCATGGAAGGTGATTTTGTTAACCGCGATTACAGCGATGCAGTAATCACCTGTGCCAACAATGTGGCCGACACCATTGCAAGTGTTTATGGGGTAAATCTGAACAATGGCAGCTACGACGACGGCAGCTATGCCCAGCCGGACGACGGCCCCACCACCTTTGGGGATATCGTTCTGGGTATCGTGATCCTGTTCATGTCCCTGATGGTGATGCTGATCATCGTACTGTTCGTGTTCCGGGTGTTCATTGCACCCATCGGCCACGCAGCAGGCTGGAACTGGGGCCCCTTCGCATGGGGCTACATGGCAGGCTCGGCCCGTCGGCATTATCGTCACGGCCCGCCGCCCCCTCCGGGCCCCGGCTTCGGCCCCGGATACGGCCCG
>OGQL01000307.1_pt1 | contig 41276 bp, 23 predicted proteins | sample 1553211 | NCBI WGS metagenome assembly OGQL01 (sample SAMEA2579942, study PRJEB22360) | human gut metagenome
TCCGTTCCCCATCGTTAGTGACGTGCTTTCCCAAAATCGTCATTCAGAACGGAGGCAAGAATGCTGTGTGGAAAAGACAGGAAACGGGACAGTGACACAGAGTGAAGAATCTATGACGCTGGGGACAGCTTACGGCTTTTCTCACCACGGTAACAGATCCTTCACATTCGTTCAGGATGACGCCTTACCAATTTTCCTCACCACAGGTATAGATCCTTAGCATTCGCTTTGGATGACGCCTTACGTTCTCCGTCATCATGACGTTTTCCGTTCCCCATCGTTAGTGACGTGCTTTCCCAAAATCGTCATTCAGAACGGAGGTAAGAATGCTGTGTGGAAAAGACGGGAAACGGGACAGTGGCACAGAGTGAAGAATCTATGAGTCTGATGATATTTTACTGGCTTTCCTTACCACGGTAACAGATCCTTCGCTGCCGCTCTTAGCTTCTAGCTGCTAATTGCTAGCTGCTAATAGCGATTGACTATCTGAATTCGATAAATCGACTGCCTATACGGAACAGTTATTCCTGCTTTGATTTTGCAAGGATGACAGGCAAGGAGAGGTTCATAAATACAGATACTGTTCTCTGCATAGCCCTGATGACACTAAGCGGTATACCCGTCAGGAACGATATTCAAGGCGGGCGGTGATTAACCGATATTTTGCCGGGGATTCCGTTTTTGATTATTAAATCGATTTTTATTCATATAAAAATATCATATAAGTGCCATGAAGGCGTATAGATAAAATATTGCAATTTGAAGAAAGATAAAATATCATATAGATAAAAGTGAATATGATATAGATTCTCATATTTATTTTTATCTATTAATGAAAGGATGTGCTTTATGCAGGAAGGGATCAATAATTTATTTGCAGGTGCTGTTTTTCTGGCCGGTGTGCTGTCCTTCTTTTCGCCCTGTGTATTTCCGCTTCTGCCGGTTTACTTGGGAAAGCTGGCGGAGGATCCCGGGACGAGGTCGTTTTCTTTTTTCGGACTGAAGGTATATGTATCTCCGCTGGTAAAAACTGTTTTCTTTATTACGGGACTATCGACGGTGTTTTTCAGTCTCGGGTTTGGAACCGGTTTTTTCAGCCACATTTTTTATCATCCCTATACGCCGTATGTCATGGGTGGTATCGTCATACTTCTTGGGCTGCATCAGATGGAGCTGATTAATATTAATTTTCTCCAGCGGCAGAAGAAGATCGAGCTGGACGGGAAGCGTCAAGGCGGTATTCTCGGCGCGTTTCTTCTGGGGCTGACTTTCAGCTTCGGCTGGACGCCCTGTGTGGGACCTGTGCTGGGGGCGGTGCTTGCTGTGGTGGCTTCTGAAAATGGAAGCGCTCTGTATGGCGGTCTTTTGATGGCGGTGTACGCTGCGGGGATGGCGGTCCCTTTCCTGATTCTGGCAGTGGCATCTTCCTGGCTTTTGAAGTACAGCAGTCACGTGAAGCGCCATATGGTCTTGCTGAAAAAGATTGGCGGCGTGCTGATCATTCTTATGGGGATCCTGCTTATGCTTGGCAAGCTGGATATGTTGGCGGCAGTTATTTCTTGAAATATTTCACAGATTTGTAAACAGGAGGTTTATCATGATGAAAATTTCTTATAAAAAGTTTGGAGCGTTTGCGGCAACAGCCGTTTTGGCAGGGATTCTGGCGGGATGCGGATCCGGTATGAATGCGGATGCAAATGACATGGCCCGCCCCGCGGCGATGCAGCAGGAAAAGGCAGCTGGCCGTACACAGAATTTTATGGATGCAAAGGATGCGGATTTCATGCTGACCGATGTAAATGGAAAGGAACACAGGCTTTCCGATTACAGGGGGAAAAAGGTGTATATCAAGTTCTGGGCTTCCTGGTGTTCTGTATGTATGGCTACGCTGGCTGATACGGATATGCTGGCGGGAAGCGACGATAAGGATTTTGTCGTTCTTTCCGTTGTGGCGCCCGGATTTGGCGGTGAAATGAAAAAAGAGGATTTCGTAAAATGGTATAAAGGTCTTGGCTATAATAATCTCCCCGTGCTTCTTGACGAAGGCGGCGCGGTGACAAAGAAATACGGTATTCGTTTCTATCCGTCGGCGGCTCTGATTGATACAGAAGGAAATGTGAAGATGCTCCGTCCGGGACATATGAACAAAGAATCGCTTGCCATGGAGATGAAGGGGATTTCGTAAAGGAGGATTATGATGAGAACGGCAGGAATTTTAGGAGGTCTTGCGATCATTGCGGCAGCCGGTTTCGGCTGGTATTCGATGGCAATGACTCCATCTTCGGGCAGCGGGGAAAAAGCGCCTGTGGGGGTAAGCCTTGAAGAAAGTATGAAGAAAGAAATGGCGGTGGAAACGGTGAATAAGGAAAATTTACGGGATATGTACCTGGCGGGAGGCTGTTTCTGGGGACTGGAGGAATATTTTTCCCGTGTGGACGGTGTAGCGGACGTGGTTTCCGGTTATGCCAACGGGAAAACGGACAAAACGGATTACGAACATATAGGGCAGACAGATCACGCGGAAACGGTTCATATTTCTTATGATGCTTCCAAAGTTTCCTACAGGGATCTGCTGCTTTACTACCTCCGGGTGGTGGATCCTACAAGTGTGAACCGTCAGGGAAATGACCGCGGACGCCAGTATCGGACGGGCATTTATTACACCACTGATGAAGAAGGGGCGGTGGCCCGGGAAGTACTTGATGAAAAGCAGAAAACACTTTCCGGTAAAATCGCTATCGAGGTGGAACCGCTCCGTCATTTTGTGCCGGCGGAAGAGTACCATCAGGATTATTTAAAGAAGAACCCCGGCGGTTACTGCCATATCGATGTAAGCAGGGCGGCGGATCCCGTGATTGACGGTTCCCTGTACCCGAAGCCTGACGAGGAAACCCTCCGCAGCCTTTTAACGGCAGATCAATATGCTGTCACGCAGGAAGGTATGACGGAAAGAGCTTTTTCCAATGAATATTTCGATAAATTTGATCGCGGCATTTATGTAGATGTGGCGACGGGAGAGCCGCTTTTTTCCTCCCGTGACAAGTTCGAGTCGGGCTGCGGCTGGCCGAGTTTCACGAAACCGATTTCTGCCGATGTGGTAAATTACAAAGAAGACCTGAGCTATAATATGCGGCGTACAGAAGTGCGGAGCCGTATGGGAGAATCCCATTTGGGGCATGTGTTTGATGACGGGCCCCGGGACAGAGGCGGTCTCCGGTACTGCATCAACAGCTTGGCGATCCGGTTCATTCCCGAAGCGGATATGGAAAAAGAAGGCTATGGTTATTTGTCCGGCGTTTTATAATTTTAAGAAATATTTTTGACTAAACCGTGCCTTGCGGTATAATATATAAACTGGTAAAGCAGTTATACTTAAAAGGCAGGGTAAAAATATGCAGATGATCGATTTGTCCGGCGTCAAGGACTTCAATGCCGCTCGTTTTCTCATTTATTGGCTGGTAGCGACAGTCATTGCCATTCTCGTGGCATACAATATCGACCCTCAGAAAAAGCTGGTCTGGTTCAGACAGCGCAGTGACAACGGGTTCATGGTCCGCCGCGGCTGGTTTGGAAATTTCAGCCTGCTCGGCGTTCCCCGTTCCAAGATGGGCTTTGCCATTACGGCAGGTATTTTCATCGGAGCGGGTATTGTGTGGGCGCTGCTTATCTTTATGATTCTTCCGGTACTCGGCTATCATGTGTAAGCCTTGTTTTTCCTTATTAAGTAAATATGTTTTCTGCGTATGGCACAGGGGCAGGAAATAGTATTGGACCTGGTATTTTCCGGGTCCGTTTTTTGTAAGGCTGTTTATTTGCGGGGAGAGATTTATGACAAATACGGAAGCAATTTTTAAGGAACTTTTTGCAGGGGTTATGGAGATGTCGGATCCCGCTGTCTGGACTATGTTCGCCATCGGCGGAATTCTGATCTGGCTCGGAGTAAAAAAGGATTATGAGCCGGTGCTCCTCTTTCCTATGGGGGTGGGCTGTATATTGGCAAATATACCGGGGCATTTTGCCGTTATCCCGGCAGGAGGCGGGGAGCCGGGCTTTTTGCAGGTTCTTTATGAAGCGGGAATTGCCAATGAGCTGTTTCCTGTCATGATTTTTGTGGCGGTAGGCGCGATGTGTGATTTTACGCCGCTTATCCGCCAGCCTTATGTCATGCTTTTTGCGGCAGCGGCCCATTTAGGTATTTTTGCAGCGGCGCTTCTGGCATCAGCTTTTGGATTTCCTTTCAACCAGGCGGCGGCGATTGGCATCATCGGCGCGGCGGACGGTCCGACGACGATTTTTGTGGCACAGAAATTTGCTGCAGAACTTCTGGCGCCTCTCACGGTGACGGCATTCTGCTATATGTCCCTTGTCCCGATTATCCAGCCGCCTATTATCAGACTGCTGACGACAAAGCGTGAAAGACGTATCCGTATGGCATATAAAGAAGAAAAGCCCGTGTCCTGGATGGCACGTTTCCTTTTTCCTTTCATGGTGGTGTTTTTTGCAGGTATTCTGGCTCCTATTTCCGTACCGCTCATTGGCGCGCTCATGTTCGGCAATATGCTGAAAGTATCGGGCGTTGTGGATTCTCTGGCAAGTACGGCACAGAATGAACTCGCCAATCTGGTGACGCTCTTTCTCGGCATTACGGTAGGCGCTACGATGACGGCGGAAAATATCCTGACATTTGATGTCCTGAAAATCCTTATCCTTGGTGCGGCGGCGTTCGTTTTCGATACGGTGGGCGGCGTGCTTTTTGCAAAGTTGGCAAATCTCTTCCTGAAACAAAAGCTGAATCCCATGATCGGAGCCTGTGGCATTTCCGCGTTCCCCATGTCGGGGCGCGTTGTTGCCAAGATGGCTTTGAAAGAAGATCCTTCCAATTTTATTATCCAGCATGCCATGGGCGTCAATGTGGCGGGACAGGTCGCTTCCGTCGTCGCCGGCGGCCTTGTGCTTGCTCTTATTCCCGTTTTGTCATAAAGGAGGAACCATGTCAAGTTTAGACGCTTCCGTTTATCTTCTGGTCATTGCGTATCCCCTGCTTTTCGTGGTGATGGCTGTTTTTATGGGACTGACGTACTTCCTGCGAAGAGTATTTCCCGGAGACTGAAGAAGCGGGATTTCCTTCCTGCCGTGGTTTGCGGGGAGGATGAAAAAGTTTTATACTGTATCTATGTGAAAATAATTCTCTTTTAGGAGGCAGAAATGAAAGAAACATACAGCAGAAGCAAATCCGTCTGGCAGCGGATGAATGCCCGTGAGCGCAAGGCCGCCATGGCATACGGTGAAAAATACAAGGCGTTCCTTGATACGGCACGCACGGAAAGACTGGCGGCAGCGGAAATTATCCGCCGTGCGGAAGAAAAGGGATTTAAACCTGTCTATACCATGAAGTCGATCAAAGCGGGAGACAAGGTATATTGGAACCAGAAAGATAAATCCGTTATTTTGGCGGTGATTGGGAAAGAACCTGTCCATGAAGGCATCAAAATCGTGGGATCCCATATTGATTCGCCCCGTCTGGATCTGAAAGCCAATCCGGTTCATGAACAGGACGGCATTGTGTACTTCCGTACCCACTACTACGGCGGGATTAAGAAATACCAGTGGACCTGCATTCCGCTGGCGCTCATCGGCGTGGTATTCACAAAAGACGGTAAAAAAGTGGATATCAATATCGGACTGAAAGACAGCGACCCCGTTTTCTATGTATCCGACCTGCTTATCCATATGGCACAGGACCAGATGAAAAAGACTCTGGCGGAAGGGATTACCGGAGAACAGCTCCAGGCTGTCGCGGGCACCCATTCTGAAGAAGGGCAGGCACCGAAAGACGCCATCATGACGCTTTTGAAAAAGGAATACGGAATTGAAGAGGAAGACTTCGCCGCCGCCGAATTGGAACTTGTTCCCGCCACAAAGAGCCGCGACGTCGGATTTGACCGTTCCCTCATTGCTTCTTACGGACAGGACGACCGCGTATGTTCTTACGCGAATCTGGAAGCCATCCTGGACGCGAAACCCGGTGTGAAGACCCAGGCCGCTCTTCTTACGGATAAGGAAGAAATTGGATCTTATGGAAATACGGGAATGGAGTCTTCCTATTTTGTGAAATTTGTGATGAAACTCCTTGCGCTGCAGGGACAGGGAAGTCTTCTTGATTTCTATGAAACCATGGAAAACAGCGAGATGCTTTCTGCCGATGTCAATTCCTGTCTTGATCCCATGTTCCCGGAAGTTTCTGAAAAAGACAACGCTTCTTTCCTGGGATACGGGGTTAACCTGACCAAGTACGGCGGTTCCCGCGGCAAGGCGGGCAGCAATGATGCCAATGCGGAATTTTTGCAGAAGGTCAGAAAAATCTTTAATGATGCCGGTGTATGCTGGCAAATCGGCGAGCTGGGAAAAGTCGACCAGGGCGGCGGCGGAACAATTGCTTTCATGATGGCGAACTGGGGCGCGGAAGTGGTGGACTGCGGCACGTCCATGCTGTCCATGCACGCTCCCTGCGACCTGCTGTCCAAGGCGGACGCTTACGAAACGTACCTGGCGTACAAGGCATTCTTTGAAAGCAGGTAAGGAAAAGAGGAAATCATCGTCTCGAAAGGGGCGGTGATTTTTTCGTGGGAAATTCCGCTTATCTGTTTCATAAGAGCCCCGTGTATCCCTTGCATGGAAAGAGAGTATTTCTTCTGTTGACTGCCGGCCGGTGCTGCGTTAAGATATCTGACAAGACGATCATGGCAGGATGTTGCAGGAACAGGAAGGACAGCAGTGCAGGAGGAATCGGAATGGATGAACATCAGTCCGGCGTAAAGCTGGAAGAAGCGTTGGAAGCAAAAAAAGAACTTGATGCAAAAGCACAGAAAATACTTGAGGAAAAGGAAGCGGACTCCCGTATGAGGACATATACGGGACCGTTAGGCAGGGCGGTAGCCGTACTGCTGTGCGTGTGGACGGCATTCCAACTGTATTTCACGACCATCGGAGCAATCAGTGCCGTCAATCTGCGGGCAATCCACTGTATCTTTCTTCTTGTTTTTACATTTTTATTATTTCCGACGTTTAAAAAAGAAAAGCGGAAAAGAAAGCTTCCGCCCCTTTGGGACGTGGCGTTTATCCTTTGTTCCGCAGGCAGTCTCCTTTATCTCATTTTGAATTATACCCGTATCGCCCGGACGGGAGGACGTATTTCCGATATGGAGGCAGCCATTGCCTTAGTCGCGGTGGTTTGTGTTTTTGAAGCGGCCCGGCGTGCATCGGGAAATCTGGCGGTACTTGCGGGAATTTTTCTTGCGTATAACTGGTTCGGTGCGTACCTGCCCGGCTATCTCGGTCATAACGGCTTCACTTTGAAGCGCGTGCTGATAACCCAATTCTGGGGAACGCAGGGCATTCTCGGCACGGGCATCGGCGTTTCGGCGACTTATATATTCCTTTTTGTTGTTTTTGGCGCGTTTCTGAAATATTCGGGATTTTCCAAATTCATTAATGATTTTTCGCTGACCCTTGTAGGAACGACTTCCGGCGGCCCCGCGAAGGTGGCGGTCATCGCGTCGGGCCTTATGGGGATGATTAATGGTTCCGCCATTGCCAATGTGGCGACGACGGGGACGATTACGATTCCGCTTATGAAACGGACAGGGTATAAAAGCGAATTTGCAGGCGCCGTAGAAGCGGTGGCCTCTACCGGCGGACAGTTTACGCCGCCGATTATGGGGGCGGTCGGTTTTGTCATGGCGGAGTTTTTAAACCTGTCCTACACCTATGTGGCACTGGCAGCTGTCACACCGGCGCTGCTCTACTACATCGGCCTGCTTCTGGCGGTTCATTTTGAAGCGAAACGGCTCGGGCTTTCGGGGATCGCCAGGGAAAATATTCCCGATGCATTGTCGGTGATAAAAGAACAGGGACATCTTGTCCTTCCCCTGGTGAGCCTTATCGGGCTGATGTTTACAGGATTCACCCCGCTTTATGCGGCGGTTATTTCCATTTTCATCACTGTGGCGGCAAGCTGGCTCCGCAAAGAAACAAGAATGACAGGAGATAAGATTATTGCCGCTGTTATTGAGGGCGCGCGGAGCGCCGTTTCCGTAGGGGTATGCTGCGTCATCATCGGCGTCATTATCGGTACGGTCACACTGACATCCATGGGACTGAACATGGGCTATCTCATTCTGTCTCTTCTGCAGGATAATCATGTGTACCTTGCCGGTTTCCTTGTCATGATCATGTCCGCTATTTTGGGGATGGGCGTTCCCGGCGTCGCGGCGTATGTCATTGTCCAGGCGGTTGCTGTTCCTGTCCTGATCAAGGCGGGGGTATTGCCTCTTATCGCTCACATGTTCTGCCTGATTTATGCCTGCCTTTCCAATATCACGCCGCCTGTGGCCATGTCAGCCTATGTGGCATCTGGGATTGCCGGTTCTGATCAGACAAAGACGGGACTTATGGCGGTGCGTCTCGGGCTTATCGGTTTTATTATTCCTTTCTTTTTTCTGGATAATCCCGTTCTTCTCATCGGTGTCGATCCGGCGGCGACCGCAGTGGAAACCCTTTGGGCTGTTTTCAGCGCGGCGGTGGGGACGTTTGCCCTCGTCGGCGCATTGGAAGGCTGGATTCTATGCAAGTGCGGATGGGCGGAACGGACTGTACTTTTCATTGCTTCGCCGCTTCTCCTTTTTCCCGGAACGATGACAGACTTTGTCGGATTTGCAGGGATTGCCGCGGTTATAGGATTCCAGTTCCTGCAGCGGAGAAAAGAAACTTGATTTCCCCTGACACAGGGGTATACTTATGATAATCATTTATTTTCTGCAGCATGGGAGGATGGAAAAATGAACATGAAGCATTTGAAAAAAGCGGCGGCAGTTTCACTGGCGGCTTTAGCCGCAGCAGGGATGATAGCAGGCTGCGGCGGAGAAAAGAAAGCATCGGCGCCGTCATCACAGCCGGCAGCGCAGACGGTGAAAATTAATTTTCCGACGGCTGGCGCGTCAGGCGCCCTGTATGCGGTGGGGGCGGCAATCACCAATATGTGGAACAATAACGTTCCTGGTGTGCAGGCAGCGAGTCAGGCTTCCGCAGGCGGAATTGCCAACCTGAATATGGTTTCCGACGGCGAAGCGCAGGTGTCCATCGCTATTTCCAGCAATGTGTACCAATGTCTCAACGGGACGGACAGTTTCAAAGATCATCCTTATAAAGATTTGAAAGTGATTGCCGGTCTTTACATGAATCCGAACCAGGTGGTGGTCACTGCCAAGTCGGGCATTCAGACTTTGGCTGATGTAAAAGGAAAGCGTTTTGCCGTAGCGTCGGCAGGATCTTCTGTATATAACGAAAGCAATGCCCACTTCACCGCGGCGGGACTGAAATTTCCTGATGACATCCAGGCGGAGTACATTACCTTTACCGATGCTGCCGATATGCTTCAAAACGGCTCTATTGACGGCGCGTGGATCATGAGCGGCGCTCCCGCTTCCGCCGTCACCCAGGCTTTGACCGGCGGCGCACACCTGGTAGATATCGATGATCAGCTCGTGAAAGAACTGAAAGCGAAGTATCCCTGGTATGCAAGTTATACTATCAAGGCGGGGACCTATCCGAACCAGGACAGAGACGTCCATACCACGGCGGTTAAAATGGTTATGTTCACCCGCGGGGATATGCCGGAAGATGTGGTGTATAATCTGACGAAAGCGTTCTGGGAACATATCGATGAACTGGGGCAGGCACAGAAGAATCTGAAAGGCCTCAAGCCGGAAGATGCGGTGAAAGATATCGCAGGTGTGCCGCTCCATCCCGGCGCTGAAAGATACTATAGGGAAATCGGTGTATTGAAATAAGGAATAGAAAGAAAACATCGTCTTTACAGGGGCGGTGTTTTTCTTTTCAGACTGCCCGGTGAGCATGTACCGGCAGCGAGCATTCTCATTATGACACTTTCCGTTCCCCATTGTTGGTGACGTGCTTTCCCAAAATCGTCATTCTGAACGGGGGCAAGAATGCTTTGTGGGAAGGATAGGAAATGGGATAGTGGCACAGAGTGAAGAATCTATTACTTCTGCTGACGTATTACCGTTTTCCTCACTGCGGCTATAGATCCTTCGCTCGTGCTCGGGATGACGCTTAACGTTTTCCATCATAGTGATGCTTAATATTTACCCTCATTATGACACTTTCCGTTCCCCATTGTTAGTGACGAGCTTTCCCAAAATCGTCATTCAGAGCTTTGGCAAGAATACCGTATGAGAAAGCAGGGAGGCAGCAATATGATACAAAGCGAAGAATCTGTTACTCTGATGACAGCTTACCATCCCTGTCAGTCCTGTGACTGCTGCCATTTGCTAAAGAAAGAGGGTCGCTCAAATTTAAAATATTTTTTTAAAACTATTGACAAGGAAATCCTCATTCGCTAAAATAATCACAATATTTAAAAGTGTTGACGGAAAAAAGTAAATTTCCTTTCCCGGCGCAGAGAACCGATGGATGGTGAAAATCGGTGCGGGCAGGAAGTCGAAGTTCTTTCCTGAACTGCTTTGCTGAAATAACAGTAGGCATTGCCGGAGTGGCTCACGTTAAGCGGCTGAGAGTTGATCTGATGAAGTAGGGTGGTACCACGGAATATCCGTCCCTTGGGTGCCGCCTTTTTTGTTTTTCATCAGATAAACAGGGTGGTACCGCGATGAGTCCCGTCGTCCCTTGCAATTGGCAGGGGACATTTTTTATAGGACAGAAGTGCAGTAGAAAGAGAGGGCTCTCAAATGAAAAAATGGATGAAACTTACGGCGGCGGCAGTGGCAGCAGCTTTGCTCTATGGATGCGGAGGAAGCGGTGGCGGAGAGAAGAAAATGGCTGACGGGAAGAAACAGATTGCTGTGGTGCAGGTGATGCAGCATGGTTCTCTTGATGCGGCCAATCAAGGATTCCTTGACGGCTTGAAAGAAAGGGGCTACGGAGTGGACAAAATTTCAGTAGACCAGCAGAATGCCCAGGGAGACCAGTCAAATTTAAAGACTATCGCGGATCGTTTCAAGGCCAATCGTCCTGATCTCATCTGCGCGATTTCCACGCCTGCCGCACAGGCGGTAGCCAATGAAATTCATGACCTGCCCATTATCGGGTGCGCCATTACCGATTTTGAAACGGCGAAACTGGTAAAATCGAATAGCCGGCCGGAAACGAACGTGACCGGCGTCAATGACCGCGGCCCTGTGGAGAAGCAGGTGGATATGGGGCTTAAGTTTCTTCCTGCGGCAAAACGTCTCGGACTGATTTATTCCTCCAGCGAAGTGAACAGCCAGATCCAGGCAAACCAGGCGAAAGCCCATGCGGCGTCCCTCGGCCTTACTGTGGTGGAGCGGACCGTTTCCTCCGTCAATGATATCCAGCAGGCAGCGGAATCCATGGTGGGACAGGTGGATTTCATCTATGTTCCTACGGACAACGTGATCGCTTCTTCCATTCCCACTTTGGTCAAGGTGACAGATCCCGCGAAGATTCCCGTATTCGTAGGTGCGGACAGCATGGCGAAAGACGGCGCGCTAGGTTCGCTCTCCGTAGATTTCTACAAGTCCGGTGTACAGGCAGGACACATGGCGGCGGATGTACTTGATGGGAAAATCAAAACACAGGATACTGCCGTAGAGGATCCTGAAGTGCTGGAAGTCATTATCAATAAGAAATCGGCAGAAACTTTGGGACTTGCGATTCCTGAAGAATATAAGAATGCGAAGATGGTGGGATAAAAAAAGCGGGACGGGAAATAAAAAGCAGATGAAATATGCAGCGTGATCAGTCCGGTATAAAACGTTTTTTGTACTGCGGTTTAAAACACGTCATATTTTAAAACTTGCAGATAAATTATTAAAAAAGAGTTGTGAATGATTTCTCATTCTCACAGCTCTTTTTTGATGGACACATAATATCGGGAATAAGGAATTGAAACCGAAGAATACAACTTGGCTTTCAAAATCGAGAATCTTATATTCTGTTATACACAGCACATTCAAATACAATGGCGGTGTTGTACAAAACTTGATTTTGATTACAGATCCTTACTATTAAGGAATAAATAAATTATGTATTGTCACCAAGTGATAGAAATATTAGCTGTATATTGTAAAAAATATGGCATAGTGATATCATAAAAGTGGATATTCTTAAGGCAAACGTGTTTAGGCATTAAGAATTTAACCTTTATATCCTGCATGCAGGAATCACACAAAATTATATAAGGAAAGCAGTCGTGGGGAATCCGGTTAGAATCCGGAACTGTCCCGCAACTGTAGAGGGAGTTTTGCGGCTGCAAGCCTTTCACAGAGGGGCCGCAGGATGAGGAACTGAGTCAGAGTGCCACCTGCTTTCTATGAAATTGGCGTAACTTGCGAGGCATAAGTTAGTGCATAGGAAGCTGGTGCTGTATTTTCATATGGCAGAAGGCTTCTATGTATCTTTTTTATGCCTTATTTTTATAAACTTGTGGGATGGGTGTACTGCAAGCGGAAGGTAAGAATAAATTTTTGTATGCGGGGAAATGCCGCGGCGGCGGCGTACATCTTTTTATATTCTTTTGGCTATGAGGAGAATCAGGATGAAAAAGAGATTAGTAATGGCGGCAGTGGCAGTGTTAACCGGCAGCATGACATACTCTACATTGGCGGAGGAGTATGTTTTTGAGATGAGTCCTGTTGTTGTCACAGCAAATCGTGTGAATGAAAATTTGGTGGATGCCAGATCCGATATCAGTGTAGTTACGAGCCGGCAGATTGAAAAACTCCATCTGAATACTGTGGAAGATGCGTTGCGTACGGTTCCGGGGACACAGTATCTGAATTATGGCGGAAATGGATTGAATGCCAATTTAAGCGGGATCCGGATTAATGGAAGCAAGGATATTATACTGCTTGTGGACGGTGTACGTGTAACAGATTTCAACGGCGCGAATAATTCAGGGTATATGTATTCTTCTCTGCTGAATAATATGGACAATGTCGAACGTATCGAAGTGCTGCGCGGCAGTGCCGGCGCGTTGTATGGAAGTGGCGCCAAAGGCGGTGTGATCAATATCATCACCAAGAATCCCGGGGAAAAGAAAACGACCGTGGATATAGCCAGAGGAACCGGCGGACGGGAAATATATAAGCTGACCACTATGGGGAGAGTAGGGAAGTTTTCCTACATGGCCTATTATGACAAACTGCTGATAGGTGATACCAAATCCGGTGACGGAAGGCTATGGCCCGGGCACACCCATACCTTATCGGACGGAGTGAAATTTGCTTATGATTTTACTGATAAACATTCTCTTTCCTTAAGTTATGACAAAATGAAGTCAAGATATAGAGGATATGATTTTGTGTATTCAAACCGGTATCATGGCGATTATAAGTCCGATATGCTGACTCTGCAGGATAAGATATCCATCGGGAAGCATTGGGATAACCAGTTTACTTACCGCCGGAATAAAGTAAAGACAAATTATTTTCAGGATTATGACATGAATGCGCAGTCCAATTGGGGGATAAGCAGCGACTATACTTATGACATCATCGGCGAGCAGGTGAGCTTCCATGATGAATGGAACCGACTGACTTTTGGTGTGGATTATTCAAAGGGAAGGGACAATGTTCTTCGGGCGGCAGGATTTGACGTAAATGGGAATCCGGTCAAAACGAACCACTGGTATGAAAATTATTCTTTTTATATACAGGAAGATTGGAATTTCTTGCCCCGGTGGTCTCTTTCCGGAGGCCTGCGGCATGACCGCCCTGAGACAGATCAATACACTGCCGATTTTTCCAGTCATACATCCAAAAGCTATCGTTTGAGCTATGAAATTACACCTAAGGATACAGTGTATGCGGGACGCAATGATTTCTACATTCTGCCGGGGCTTGATGTTCTTTATATTCCCCAGTATGGAAATGCCAAGGTCAGACCTGCTTATGGATATACGGATACCGTCGGCTACAGCCATGTATTCAGCGATAAGACCATGTTTACCTTTAACTGGTTCAGAACAAAAGATGAACAATCTATCGGATATGATACTTCATCAAAAAAATATAAAAACTTTAATCAGGGTGTTTCAAGAGGATGGAATGCCCAGCTGATTTCGCAGATCGGGAGTAAATGGAGCGCCAATGTAGGATGGGCGCATTTGTACTCCAATGTTCCCGGGGATAATTTTTCTCTCGGATATTCGCCGAAAGATAAACTTACTTTTGACATGATCTATCACAATAAGAAGTTCACCGGAGGTCTGGACGGATTCTATTTTATCCGGAGAAAGAACCCGGTAAACAGTGATTTGAAAGGGTGGCCGAACGATAAATACGGAATTTATAATTTGAGCTTCAATTATGAACCGAGAAAAGATTTTAATTTCTATCTGAAAATCAATAATATTTTCGATAAACTTTGGGCTGAGCATACAGATGTCATCTGGAGCGACCATACGCCGGGAACATGGTATTCCATGCCAGGGCGCACATGGCTGTTCGGCGTGAAGATGGAAGTGTAAGGCATAGATCGTTGTAGTGGAGAAAAGGCGGGATAATGATGAAATATGTGTATGGCAGAAAAAAGTGGCTGGCAGCCGGTATAGCAGCATTGCTTATTAGCGGCACCGGAGCAGTTTCGGATGTGCTGGCGGCGCCGGTTTATACTTCCGGAATCACGACCAAGGCAAAAAAAGATAAGGCAACTTTCGGAAGTGCCTATAAAGTGGAAAACGGTGTTAATCAGTATAATCTGGAAGACGGATCAAAAATCAGTATCCACGGCACTTATCACGCTGAGGGTATTACGCCGGGGAAAGGAACGACATCCGTTGTCACCGTGGGTGACGGGACAGGAACGCTGTCCATTGATACTTCCAGCAGCGAAGCAGGAAATTCGCAGGGGGCGGGGATTCTCGCATCTGACGGGAGCCGGCTGACCATAAACGGGAACCTGCAGATTAAGACTTACGGAGGCAGCTGTTTTGCCGACGGTATTTACATGATGCGTGCTGGCACCGGTACGGGAGCCAAAGCAAACATTACTGTTAACGGCAACGTATATATAGGGGATCCGGCAGCCGTTGGGGAACCGCCGGATTCTTCTTCCCAGGACGCGAAATGGGGAGTCAATGCGGCGGAAATACATGGCGGTTATGGGCCGGACGGCCATGTTCCGGGATGGGCGGATGAATATACCGGTGCCCGCTGGCAGCCGACCGGGGTCGATGTGGATATGTCGGACGGCAGCTCCATTGATCTCAACGGCGATGTGTACTTGGCTGTCCGCGGAGCTGCCATGAAGACAGACCCTTATTATAAATCTGCCGGCATGGATGACTATGATATCGCCGTTATTAATGCCAATAAGGGGAATGTGACCATAGTGACGCCATCAAGCACGGGAGAAAGTTTTTATTCCCTTGCCAGTTACGGCGGCACTATCAATGTGAATATGGCAGGGGCGGATGCGGCTTCCCATAAAGTGAATATCAAGGGGAATATCATTGCCATGCGGGATGATAAAGACCACAACGGACAGCCTTACTTTTTCCAGAATGGCCGTATCAATCTGGCTTTGGCAAACAGTGATTCCCAATGGATCGGTGTGGTGGACAACAGCGGATCTGATCAGGCAGGAGAAGTAAATCTCTGGCTGCAGAACGGAGCCGTATGGAAACACAGCTCTCCATCGCGGACCAATGGGCTTCAGGTAGAAAAAATGCCCCAACCGAGCGTATTCCACTATGGGAAATATGACGGAGTATCCCATGTGAACCAGTTGGTGGGCGGAAACTCCGCCGATAAGGCAGGCATCATTTATCCTGAAGAAGTATCGGAAATCCACGTGACGAATTATAGCGGACATGTCAAAGTTATTTATACTCACGAGGGAGATGGCGGTACGACCGCATCTTACCGCGGAGGCGATTTCCGGATAAAGAAAGCAGCTGCCGGTTCGGGAATTGTTGTATCCACTAATAACGCAGGTATTGATATGAATAATGATGATGCTGTATGGAAAGCATTGAACGCGGTGGCGGGGAAGATATATTATGAGGGATCCGTGGACGGCGAGAGTAATCTGGCGGGTAAGGCAGAAATCGCGGAAGGGCTGACCGCGTCATCAGCATCTGCCAAATTAGCGGATATGAAGTATAAGAAAGACAACCACGGGCAGGGATATGTAGAAAAAGGATCAGCACCGAACCCGAATCCGAATCCAAACCCGAATCCGAATCCGAACCCGAATCCGAATCCGAATCCGAACCCGAATCCGAACCCGAATCCACCGACACCACCGGTTCCACCGATTGTCCATGGGGATAATGAGACGGCGCTGATGAAAGGTGGACGCAGCGTGCTGACTGATTCCGCTTTGGAGTGGAGAGATGACGCCATGCAGGGGATGCTTCGTTTGGACATGCTCCGCTATCGAAGCGGCATGGAGGGTGCATGGGGAAGAGTTTATGGCGGCAGATGGAAATATGACGGAAACGGTATCGGAATAAAAGAAAACTATTGGGCAGGCGAAGCCGGGTACGACCGCCGTTACCCCAATAACTGGCGTGCAGGTATATCTCTGGATTACAGAGATGGAAAGGGCAAGTATGATTTTGGCGGAAGAGGCGACAGCAAACTGTATGCCCTGTCGCTCTACGGCTCAAAAGATCTTGGCCGGGGCGCCTTTGTGGATATGATCGTCAAAGGGGGTTATATAAAGAATAAGTTTACCCTGTATGACAGAGGAAGAAATCAGTTTACGGGATCATCTACCGCCAGAGGTTACAGTGTGGCAGGGAGATATGGAAAGCGCTTCGGAACGGGAGATTTCTACTGGCAGCCGCAGATCCAGTTCACCTGGGCGCATTTGGAACCTGATGAATACGATGTTTCCAATAAAAGCGCCGTGATGACTGTGAAGGGGCAGTCTTTTGACAGTTATGTGGCGAGGGCAGGTATTGAAGCAGGACGTATCGGTTCTTTCGGTGATCTGTATGTAAGAGCGGGAATTGCCCATGAATTCGGCGGCAGAATTAAAGCGTCCTATTCCGCTGCTGACGGCGGTACTAAGGAAACCAGCTATGATTTAAAGGATACCTGGGGGGAATTAACGGTAGGCGGCACGTATAATCTGTCACCTGTAAGCCGTATTTATATAGATGTGACAAGAGGATTTGGCGGGGACTGGAAACGGGAATGGCAGCTGAATGCCGGTTTCCGGTGTGAGTTCTGAGAAAGGCGGTGCGGAAGTAGTGTGGCAGACAGCAGGTATCGTGACGGTTCCGGCTGTGGTATAATACCCCTGCTGCAGGGAAGCGGGGTATATATTTCATATTTCTGAAAAATAGAAAGATGGAGGAGCAGATTATGAAAGAATGTTCGAAATGGAAATCGGGGAAACGGTTTCTGACAGCGGCAATTACATTGTCATTACTCGGCAGTCTTGGTTTGTATAGTCCGGCGGCATATGCCGAAGAAGATTTTGAGGAGTACACTGGCAGCATAACAGGAAAGGAAGATAACGCGTCTGAATATGTTATGGCCCACATAACAAAGGATGGCGGGAAAAATTATAAATTTACCGATGATTCTCTTATAAAAACGAATCAAGGCGTCAAAGTGGGAGATTTGGATTATCCTGTAAATATTGACGCATCAGGGCATGTTTTAAAGTTTTATGGACATGTAAATGACAAACATACCCTTGTTCATGCGGTGGAAGCAAACTCTAAAAAAGGTGTTACTATTACTGCTAAAAAGTTGATTATTGACGCAGGGAATACAAAGAGTCGTGCTGAAGGAATCAGCGTAGGCGGGCAGAACGGAACGAATAAGGATGCGCCGTACAGGCTGACGATTAATGGAGATACGGATATCAGGGCTCATGGTGACACTTATGGGCTGGGCATGTATCTGTGCGGCAATGCGGAAGTCACCGTCAATGGGAACGTGACGATGAATACCCATGATGAAAAGAATCCCTGGGCGGTTTATGTGGAAAAGGATGGCGGCCTCAGCTACTATGGCGGTTCTGCCATCTATGCCGGAAATAATTATAAACTTCAGTTGGGGCCGAAGCTGACCATTAACGGACTGGTGGATCTGAAAGTGAATGCCAATGGTGCATTTGCCAATGGCGGGCATTCGGACATTTATCTCCGCGGCGGAAATATAGAAATCAATAAAGATAATACCAAAGGATATTATGCGCTTCTGGCAGAGTGCGCCACTACCACGATGAATATGGAACGGGATGAAAATAAGGTGCCTGTCAGAGCCGGGAGCGCCAAAGTTACGATAAAAGGGAATATAGGCGCATCTGCCGGCGCGATCAATGTGAATGAGCCGGAGACTTATAGCCGCACGAATCTGGGGTTGGCTACGCCCGATTCCAGCTGGACGGGGATTGCATATAATGCGTTCAAGGATGAAGGAAATGAAGTCAGCGGCACACTTTATGGCAGCGATGAAATCATAAAGAAAACATTTTTTGGGGAAATTAATCTGTGGCTGCAGAATGGTGCCTCCTGGACGAATGAAGCCTGGGGCGAACCGCCTGATGCTTATTACGGAGAGGATTTTTCGGAAAGCCATCTGAAACGGCTGGTCGGCGGGGAAAGCGCCGATAAGGCGGGTCATATTTTCCAGAAACCCGGAGAGGATGAAGACAGCGAAGGTATTAATATCCGCGTAGACGATTATAAGGGATTTACCAACGTATACTATGGGCATAAGGATGAGAAACCCACGGATATCCTCGGCGGGACTTTTACCGTGACTAAAGCGCAGCCCGGATCGGGAATTACTCTGATTACCGACAGCAAGGGTCTTAATGTGGATTCGTCCAAAGCAGCAGATAAGAATCTGGTCAGTGAAACTTTGAATGCGCTGGCGAATAAGCTGTTTTATACCGCGTATAAAAATGGGGAAACCAATCTTGCCGGTAAAGTGGAAATTGCCGAGGGCCTGACGTCTTCCAGCCTGTCCAAACGTATGGAAGATGTGACGTTCAAGGAATCCAACGGCCAGGGGCAGTACCTCTATACACCGGCTTCGGATATTCCTGAAGAACAGACAGAAACAGCATTTACCGATACTATCACCGGCGTAAAGGCGAAGGACATGAAGTATGTCAATACCGGTGTACGTAAAGAAGACGGTACATATAAATTCACAAAGGATTCTGAAATTACTGTTGCTGCAGGCGGACCTGCAGTAAAGGTAGAAGAAGATGTCATTATCCGGGCTGATGGAAAAACGCTGAAAATGAAGACGGTGGAAGGCAGCGGTACAGTCTACGGAATCAACCAGTCTACTGCGAAGAAAGCAGAAATCACCGCGAAGAACCTGGATGTAGAAGTGACAAGCACATCCCGTGCTGAAGGCATCCATATGGCAAACAGCAATGCAGCTATCCGGCCCGAAATGACGATTAATGGAAATGTCAATCTGAAAGTAAGCGGAACAGCTAATACGCTGGGTGCCTATATCCAGGGAAACAGCAGATTGACAGTTAATGGAAATGTGACAGCCGATGTAGACGGACACAATGGCGGCTTTAGTTATTATGGGGCAACCGGACTATACTCCACCAGTAATATGGGGCCCAATTCTATGGGAGCTGATATCACAGTCAATGGAAATGTAGACCTGAAAGGCAAAGCCCATGGTATTTTTGCCAATGCCGGCGGCAGCAAAGTGACAGTCAACGGCGGCGGCAGCATTGAAGTGGACAAAGCATCGACAAATCCCTATGCGGCTATCCGTGCAGAAGACGGTGTTGTCAACATGAATGTCAAGCTTGACAGCAACGGAAATGCCGTAGGAAGCCTTGACAAGAAAGTCAATATTAAGGGAAATCTGGCGGTAACGACCGGTGCTGTCAATGAGGTGGATAAGAAAGGAACTTTGTCACAGATTAATCTGGGACTGACGACAGCCGACTCGACACTTCACGGCGTTGTGTATAATGCATTCCCCGATGAAGGGAAGAAAGCAGGAGAGTTGACCTTCAAAGGCGAAGCCAATCTGTTCCTTGCCAACGGTGCCGCATGGACGAATGAAAAGTATGGTGATACCGGAACATCCTGGGGCGGCAAAAACTTCGAAGGCAGCCATCTGACAAAGCTTGCCGGCGGAGCAAGTGCAGCCAAGGCAGGACAGATCTTCCAGAAAGACACAGGCAATATCACCGTAGATAACTATAGCGGTTACACGGATGTATATTATGCGCACGAAGAAACGGCGCCGAAAACCATGATCGGCGGAGATTTCATTATACGGAAAGCGGCGTCCGGTTCCGGCATTTCCCTCATTACGGATAATAAAGGGCTGAATACATCCTCTGAGGCATCTGCAGATAAGAATCTGGTCAGCGAAACGCTGAACGCTCTTGCGAACAAACTCTTCTATAAGGCATATGCAGATGGAGAACACAATCTGACCGGTTTTGTAAAAATTGCGGAAGGGCTGACCAGTTCTGAAGCGGTTCTCAAAACAGGGAATATTACCTTTAAGAAGGATAACGGTCAGGGGCAGTATCTCTATGAAACCTCTTATCCGAATGAACAGATCACAGATCCGATTAATAAGACTATCGACGGCAGTGCCGCTTCTGAACAGGCCTACAAAGAAGCCGGCGTTTATAAATCGGATACAGATACCTATCAATTTACAAAGAATCCGGCTACCATCAACGGAGATTCCGGTGCGGCTGTCGATGCAGGCACGAAGGATATCCATGTGAACAGCGGAGCAAATACGCTGAATCTCAATGGCGGAAATACCGGCGTCGGTGTCAAAGCGGAAGGCGGAAAAACCGCTGATATTAAAGGCAACGCGAATATTACAGGACAGACTGGTGTGCTTGCTGACGGTGCGGGAAGTAAAGTACTCCTTTCCGGAAATTCTAATATTACTGCCGGAGGAGATGGCATCGTAGCCTCTGGAGGCAGCATCGTGGAAGCAGCAGGTACAACCAATGTGACGGCAGGAGCCGGCGGTAAAGCTGTTCGTGCGGGCGGCGGATCTTCAGTAAGTCTTCAGGATGGCAAACTGAAAGGAGATGTGGAAGCCGATAACGGTACAGTTTCCCTCCATGGTGCGGAAACAGAAGGCAATGCTACTGCAGCGGCGGGAGGCAGTATCAATCTGACCGGAGGCAGCGTGGCAGGACAGGTAACGGCCAAAGATGGAAACAGCCAAGCCATCGTCAAAAATGCTACGGTGAAGGATCTTATCGGATCCCATGACGGTACGGCATCTATAACCGGCGGCATAGTCACCGGAACCGTATCAGCTGATGACGGTACTGTTAAAGCGGAGAATACAAAAGTAAATGAATCCGTTAATGCTAAAAACGGCGGTACCGTGGAATTAAAACAAGGCAGTGCAGGCAGTCTTGCCTCAGAAGGTGGACGGATTACTGCAAACGGGACAGCCGTGAAAGGTGATGCTTCTGCCAATGCGGGCGGAACGGTAGAAATGACCGGCGGCAGCGTAGACGGTGCGGCGACAGCGGATAATGGAACGATTGAAACAGAAAATACGGATGTTGCAAATGGCGCATCTGCGCTTAACGGCGGAAAACTTAAACTGAGAAATGGAACCGTTTCCGGCGGGATCAAAACGGATGCCGCGTCTGCATCTGATGTTGTTATGGATCGGGCCGGAGCATCCTTGCAAGGCGATGTATCCGGTGAAGGCAAGACGAACGTAACTCTTTCTAATGGCGGAAACTGGAAAGGAAACAGCGCCGGCAGCGGAGAAACGAAAGTTAAAGTAGAAAGCGGCGGTACCTGGACAGGTGCCAGCATGAACGGTGATACGGATATCGATCTGGAAGGCAAATGGCAGCAGACCGGCAAGAGTAAGGTTCGCAAGCTTATTTCCAACAACGGCGTTCTTGATAAGACGGCTCCGGAAAGCGGAAATACGGATATAGGGCAGCTTAGTGGCAGCTTATCTCTCATTTATGCCCATGACAAAACGAATCCGACAAAGGTACTTGGCGGCGGCACTTTCATTGCGGCAGCGGATGCCGGTTCCACGGTGGACATGATTACCGATAATGCCGGACTGGATACAAATTCGGACAAAGCGGCTGATAAGAATAAAGTCAGCGAAGTGCTGAATGCGATGGCAGGCAAGCTGCAGTATACCGGATATCAAAATGGAGAAAGGAATCTGAAAGGCAAGCTGAGAATTGCCGAAGGTCTGACTTCCAGCAGTGCCGGTCTGAGAACAGAATCATTGAGCTTTAAGGGAGATGGACAGGGATACTTTGATTACACACCTGCCAAGCCGGATAAGCCGGAAATTGAAACCGGGGATTACGAAACTTCTATCATGAGCAGTACCAGAAGCGCTCTGACCTCCTCTATCCTTGTATGGCGGAATGACATGAATGATATGTATAAGCGCATGGGAGATCTCAGAATCGGTGCGGAAAGCGGTTTGTGGGCAAGAGCCTACGGCGGCCGGATCAGTTATGACGCCAACAATGCGTATATGAAGGACAGCTACTGGGCGGCCCAGGTGGGTATGGATAAACGTCTGGCATCAGGCTGGCATGTAGGCGGCGCTTTCGGATACACTGACGGCAGCGCAACATACAGATATGGTGGAAAAGGCGATCCGAAACTGTACACATTGGCGGCCTATGCAACCCGAGTGTCGGAAGATGGACAGTATGTGGATGTCATTGCGAAAGCAGGAAAACTTTCCAATAAGTTCACTGCCTACAACAAATACAGCGCACCGGCGCTCAGGAATTATGTAGAAGGCAAGTATGATACATACGGATATGGCATCAGTGCTGAGTATGGCAAAAAGATTCGTATGGGCAAAGGCTTTGTAACGCCGCAGGCGGAACTGACATGGAGCCGTCTGTCATCGGACAGCTTTGATGCAGCGGCGCCTACCGGTGAAAGCATGCGTGTCAGCCAGTCATCAGTCAACAGTTTAGTCGGACGCCTGGGTGTAGTTGCCGGAGTAGAAAGTAACAAAGGCAATTTCTATGCTAAGGCAAATCTGTTCCACGAATTTGACGGAGACGGCCATATCCTGTTCACTGAACCCGGAAAGACAGGCAAGCGCTCCTCGTTCAGCCTTAAGGATACCTGGGTGGAAATTGCACTGGGCGGCAACTACTATTTGAGCCCGAGAAGCATGATTTATGCAGATTTCACCAAGAGCTTTGGCGGAGATTACAAGGTAGACTGGAGAATCAATGCAGGAATTCGCTTCAGCTTCTGAGCATGATGTCAACTTCCAAAAGGGGAATGAAACAAGATTTTGTCATGAGAACTGAATAATAAAAAGAAAAAATAAAGGACTGCTTTCCTGGGGACAGGACGGCAGTCCTTTATACTTGGGAGATAATTAGATAAGTATGCGAAACAGAGCAAGTTAACATTGTATTTGAAAAGGATTTATAAAAAATAATTAAAATTACCAATTGGAATATCATTTATTGTTGATATGTGAAAAGTAATATAGTATAATTTACACGATGAGATTGGATGATCATTTGGAATTATGAGATGTAAATAGCTATTTCTTAATAAATAATGATTATCCAATAATTTAATACTATTATGAGGACAAAAGCTGAAGAGCTCATGTGGGGAATCCGGTGAGACTCCGGAACTGGCCCGCAACTGTATGGGGAATTGTGTCATAGTAAGTCTTTCACAGAGATATGACAGAATGAGGAACTAAGTCAGGGTGCCACTTTGTTTTCTGATTTTCTAATGACTTGCGAGGCATAAGGCTAGATGCATAAGAAAGCCGGATATGGGAAATCCGGTTCAGATTTAGAATTATGAAATCTGTGCATCTTTTTATTGTCTCGTTTTTTTGTTGCGTTTAATGGAGTGGATGAAAGGGAGTGCCGAGTATGGATAATTTGAAATACTTTTTGGAGTGAATCCAGTTCATGTGACACGGGTTTCATGACCGCGGCAAGCGGTTCAGATCCGGATGGGTATGTTTTAGAAGAGGATGAATTGCCTGCTGTCGGGCAAGGCTGGGGTGCTAATCGAGTATCCGGCAGAGAGTTTATGTTTGCAAAATCGGGAGGAATTATGAAACGGAATAAGGTAAGTAAATTACAGATGAGGCGGCTGGCTGCCGGTGTTACAATTGCGCTGCTGACGGGTACATGCCAGGTGATGGCAGATCAGTCTACAAATCCGATCAGTGAAAGTGAAGTATTTACTGCAGACCGTCTGGCACAGGTCGTTAATAAAAATAACATGCCTAAAGAAAGATTCAAATCCGTCGCAGCAGGTATTTTAGGATATACGCATGATAAGGCCTCAATTAAGACGATTAATATTGATATGGCGGGTCATGACCTGACGCTCGATTTGACGAAAGTTGCCGATTTGGGGGCTGATTATTCAGCATACGGGATCAAGGCGAATAATAAGACAACTATCGTGGTTGACAGCAATAAAACCAATCCGGGGAAAAACGGTACGATTACCATCAAGGCGAAAACGCTGTGGTCTCCCTCAGGAGACAGCGGCAGCAAGTATACTGCTGCACATGGTATCGCAGTGGGCAATTTTAGCCAGAGATTTAATAAAAAAGTAAGTGAAGACCTGGTGAAGACGACGATCAATGCTGATGTAGTGATTGAAGAATTGCGCGGCGGTTCTATCAAAACGACAGGCATTTCGTCTATGGACTGTTCTGATTTAGCGATTAATGGAAGATTCACAATCAAGCCGGGCGCAATTAGCCTTATGCAATGGAATCGGGGCGATCAGTCAAAAACTTATGGCATATATATGATTGGAAGCAATAATACTATTTCTATTACTTCAGCGGATATTGATGATTCAAAGAATGGGTCACTTTCTGACCTGATTAAAACGGACGAATCGCTTTGGGGCGGCAAAACAGAGAAGAATGTTCTTCGTATTGGCGGCGGTACGCTCAAAGTCAAAGAGAATCAGAAAGAACGGTATCTTATCAGCGCCGCGAAAGGATTCCGGACATTTATCAATGTGAATCAGGACGGAAGCGCAATCGGGACATCAAAAGCAGATTTGCAGGGGACGATTCGCATGGATGCTGGGTCAGAAGCTTATGTTGGTCTTACTGCCGGATCGAAATGGGTCGGCGGAACACAGGCAGATACAAAAGGAAAGGTGAATCTTTTTCTTTCAGAAGGTGGTGAATGGAACACGCTGAATGCGGGACAGGGCAGCCGTGTAACCAGGTTTGCCGGTGATGCAAAAGGCGGTGCAATTTATCAAAAAGATGCGGGACAGCTTGTAATTGAAAATTACAGCGGCGCGGGAAAAATCTATTACGCCCATGAGAATGCAGGAACAAAGGCAGAAGACTACAAGGCGGGAGACACCCATATCGGATCCGCGGCAGAAGGATCACGCATTACAGTAGTTACAGATAATAAAGGAATTGTTGATACAGATAAAGACCAAGTGTATAAGGCTTTAAATGCTTTGGCGGGAAAACTGTATTACGATGCTTATAAAAACGGAGAAAAGAAGCTGGCGGGACAGGCAGAGATAGCCGAAGGACTGACGGCGTCATCTAAAACATTACAAATGAGAGACCTGCTGTTCAAAAAAGAAAACGGACAGGGGTATGTAGAAGATAAACCCGTACCGCCGGCAAATCTGGATGTAAGTGAACAGATTGTTGAAGATGGTCTGGGATCGGGGAATATGTATTGGATGAATAACGGGTATAAAGATGGTGAGGATGATGATCATCGTTATGTCCTGAAGTCCGATACCACGATCAAGGTTGATTTATCAAATCCCAAGACTCTGACATACGGGGGAAATCAAGGTGCCAATGTAGCAAATATCATATGGGGAGATCCGGATTATACAGCGGATGGCTTTATTGATATGAACGGACATAAGCTGACCTTGATTTCTGAGGCAAATCATTTAAGGCATTATGCGTCGGGAATTTTGTCACATGGCGGTGATCTGGAAATAAAGAACGCGGCAGGTATAGATATTGACATACATGGCGATAAAAATGCAAAGAGCGGTATTTATGTCTGGGGACAGGGCAGAAATGGAGCGAGCCTCACTATATCTAATGATAATCAAGCGGAACATGTTGTGAAGATACGTAATACGGCAGCGGAAAAAGACGCAGCTATACTTGTGGACGGCAGGAGCGTAAAGGATGGCGGAAGTGCAAAGCTTGTTATAAAAGGTTTGGTAGATGTTGAGAATGATGATGTCAGCGTAATTCAGGCAAATAAGGGCGATGTGTCAATCGGCGGCGGGAAAATAATAGCCAAAGGGGATAAGGCGTCCAGTTTGAAGATAAATAATGACGGTAAAATCCAGATCAACGGCAATTTGTCGGACAGAAATGTTCTTACGGCAGGAGCAGTCAAACATGATGTACAGATAGAAGGGAATGTACTTGCTCAGAAAGGAAGATTGGGACTGGTTCTGAATACGGACGGGTCCTACATAAAAGGGTTGATAGGAACAGATGCCGGAACAGCTGGTCAAACGTACATGATGCTTTCTGACGGAGCCTCCTGGTACCATGAAGGAAAAGGAGCCCGAACAGACAGCATTAAAGAAAGTAAAATCAAAAACCTTGAGGCTGATGGCGGCAACATTTACCAGAAAAATGAGAAACCGATAACCATTGAGAACTACAAGGGAAATATGAAACTGTTCTATAAGCATGAGAACGCGGGCACGAAGGCGGAAGATTACAAGTCGGGAGATGTACACATCGGATCTGCGGCAGAAGGGTCACGCATTACCGTGGTCACGGATAATAGCGGAATTACCATGACTGATGAAGCCCAGGTATATGAAGTACTGAATGCTCTGGCAGGAAAACTGTATTACGATGCCTACAAGACCGGAGAAGGAAAACTGACCGGACAGGCGACAATAGCCGAAGGACTGACCTCATCCTCCAAAACCTTGGAAATGAAAGACATGCTCTTCAAGAAAGAAAACGGACAGGGATATGTAGAGGGAAAACCCACGCCGCCGCCACTGGTTAATCCGGTACGCCATCAAATCGTGGAAGCGAACTATTTTGCTGAAGAAGCGCGGGATTTCTGGTCTAAAGCGGGAGTTTATGATGGGAAAGGCCACTATAAATTTGATCATGACTTGTCACTGGTAACCCATGCGGAAGATGATCCTGTAACAACAGTAAACGATAATAAGTTCGGAAATATCTACTGGAACGGTGATGTGGTCGGGGATATCGACATGACCGGACACAGGCTGGAACTGAAATCCATTACGGAGCGCCTGCCGAAGAAAAACCCCAATGCAATTACCGTCTACAGCGGTACATTAACAATCAAGAATGTCAACGGAATGTACATCGAATCCGATCCGAAGGGAAGCCTTTACGGACGAGGAATCCTGGTAGCAGGGGTACGCGGTGACGAAAGATGGAAAAGCGGAAGCGGCCATGCAAAGTTAATCATAGAAAATGATGATGATCCGGCACATGCAGTAAAAATCCGTGTAAAAGACACGGGAGAAGATTTCGGCGCTATTGAAGCGCAGAAACATAATGGAAGCGCGCTCGTAGACATTAAAGGACTTGTGGATATTGACTCCAAGATGTGGAGAGCTGTTGAGTCTCACGGGGCAAAAGTATCTATCGGAGGAGGAACAATCAGAGGAACAGATGTCGCATCCTTGGCTGCTTATACAGGCGGCTCGATACTCGTCAATGCAAAGCTGAATGATGAGAATAAGGTAGAAGCTACTTCTGCGACCCGTCCGGTAAAGATTACCGGGGATGTCAGTGCTGAAAGCGGCGGTCATGTCATGCTGGGACTGAACAATAAAGACTCCTTCTTGAAGGGTCTGGTAACCACGGATATATCGGGAATCAATCCGGATACGCAAAAATGGGGAAAGATACCCGGAAAAGTATCTATGGTGCTGGCAAATGGAGCAGTCTGGGAACACAAGCAGGTAGGAGTAGGATACTATCACAAGAAAGGCGCGGATTTCAACTACAAGAACCGTGGTAAGGGAGAATCTATTGACAGCCATGTAACAAGCCTGCGCGCGGACAAAGGCATACTGCTGCAGAATGATCCGCATAAACTGACCATCGATAAATACGAAGGAAACATGAAGCTGGTCTATGAACATGAGAACGCGGGTACGAAGGCGGAAGATTATAAGACAGGAGATGTACACATAAAAGAAGCTGCGAAAAATTCATCAGTTACCATGGTGACGGATAACAGCGGAATTACGATGACTGACGATAAGCAGGTGTACAATGTATTGAATACCCTGGCAGGCAAACTGTACTATGAAGCCTACAAAAACGGAGAAAAGAACCTGAAAGGGCAGGCGACGATTGCGGAAGGGTTGACAGCATCCTCTGCGACGTTGAAGATGGCGGACATGGATTTCCATGAAGCAAGTGGACAAGGATATGCAAAAGAAATAAACCCAAGTCCGAATCCCAATCCCAATCCCAATCCCAATCCCAATCCTAATCCTAATCCCAAGCCGAAGCCTCCTATTATTTATGGAAGCAAAGAAACTCAGATGATGAAAGGCGCCAAAACAGCCATGGCATCCACCATCCTTCTGTGGAGGACGAACAATAACGACCTGCAAAGAAGAATGGGAGACATAAGACTGGCCAAAGAAGAAAACGGCATCTGGGCCAGATACCTGGGCGGAAAGAACAAACTGGACAAACAGAACACCTACCTCAAACAAACCTATGACATAGCCCAGGTAGGCTACGACAAGAAAAAAGGAAACTGGACAATCGGGGCGGCCTTGGACTACGGAACAGGAAAAGACATCTACGCGAACGGGACAGGAAAAGAAAAACTGGCAAGCCTTGCCCTGTACGGAACCATGCAGAAAGAAGACGGACAGTACATAGACGTCATCCTGAGAGGAAGCAAAGTAAAGAATGACTACACCGTATACAACGAAATGAACCACCGCCTGGAAGGGAAGTACAGGACAAACGGCCTGTCGCTGAGCATGGAATACGGGAAGCGGATGAAGAAAGAAAACGGCTTCTACATAGACCCGAGCATTGAACTCACCGCAGGGCACTTAGGAGGAAAAGACTATGACGCCGTAAGCGACTATGCAGGGGGGAAGAAAATGCACATCCACCAGGACGGAATAAACAGCGTGATAGGGAGAATCGGACTGGGGATAGGAAAAGAGACAGAAAGAAGCAACCTGTTTGCGAAGATAGCGCTGGCCCATGAATTCGGAGGGAAAGTGAAGAGCATCTTCAGTGCGGAAAACGAACCGACGAGCGGGACAGAAGTAGACCTGAAAGACAGCTGGGTAGACGTAGAAGTAGGAGGAAGCTGGCTGGTGAACAGGAACACCTATCTGTACGGAACCTACACAAGAAACTTCGGGGCTGACGTTTCGAGCAAGTGGAGAATAGACGCAGGCATCCGCTTCAGCTTCTGATATGGACAGAATAATCTTTTGTAAATAGACAGGAAAGCGAAATAATATCAATATTAGGAAAACAGAAGGCCTGCCGGTTTGTTGTCGGCAGACCTCCTCTGTGTTTATAAAAGATGATATGGAATGTGTTTTGTCTGAATTGTGTTGCCAATCATGAAAGCGGTTTTGTGTTTTCGATTATATGAATGATCTACTGTAAGTATGTTATGCATGTTTATGTTTTATTTTCAGTATGTACAGAAAAGAGGAGAAATAATGAGATCCAGAATAAGTAAAACTTGGCCGTGTCATTTAAAGAGAGCAGTGCTCCTGAGTCTCTTGTCGGGATTGTTTATCTTGCCTTCCCAGATAAATGCGGAAACATCGGGCGAAGAATATAAGGATCATCAGATTGCTGAAGCCGATTGGGATGGTGCGAAAGCAGAGCAGGATTTTTGGTCGGGAAAAGGCATCCGAAACGGTTCTGATTATACATTTAATAAAAATACCATTATATCAACCGAATTGAGCAAGGGAAGTCTTGTTTTTCATAAGACAGATCCGGGTATTATGGATCAACTTTATGCTTTTGGCGCTTTGGTCTGGGGAAGCAGCAAAACCGGAACTGTCAACATGAATGGGCATGATTTGTCCCTGCGTGCAGGGAAAGGTGATTTACATAGAATCGGAGGATCTTTCCAATGGGGTGGCAGAGGATCCGCCGGGTTATTTGTGCGCAGCGGCAATCTGACGATGAAAAATCTGGGAAGTTTGTCTGTCAGCGGTGTTGATTATGGCATATACTTGTTTGCGGAACGGTCTGATGATGAAGCAGCTAATTCCAATTTATGGATTAGAAATGGAGGAAGTGCTGACCATGCGGTTAAGATACGGTCTGAGGGGAAAGGAATCTATCTTCAAAGCACTCCCGGAGCGGCTCGTCTTACCGTAGACGGAGACGTCGATATAGAAGCGCCTTCCGGTATAGTTGTTGATAGGGGTGAGGCGGCTGTCGGCGGAGGGAAAATTGACTCCAAAGGCGAAGCAGCGGTTTCTGTCAATGCTAAGAGTAAATTTTACATGAACGCAGGTGTGGACACTGAAGGGAATGTTACGGTAGCCCATCCCGAAAGAAATGTACAAGTTCTGGGGGACATACGATCAAAACAGAATTCGAGTGTTTTTATTGGGCTTGGAAATTCTCAATCTGTATTGAAAGGGTTATTTACAACAGATTTGCACACATGGCCGTATAACGAGTGGGTGCTGACAGGAAGCAAAGGATTTCTTGCATTAAAAAACGGCGCGACATGGGAACATGAAAAATATGGAACCGGCAGAGATAAAAACGGGAGAATAGATGTCGGAGACAGTCATTTGACGCGTTTAAATGCCGATGGCGGGGTTATTATTCAGAAAGATAAGCGTAAGATACAAATAGATGATTTCCGCGGAAATGCGAAACTGATATATGATCACCAGAATGATGGAACGAAAATTGAAGATTATACAGCTGGGGATTTTATCATTGATAAGGCAGGGCGGAATTCTTTTCTGACCGTTGTTACGGGCAATAGCGGTTTGGATATGGGGAATAAGGAAAAAGTCTCTCAGGCTTTGAATGCTCTTGCGGGGAAGGTGTATTATTCCAGTTATGTCACAGATGAGCGTAATTTGAAGGGGAAGGCGGTCATAGCGGAAGGATTGACAGCTTCATCAGCGGAACTTGGATTTGGCAATATTACTTTTACTCAAGATAAGGGGCAGGGTACCGTAAAGAGTGAAGATGTAAAAGTTACCGCTCAGCCGGCAGCCGAACTGAGTCCGATTACAGGGGATGCAGGCAAAGATAAGTACTATGCGGAAAAGAAAATACGCCAGGCAGACGGAACCTATCTCTTCAAAGAAAATACCGACCTGCAGATGACCGACGGACAACCGATGGTCAGCAGTGAAAAGCCGGTAGTCATTAAAGCAGAAGGGAAGAGACTGGCATTTACCTCTGCCGGAGACCAGAACGGTACCGTTTCCACCGTGCAGCAGAATTCTAAAGACAACCTCAGCATAACGGCCAAAGAATTGGTGGTGAAAGCGGGAAATAAGAGCGGCCGTTCCGAAGGTATCCACCTTCAAAACGGAAACAAACAGAATGCTTATAAAACAGACATCACCGGAGACGTAACCATACAGTCAAAAGGCAAAGGCTGTGCATTAGGTGCCTATGCGGCAGGAAATTCCAGCCTGGATATCCATGGGAATATGACCATTAAAGGAGAAGGCGGAACATGGGGCGTAGAGAATACAGCCAATCCGGGAGGCGCCTATGCCCATTACAGCACAGCCGGAATCTATGCGGGATCCAATTATGCCATCCAAAAAGGAGGTCATATCACCATTGACGGCGATGTGGACTTGAAAGTAAAAGGAACAGGCATCCTGGCCAATGGAGGCGGCTCAACCGTCGTGGTCAAAGGAGGCGGCACCGTTTCCATCGAGAACAATGATGATGCAGCACACTATGCACTGGCGGCGGAAAGCGGAAAAATAGATTTCAATGTAGATGAAGATGAGATAGAAGCAGGGACAAAGAAAGTAACCATTGAAGGGAATGTAGGAGTCCTTAACGGAGCCGTAAATCCGTCCGAACCGCAGAAATACAGCCAGATATACCTCGGGCTGGGGACAGGAGATTCCCTGTGGAGAGGTCTGGCCGTTGACACCCACACCAGACAGAACAATGCGGACGGATTCGAAGGACAACTGAGCCTGTTTATGAAAAACGGTGCGACCTGGATCAATGAAGCCTATGGAATGACACCGGAAGGATTCAAAGGAAGCAAAGTATACTACCTCCAGGGAGGGAAGAGCAAAGAAGAAGCAGGAGTCATATTCCAGAAAGACGAAAATCCGATCCGTATCGAGACCTATGCAGGGAACATGAAACTGATCTACGCCCATGAGAATGCAGGCATGGCGGCGGAAGACTACAAGGCGGGAGACACCCATATCGGATCCGCGGCAGAAGGATCACGCATTACAGTAGTTACAGATAATAAAGGAATTGTTGATACAGATAAAGACCAAGTGTATAAGGCTTTAAATGCTTTGGCGGGAAAACTGTATTACGATGCTTATAAAAACGGAGAAAAGAAGCTGGCGGGACAGGCAGAGATAGCCGAAGGACTGACGGCGTCATCTAAAACATTACAAATGAGAGACCTGCTGTTCAAAAAAGAAAACGGACAGGGGTATGTAGAAGATAAACCCGTACCGCCGGCAAATCTGGATGTAAGTGAACAGATTGTTGAAGATGGTCTGGGATCGGGGAATATGTATTGGATGAATAACGGGTATAAAGATGGTGAGGATGATGATCATCGTTATGTCCTGAAGTCCGATACCACGATCAAGGTTGATTTATCAAATCCCAAGACTCTGACATACGGGGGAAATCAAGGTGCCAATGTAGCAAATATCATATGGGGAGATCCGGATTATACAGCGGATGGCTTTATTGATATGAACGGACATAAGCTGACCTTGATTTCTGAGGCAAATCATTTAAGGCATTATGCGTCGGGAATTTTGTCACATGGCGGTGATCTGGAAATAAAGAACGCGGCAGGTATAGATATTGACATACATGGCGATAAAAATGCAAAGAGCGGTATTTATGTCTGGGGACAGGGCAGAAATGGAGCGAGCCTCACTATATCTAATGATAATCAAGCGGAACATGTTGTGAAGATACGTAATACGGCAGCGGAAAAAGACGCAGCTATACTTGTGGACGGCAGGAGCGTAAAGGATGGCGGAAGTGCAAAGCTTGTTATAAAAGGTTTGGTAGATGTTGAGAATGATGATGTCAGCGTAATTCAGGCAAATAAGGGCGATGTGTCAATCGGCGGCGGGAAAATAATAGCCAAAGGGGATAAGGCGTCCAGTTTGAAGATAAATAATGACGGTAAAATCCAGATCAACGGCAATTTGTCGGACAGAAATGTTCTTACGGCAGGAGCAGTCAAACATGATGTACAGATAGAAGGGAATGTACTTGCTCAGAAAGGAAGATTGGGACTGGTTCTGAATACGGACGGGTCCTACATAAAAGGGTTGATAGGAACAGATGCCGGAACAGCTGGTCAAACGTACATGATGCTTTCTGACGGAGCCTCCTGGTACCATGAAGGAAAAGGAGCCCGAACAGACAGCATTAAAGAAAGTAAAATCAAAAACCTTGAGGCTGATGGCGGCAACATTTACCAGAAAAATGAGAAACCGATAACCATTGAGAACTACAAGGGAAATATGAAACTGTTCTATAAGCATGAGAACGCGGGCACGAAGGCGGAAGATTACAAGTCGGGAGATGTACACATCGGATCTGCGGCAGAAGGGTCACGCATTACCGTGGTCACGGATAATAGCGGAATTACCATGACTGATGAAGCCCAGGTATATGAAGTACTGAATGCTCTGGCAGGAAAACTGTATTACGATGCCTACAAGACCGGAGAAGGAAAACTGACCGGACAGGCGACAATAGCCGAAGGACTGACCTCATCCTCCAAAACCTTGGAAATGAAAGACATGCTCTTCAAGAAAGAAAACGGACAGGGATATGTAGAGGGAAAACCCACGCCGCCGCCACTGGTTAATCCGGTACGCCATCAAATCGTGGAAGCGAACTATTTTGCTGAAGAAGCGCGGGATTTCTGGTCTAAAGCGGGAGTTTATGATGGGAAAGGCCACTATAAATTTGATCATGACTTGTCACTGGTAACCCATGCGGAAGATGATCCTGTAACAACAGTAAACGATAATAAGTTCGGAAATATCTACTGGAACGGTGATGTGGTCGGGGATATCGACATGACCGGACACAGGCTGGAACTGAAATCCATTACGGAGCGCCTGCCGAAGAAAAACCCCAATGCAATTACCGTCTACAGCGGTACATTAACAATCAAGAATGTCAACGGAATGTACATCGAATCCGATCCGAAGGGAAGCCTTTACGGACGAGGAATCCTGGTAGCAGGGGTACGCGGTGACGAAAGATGGAAAAGCGGAAGCGGCCATGCAAAGTTAATCATAGAAAATGATGATGATCCGGCACATGCAGTAAAAATCCGTGTAAAAGACACGGGAGAAGATTTCGGCGCTATTGAAGCGCAGAAACATAATGGAAGCGCGCTCGTAGACATTAAAGGACTTGTGGATATTGACTCCAAGATGTGGAGAGCTGTTGAGTCTCACGGGGCAAAAGTATCTATCGGAGGAGGAACAATCAGAGGAACAGATGTCGCATCCTTGGCTGCTTATACAGGCGGCTCGATACTCGTCAATGCAAAGCTGAATGATGAGAATAAGGTAGAAGCTACTTCTGCGACCCGTCCGGTAAAGATTACCGGGGATGTCAGTGCTGAAAGCGGCGGTCATGTCATGCTGGGACTGAACAATAAAGACTCCTTCTTGAAGGGTCTGGTAACCACGGATATATCGGGAATCAATCCGGATACGCAAAAATGGGGAAAGATACCCGGAAAAGTATCTATGGTGCTGGCAAATGGAGCAGTCTGGGAACACAAGCAGGTAGGAGTAGGATACTATCACAAGAAAGGCGCGGATTTCAACTACAAGAACCGTGGTAAGGGAGAATCTATTGACAGCCATGTAACAAGCCTGCGCGCGGACAAAGGCATACTGCTGCAGAATGATCCGCATAAACTGACCATCGATAAATACGAAGGAAACATGAAGCTGGTCTATGAACATGAGAACGCGGGTACGAAGGCGGAAGATTATAAGACAGGAGATGTACACATAAAAGAAGCTGCGAAAAATTCATCAGTTACCATGGTGACGGATAACAGCGGAATTACGATGACTGACGATAAGCAGGTGTACAATGTATTGAATACCCTGGCAGGCAAACTGTACTATGAAGCCTACAAAAACGGAGAAAAGAACCTGAAAGGGCAGGCGACGATTGCGGAAGGGTTGACAGCATCCTCTGCGACGTTGAAGATGGCGGACATGGATTTCCATGAAGCAAGTGGACAAGGATATGCAAAAGAAATAAACCCAAGTCCGAATCCCAATCCCAATCCCAATCCCAATCCCAATCCTAATCCTAATCCCAAGCCGAAGCCTCCTATTATTTATGGAAGCAAAGAAACTCAGATGATGAAAGGCGCCAAAACAGCCATGGCATCCACCATCCTTCTGTGGAGGACGAACAATAACGACCTGCAAAGAAGAATGGGAGACATAAGACTGGCCAAAGAAGAAAACGGCATCTGGGCCAGATACCTGGGCGGAAAGAACAAACTGGACAAACAGAACACCTACCTCAAACAAACCTATGACATAGCCCAGGTAGGCTACGACAAGAAAAAAGGAAACTGGACAATCGGGGCGGCCTTGGACTACGGAACAGGAAAAGACATCTACGCGAACGGGACAGGAAAAGAAAAACTGGCAAGCCTTGCCCTGTACGGAACCATGCAGAAAGAAGACGGACAGTACATAGACGTCATCCTGAGAGGAAGCAAAGTAAAGAATGACTACACCGTATACAACGAAATGAACCACCGCCTGGAAGGGAAGTACAGGACAAACGGCCTGTCGCTGAGCATGGAATACGGGAAGCGGATGAAGAAAGAAAACGGCTTCTACATAGACCCGAGCATTGAACTCACCGCAGGGCACTTAGGAGGAAAAGACTATGACGCCGTAAGCGACTATGCAGGGGGGAAGAAAATGCACATCCACCAGGACGGAATAAACAGCGTGATAGGGAGAATCGGACTGGGGATAGGAAAAGAGACAGAAAGAAGCAACCTGTTTGCGAAGATAGCGCTGGCCCATGAATTCGGAGGGAAAGTGAAGAGCATCTTCAGTGCGGAAAACGAACCGACGAGCGGGACAGAAGTAGACCTGAAAGACAGCTGGGTAGACGTAGAAGTAGGAGGAAGCTGGCTGGTGAACAGGAACACCTATCTGTACGGAACCTACACAAGAAACTTCGGGGCTGACGTTTCGAGCAAGTGGAGAATAGACGCAGGCATCCGCTTCAGCTTCTAAGGATGATGAACGCTTTCGAAAGGGGAATGGAACAAAACTTTGCTATGAGAACTGAATAAGAAGAAACGAAAGGACCGCCTTTCCGGGTATGGGAAGGCAGTCCTTTTCAGTTTATCTTTTTCTCCATCACGGTAATAGATCCTTCGCTTGCGTTCAGGATGACGTCTTTCGTTTCTCGTCATTATAACGCTTAACGTTTTCTGTCATTATGACGACTTCCGTACCCCGTCATTAGAACGGAGGCAAGAATGCTGTGTGAGAAAGCAGGTAAACGGCAACATGACATTAAGTGAAGAATCTATTATTCTGATGACGCCTTACCGGCTTCCTCATCACGGCAATAGATCCTTCACCGACGCTGCGGATGACGTCTTACCATCCGTCGTCATTCTGAGCAGGGGTAAGGATATCTTGTGAGAAAGATGGGAAGCAGCAATATGACACTGAGCGAAGAATCTATTTACTTTTATGACGTCTTACCGGCTTCAGTGTGATGGTAATGGATTCTTTGCTGGCGTTCCGGATGACGTTTTGACATGAGTGATACTTTACCAGTAGGCAAAAAGCGGTCGGAATCCCAGCAGGGATTTATCGTCCCTTGGCATCCAAGATGAAAGAAAGCTTAAAAATAATGAAAATAAAATTACCATAAGAGGAAAAGAAAAAGTAAAATAATTTGCAAATGGTATATGTCTTATGGTAATATAATAATATCTGAACAACCTTTGTTTAGAACAATTTCAGAGAGAAGACAAAGTCGAAAGGCTTTTGTGGAGAATCCGGTGGAAATCCGGAACTGTTTTACAGCCGTGAAGGGTGAGAAACCCCAGTCGGATGCCGCTTGTTTTCAACTTTCTAATGACCTGCAGGATAGGGGGCAGTAGATACTTGTACATTCGGTAACTGTCTGGCTTGTCCCGCAGATTTTTATTTATCCCAAATGCCGGCAGGATAGTAAATAATCAGCAAATGTATTTAAAAATCGGAGAGATCATTCATGATCAAACTAAAGGATGAGATTAAACGGGTGGAAGCGGTAAAAGGCAATGTTGTTCCTGTCAGCAAACAGTTATATCTGAATTTACTGAAAGAAATCAAATTATTGCGTTTTAAAGCCCATGTGGCAAATGACTGGAATCTTCCTTTGAAAGAAAAAGAAAAAGTGTACAGGGATATCACAGAATTATTGTTTGAGTTCTGGCGTGACCAGAGAAATGGAGCGTACAAAATGGCGGAGAATAAGAATACGGTAAAAGCGGAAACAGCAGTGCCGGAAGTAAAGGTGGGGATTGAAAAGGTAGCTTTGTTTAAGAAGCATCTGGAAGATGCGAAAATCAGCGGGTTCGGTATTCAGGATTTTAAGGATGACGTGCATTCCCAGGCTTTCCGCAGTAACCTTCCTGTAGCCGGACAGAACCTTCCTTTCATGATTTTGTTTGATGACAGTGTTTACACGATCATCCAGGTACAGGTGGCGGCAGCGATTGTAACAAAAGAGAAAAAGGCGACCGTTTGTGAAGAGCTGAATGCGTTGAATGACCAGTACCGTATGCTGAAATACAGTGTGGATGAAGCCGGCAACGTGCTGCTGACCTGCTGCATCCCTGCGGGACTTGATCATTTTGATGCGCCGCTCGTTGTGGCGATCCTGAACCAGATCCAGGGGCATTTAAATGCGGTGTATCCGACAATCATGGAAAAGCTCTGGAAGAAATAAAGAGTGAAAGAGACGTGTATTTTATTTTGGAAAAGAGGTTTACATATGAAAAAGGTTCTTATTTCTATGATGATGGCAGCTGCTTCTCTTGGAATGATGGCGCAGGCTGACGCAGCGTCCGGTTATGTCAATGTGGAGGATGTCCTGTCTTCCACGCCGGCTTTTATGCAGGCAGGGAAGACTGTGGTTTCTGAACAGCAGAAATTACAGAATCAGTTCAATGAACAATCTAAAGATATGTCAGATAAGGATAAACAGGCACTCGGACAGAAACTGAACCAGCAGCTGGCACAAAAGGAAAATGAAGTCATGGCTCCCATCCAGGCAAAATTCCGGGCGGCTGTGGAGAAAGCGGCTAAAGATAAAGGCGTAGATTTGGTCATCAATGCAAGAGACGTTATTTATGGCGGCATCGATCTGACAGATGCTGTAAAAGCAAATATGAAATAATGACAGAACGATAAAAGAGTATCCGGCGAGATTGCTTCCTCGGGATACTCTTTTTGTATTTTTTTAAGAATCAATAACATTGGATGGGGTTAAATAAATCCACAAAAAGTTACAAAATAAAATTGAATATGTAAAAATTCTATGATAGAATTCAATTAGCTAATAATTAAAAAACAAGATAATGGAATCTAATAACGGGGAATCCGGTGAAAAGCCGGAGCTGTCTCGCAGCTGTAAGGGAAGTCGGCCTGCTGTGGCCCTTTCACAGAGGGGCAGGCAGACAATGAACCGAGCCAGGGTGCCGTTTGTATTTCATCATCAAAAGACTCGCGAGGCATGAGCCGGATGGAGGATGGGAAATGTTTTCTCATTTCAGTTTGGCTGTGCCTTTTATGATGAGTGTAATTTTTATGGACGGCAGAGTGCCGGGAAGAAAGGAAGAGGGAACACGATGGGGATTTTTGATTCGGCAGTAGGATATTTTGTCCGCGGAGGCCTGTGTATGTGGCCTTTGCTGTTTTGTTCACTGGCAGTTATATTTCTGGCGGTGGAGCGGTATGTGTATTATCGGCAGGCAATCTCCGACACGAAATTTGTGATGATGTTCTGTAAGGAAATGACGCGGGGAAAAGTTTCCGAAGCGGCAGAACTGGCGGAAGGTGCATCAGGCAGCGCTGCAAAACTGGCAAAGGATATTTTGTCTGAAAAGGACAGTCTTGGTCAATCACTTGAATCTGTTACCTATGAAAAGACGGATCGTTACCTGAATCAGCTGTCGGCCCATCTTGATTATTTAGGGGTTATCATCGGGCTTTCTCCCATGCTTGGGCTTTTAGGGACGATTACCGGAATGATGGGGACTTTTTCTTCCATGACGGGACAGCTGCAGAATACGGCCGGTGTCACCGCCGGATTGGCGGAAGCGCTGATTACGACTATTTTCGGATTGGTGATCGCGATTACAGGTATGCTGGTACATGCTTATTTGAACGCGAGGTATAAAAAGGCGATGCTTGATCTGGATGCGGTGGCAGATGCGCTTATCTCCGGACTGTCCGGGAAGTGAGGGGGCATTATGAGGAGAAGACCGAGGCAGGCGGATAAAATGCCTGAACTGATGATCAGCCCTATGCTTGACCTTATATTCCTGCTGCTTGCATTTTTTATCATCAGCACGATGTACATGACGGAAGTGAGGACAATCTCTATTGCCCTTCCTGACGCGCAAAGCGCTGAAACGGTTTCTAAAAGCAGCAGCCTTGTGACTATCAAAAAAGATGGGAGCTGCTGGCTGGATGATAAAAAAATGTCTTTGGATGTGATTGTGGCGGAAGTAAAGAAAAGAAGCGGATCAGACGCGAATTATTCCGTCGTTATCCGCGGAGAGAAGGAGGCCGCTTACAATGATGTCATCCACGTTCTCGACCGGTTTAAAGCGGCCGGCATCACCAGGTTCGGGCTGGCAGCGGAGCAGGAGGCAGGCGGATGAATGACCGGCAGAGGTATGCGGTTGGTATTGCCGCTGCTGTCCTTATTCATTTATTTGCTGCTGTCATGCTCGGATTGTTCGGCGTGAAATATATGGAAGTTCCGTTTCGTGGGGAAGTATTGCAGGTATCGCTTGATGCGGGCGGCGGAAACCGGGGCGGGGGAGGCAGCAAAGGGAGAAAGGCGCCGGCGGCGAAATCATCTGAAGCAAAAATCAATGATGCTGCTGAACCTGTGGAAATGCCTGATGAAGAAATTAATGAAAAGGCAGCGGAAGAAAAGCCGGAGCCGCAGGACAGGGCGGATAAGAAAGAAACAGCGGACACGGCAGGTATGTCTGCTTCTGATGCCGCGGCAGGAAATGAAGGGATGAATACACAGGGCGACGGCAGCGGCAGCGGCGGGGAAACGGGAGACGGGGACGGCACTGGTACGGGTGACGGCAGCGGAACCGGTACCGGTGAAGGTGACGGCAATGGAAGCGGGCCGGGAGCCGGCGTTCCTATTACGCCGCCGACAGTGATAAATAAAGTGCTTCCTGTCTATCCGCCGTCTGCAAAGATGAAGGAAACGACGGGTATTACTTATGTAACGATTCTGGTCAATGCATCGGGGACGGTGGATTCCGCTTATGTGGCGCAGGGGTCAGGAAGCAGTGTCTTAGATGCGGCGGCGATCGATGCGGCTTATCAATGGACATTTTCTCCTGCACTTGATAAATATGGGGTGCCTGTCCCCTGCCGGATTACATTCCCGGTAGAATTCAGATTGAATTGAGGAAATGCTTTTATACCAATGATTAAGATACCGGCATGTTCCGCTTTACGCGCCTGCCTTGTATGGCAGGGCCGTGAACTGCATTTTATCATGCTTTGCGGTATGTGGATTACGCTTCGGTTTGTTTGGCGCCTGAAAATAAAAAACGATTATTTTTTTAAGGATATACCTATGCTATAATAGGACAAGGTATATCTTTTTATATTTTTCGACGTACCTTATTAAATAATAGAAGGAATTAGGATGTCAGCTATAGAAGAAAAGCTGGAAGTTGTGAAAAAGCGGATAGCGGCTGCGAAGGCCCGT
>OGQL01000324.1_pt1 | contig 39924 bp, 56 predicted proteins | sample 1553211 | NCBI WGS metagenome assembly OGQL01 (sample SAMEA2579942, study PRJEB22360) | human gut metagenome
CAAACATATCAAAAAGGGGTGCAGACTAAAAATAAAATTGCTGATCTGATCAACTCTATAAGCGATGTGAAGCAGGAGATATCAGAGCTTGAAGATATAGTGACTGTTGATCGAGGTTATTACAAAGTTGATTTTTCGACAGATCAGGAGCTGCAGGCAATGATTGATGCAGTTCCAGAAGAAGTATCTGTCAGTGAGAAAATCGAAAACGAGAATAACCGTATTCGTGCGAAAAAAGAACAGTTTAGAAAAGAACGTGATGAAGCGTTACAGCAACTTCGACGATATGATGCAATACCGCTGATCAAAGCTGATATCGAACAGATCAATGCACGTTGTGCAGCATTAGAAAAAGAATCGCTGGAGGTCAATCAACGCATTGCCGATCAAGAAAAAATTATTTATTTGTGTGATACATGGGTCAAAACACGTACTGAGCTTTTGAACAAAAAAGTTGCATCCAAATTCAAATTAGTTGAATTTAAGATGTTCAATTACACGCAGGAAGGTAACCCGGTACCAACATGTGAGATCACGGTAAACGGTGTGGACTACACCGCACTCAATACCGCATCGACGATCAATGCCGGCCTGGATATCATAAATGCATTAATTCAGTTTTATCAGGTGAAGGCTCCTATATTTATCGACAATAGGGAGTCAGTAACCTCAATCACGGCTCCGGATACGCAAATCATCAATTTATCAGTAACAGGTGGAGGTATGAAATAATGACAACATTGCAAAAAAATTCAAATGAAGTTGCTATCATTCAAAAAGATATCACCGATGAAGTGGTCGGGAAACTCGCAGAACTAAAAAAGGGAGGACTTGTTCTTCCTCCCAATTACTCTGCAGAAAATGCTTTGAAGTCAGCTTTTTTTACACTTCAGAGCGTCGAAGATAAGAACCATCAGCCGGCGCTGCAGGTTTGCAGCAAGGCAAGTATCGCTAATGCGCTTCTCAATATGACAATTCAAGGTCTTACTCCTGCAAAGACACAATGTTATTTTGTAGTGTACGGAACCGAGCTTCAAATGACACGTTCGTATTTTGGAACCCAGGCAGTTATTAAGCGATTATCGAATGTCAAAGATATCTGGGCAAATGTTATTTTTGAAGGCGATGAGCTTGATTATGAGAATCGCAATGGAAAGGATTACCTGTTGAAGCATAAATCCAAATTAGAAAATCATGATAAGCCGATCATTGGTGCATATGCCATCATTGAAAAAGAAGATGGTGATCAGCCAATGACAATTATGACCAGAAAAGAAATTGAGACTTCCTGGGGGCAATCAAAGACTTCACAGACGGTTCATAAAAAATTCCCACAAGAGATGGCCAAACGTACGGTCATCAACCGTGCTGCTAAGTCATTTATCAATACATCGGATGACTCGGATATCTTGGTCCAGGCCATCAATGATACAACAGCTAATGAATATGAAGAGGATGAGCGTATTGATCGAAGTAATGCGGTGGATATCGAAGCGGAGATCCGTGAAAATGCAAATCAAGAGGCCTTCCCGGAAGAACCAGTAAAAGATAAACCACAGCAGAATGATTCTAACCCAGCAGACACAATTCAAAATAAAGCTAGTGAAACATCCAATAAGCAGCCTGTTGGGAAGTGGGATCTGTGATGCAGCTTAAGGTCCTGGCAAGTGGATCGAAAGGAAATTGCTATCTGCTGTACACCGATAAAGGCATTGTCATACTGGAAGCCGGTGTGAGGTGGCAGGAAGTGTTGAAGGCAATCGAGTATCGTGTAGATCAGGTAATATGCTGTCTGATCACACATGAGCATATGGACCATGCAAGGTATATGCTCGATTATGCAAATGGAGGAGTATCTGTTTATGCAAGCGCTGGAACGATTGTGGCACTTCATGAAATCGGGGCACTTCCGAAGCCATATTTGATACGATCATTTGAAAAAATGAAGCAGGTGGAGCTGTATGGAGTCAGCTTCACCGCTTTCCCTACACAGCATGATGCTACTGATCCGGTTGGATATTATATTGTTGATCATGGCAGCAGTGACACACTGCTTTTCGCTACTGATACGTATTATGTACGATATCGGTTTAAAAACCTTAGGTATATCATGGTTGAATGCAATTATGCAGAAGATCTGCTTTCCAGAAATATTGAATCGAATCATATCAATGGATCATTAGCTAAACGAATTAGAGGCTCACATTTTGAACTCAACAATGTGAAAGAGTTTATTAGGGGCTGCGACAATCTACGTTTGACAGATGTGGTTCTTCTTCATTTGTCAGAAGCAAATAGCGATGCGAAACGATTCAGAAAAGAAATCGCATCATGTACGATGGCCAATGTGCATCTTGCTGAAAAGGGGTTGAATTTAACCCTCGGAGGAATATATGAAGCAAATTTATAAAAATATTACCGACATTGATAATGGAGGCTTGATTGAGCAGGCAAATTTAGATTTTTCTAAAATTATGGCCAGTATCAATGACTTGAACACTGACAAGCGGAAGGCTGCAAAATTAGTGATTGAGATTCAGATCAAGGCTCATGAGGACGATGATTTTGCAGATGTGCAATATAAGGTAAAAGCCACACCATTACCAATCAAACCGCGGAAAATTACCCTGTTGAACACATCATCCAAAATACCTGGTACTGGAGAGGTTATTCCTGTATTGAGAGAATTTACTGGAGAAGCGCCAGGACAAATAAATATTTACGGAGATATTAACGAACCTCAGGAAATTATGTATGGTGCAGGAAATATTGATGAAAAGGAGGATCAAAATAATGATTAAGGAAGCATTACAGTATATAACAAGTCTTAAAGAAGACGCGATGGGCATTATCACGGAAAATATTGAAGGAGAAACGTACATCAAGGGACAGAATATAAGACGATTAGAAAATGATCATTGTAAATGTATGGCAGTGAATACATTAGGCTCCCTGGTAGATATTGTAAGGGAGTCAATAATGAATGGAATGTTCAATGAGCCTTTGATGATTCGTATATCGGGAAATACGGTAGACGTCTTTAGTGGCATGGATAGGTTCAAAGTACGAGATCATATTGTGCAAAGCAGTCCATATTTGCCACATATCTTATTTAACAGCTATATGTCTGTTGAAAAATTTATTATACAATTGCAAACTTGCTTTGCAGCAGATGAAGCTCTTAATAAGGATAAATTACTGTCATATGTAAGTAAGTTAACATCGGAGGTCAAAGTAGAAATTGAAGATGACGGGATATCTCAAAAAGTAACTACATCAAAGGGGACAGCAGTAAAGCAAAATGAGAGTGTTGTTTTGCCTCCTATCGTACGATTGCAACCAATAAATACATATCCGGAATTGTCTCCAGTGGAGACAATGTATCTTCTTAGGGTTGATAAAGACGGTGAAGTTGCTCTTTTTGAAGCTGATGGAAATCGTTGGGAATTCGAAGCACAATGCCGCATCAGAGAGTATCTTTTTATGAATTTGAAAGAAGAGATTGCAAACGAAAGTGTGATCATTGTTGGATGATCAACTACCCGAATGGCCGAAAGTACCGCCAAGAAGCCGTAAATGACGAAATACAGCCTGTGAAGGCTGCTAAAAGCAAATACAATGCTGAAAGGATAGAAGTTGATGGAATCAGGTTTGACTCCAAAAAAGAAGCTAACCGCTATCGTCAGCTTATAATCATGGAGCGTGCAGGGATTATTAAGGAACTGCAGCTCCAGGTTCCTTTCGTACTGATACCCAAAAACGCTAACGGCCGTGAGGTCAAATATATAGCTGATTTTGTTTATTTCCAGGACGGAAAAAAGATTGTTGAAGATGTTAAAGGCTTTAAAACGGATGTATACAGGCTAAAACGCCGCATGATGAAAGAGATCCATGGGATCGACATTAATGAAGTGTAAAGGATGTGGTAAAGATTGGGCTACATCAAATTGGATAGGGCTATACGTAAGTGGAGATGGTATACAAAAAAGAATATGCTGAACGTCTGGATAGAGTTACTTTTGAACGCTGCTTTCGAGGATTACTATTACGATGGGCAACTCATTAAACGTGGGCAGGTATTGATTGGTCGTGAGAAAATGGCTAACCAGCTCGGTATTGGAGTGCAAGAGCTTCGCACATGCCTTAATAGACTGGTATCAACCAACGAAATAACCATCCAATCAACCAACCGCGGAAGTATCGTAACCATTATAAATTGGGACAAATATCAGAGTTCCCCAAGCAATACTAACCAACAGACCAACCGTGAAACTAACCAACAGGTAACCAGCAACCAACCAGCCACTAACCAGCCACTAACCACTATTAAAGAAGTAAAAGAAGTAAAAGAAACATTAGGTATAGAAAAAAACGCGGGCGCATACGCGTGTTTTAATCATACCGAACAGAACGATTTATATGGCATTCCGCTGTTAAGCTTATTTGAACAGGAATTCGGACGGCCAATGTCTTCCAGGGAATGCAACATGATCAGTGAGTGGGCAGAAACGTACGATGATGCATTAATTCGGTATGCACTCATTGAGGCGATAATGTACGAAACAAGAAATATCGACTATATCGATCGCATTCTGTTTAACTGGAAAAAAAGAGGCTTTACCGCTGAACAGTATGAAAAAGGCGAGCGTTAGGAAGATAATCGGCATCTGGTGCCTTCTCTTCATGGCAACAACAGAAAGGAAGTGTAGTGGCCCCTCTTTACATCATCAAGCCATGCTTCGTGGCCGAAAGTGAGGTGAGTGTATCGAGTTGACGACACGCTCGATCCACGAAGAGAAGGTACCGGTGCAAAACGAAGAAAGGAAGATAAGTGAATATGAAAAAGATTAAAAAGTTTGTATTTGTTTTTGCTGCTGCGTTTGTTTCTTTAGGAATTACTGGTTGTGAAGAGATTGACGGATCCTATTCTGATCAATCGAATACAGCATCAATCGGTAATAAATTATCAAAAAATCAGCCAACGCCTACAGATATCGATTACTCATTGGAGCGTTACAATTTGATCAAACGTGCTTATTGGGTTAACGGAATGCGAGACAAAGCTAACAGTTTAGCTAGCCCTATTGCGGATATGCCTTTAGGATACGTTGTTTTATTTACCGAAAGCGGCGATGTTGTTGGCCAATTTACTATTGACGGTAAAGTAACTTCGTTGAATAGTTTCTTAACTCCAGATAGTGAAAGATATTCGTCACAATACGGTATCGATTGGTTGCCAGATGTAGACGGATCTTATGGAGAAAACGATAATGGCATTTTCTTCTTCACTACCGATGGTAAATATGTTGAATGGACTGGCACTTATATTTACAGCGATATTCCGTTTGATGTGGATACAACTGTTTTGAAAGGAGAGTAATATGAAAACTTTAGGTTATATTTTTATTGGAATTTTGTGTTTCGTTCTTGTTGGCGGATCATTCTTCGTGGCTTGCGTTCCGGCAGGACGAGCTTTGTGGAACTCTTACGACAATACTATGAAAAAAGTTGATGATGCGACTACGTACGAAACTCGAAAGAAAGTTGAAGATACTTGTAGAGCTTCCATTGCTTCATACAATACGGATAAGGCTACTTACGAACAGTATAAAGACAGCGACAGCGAATTAGAACAGTCTTGGGCGAACTCCGCTAAGATGAGAGCAAACAAGACAGCTAGCGTTTACAACAATTATATCCTTGAAAACTCATATGTTTTTGATGGCAATATTCCATCGGACATAAATATACAATTGCAGATTATCGATTGATGAAAGGAGAGCAGGGATGAGGAAAGCTTCAAAATATTTGGATGCTTATTGGGAGTTGTGAGGTGAAATAGTGATTAACGATAAAGATATTCGTCCTGGATCCGTTTTTGAAGGATTAGTCGATCACCAAAAAATCGTCGTTGAAAAAGTAATCGACAATCATGATGGCATTAAATACGTTATGTTTCGAGATGAAAAAGGTAATAAACATCAAGTTTCATATGAAATGTTCAAAAGATGCAATCTTAAAAAGGTGGTGAAAGAATGTGGCTCTTAGTCATTGCCGGCATGGTGCTGATCGTAATGATCGGCGCTGCATTCCGGCTTTATCATGAATGCAAAAAGGAACCTGATGACAAGGTTCCTCGAGAAGCATTTACCAGAGATGATGATTATTTCGACAAAGTTTTGAACGAACCGCATGGGAGTGATTAAAAGTGGATTGGAAGAAAGAGCAGATTAGAAAGCTAACGAAGCAGATGCAGTTGAATTACATCGAATCTGAACTCAAAAACTACTATTGGCACCTGGCTGAGTGGCAGCGTTATGGTGAGCAGATTCAGGAACTCGAGACTAGGTACCGGGAGGAGCTGGAGCATCCAAGCTGTAGCAGCAGCGTGATCCGGATGCCAGAAGGCAGCGGATCCGGAAGTCCTTGGCAGATTGAATGGAGCGGGAAGCTGCATGAGCTTCGCAAGAAGCAGAAAGTGGAAGAGATGTATCTTGATCGCGTTGATCAGTGGCTTACAGTCTGCTCTTCGTCCCAGGAAGCAATGATTCGGCAGTATGTGATGGTGCAGCAGTGCACGAACGCAGAGCTTGCTGCAGAGATTACAGGGTATTCTGCAGATAATATAAAAAAGACTCGGGAGAGAGTCTTAAATAAAATATTATCCTGTCAATTATAGCATAATTTATTCCGAATTTGGAAAAAGTCTTGATTTATTTTATAACAGTTTATATAATTTGACTGTAAGAAGAGGAAGAAAGTGGCCAAAAAAGGCAGTAACTGGGTGAAAGTGCCTAAAAGGGGATTGGTGTATTATGGGGATAAATTGGCAAGATATAAACCTTTGTTTAGGTATAATTAATGGTGTTTGGGGCATATTAAATATTGGGATATCCATTTGGGGGTATCTTAATCACAAAAATAAAAAAACATTTTTGGATGAATTGAAAAGTCACTATGAAAATGCTAGAAAAGAACATGATAAAATTTGTCGGCGATGCCGCAAGGACTATGAAAGAAATTTAGGTATATTAGAAAAAGAAAATTCAGAATTATTAAATATTGTTAAATCAGCAAGATAATAGTGTAAGAGGTGATTATATGAAAACATCGACTTTGATTATATTTTCAGTTTTTACTGTATTATTTCCGTTAATATTTATGTTTTTAACAAATAGATCACTAAAAAAACAGGAAATTGAATATTATTCGATTATTTATGGTCTTGAATTAGATACGATTAGGATTAAATACTATTTGGATAAGAATCATTTTAAGAACTTCCCATTAATAAGAAAAGAGATTGAAGAGACTATTTCTTTGGTGGAAGATGAGTATGTAAATTTAAAAAGAATTAAAGTTAATAGATATAAAATTTTTGATCTTAATCAAGTTCAAGAAAATATAAATACAATCAAAGAAATAGAAAATTGTAAAGATACAGTAGTTAAAAATTTATTTTTTGATTTGAGAAATGTTAAAGCGCAGATTGCCCATACAAGATCTCCGCTATTATGCAAATTAAATGGAATATATGCCAGTATTCAATTTTTAATTTTCATTGTTTTATATAAAATGTTTAAAATTTTAAATTATGATAAGCATAAAAATCAAAGAGGAAATATACCTATCGATAAGGAAAAAAATTGTTTTAAAAGAAATCAAAAATTGCATTATCTATAATCTGTACACTCAGTGACATATTATCCGTGTTACTATGATAGTGTCGAATTGGATGCAAATCCAAGCGATTTCATTCTCATCCCTATTCCATGAAAGCACCAGAAATGGTGCTTTTTAATTTATTATTTAAATCGTATATAAAGCATCAAATGTGTCGATTTTAGAGAAGTATTATGTTGTTAAAATAATAATATTTTATATTGTGACAATAATAATGTTACAATGCGTTCTAATATAAATAGCAGAAAAGGAGATGGAATTATGACAGAAAATGAATTATTTATTTTAACAGCTATTTATAAAAAATGGCCAGATGAAACATTTAAAAAATGTTCTGTTGACTTTCAAACTCAAAAACATATTCTGCAATCGTTAGAAAAAAAGGGCTATATAAAAAATGGAATTTACATATTTCCGGCCTCATGGGAAATAACAGCTGCAGGACGAAAAGCATTATTGTTATGCAAAAATGATAGAAATTAGTTATCTTTATTTTTAAGAAAAGTGCTTCATGATTAAGCACTTTTCTTTTACCCCAAAGGAGGTGGTGATATGGATGCCAAGAAAGCCGGATGATCGTGTTGATCAAGCACGTAGCATGTACCTGCAGGGGATGAAGCTGGTTGAGATTGCAAGTCAACTCAGCTTGCCTGAAGGAACAGTGAGGCGCTGGAAGTGCACTTACAAATGGGATGCTCCGGATAACGAGCGTTCGCTAAAAAATAACGAACGTTCGGATAAAAAAAAGAAGAAATATGGCCGTGGCAAGAACCCTAATAGTCACCACAATGCAACAGGCCCTCCTGGAAACAAAAATGCAGAGAAGCACGGATTCTTCTCGAAGTGGCTTCCAGAAGAAACAATTGCGATCATCGGTGAGATGCCGGATGATCCGCTGGAGCTGCTTTGGGACAATATTCAATTACAGTTTGCTGCCATTATCCGAGCGCAGAGGTTGATGCATGTACGAGATCAGCAAGATAAAACTGTCGAAAAGATTGAAAAGAAAGATGGAAGTGTAGTGGGAGAGCGTTGGGAAGTGCAACAAGCCTGGGATAAGCAGGCTAACTTCATGGCAGCACAGAGCCGCGCAATGAAGACGCTAGAGAGCATGATCAAGCAATATGATGAGATGCTTCATAAAAATTGGGAGATGGCTTCTGATGAACAGAAAGCGCGTTTGGAACTGCTCCAGGCGCAGAAGAGGAAGTTGGAAGAAGAGGATAAATCTGAATCTGATGAGGTCAAAGAAAAAATGGATGCTATTTCTGGCATTGCAATGCAGATGATTGCTCCGGAAGAGGATGAATATGAATAAGCCTATGTTGCTTCTTTCTCCAAAATTCAAGGACTTTTTAACTGTCGATGTGCCGAGAGAATTCCTGGAAGGAACGACTGCCGCTGGTAAAACTACGGTAGGGATTTGCAAATTCATGATCAAAGTGGCCAACAGTGATGTGAAATACCATGTAATCGCTGGTGCCGATATAGGAACGGTCGAAAAAAACGTGATCAATAGTGAAAGAGGTTTGTTGGATCAGTTCGATAAAGTTGCTGTATATTTTCCATCCGGAAAAGGGAAGATTCGTTTACCTCACATAGAATATGAGACGAATAAAGGCATTCGAATCATTTATATCTGCGGCTATGACAATAAAAAACGCTGGCAGAAGGTATTGGGTGGACAGGTTGGATGTGTATACATCGATGAGGTTAATATTGCTGATATGGAGTTTCTTCGAGAAATATCGCATCGGTGCGAATACATGATGACCACATCAAATCCGGATGATCCAGGACTTCCCGTGTATAAAGAGTTTTTGAACCGAAGCAGGCCGCTTCGAAGATATTCGAAAGACTATCCAAAAGAACTGCTGGATATGCTGAGCGAAAAACCGGTAAAAGGTTGGATTCATTGGTATTTCACATTCAACGACAACGCAGCACTCACACCAAAGCAGATTCAGATGAAAATAGATGCCGTTCCGGTTGGAACAAAAATGTACAAGAACAAGATCCAGGGATTGCGCGGCCGGGCAACAGGGCTTGTATTCAGTAATTTTGATGAAAGCAAACATGTAATAACTTGGCAACAAGCCAAACAGATGAAGTTTATCCAGTTTTCAGTTGGTGTGGATACTTCATATAGTTCAAAATCTCCGGATACGATTGCATTTATTTTTCAAGGAATTACAAATACTAAGAAAATTGTTATATTGGACGAAGACGTTTATAACAATAAAGACCTATCGAAGCCGTTAGCGCCAAGTGACACAGTGCCGCGGCTTTTTGCATTTGTTGATCGCAATGCACGTGAGTGGGGGATGCCGGAATGCATCTTTATTGATTCGGCCGATCAGGCCACGATCACAGAGGCAGATAAGTATCTTTTTTCACATCCAAAAGTTTACGGCATCGCAGGAAGTTGGAAAAAAATGAAGATAGTCGATCGCTTGCATCTTCAGCTAGGTTGGTTTAGCACTTGTGATTATTTGGTTTTGGAACATTGCAAAAACCATATTCGAGAGCTAAATGTATACAGCTGGCAAGAAGATAAATATGAACCTGAAGATGGTAATGATCATACAATCAATGCGAGCCAGTACGGTTTTCTTCCGTACAAAAAAATGATTGGAACAGGAGGTAATATGGTTGAAAATTAAAGATATGATCCGTCAAAAGCTTAGAAATTTTTTATGGATCGAAAAAGCACAAGCGCATGATATCCGTGTTCAGGAATTGTACGATTTCGAAAGCAATGCATTCCGCAATCGGATGTGGGTGCGCGGAGATCCATACGAACTATCGCAATTTTTCAAAAATACTGGTAGTGGAAATCCTATGTTCTGGTCATCTGTTCCGCTTACCAAGATCCGTAAGATTCATAGTGGACTTCCTGGGATGATGGTAGACGTTATGACATCGATCGTATGCCGTGATTTTAATGGTATCGATCTTAACGGAAGAGGAACTGATTGGGAGAAAATAAGCAAAGACAATGATTTTGAGCATCTGCTTCATGAAGCGGTAGATGAGACCATAACGGTTGGTGATGGAGCATTCAAAATCAGTAATGATCCATCATTAAGCGATTTTCCGATCATTGAATTTTTCCCAGGAGACCGAATCGATTACAAGTATAAACGTGGCCGGCTGCAGGAAGTTATTTTCCGCACGACATATCACAAGAACCACAAGCAATATATCCTATATGAGCACTACGGTTGGGGATATATTCGGTATGTGCTGCGCGAAGCTATTTCGGGAGATCCAGTAGGACTCGATACATTAGAAGAAACTGCGCAATTGCAAGATATCGGCTTTTTTGGATACCAAGAAGATGAAAAAGGAAAACCTACAAAAAAGATACCTGTCATGTTAGCGGTACCTTTAATTTTTCGAAATTCTAGCAAGTGGAAAGGACGAGGAGAGTCCTTGATTGATAAAAAGGATACGCTGTTTGACGCATTGGATGAGATCATCAGCCAATGGTCTGCAGCAGTAAGGTCTTCGCGTCCAATAAAGTATATTCCGCGTGTATTAGCCCCAAGAAAAGCAGATACAGGAGAGATTATTCCACCAAATGATTTTGACAACCAATACATTGCTACAGGAAGCAACAATAATGAAGGTGAACGAAATGAGATTAAAGTTGTTCAACCAGAGATTCCATCATCCAGTTACCTTGAATCTTATATCACTTATTTAGATCTGTGTCTACAAGGCTTTATGAGCCCGTCAACTCTTGGTATTGATACCAAGAAACTAGACAATGCCGATGCACAACGTGAGAAAGAGAAAACAACTCTTTACACTCGTAATATGATCATCGAGGCACTTGAAAAAGCATTGCCAAAATTGGTGAATGTCACACTCCAGGCATATGACGCTTTTACCGGAAAAAGTATGCCGGATGAGGTTAAAGCAACAGTGAAATTTGGTGAATATGCAAGTCCATCGTTCGAGGCGCTGATCGAGACACTTAGCAAAGCAAAGACCAGCAATCTGATGAGTATCGAGTCACTGGTGGATGAGCTGTATGGTGATTCAAAAGACGAGGACTGGAAAGCAGAAGAAGTCGAGCGTTTGAAAAACGAGCTAGGAATCGCCGGAAAAGAACCTGAAGATGAAGGGCTGGAAAACATGGAAGGAGGAGGGCTCACAAATGCGCTACTCAATTAAAGGACACGTATACGATATGCCGAGGAATCAATACCAGGCAACGATCAAGATGCTCAAACAAAAGCTGAAAGGAAAAAATGTGATCATCGCGCTCGAGCAAGGCGAATCTGCAGAAGCGCGCAACGATCAGTATCCAACAAGAAAGGACCTGCTGGAAGCTGTCAGAGAATGGCGAAAGGCAGGTTTTATTGTGGTGTATAACCTTGGCAAATGAATGAATATGATGTAAGGCAGGCATTTGAGCGAATCGAGCTGGAACTGATCGAATCGATGAAGCGAAACCTAGGCCGGCATCTCGCTGAGGAAGAAAAGGAAGGCTTTCGCTGGAATATGTGGCAGGAAGAGCAGCTGAAGTCTCTGAAGGCATACGAAAGTGCCAATAAGGAAAAGTTCAGCAAGCAATTCAGCCGCATCAACAAGGAGATTGAGGACTACATCCGCAAGAATGCCAATAATGCTGCCATAGCTGAGGAACTGCGTATCCTGCGCAAAACAGTTGATCCAAAAGCAACCATTGAAGATCTGATGGATGATCTTGGAAGAGATGACACAGATTTCTTTCGCGTCAATAGCTCTAAGCTGGATGAACTTCTTAAAGCAACGAAAAAAGACATGGAAAAGGCCGAATATGCGATGCTCAGAAGAACGAATGACCAGTATCGAAAGATCATATTTAATTCACAGGTTTATGCAAATACCGGTGCTGGAACGCTGCAGCAGGCAGTAGATATGGCCAGTCGCGACTTTCTTCGATCCGGTATCAATTGCATCAAATACAATGATGGGCGATTAGTAAACATTGTCAGCTATGCGGAGATGGCCATTCGCACTGCCAATCAGCGTGCAGTGTTGATCTCAGAAGGTAATATTCGCCAGCAACATGGTTGGCATCTGGTCCGGATCAGCCGCTATGGCGGATGTTCTGAGACATGTCTTCCGTGGCAAGGCCGTGTATATGTGGATGATGTGTATTCCGGCGGTACGAAAGATGAGTCAAAAGAGACAGGCTATCCGCTTCTTTCTGAGGCCATTGCCGGCGGTCTGTTTCATCCAAACTGCAAACATCGTGCGACGACATACTTTCAGGGCATGCAAAACGATCATTCTGCGGACGGAAAGCTTGAGAACGAACCGGAACAGGCAGAGCACAACAAGTGCCAGCGTGAAATCCAGCGTCAGAAGCGTATCGCGGCAGGCTCGCTGGATGAGAATAATGTGCGGGTTGCCAAAAACAGGCAGAAGCAGTGGGAAAAGAAGGATGAAAAACTTCTGAAACATAACAAAAATCTGCAACAAAAGGGCTTTGAAATTCAGGATTTCAGCAAATCAAATAAAAAAAGTACAGGCAATGACCATATTAAGCTGGAAAACTATGCAAGAGATAGTCTGAAAATAGAAAAAATTCCTAGTTTAGAAGGATTGGATTATGATTTGATGAAAAATATGTTTAATTCAATTGCAGACATCTACAATGATTTCCCAGAAACATATGGAACTATAAAAGAGATTATGTTATTACCCAATAAGGGTCTTTTAGGAATTGCGCCTGTAGAAGATAGATTTGATGAGTTTGTGCTCGTTCTTAATCCAAATTTTTATCACAATCCAGATAAATTAAAAAAAGACATTCAAAAATACGTTAAAAAAGGCGTTTATGCACCTGGAACGACCGTTGACACAGTAATTTATCATGAATTAGGACATATGCTGGATGGAATCTATATAACCAAAAATTATCCTTTGAAAGAACAAGAAAGAATATGGGATAACGCAATTTCATCTACTCACATATTGAAAAAGGCAAGTATGTTGTGCTATGGTGATGATAAGGCATATAAAGATGCATTAGAATCAATAAGTGGGTATGCTGCATCTCGTGATGATGAAGGATTAGCAGAATGCTGCCATGTGGAGTTTACCGGCAGAGGCAATCCATTCACAAAAACAGTGGTCTCTATATTGCTTGGGAAGAAAGGGTAGGAATAAAACAATGAGAAAAAAGATCGAACATTTTGTTGATGATGAAGAAACGAAAACCCGACAGGATAAACCGCATGCACCGGTGTCAGATGAAGAAGATGACGGACATGACCGCTGGTATCTGTTATTGTTATATTTAGAAAAAGACTCACATGGAAGATTAAAAGAACCGTATAAAATCGTTGAGGGAGCACCGGACTGGTGTCCGGAGATATTGGAACAATGGATACAAGCTCGTAAAGAAGGATTTAAGGTTCCTTAGAATTATGATTTGAAGATAGCACTCTTAACAGGGTGCTTTTTTAGTGGGAGGATAATATGAAAAAATTATTTATTTCACAGCCGATGAAAGGCAAAAGCGACGAAGATATTCTAAAGGAAAGAAATAAGGCTATTGCGGAGGCTGAGTGCCTATGTGATGACGTGGTGGAGGTATTGGATTCTTTCTTCCAGGGCGCACCAGCAGATGCTAAGCCACTGTGGTTCCTCGGAAAATCATTAGAACTACTAGCTCAAGCAGATGTGGCGTATTTTGCTCCAGGTTGGGCAGATGCAAGAGGATGCAGAATTGAACATCTGTGTGCAGTCGAATATGGTATTGATCGAATAGAGGCATGAGATGTGCCAACATAGCTATGTTACACAGTATAGAACATATTTTGATAAGAACCAGCAATGCAGGGTCCGCCGGGAGGTAGATACCTGCATTTTTTGTGGGAGACAATTAGAAGAAAGGGTGATCAGGATGAATGATCCGCCAAAGCGGAAGCTGCCATACTTTGGCAGCCATTTAAAGTAAGCAGTATGTCCAATCACGACAAGACAAAAAACTGTGCGTGTCTGCAAAGCAGATAGGGGAGCACACCCGAATAAACAGGAGGAAATACATGAAAAAATTCTTATACCCACTCGACATCCAGCTTTTCGCTGAAGACGGAGGAGCTGGCTCAAATGGATCAACTGGAGGTGAAGGCTCTGGTGGAAGCGGATCTGCAGGCGCTTCTGGCGGACAGACAGGATCTTCAATTGATTATGAACAACTTGCTGATGTAATTTCTCGTAGAACTTCCGGAACGGAAGATAAAGTACTGCAGGGATATTTTAAACAGCAAGGACTAAGCAGTGAACAAGCCGCTGAGGCCATTCGACAGTACAAAGAAAGTCAGAAACAGAAGCGTGACGATGAAGCGAATCGTGTGCGCAATATGGAACAGGAAAATGCACGCCTCAAATTGCAGATCCAGAATGCAGATATCGACAAAGAGATCACTTCACTAGCAGCAAAGGAAGGCGTATCGGCCGAAAAAATGCCTTTTTTGCTGAAGATGGTTGAACGTGATGGAATCATCGGGCAGGATGGCAAGTTGCAGTCTGATAAGGCAAAAGAAGCCCTTGAAGCTGTGCTGAAAGCTTTTCCTGAGTTTAAGGGATCTTCTTCCGGATCCGGTACTCAGCCGTTAGTTGGCGGCAATGGCGGTGGAGGAAATGGCAGTGATTCAGCCACAGATGCTGCTCTGGATGCTATTTTTGGAATCAAAAGAAGTTAGGAGGAATAAATAAATGGCAACATTGAACTATGTATCAACATTTTTACCACGGATCATTGAGTTATACGGTCACGAGTTGTGCAGTAATGATCTGTTCAATTCAAACCCTGGAATTCAGGTAAAAAACACGAAAGACATTCGTCTTCCGAAGATTACAGTTGGTGGATATAAAGACCATACACGCGGATCACTTGGATTCAATGCTGGAACATACAGTAATGAATGGGAGACAAAGTCACTTGATCATGACCGTGATGTGGAGTTTGCAGTGGATCCGATGGATGTCGATGAAACAAACATGGTCGTATCAATCGCAAACATTCAGGCAAATTTTGATCGCACGCAGGCGATTCCAGAACTGGACTGTTATACCTTCAGCAAACTCTATACAGAGGCCAAACGTGTTTCAGCAGTCATTGACAACACGGCAGTAACAAAAGTGAACATTCTCAGTCTGTTGGATGCTGATATGGAAGCGATGGAGGAAGCTGGCGTGCCGCTAGAGCGATGCATCCTGTATGTTACTCCGACCGTGAATACGGCACTGAAGAATGCTGAGGGAATCCAGCGCTATCTTGAAGCAAAAGGTGGAGCGAACATTGATCGCAGGGTACACTCTATCGATGACATTAAGAAAATCCAAGTTGTTCCGAAGGATCGCATGAAAACTTCTTATGTGTTTACTGATGGCTGTGTTGCTGATGGCGGTGCAAAACAAATCAATTACATTTTGATTGATCCGGAATGCCAGGTATCTCGTGTTAAGTATTCATATATCAATGTATTTACGCCAGGACATGACTCTCGCACATCAGATAATTATCTTTACCAGAATCGTAGATTCAATGGAACATTTGGCATTGATATGCTGATGAAGCAGGGTTGTCGTATCAATGCAGAAGCTGAAGCATAAAAGGAGGGATTTCTTTGCGCGCGAAAAAAGATAATAAGGTCTATGACATTGATCAGTCACAGGCCAATCGATATATGAAGCAGGGATTTGATATCTTTAACGATGATGGATCGTTATATAGCTATTCAGATTTGAAAACTATTAAATACAGCGATCACCTTAAAGAAGTTAATGAACTGAAAGAAAAACTGGATGAGGCACAAAAAGAAAATGCAAGCCTGAAGAAAAAACTGGAATCTGCGAGCCAGGGAGAAACTACAGGTAAAGGGAAATGATGTATGCCGATGCAGCATACTACAATGAGCATAAGCGTGGTGATCTAACAGAAAATGATCTTGAACTTTATTTGATGAAGGCATCTATGTACATTGATTGCTTGACGTATAACCGCATCCGAGGTATTACTTTTGAAAAATTAAAAGCCTGGCAGCAGACGGTTATCCGAGAGGTGACATGTGCTTATGCCAATTGGCTCTTTGATAATCAAGCAATGCTAGATACTTATTTGAAGAGTTACAGCATCAATGGTGTCAGCATGAGCATGGAAGGCGCATGGAATGTGCATATCGAGAACGGTGTGGCCATTCGTTCTGATCTTTATGAAATGCTGGAAAACACCGGGCTGTGCTGTACCAACTTCAATTGGGGAGCGTGTCAATATGAATAAATGGCCACAATTGATACTTCCACAGTTTTGTACGACCGCACTGCAGGTGCATATCGAATCAGAAGAGACTGGAGAGGATGGTGCTCCAGTATCAGTGATTGATTGGTCTGGGACATGCAATTATCAAGATAATGCTAAAAAGGTCTATACTTCAGAAAAAGTGTTGGTTGAGGTTACTGGCACCTGTCTGGTTCCAGGAGATATTGTACCTGAGCTAGCAGTTATATCCGGAGGAACGGCTCAAATATTTGGTGTAAATCGTGATATTGCGATTGGCACAAAGGCAAGAAATCCGGATGGCAGCGTAAACTATACGCAATTGGAGCTGAAATGAAGCTAACATTTTATGAAGGAGCGATGAGCAGCCTTGAAGAAGCAGTGTTGGAAGCTCTTGATGCAACTGCAGAAAAGCTTTTAGGAGATGTAGTAGATGCACAGGTTATGCCATTTGATGTAGGAACGCTTCAAAATGAAGCAACTTCTGTAGATCGCAGCGAACGATCGAAAGGTATTGAACGGATCGTGTCAAACACGCCATATGCGCGGCGCTTGTATTTTCATCCAGAGTACAACTTTCAGACCGACAATAATTCGAATGCGCAAGGTGAATGGCTGGATGCATGGGTTAAAGGGAAGTATGCAAATCAAGTCAAAAAAGATTATGCATCATTTTACAAGATGTATGGAGGACTGTGATGCTAAATTTAGAAATTGTAAAAGACTGGCTAAAAACATTGAAGCCAGTCTTTTCTCATTATTACGTTGGCAAATTGGACGGAAAGCAGGATGATTCACTTGGCGTATACAATTTGAAACGATCCAGCGGACCTCCAGGCATTGCTCTAGGCGGTCTTCAAGCAACTAAAACTCAAAAAAAGCAGATTTCATTGCTGATTCATGGAACTAAAAATAATGTTCAGACAGAAAAAAAGGCAATTGAGCTGTATGAGGCATTGCTCTCATGTGGCTCTTTTTCTTTGAGTTCTTATCAGATCGACTTCATTGGTCTGCTTGTACCAGAACCGGTATTTGTGGATCATGACGAAAAAGGCATAGCTGAATACGTCATTGAATTTGAAATTTATTACAGAAAGGTAGGTTAAATATGGGACGAACAGGTGTTTATCCATGTTATGAAAATCAATTTAAAATTGAAACAAAGGCAGCAGTTTCAGAACCGGAATCACCAGCTGAAATGAGCGTAATTGCTGATATGGAGACGTTCAGTGTCTCTTTTGACAACGGTGTGGAAGAGTGGACTCCATTCGAGCAAGAAGGATGGAAACGTCGTTTGATGACTGCGAAAGCACTGACAATCACTGTTAGCGGTAAGCGAAACATTGGTGATAAAGGTAACGATATGGTTGCATCTCTTTACAACAAAAATGGGCGTGATGTCGAAAAAACATTTGAGTGGACTTTCCCGGATGGTTCTGTGGTAACGCTGAACCAGGCGGTTATCAATGTTACAAATATCGGAGCTGGAGATTCCACTGGTGTAGCTCCGCTTGAATTTGAAGTTCTTTCAAATGGTAAACCAGATTTTACAGAGGCATCTGCAGGGTAGGACTATGAGTTCTGCCCTTTTTATTTAAGGAGGATATATGGCAAAGCATTTTGATTTATCGAATGTTTTAAACAATGAAAAACCGACGATCAAGATCGGAGAGAAAACTTTTACTGTGAATGACGAAAAGTCAAACGTATTGATCTTGAATAGCAAACTAGAAAAAGAAGATAACAGCATTGAATCAATTGATGTGGCAATTGAGCAGCTGCTTGGAAAAGCAGCAGTAAAAGAGCTGAATGACCTTTCTTTGAGCATGTCAGCTTATAAAGAAATCTTTTATACATTGATTGCATGTGTAAACGATGAAGAAATCGAAGAGGTCAAGAAGCGATTTCAGAAGTAAAACGCAACAGGAGTGCTGGTATGACATGCAAGAAGACTGGCCATTGATCGAGGCCAGTTTTTTTAAACAGTACGGTATCAGGCTACGCAGTGTCCACGATATGCCTTATTCTGAGTTTTGCTCCTATCTTTCAGGACTTATGCCTGATACACCTCTCGGAAATATTGTGAAAATCCGCAGTGAGGATGATAAAGAGGTGTTAAAGCATTTTACTCCGGAGCAGAAAAGAATTCGTAGCGAATGGCAGCGCAGAAATGTGAAGAATGTAAGCCAGGATGAGATGAAGCAGATCCTGGAGGGATTCAAGAATATGTTCAGAAGCATGGCGAAAGGAGGTGCATGACATGGGAATCTTTAGTGTTGGAGCCATCGGCCTTGATTTAAAAGTAAATGGATTCGATTTGAGAAAGCAGATCAAGTCAGAGTCAAAGGCATCTACATCTTTAATGGAAAATATGTTCTCTTCAAGCTTCAAAAAAATTGGCGCAATGGCAGCTACAGCATTTTCTATTGCAGCGATTGGAAAATTTACTAGCAGTTGTTTGAAGTTAGGAAGCGATTTGACTGAAGTTCAAAATGTAGTTGATACTGCATTTCCAAAAATGTCTGCACAAGTGGATTCTTTTGCAAAAAATGCAATGGAAAGCTTTGGATTGAGCGAAACAGTTGCAAAGCGATATATGGGAACGTTTGGAGCCATGTCAAAAGCTTTTGGTTTTGCTGAAAAAGACGCTTATGAAATGAGCGCTACATTAACTGGTTTAGCCGGCGATGTAGCCTCTTTTTATAATCTTGATACTTCCGAAGCATACACAAAACTGAAATCTGTATTTACCGGTGAAACTGAAACCTTAAAAGATCTTGGTGTTGTAATGACACAATCGGCACTGGACCAATATGCTTTGGCCAATGGTTATGGTAAGACGACCAGCGCTATGAGTGAGCAAGAGAAAGTTTCTCTTCGATTGGCATTTGTCACTGATCAGCTGTCGCTGGCCAGTGGAGATTTCATCCGGACTCAGGACAGTTGGGCTAACCAGACGAGAGTCTTGGCATTGCGCTTTGACGCATTAAGGGCAAGCTTAGGCAAAGGGTTCATTGCAGTATTTACGCCGATCGTTAAAGGTATCAACTGGGTGCTGGCCAATCTACAGCCCCTTGCGGATTCTTTTGCGTCCCTGATGGAAATGCTGACTGGATCTTCTGGCACTACAGGTGGTGGAGGATCAGCGCTCGCTGAAACTTCAACAGATCTGTCATCTGCTACCGATGCAGTTGATAGCCTGGGCAGTGGACTGTCGGATACTGGCAAAAAAGGTGAGTCTGCAGCGAAAAAAATCAAGAAAGCTTTTGCTGGTGTAGATACGATTAATAAGTTGAGCTTTGACAGCGGAACTTCCGGATCAGATTCTGACAGTGGCGGATCAAGTGGTGGATCGGCCGTCGGCGGAAGTGTTGCTGAAGCTGTGGACTTTCCTAAAGCAACCCAGCAGGCAAACGTATTTAGTGGAATGGTTCAGGGGATTATAGATGAATTTAAGAATCTTGCAGATATATTTAAAATCGGCTTTAAGATTGGCTTTGGAGATTCCCTAAATAACATTCAGAAAATCAAAAACGCGGTTGCTTCTATTGGAAAAAGCATTAAAGAAATATTCACAGCGCCAGAAGTTATAAATGCAGCAAGCATTTGGGCTAATCAGGTTATATTTGCTCTTGGCGAGGTTATTGGATCAGCAGCATCGATTGCTACTACTATGGCAGCTTTGCTGACAAGCTCTGTGGCTAATTATTTACAAAGCAATACGGAATTTATCAAGGATCGTATCATTACATGGTTTGATATAAGCGGAGACATTGCCAATATCATAGGTAATTTCTCAGTCGTATTAGCAGATATTGCTAAGGTGTTTGTTGGAAGCACGGCAATTCAGATCGGATCTAATTTAATTCAATCTGTCGCAAACGGAGCTTTGAATTCATTAGTTCTTATACAAGATATTTCTAAAAGCATAATCAGCATGATCGCAGGACCAATTATTGAAAATAAAAATACGATTAAAAGTGCGATTGAGGAGTTTTTACATCCGATTGCTGATGTTACGGGCATTATTGCCGATAGCTTGACGGATTGGGATAGTTTTGTTGCCATAGCAGGAAGTTTGGCTGCTGCCTTTGTTGGTTTTAAAACCGCGGTAGCATTAACTGCCAGTTCTGGAGCGATTGGCACTTTAGCAACTGGAATATCTGTCTTTTTTTCGGGAATTGCTGAAGGAAGCGGACTTCTAGTTTCTTTCTCTGCTTTATTCCCTAAACTTGGAGTAGCAATATCAAGTACATGGACAGCTTTTACAACATTTTTTTATGGAGTGAAGGAAGGGGCAGGAGTAATTACTAGTTTACAAGCAGTATTACCATCGTCGATTAGTTCGTTCAGTAGTTTGGGCTCTACTATGCTTGGATTAGTAAATCCTGTGACCATAATTATTTCATCGATCGCCGCACTTACTGCCGGATTTGTATATTTATACACAACTTCCGATAGCTTCAGAGAAAAAATAAATGGAGCTTTCAATAATGTGGCCCAAAATATCAAAGGGGTAATTTCGGGAATGGTTAGCATCATCCAAACAATCTGGAGCCAAGGAGTACAACCGGTTGTTTCAAGCACCATGGCAGCATTTCAAAATCTGTGGAACAATGGATTGGCTGTATTTGTAGAAAATGTATCTATGTTTGTAATTAACATCATCAATTTGATTATGAGCATTTGGAACAATGCAATAAACCCATTTGTTAATTTGCTTTTGAATACCTTCTTACCGGTCTTCACAACTGTTTGGAGCGGTATGCTTACAATTGCGCAACCAATCATCGAGAAAATCATGAGTTTCGTGAATATGTTTATGGAAGTTTTAAATGCATTGACCTCTTTATTGAGCGAGCATGTATTGCCAATATTTAAGACTATATTCGATGGTTTATCACAAACGGTACAAGGATTTTATAACTTTGCTAAGCCGATTTTAGATTTGTTTATTAGCGGTCTAGGATTAGTGGTTGATTTTGCAACAAATTCATTCTTGGCACCATTGCAGATCATATTTAAAACTGTGATTGATGTAGTAAAAGCAATTGCTGATCCAATTGGCCAGGTTTTGGATGGGGTAAAAGATATGCTGCAAGGCATTATTGACTTTGTATCCGGAGTTTTTTCAGGAGACTGGTCAAAAGCCTGGGCAGGTGTTAAAAAGACATTCAGCGGCATGTGGACTTCATTAAAGGGTATCGTTTCAGCAGCATGGAATTCAATTCTTGCGTTATTTGGAAATGCGGGAAAAATATTTTCAGGAGTCGTAACAGGAATCACAAATGTATTTAAAAATATTGTGAATTGTATGCTTGATGGAATCAATCGTGTAATTCGTGTCCCTTTTGACAAAATCAATGGGTTATTGAACAGTATTCGATCAATCGATATTCCTATCATCGGGCAGCCATTTCTAGGCCTATGGGGAAAGAATCCTCTACCGGTTCCGCAAATTCCTAAACTTGCGGAAGGTGCATATGTTGGTGCAAATCAGCCTCAGCTTGCCATGATCGGCGATAACAAGCGCTATGGCGAGATCGTTGCTCCAGAAAACAAGATGTTGGAGATGATCAACACCGCATTGCAGATGCAACGTGATCAAGGATCTGCGAGCGGAATTCGTCAGATCATCAGCTTGTTGAAACAGCTGATCACATTGATTGCAAATCTGAATCTGTCGGTTGACATCGATCGTAAAAAACTGGCTATTCTGCTGCGGCAGGCAGAAAAGGAACTTGAGATGATAGGAGGATGATAAGATGGTTTATCTGAAAATCAATGGAATTGAAATAACCAACCTGGTCGAATACGATGATCTTCTTTCTACACAAGATGGTGATGACAGTGGCAGAAATCCAGCACTTGTCATGAACAGGGATATTCTTGGCCGAATTCTTAGCATTACGGCCAAAAAGGGTGTATGTACGCAGGCTGATGGTAAACAGTTGTTAAATCTTCTCAAAGATCCGGAAATGTCTGTAGAGTATTACAACAGTGAAACAGGTAAGATGGAGACGTGCAGCTCTATGTATTGTGTTGATCCAAAGAAATCTAGAGTGGAAGGGATGTTTGACTATTTTAAGGAAATTGAGTTCACATTGAACTCAAACCAAAAGTATGATTAGCGCATCTGCTGAGTATATCCAGGCGTTAAAGGCATCTGCCCGACGCCTGGATGCGTATTTTATATATTTTGATAACCAATACCATCCACTTTCTTTTTCTATCGATAACAACATCTATAGCAGTGACAGCGACAGCTTCATCGGTACTTTTATTGCAAGATCAGGGAAACTGAAAGTCAATCCTGCGGATGCCCTTAATCTTGAGAACCAATGGCTCGAACTGTATGAAGGCATCATGGTATCTGGAACTTTCCAATACAAAAAGATAGGATCCTTTTTAGCTTATGATAAAGATGATAGCAGTGAATATTGCATCATCGATAAAAAAGCGCTCTTCAATGAAAGCGCCCCGGTTGATGAAATTAGCTATCCTACGACACCTCTACAGTTAGCACAGTGGGTCTGCAGTAAAGTTGGAGTTCCTTTGGCAACCGTGGATTTTCCTAATGCTTCTCTACCAATACCGGAAGCAATCAGTTTTGGCGAACAGCCAGTGTACTCAGATATTATCGTGGCTATCGCTCAAGCAAGCTGCACATTTGCCCGAATTACGTCATATGATCAGCTTGATTTTCATTGGTTTACAAATACCGAATTTTCGATTGATCAGAAAAATTTGGCCGAATCATGGCCGAAGATAGCCGAACCATACGGACCGATCAACTCGCTTGTATTGGCGCGTGAGCCTCTAAACGATAACGTCTATATTCAGGATGAAGAATCGATTGAGGAAAATGGACTGACAGAGTTAAAAATATCAAATAATCCTATTCTTGATATCGATCGCCACACTTCAAAAAATGCGATTTTTGAGAGAATTGATGGCTTTACTTATATCCCTGTGACATGCAAATCGCAGGGTTTCTTCATTATTGAACCAGGTGATATCATCCAGGTTCAGTTGAAGGATAAAAGCTATGTAAGGATGTATGTAATGAATCACAACATCTCCTATAGTGGATCTAGCCGCTCATCTTTCGAAACGCCAGCACTGACTAAGTCACAGATTCAGTACCAGTATGCGGAAAGTGTAAAGCAGATACTTAAAAGAACTGAAGCAATAGTAAACAAACAGGAGCAGGAAATTCAGCTCATTATCGAAACGCAAGATGATCAAGCTGAGCGAATGACTTCGATCGAAATGGAGCAGGGGCAGATTTCTCAAAAAGTCGAAGAGATCGAAAATACCAGGATGTATCGCCTCGTTATCGTGTCGGACAATGGCAGCGTATTTAAGAATGGCCTTATAGATACTAACCTGCGCGCAATCGTCTACAGTTGGGATGATGATGTTACTGATCAGCTGGATGCCAATCAATTCATTTGGACTCGTGTGTCGGCGGATGAAGAGGCTGATCAGAAATGGAATGCAGCTCATGCAGGTGGTACCAAGAGCATCCACGTAACAGCGGAGGATGTATATGTCCGCGCGACTTTCTATTGCGATTTAATTGATACTACGACTCGCATGAGTCTGCTTTGAGAGGAGATGGTTAAATGAGTAAAGCACAGGGTCAGTTTACGATTGTCGACCTCAATGACGCCGTAACACTGACAGGTTTTATTAACTCGAATCTTGCAAAAACCCAGATGTATAATCCGGATAATGATTCATACACACCGGACTGGGCAACGACGAATCTTGTCTTAACGCCGTCTATTTATGTGGCCGGAACATCGACAGACAAGATTACATCTACTGAGGTGATTTCGGTCAAGTGGTACGAAGGAAGCAGCACAACAGCAATCACCAGCGCCGGCAACTATACGCTGAGCGGCGCCAAGTCTCATATCCTGACGGTCAAAGCAAATGTCATGGCAGGGCTGCCTGGCAAGGACTTCCGGGTAGAAATCCAGTACAAAGATCCTACTACCGGTCTGACCACGATGTACAAGACATCGATCAGCTTCAGCCGTGTAGTCAATGGATCAGGTATCACGGATCTGATCGTGAGTACCCCCGATGGAAATATTTTTAAAAATTCAGAAGTAGACAGTCTGAAGGCTTCAGCGCAGCTGTGGCGCGGATCTAGCGTGGATACGACCAATGTGACGTATCAATGGTACCAAATGGACAGCAGCGTCGATACGGACCAGGGCGGAGGAGTCGGATGGAAAAAGCTGGCCAATGCATCAGGCCAGTTTAGCGGCGTAACTACGGATACATTGACTATTTATGCAAGCCAGGTGGATTCATCAGCGGTATTCAAGTGTGTGGCAAAGGATACTGATAGTGCTTCTCCAACTTACAATAAAGCTTTTGAGGATACAGCTAGCTTTGTGGATCTCAGCGATCCGATCCAGGTCATCATTGAGTCGACCGGTGGAGATGTATTTAAAAATGGAGAAGGCAGCACTGTATTGACTGCCCGCGTCTACCAGGCAGGCGAAGAAATTGATACGGAAGGTGCCGGCACTTATACCTGGTCTAAATATGATAAGGATGGACAGAAGGTTTCTTCTTTTAATAAGACTGGAAAAACTCTCAGCGTTGGTAACGCAGATGTAGATGTAAAAAGTACTTTTGTTTGTGTGGTGGTGATTTAAAATGAGAGCACAGGCGCAGATCACCATTACGGTAATAAGCGATGGTCTCGATGCTGCCATATCAAGCGATACACCGCCGGAAGATACCAGCCGGCTGTGGTTGGACACGTCCGTAAACCCACCTATCCTCAAACGTTACAACGGAGCGAATTGGGAACCGGTAAATCAGGAAATCATCGTTTCTCCGGATCCGCCGGACAATCCATCGATTGGCCAGCAATGGATGGACATTGCGGATAATGATAATCCTATTTTGAAAATCTATGTCGAGGTTGGTTTGGATGCTGAAGGGAATCCGCTTTATGACTGGGTGCCATGCAATGGATACAATGATCTCCAGACACTCAAGGACGCTTATACCGATCTAACCAGCGATGAGTGGATCGCGCACGTCGGTGAGCAGGTGTTGCAGAGTGATTCTGGTAAAGAGCTTGTCAGACAATCAGAGCTGACCGCTGAACTGCAGCTGCTGAAAGACCAGCTCAACGTTACGTTGGAGCAGATGAGTGGCTACAACCTGCTGCTGAACAGTGTTGGCTGGAACGGCACGAACATGTGGGAAGCGGATGGCGGCATTGCGATGGTCGACGACAATGACGTAAAAGATCACACGACTTCCGGCAGAGCTTTCCGTTTGGATGCAGCGTCTATGTCTCAAACGGTTAAAGTGCGCCAGGGTGCGGTATACACGGTATCGTGTCTGTATAAAACATATACCAGTGCATCAAGCCTTAAGGTCATCCAGGGCGGCGCGGAAACGGTCGTATTTGAGACGACCGCTGCATATGTAGATGACGAGTGGCATGAGGCATCTCTCGTCATCCAGGCGGCCGGCACGGAGCTCACGGTAGCTATTTCATCATCAGCATCTTATCTGATGATCTCTGATCTCATCCTCAATGAGGGTTCGATCAAGAAGCAGTGGACGCCACACACAGATGAGATCTATACAGCAGGTGTCAAGATCGATAAGACCGGCATCGAGATCGAGCAGAGCGATACCGATACGATCACCAAGATCGACTCTACGGAATTCTCCGTCATCGACAAGAACAGCGGCGAAAAGGTTTTGCGCGTCAATCGCGACACCACGGAGCTAACAAAACTGCGGACTACCTCTGCAGAAATTGGTAAACTGATGATCACAAACTCCGATGATGGTTTTGTATTCGTATCAGTAATGGATTAGGGGGTGGAAAATTGGCAACAAGTACGATTAATACCAGTAGCAAATATGTTGATTTAATTGTTACCACTTCATGCGCGCTATCCGGAAACTACCCTAATATTAAGGCGGTTACATCATACAACTTCAAATTCAAATGTACTGAAGGGTACGCTTCATGCAACTACAACAACTACACTTTCTCATTCGATGGTCAGCAAAGCAAAAGTAGCGTTAATTTTTATTTGGATGAGGGAGAAATATCAGGTGCGTATGGTGCCGATAAAAAAGAGTATAACCTTGGTAATTCTCGAAAAATCACAAAGACCGTAAAAGCTGGATGTGATGGCTTGTGGGATGCATCAGATGATATATCATTCACATCGCCATCGGTTGAAGCTCCGACCAATTATGGACTGACTGTCAGTGATATCACAGAGAAATCTGTCAAGATTACTCATACTCTTACGAATAAGCGTGCGTACTGGCGCGTGAGGTTGAAGGATACCATCTCCAAGAAAACATGGAATCTGAACAGCAATACGGGCAATGGAAGCACCACGATCACTGGTCTGACGGCCAACACCAGCTACACTTTCGTGGTAGAGGTCATCGACCGGAATGGGACGGTATGCTATACATCTTCCAGCAAGTCAGCGAAAACATTAGGAATCTCCAAAGTCGGCAATTCGCCGGCCTTTACTTTAGGAAATCCTTTTGTTTTAGAAATTACAGGCTATGATGATGGCTTTACACATACGGCTGTGTTCAAAGTCGGATCATATTCATTCACCCGCACCGGTTTCCATCGCGGCAGCGTGACCATTACGCCGACGGAGACAGAGATTGACGCAATGTACGATGAATTTGTCACTAAAGATGATTTGGAGATGAGTATCACTCTGACCACGTACAGTGGAAGCTCCAGCATCGGATCCAGTACCGGGAAAGGTACGGTCCGGATCAACATTGAAGAAGCCAGACCTTTGGTCAATAGCTTCACATATGCGGATACCGTGTCTGCGTGTACATCGATTACTGGCAGCAACAAACATGTAATTCAGAATGCATCCGTCCTCCGGGTGTCATCGATTTCAGCGGCCGGCCGAAAAGGAGCCAGCATTGTTAAATATCAACTGGTCATCGGTGATCGGACGGTTGAGTCAACGACAACTACGATTATGGACACTGGTACTGTACCGTCAAATACCGGCGTGACGGTCAAGGCAATCGATAGCCGTGGTCTGGAAGGATCATTGACGATACCATTTGAGAAGTACTATGAGTATGATCAGCCTAGATTGAGTCAATTGGTGCCTCATCGACAAAATAGAATAGAAGATGCAGTATTGATCAATATGGTTGGCTCATTTGTACCAATCACGGTCAATGGATCAGCTAAAAATAATAGCTGCAAGGTGGAGTATGCTAAGAAAAAAACATCAGAAACATCTTTTGGCAGCTATTCGACAATTACGACATTCTATGGCGGCACGATCAATCGAGACCAAATTGTAGGAGACATGGATGCCGAATATTCATTTAATATCCGAATCCGACTGTCCGATGCATTGACCACTTCAATTTATGAGTGCACGATTGGTAAAGGCATCCCAGATTTGGTAATGGGAAAAAATCGAATTGGTTTCGGCCGAATTCCGGAACGTGAAAGTGCTGTTGAATCAGCCTGGCCAATCTATGTGTATGGTGATGTATATGCCGGCCCGAACGCCGATCAGAAGCTCGCGTATGCCTCTGACATTGAGGATACTGGCTGGATCGACTGTGAATACGGTTCTGGTTTTGAAAGATATTCAGATGCTCACGCTGGCCTTCAAGTGCGCCGGGAAGGATCTGATGTGAAATTAAGAGGATGCGTTCGTTGTTTGCAGAATACACCATCTGGCTCTGATGGTGAAGTCATCATTGGATACCTTCCAGAAGGGTTCGCGCCATCAGATTATGTAAATACGATTTGTCAAGGAAGCGGTATGAATCGTTTCATGTTACGTATTGAATCAAAAGGAACGATTGAAGTAAGCCGGTATGGAACCACAAGCATGATAGATATTCCAGCAAATGGCTGGTTAAACTGTTTTACATCTTGGTTTCTTGATAAGCCGGTTGCTGAGAAATATCTGACAGATGAATCTGGAAATCAATTAACAGATGAGAAAGGAAATTACCTGATTGGTTAGAAAGGAACTTTGGTATATGGCTGACAAAAAAATAACCGAACTTGAAGTGAGTCAAACGATATCACAAAGTGATAAAGTGATTGCTAATGTCGGTGGATCAGCAAAGCAAGTAGCTTTATCGACGCTTTTGGCACAAGCTGGGTCCGGGAGCACATTCATCATTGATATCGCTGGATGCTCTCTAAAGCCAAGTTATTCAGAAGTATGGGGGAATATTACAAAAGGAATGATACCGATACTTTACGACGGTACTACATACAGCGTGGGTCTGTTTTTTGAATACTTGAATCCTGGCGTTCGCGTTCATCATATTGGAAAGTCGGTTTGCGGCACTGCTGAACTGACGCATACGGATTTTAAATGATCAGCATAAAAATTGTTGGTGTGCGTGAGCGCGAATATATGATAGATGAGATGAATCGGCAGTTGCAGCTTTCGGCCGGTGATATCATTTATGACGAAAGGCCAGGCGGTGGATACGCATTCCCAATGTTAAAAAAGGCATGGCTGGATCCATATGCGGAAGAAGAGACGCATCGTGTCGTTTTGAATGACGATCTCGAGCTTTGTGATGACTTTATTAATATCTGTAACCAAATAGCTAAGGCACAACCGAATTCGATTGTGTCTTTTTTTTCAACATATTTTAACAGTTCATATTGTGATCAAGAAATCCAAAAGCTTCAAACACCTTATGTCAGGCATGATGTAGGTATTTTCGGATGCGCGATCATGATGCCAAAAAATGTGGCAATTGAATGCATGGAATTTACCAGTATGAATTATCCGGATATCAAATTTGAAAGTAGAGCTTTTACTGAATTCGCTAGGGAAAGAAGTATTCCCATTATTACAACGCTGCCGGGTCTTGTGCAGCATATTGGCGATGAGAGTTTAGTTGATCAATTGCTGCCGATCAGACGTACAACGCGATTTAAAAAGTATCCGGAAGCAGATTGGAACACTAAGGAGGTGATCGAATTAAAGACGATGACGGAAATGACTAGGCCGATCATGCGGCCAATCAATTGGAAATAAGCCTTGGGATGGCTTAAAAAGCAACCGGAAAGAAGGAGGTCTATGAAGACTATGCAGACTGTTACTGATTCATATAACGCTTTTTTAGGGACTATTATTGCAATTCTAACTATGGTATTCGGAGAGCATTGGTTCATCTTTGCTCTTTTTCTTTTGCTCAACGTAGCAGATTGGCTGACAGGATGGATGAAAAGTCGTATTAATGGTGTTGAAAATTCTGTTGCTGGGTGGAAAGGGGTACTCAAAAAGTTAGGCTATTGGTTGATGATCATCGTTGCTTTCGCGATTGCAGCCGGATTAATTGAAATTGGCAAGGTGATTAATATTGACTTGGGAATCACTACACTTCTTGGTTGGTTTGTACTCGCATCACTGATTGTCAATGAAGCAAGATCTATTTTGGAAAACTTCGTAGAGGCCGGATATGACGTGCCTACTGTATTAACGAAGGGGTTGCAGGTTGCTGATCAGAAGCTGAATGGAACAGATGAAGAAAGTGAGGAGGAATAAAATATGAAAATTTTATTAATGAATGGACATGGTGCTGGTGATTCTGGTGCAACAGGAAATGGGTACAAAGAGTGTGATCTAACCCGTGAGCTCGCTGATCTTGTGGAATCTAAGCTGAAAAAATACGCTACAGTTGTAAGATATCCAAAAAGCAGAAACGCTTTTGCTGATGTTGAATCAGGTTCTTTTAAAAGTCATGTAAGTGGCGGTGTTTCGAATATTGATTATGCCTTTGAAATTCACTTCAATGCGTATAAAAAAGATGAAACGAAAGATGGCAAAATGAAAGGATCAGAATGCTATGTGACAACACGGGAGAGCGGGATTACTGTTGAACAGGCAATCATGAAGAATTTAAGTGATTTTTTCCCACTTCGTGATAATGATAATGTGTTCGACGGTGTTAAACGGACAAACTTCCTTGTAATTAATACATTAAAAGATTATGGGGTTTCCGGTGCACTTCTTGAAACGTGTTTCATCGACGATGCGGATGATATTGCAACATATAAATCAAATAAAGATAAAATTGCACAGGCAATTGTCGATGGTATTGCGGAAGGATTCGGTCTTAAAAAGACAAGCGGTTCTTCAACAAGTGAAAAACCTTCAAGCACATCAAATACATATAAACTTGTAACATCATGCAAAGTATACAACACTGCTGCGGATGCAAAAAACCGTAAAAATGCAGTCACTACATACAGCGCCGGGACGTATTATATTTTCAATGAAGCGAATGGAATGATCAATGTTACTAAAGATAAAGGAGAACCGGGCGGATGGATTAATCCTGCTGATAACAAAAAGTCGAGCGGATCCACATCAACATCTAAAAAGAAAAGTGTGTATCTGCCAGCATCCGCAAAAAGCTGGAGGGTGTACAAAACAAGCGTTGCTCCAGTTGTCGGAAATGAATGTGGCTTCCTGTATCCTTCGAAATTCGGTGGCCTTACATATGAAATTTTGGCAACTCCACAGACGGACGTAGTGACCATTCGGACACGAGACTACGGCAAAGTGAATATCTACGTTGCAAAATCAACAGGCGCAGTAATTAAGTAAGCTATCTTCGGATAGCTTCTTTTTTTTTGCAAAATCTATTGACACATATAAGTAATACCTATATAATGTAGGTGTAAAGAGGTAAAGGTAATGAAAAAAACATCTGATGCTCAAAAAAGAGCAAGCGCAAAGTACGACAAAGAAAATACGGTGATAAAATCTGTTAAATTCAATATGAATACAGATAAAGATTTATTAGATCATATTGCCGGCATTACTAATTTTCAGCAGTATATCAAATCTTTAATAAAGAAAGACATGGAGGATAAGAAGATGAAAGAATTTAAAATGGAAGATTTACAAGCATGGAACGAGGAACAGGAGAGAGAAGATACCATGTATGTAGTTGAGCATTATTTTTATGAAAAAGGATCAAACGGCAATTTGATTGAAAAAGATGGTGACTACTACTTTAAAGGGTCAAATGATTATGAAGAGGCTAGAAAGATGTTTGATGAATGCATACAATACTTCTCAAATCAGCTTGTTGTAATTATGCTTACAAAAGCATCGAGCGTGTATGCTGGCAATTTAGAATATGATATGATTGATTCATACTCAACATTAAAAAAGCGGTAATACCGTTTTTTCATGCCTAAAATATGCCGAATTTTTGAACAAAAGGGATTGAAATGATATGAAATTCTATAAACATATATTAATTAAATATAAATAAATATATACTATTTATTAATAATTCATATTGAAATAATATAAGGTTTTGAATCCCACCATCTCCGCCATAGAGTACAAAAAGCCTTTATTTATAGGCTTTTTTTATATTATAAACTGTGTATGCCGAAAAATATGCCGAAAAAATATTGAAAAATTATGCCTTTTATGTCTTTATAAAGGTAGAGAGGTGACGGGAATGTCTGTAGAAAAGAAAGGACGTAAGTGGTACATTCGAGGTAAAATAAAAAAGGATGATGGCACGTATTATGAATATCGCAGGCTAGCTCGTGGTTGTACTGGAAAAAAAGAAGCAGAAGAGTATGATCGTAAGTTTAAAAAACAATACCAGGATATTCAAGTCTCAAAAAATTTTTTAACATTTGCTGAGGCTGCTGACGAATTTATCGGCAGCCTAAATGGAGTGAAAAAATCGACTATTATCTCTTATACAGAGAAAAAGAAAAAAATATGTGATGTGTTTGGTAATAAACGAATAAATTTGATTAATAAGGATATTTTGCAAAAATATATAAAATCTCTTGAAAAAGAGTATTCAAAAGAAACTGTTTCAAAATACTATTATTTTTTAAAAAGAACATTTGAACACTGTGTGCAAAATGATTATATATCTATAAATCCAATGAACAATGTTAAGCAGGATCTAAAAGTTGAAGAAATAAAAAAAGATATTGTTTTTTGGGAACCAGATGAATTTCAAATGTTTATTGACCTTGTTGATGATCAAGAACAAAGATCATTCTTCCTTTTTTTGTATTGGATGGGGGTTCGTAAAGGAGAGGCATGTGCTTTGCAATGGAAAGATATTGATTTCGATACCAACACAGTACGTATTTATAAAAGCGTAACATATAAATCTAAAGGAGTTTCTTGGGAAATTACGACTCCCAAAACTTCAAACAGCGTTCGTAATATAACTATGTTTGACGTTGTCAGAGATGTGTTACACGATTGGAAAAATGAATGCAGTAAAATGTATGGCTTCTGTGATGATTGCTTTGTGTGGGGCTTCTATCGGCCTCTTGCAGACAATACACCAAGGCGCTGGAAAGATAAGTACGTTAAATTAGCAAATGAAAAGGGATCGAATTTAAAAAATATAAGAATTCATGATTTTCGCCATAGCCATGCTTCGTATCTAATCAATAATATGGGAAAGTATGATTTTACGGATTTTGATATCTCTAAGCGTTTAGGCCATACAGTTGATATGCTCCATCAAACCTATGCACATCAATTTAAGGGGATGGATAAACGGATTGTTGATCAGATACAAAGTGATTATTTGTCTAATGGAACCTTGCATCAACAGTCTCAAATATCTCCATATGACGAACTAAAACAATTAAAAGAACTCCTGGATCTTGGTATACTAACTGAAGATGAGTTTGTAGCTAAGAAAAAACAGTTATTAGGTATATAAAAACCACCGTATGGTGGTTTTTATAATATGTTAAAGATTTTCTTTTTTTGTTAGTGGTACATGATTTTTTTATTGATATGTTCCTTGGACTATTTCATCACCAAATTTATAATAAGTAACAGACCACGTATCTCCATCAATTTTCATTTGAATCGTAAATGGAGAACGGATCATTGCACCAAAACTATTTTCAGCATCTACATATGATGAGACAGTAACTAAATTATTTGATTTGGACATGTTCCAATCTTGATAAGGGGTAAGTAATCCACCCGGAAATTCTGCAGTTGAAGGAGCTTTTAATGTGTTTTTTACACATTCTATAGCATAATTTTTTGCAAAAGCTTGTTCTTCTGAAGATAAAGTGTTTTTACTTTCTTCTTTTGCTTGTTGTTCAGCTATCTTTCTTTCCTCTTCCTGCTTAGCTTGTTCTTCTTTTTCTTTTTCAATTTGAGCAATTTGATCGTCTGTTAATTTGACATTAATGGTAGCTTTGTTGCTGGTAATTTCGTTATCATCATCTTTATACGAGCAACCATAAGTTGTTTGACCTTCCTGTAGACCAGTTATTTCATTTCCAGATATATAAGCTATAGTTTCATCATCAACAGAACATTGTATGTTATCTGTACTTGCATCTTCAGGAGTAACTTTAAGGATTATTTTTGCTTTATCATCTTTGTATACCTCAATGTCATTTACTGTTATATTCTCTAGGACAGGATCCTTAAATATAGTGGCTAATACAGCAGAAACAACAAAGCATCCAATACCAATAATTAGTATTTTTTTGAAGTTTTCTTTTTTCTTTCTTTTTTTATATGCCAAAACAAAGCATATAATAGCAATAAGAAAACAAGTCGTTCCTAAATACATAGCAATCTCTTTCATTTTCCCAATCCTCCTATTATGTAAAACATCTTTAGATGTGTTTACCTACCACTTTCCCCAAACATATCGTCTGATCAGTTACCAGAATATCTTCATATTTATCATTGTGAGATTTCAAAAATTCTCCAGCAAACTCCTTAACAAATGCTTCACCATCAATCATAAAGATACCAATTTCACCAATATTTACAGAAGGCTGCTTCTTGATCAGGAGTACATCCCTGTCTTTATAGGTCGGTTCCATGCTGTCACCATTTACACCTACAGCAAAGTCAGCCTGCATGTTGATGTGGTTAGATTCAACCTCAATCATCTCTGGCGGGATGTCGTTAAATACATATTGGCCAGTTCCGGCAGAAACAATTCGGCCATAATACGGAAGCAACATTGGTGATTCAAGCTGAATGAATTCTGCCGCTTGCTCACTTTGTCGTTTAGATAATGTATCCAATAAAACATCTATCGCTTTCTTATCAAGTGAATCAAGAGAGCGGTATTTTTTTATGTGATCTTGTTCTTGAATTGAGAAACTAGATGCAAATGTATTATCCATCCCATCTTGATATAGAAAGTTCGCATCGACTGATAAAACTTGCATTATTTTTTCTACTGTAGGAATACTTGGCTCTCGACTACCAGTTTCATATCCAGCTAAAGTTGATTTAGCAATTCCTATTTTATCTGCTGCTTGTTCCTGCGTATAACCTGCAGCAATTCTAGCTTCTTTAAGTCTTTCATTAAAAGGCATTTTCTCATCTCCTTTACAAGCAAATATTATCACTTGATTTATGGCACATCAATAAAAAGTTTTCGTTTTGCAAACAAAAAATAATAAACGTGTTGACAAATACGCAAAACGAGAATATCATTTAATCGAAGATTGCGAAACGCGAACTTCAGGGAGGTGATAAAATGCAAATTGCAGAGTTTAATGGTAGTATGCCAAAACGTATTTTAGAAATCATATCGGAAAAAGGATTGAAACAATGTAGTGTTGCTGAGAAGGCAGGTATGAAACCGAATGATTTTTATGCGATTTTGGGTAATCGACGAATTATAAAATCTCGTGAGATTAAGCCGATTGCTGATGCACTTGGTGTTGATGTCAATGAACTTTTCAGAACGGAGTAGGAGGTGAAGATTAGTTAATGGAGATAGCTGAAATCACAGTTTATCGAAAAGGTACAAGAGAATTGATTACCCGAATTTTTGAGGATGAGAATGAAATCAAAGAAATCACAGATGATGATTATGTGGTTGATATCCAATTAAAAAGCTCGTCCGAAGACGAGCAGTAGATTTAGCCAAGATTATTCTTCTTGCTACTATCTGGATTACTTCTAATGAATTTAGTTCCATCAGAACGCTTTACACCATGATAACCTGGTACTTCACCTTTAATCGCCTTTTGGTAAGCTTGGTTATTTGTGTATGTGCGTCCGTTGATACTTACTCGACTATTTAATCCAGTAGAAGTTTCAAAAACAACCTTGACATTGGATTTGGCCATTCAATCACCTCACTTTCTAATAGCTACATTTTATCATTCGAAATGATGGTTTGTAGAATGAAGTGACTTATAAATGCAAAAAAAGTTGAATTAAATGTGCTTTTAAGAACGGAGTAGGAGGTTTTGTTTTAAATGTATATTTCATTTGGTGGAGATATTACACTTTCGAAAGAAGATATCGACAAAGCGATTAAGGAAGTCCTTTTAACTCTTAAAAAAGAGCTTCCGGAAGAAGCCCTTACTGTAGAGGTATTGGAATATATCGCTAATGAGTTGAAGGATAAAGCTCATAGCTTACAAATTCGTTTATAGTTGTTTTTCGACTAGATCTTGTAAAGCATAAGAAATTATTTTCAGTTCTTTATTATCTGTTGCAGCCTTTGGTTGTATGAGATCAGTATAGCTACTTAAGTTGATATTAAAACTGTCTGAATATTCTTTGTCACTATTTTTATAAGTTATATCAAACTTTAACTCAAGATCATTTTTGAATAATTCATTTTTAAGTAAAGCTGTTACAAAGGATTGATTTGGAGCGACAAATGTTCCTGCGATATGTTCAAAAGGTATATGTGATTTTGAATATGAATACTTAGATAAGTCGCAATTGCACTTGAAAGAGGTAATTGTAGCACCACTGCTACCGTAGTTTTTTAAGACTAAGTAAAATGTTGGATCTTGGCAGTTTATTACTTTTCCACAAACTACTATGTATGGTCGGGTCGATTCTTCAATCATCTTGTTATTTTGCTGCAGAGTTTTTACTGAAATGATTATAGCAATAATACTGGTGATTAAAGAGGTAATTATCCCGAGTATTTCAATCCAATCTGATGTTGTCATTAAATTCACCTCACTTTCTATTATTTACATTTTATCACGGAGTGAGGGTTTTAAAGGAGGTGAATATATGGAACGATTCGTCAACGGGAAGGAATTTCAGCGCTTATTCAACGAAGCAAATCCGGATGGGCACATTGGTTATCCAAAGGCGCTGCAGTTGCTAAAAAAAATTAAAGAGATGCATGAAGATTGTCTTCTTCCATCTGAGAATGTCATACCAATGACTTGGGTTGAAGAAGCCCTTGGGAAAGGCGCATACATCCGGAAAAAGAAAAAGGTACTTCCCAGTCCACCAAACTAGCGAAAGTACCAAAGCGTCAATGGCTTAGATAAGCCATCAATAGTATACCACAAATTTGATCGATACGCCATGCGGCGCTATCTCTCTTATACACTACCTTCTTTATCAAACTTTACATATTTTTTCAACCTCATGATGAATAGCAAACCGGCGGCAATAATAAGTCAAATTTCGGGAGGTAGCGCCACACGGCGTATTTGATCATAAATTCAATTAGGTAAAACAAAAAACTTGTTCGTATAAGTATAACGAACATAGAAAGTAGGGAATGAAATGAAAAAAGAAGTAGCTAAAGCATATGCATATCTTGCTATGGTTAGATCAGACATTGATCAAGAAAATGCATTGCTAATTGCAAACGAATTCGACTTTTTAACAGAATCAGTTTCAGAAGGAGAAGCTTTGAAAGCTTTGCAAGACGCTTACCAGGAGGCGGATCGTTATGAATAAGACTCTTTTACGAGGTATGGCAGCCACTTCCGGCATGATGGCTCTTGCAGGATTAACGTGTGCAGCCATTACTGCTGGATCGTACTCATCTGATCTGCAGATCAAGGAGCAGCAGATAAGTGAGCTGGAAAGAGCTTTGGATGTGATGGAAGAAGCAAATATGTCTCTTAAGAGTGAAAGCGAAGTTAAGCAGGTCATGATCGATAACCTTGAATGGCAGCTAGAAGAGCTCAATTGAACTTCGCTTGGCATGTTCCAGATCACTGCTTATGGATCTGACTGTATCGGATGCAGCGGCACTACGGCCTGCGGGACAACACCTCAGATAAATAGAACTGTCGCTGTTGATCCGGAAGTGATACCAATCGGATCGGAAGTGATGATCGATGATCAGATATATATCGCGGAAGATACCGGTGGAGCAATTAAAGGTAATAAAATAGACCTCTTTGTTGGAACTGAAGCTGAATCAATCAGCTATGGCGTACAGCAGCATGAGGTCTTTGTTAGAAAAGGAGAATAGGAATGGATAAGAAAGAACAAAGGATTGAAATCATAATCGTTGGAGATGAAACTGGCGCAACGTCAACTATATCATGTGAAGCAGGAATTAAAATGATCATGCAGGCACTGCCAACAGTGATTGCTGAAATTTTGATTAAAACAAGCAAAGACCCTATCAGATTCACAAATAAAATGCTTGAAGAATACATTGATCAATTGGAAGAAAATGGTTCAGAAAAGGAGAGTTATGAAAGAGCTAAGGATCATGCAAGAGCAGATGCTTGATGCCTTTGCCAGAGGATGGAGACGGCGGGCAGAGACTCTTCGCCGGCAGATTGTAGCGTATCTTAAAGATCTGAATGATGATCCAGTAGAGTCAGTAATTAGTAGAGTTGATTTTAAACAGGAGGAAGAGGATGAAAGAAATCGTTTTGAAACGAATTGAGCTGACCAATTTCAAGGGGCAGGCTCATCGTATAGAAGAATTTGCGCCGGGAGAAAACTTTATCTTTGGTGAAAATGGGACTGGTAAGACATCTGTATTTGATGCTTTCCTTTGGCTGCTTTTTGGAAAAGATTCCAAAGGGCAGAGCGAGGAAAAAGCAAAGATCAAAATGCTCGATAAAAGTGGGAATCCAATTTGGCATACTGACAATAGTGTGGAGGCAACCTTGCTAGTGGATGGTGAGGAGTTGACTTTGAAACGTACATACCAGGAAAAATGGCGTAAGCCAAAAGGTCAGGCAGAAGCTGTCTATGATGGTCAAAAGACAGTGTATAGCTGGAATGGTAATGAGAAGATCTCCGCTGCAGAGTATAAGAGACGCATCAGTGAGCTCGTTGACGAAGATTTATTTAAGCTGATCACTGATCCACACTATTTCGCTTCTCTCAAGCCGGATAAACGCAGGGAAATCGTTTTATCTATGGCTGGTGAAGTAACTGCAGAAGAGATCCGTAGTGCAAATAAAGAACTTTCCAAGTTTGATCCTGGAAAAGATCTTAGCGAAACAAAACAAGTAGCTATGAGCACAAAACTTCGTTGTGTTCATGAGCGCGATAACTATCCTGCTCGTATTGATGAATTAAATCAGACGAGGACAAGAAAAGAAGCGGATTTAGCTGCTCTGTTTGATCAAAAGCAGGAAATCTACCAACATCAATTTGAAGCTGCCGAGAAAGAACTATCGAAACTTGATGAGATGCAGGGAGATGTAACAAGTCGCATTGATTCAATTATGCAGTCTAACCAGGAACGTATCCGCCAGCTCACTGAAATTGATCGTTATAAATCTCATAAACAGGCTGAGGCAGATGCTGCAGTACGTGAATATAATTTGAAAAATGCAGATAATCAAAGAAAACTGCAGAGCTTAAAAGTACAGCTGGAGGAAAAGGAAAAGTCGCTTGATGAAGAACAAAAAAATCTGCAGAAATGTCGGAAGGATTTGACCGAAACCCAAAGAAGTATTGAACTGATCAGGCAGGAAGAACCGCCTATCTTCGGTGCAGTGTGCTGCGATAAATGCGGCCAGGAACTTCCTGATCAGGATTCAGAAAAAGAAAAATTGATTGAAAAATGGAGAGAGCTACAGCGCAAGAGAATTGATGATCTGACTGAGGAAGGAAACCAAACATATCAAAAAGGGGTGCAGACTAAAAATAAAATTGCTGATCTGATCAACT
>OGQL01000346.1_pt1 | contig 38798 bp, 26 predicted proteins | sample 1553211 | NCBI WGS metagenome assembly OGQL01 (sample SAMEA2579942, study PRJEB22360) | human gut metagenome
CGGTGCCGCAGGCGCATTCGGACGTCAGGGCGGCAAGTCTTCAAAGGCCCGTAAGAACCGTCTGGCAAAGCGCCATGAGTATGAGGAGCTGAAAGCACCGACCATCGGCGGCGTTCGCATCCCCAACGGCAACGGCCAGACCATCCGTCTGCGTCAGGGCGCGTCCCTGGCCGATCTTGCGGAGAAGATCAACGTCAACCAGGCCGCGCTGGTCACCGTGCTCTTCCACCTGGGTCAGATGGCTACCGCCACCCAGTCCTTGGATGAGGAGACCTTCCAGATTCTGGGCGAAGAGATCGGCTGGAACATCCAGCTCGTCTCCGCAGAAGAGGAAGACAAGGAACTGCTCCAGCAGTTCGACATCAACCTTGACGAGGAAGAACTGCAGGATGACGAGGATCTCAAGCCTCGCCCGCCGGTCGTTACCGTCATGGGCCACGTCGACCACGGTAAGACACGACTGCTGGATACCATCCGCAAGACCAACGTCATCGCACGTGAGGCCGGCGGCATTACCCAGCGCATCGGTGCCTACCAGGTCACCGTGAACCTTGAAGGCGAACCGCGCAAGATCACCTTCCTCGATACCCCTGGCCACGAGGCGTTCACCGCCATGCGTGCCCGTGGTGCCGAGCTCACTGACGTCGCGATCCTCGTGGTCGCCGCCGACGATGGTGTGATGCCCCAGACCGTTGAGGCCATCAACCACGCTCAGGCCGCCAAGGTGCCGATCGTCGTGGCCGTCAACAAGATCGATGTGCCCGGTGCCAACCCGGAGAAGGTCCGCGGCCAGCTCACCGAGTTCGGCTTGGTCCCTGAAGAGTATGGTGGCGACACCATGTTCGTCGACATCTCCGCCAAGCAGAACCTGCACGTCGACAAGCTGCTCGAAGCCGTGCTGCTCACGGCTGACGCTGAGCTGGACCTCCGCGCCAACCCCGACATGGACGCCCGTGGTGCCACCGTCGAAGCCCGACTCGACAAGGGTCGTGGTGCCGTGGCCACTGTGCTGGTTCAGCAGGGTACGCTCCACGTGGGCGATGCCATCGTGGCCGGCACTTCGTACGGCCGCGTGCGTGCCATGCTCGACGAGAACGGTCAGCCGATGGAAGCGGCCGGTCCGTCCACACCTGTTCAGGTGCTGGGCTTGACCTCCGTGCCCACCGCCGGTGACCTCTTCCTGGTCGCCTCCGATGATCGTGCCGCTCGCCAGATTGCCGAGAAGCGTCAGGCCACCGAGCGTGCCGCCCAGCTGGCCAAGCGTCGCAAGGTCGTCTCCCTCGAGGACTTCAAGAAGAAGTTCGCCGAGTCCGAGATCGACATGCTCAATATTGTCATCAAGGGCGATTCGTCCGGTTCTGTCGAGGCGCTCGAGGATTCCTTGATGAAGATCGAGGTATCCGACGAGGTCGGCATCCAGGTCATCCACCGCGGCGTCGGTGCGATCACCCAGAATGATGTCAACCTGGCCACGGTCGACAAGGCCGTTATCATCGGTTTCAACGTGCGTCCGAACCGTCAGGTCGCGGACCTCGCCGAGCGCGAGGGCGTGGAGATCAAGTACTACTCGGTCATCTACCGTGCGATCGAAGACATCGAGGCATCCCTCAAGGGCATGCTCAAGCCGGAATACGAAGAGGTCGTCACCTCTCACTCCGAGATCCGCGAGATCTTCCGCTCCTCCAAGTTCGGCAACATCGCCGGCGTCATGGTTCAGGACGGCGAAGTCAAGCGTGGTACGAAGTGCCGTATCCTGCGCAACGGCATCGCCACCGTCAACGACCTCGAGATCTCCTCGCTGCGTCGTTTCAAGGACGACGTCAACTCCGTCAAGGAAGGCTACGAGGCTGGCATCAACCTCGGCACCTTCAACGACATCGAGATCGGCGATATCATCGAGACCTTCGAAATGCAGGAAATCGAGCGTAAGTAGCCGAGTGCTTCGAGCTTCGCATCGATAACCAGGTAAGGAACGCCCACAGCCGGTTCACGACTGCGGGCGTTCCGTGATACAACAAGAACTTTTCACCAAAAGGACAGCAATGGCAGGAACCAATCCCCGCGCCGCGCGCATCGCGGCGTTGATTCAGCGTGTGATCGCATCGTCCATGGAGGCGCAGCTGCACGACAAGCGACTGGCCAACGTGACCATCACCGAAGTGCGCGTCACCAACGATCTGCAGATCGCGAAAGTCTACTGGACCCAGCTCGGCCATGAAGGACACGAGCAGGGCGAACGCCGCCGCGCGCAGCAGGCCCTGAACCAGGCCAAAGGACGCCTGCGTTCCCTGGTAGGCACCAAGGCCGGACTGCGACTCACCCCGCAACTGGAATTCATCTTCGACGAAGTGCCGGGCGAGGCCCATGAGATCGAGGACATCCTCGCGCTCGCACACAAGCGCGACGAAGAACTCGCCAAGTCCCGCGCCAACGCGCAATACGCCGGCGACGCCGATCCGTACAAGCACGACGAGCCCGATGATGACGACTTCGACGATGATGACGATGTCGAGGTCGAGGATTGGGACGATGACGACGAAGCCTGACAACTCCGGTCTGCTGGTCATCGACAAGCCGCAGGGCGTCACCAGCCACGATGTGGTCGCGGCGGTGCGTGGCGCCCTGCACATGAAACGCGTCGGCCATGCCGGCACGCTCGACCCGATGGCCACCGGCGTGCTGGTGGTCGGCTTCGGCAACGCCACACGTCTGCTCAACTACATCGTCGACCACGACAAAACCTACCTGGCCACCATCAGACTCGGCCAGCGCACCACCACGGACGACGCCGACGGCGAACTGCTGCCGGGGGAGGGAACTATCGCCGAATTCCCTTCACGACAGACCGTTGAAGACGTCATCGCCCATCATTTCACCGGGCGCATCGAGCAGGTGCCGAACTCCTATTCAGCCATCAAAATCAACGGCCAGCGCGCCTATGATCTGGCCCGAGAAGGCAAGGACGTGGAACTCAAAGCCCGTCCGGTCAACATCTCGGAATTCAGCGTTTCCGCGGTGCGCTACGGCTATGCCTCATCCGTGCGCGCGGGTTCGCCGCTCGTCAATGCCGCAGAAGTCGCTCCGGATTCGGCATGGCATGCCAACACGTTAGAACCGGACATGCAGCCGGTCATGGAACTCGATGTGAAAGTGACCTGTTCCGCCGGTACCTACATCCGCGCGCTCGGCCGAGATCTGGGCGACGAGCTTGGTCTCGGCGGTCATCTGACCATGTTGCGTCGCATCCGTGTCGGCCGTTTCTCGGTGGACATGCCGAACGTCATGACCGCGCATACGGAAGCCAAGACCTTCACCAATCGCGAAGGCGTCGAAGTGACGCGCAACCGTGCGGTGCTCGACGATGCCGACCATGCGGCCGACCATGCGCTCGACCTGGTAGCCAGCGCCGCCGCTTCCATGGACATGCTGCGAATCAGCGAGCAGGAGGCCACGGACCTGCGGTTCGGCCGTAGAATCGCCCACGACATCCATACGACCATGGCCGCGTACGTTCCCGAAACCAACGATCTGGTGGCGATCGTGGAACGCGCCAAACGTGGCGAGACCAAGCCGGTCGCGGTCTTCAACTGAAACAATCAAGACCGGCCGGCACGCAATACGAACACGACAAACACACGGACAATACGCAAAGAAGGACACATGAAGACGATCACGCTTACCCCCGATGCCAGCGGCATGGTGGATTGGCCGACCCTGAGCAACGACAAGAAGTCCGTGGTGACCATCGGCTCATTCGACGGCATGCATCAGGGACATCAGGCGGTCATCCGCCGTGTGGCCGAACTCGCCGAACAGGAGCAGGCGTTCTCCGTGGTGGTGCTGTTCGACCCGCGTCCCGCGCTGGTGCACGCTTACGCCGCCAAACATGACGGTCAGGAACCGCCCGCAGGCACGCCTGACACGCAGGCGCTGACCAGTGTGGACGAACGGCTGCGCGCCATCGACGCCATCGGCGTGGACTACACGCTCATCGTGCGCTACACCATGGCATTCGCCGCGAAATCATACCGCTTCTTCCTTGGCCAGATGGTCGGCAAACTCGGCATGCGCACGCTGGTGCTCGGCTCCGACGCCGCCATGGGCGCGAACCGCGCCGGAAACGTGAAGGCCATTGAGAATCTGGCGCTCGCCACCGGCGTGTTCCAGCTGGAGGTCGTGGACGATTTCGGTCCGGGGCTGACCCGAGTGCCGGTCAATGCGAAGCCGGTGATGCCGTCCGAACCCGGCGAGCCTTCCGACCCTCTGGAGGGGGCTTCCAAGGCCGAACGACGCGCATGGAGCAAGAAGCATCAGGCCAAGGAAGTGCGCACGTGGAGCTCCACCAATGTGCGCTATCTGCTGAGCCAAGGCCGTATCAAGGACGCAGACGCGATACTCGGCCACGCGCATGCCGTGGAAGGCACCGTGGTGCATGGCGAGGAACGCGGCCGCACCATCGGATTCCCGACCGCCAATCTGAGCGAGAACGTCGCCGGATACCTGCCGGTGGACGGCGTGTACGCCGGCTGGCTGGTCGATTTGGGGGAGAAGTCCGCCGACGGTGGCGAAGAAGCCGGGGAGAAGCCGGCCGACGGCGTATCGCAGCGGTATGACGCTTCGTCCGTCAACGCGCGCGTGGCCATGCAGTCGCCACACCGCTGGCCGGCGGCCATCTCCATCGGCACCAAGCCGACGTTCAACGAGGACGGTGACGCCGAACGCGTGGTGGAAGCCTACGCCATCACCGATGACTGGTTGGACCTGTACGGCCATCAGGCGCGCGTGGAATTCGCTGGATTCCTGCGCCCGCAGATCAAATTCGATTCGGCCGACGATCTGGTGGTCGAGCTGAAACGCAACGTCGAGGAGACGAAGCGCCTCACCGCTTGAGACGGATCGGTTCGATTGATTTGATTGGTTCGATTGACGCGAATCATTGACGCCATCCGTGTTTTGTTACCCAAACGGGCTTTCCCGGGTTGCAAAAAGCGGATGGCGATGCCGTTTGGGCATCGGCGACCTATCGCAGAATCGCGGCCAACGCGTCCTGCAACGTATCCGCCTGCACCACGCCCATTCCCGGCACAGCGACGTTCTTGCGCAGCGTCGGCGCAACGGCGGTGGTGAAACCAAGACGCGCCGCCTCACGAAGCCGATATTCCAGTCTCGGCACCGGGCGCACCTGCCCGGTCAACGAAATCTCGCCGATCGCGCACGTCGTGCGGGGAATCGGTTTCGATTTCGCAGCGCTCGCCAACGCGGCCACAATCGCCAGATCGCAACCCGGCTCACGCGCCTGACCGCCGGCGATTGTGGAAATGTACAGGTCGTTGGCCAGCAGATTGATGCCACCGTGACGATATAACACCGCCACCAGCATGGCGATACGGTTGGAGTCCACACCGTTCGCCGCACGACGTGGCGTCGGCAGCACCGACCTGGTGACCAGCGCCTGCACTTCAATCGGCAGACTGCGATGCCCATCCAACGTGAACGTCACGCACGTGCCATCCACCTGCGTCGCCGCAGAACCATTGCCGGTTGATAGGAACAGACCGGACGGATCGGTCACCTCCTCAATGCCCTCGCCGCTCATATCGAAACAGCCGACCTCATCGGTCGGTCCGAAACGGTTCTTCACTGCACGCAGCATACGCAACGCGGTTTCGGCATCGCCTTCGAACTGACAGACCACATCCACCAGATGCTCCAACGTACGCGGACCTGCGATCGAACCATCCTTGGTGACATGACCCACCAAAAGCACTGGAATATCAAGGGTTTTGGCGGTGTCAATCAGCGCGCTCGCCACTTCGCGCACCTGCGTGGATCCGCCGGAGATGCCATCGACGTCCTGCGAGACGATGGTCTGCGCCGAATCGACGATGGCCAACGCCGGCTTGAACTGTTCGATAAGCCCCAACACCGTGGACAGATCCGTGGTGGAGGCGAGCAGTAGATTCGGCTCCATGGCGCCGATGCGCGACGCGCGCATGCGGACCTGCGCTTGCGATTCCTCGCCGGAAATATACAGCACGCGCGCGCCATTCTGCGCCAAATGTTCGGAAGCTTGCAGCAGCAGTGTCGATTTGCCGATGCCCGGCTCTCCTGCGATCAGCGTGACCGATCCCGGCACGATGCCACCGCCGAGCACGCGGTCGAATTCCGAAAATCCTGTGGCGATTCTGGAGATGTTCTCCGTGCCTATGTCGGTGATCGGCCTCGCCGCGGACGATGCGACCGGATGCGATTGCGTGCGCGAGGTCCGTCCCGGAGCCGCGGTACGCGAGCCTGCCGCGGGACGGGCTTCATGGAATTCCTCAATGGTGCCCCATTGACCGCATTCGGGGCAGCGGCCGAGCCACTTCGGGCCGCTCCAGCCGCATTCGGAACAGAGGAATTGCGAGGACGTCTTTGCCATATCGCCGACAATACGGAGGTTTTGGGACAAGACGTTCGCGGGTGGCGTACTCGTTGCACAGACATTGCGCTGAAAACCGTTTCGGGAACTGGATTCCATGACTTCGAGGGGATGGTTGCGCGTCTTATGGCTGTGAAAGAATGACAAGCATGTCTGATACGCAGAATTCCTCTTCGCATGGCAAATTGATTGCCGCCGTCGTAGCAGCCGCGCTTGTGGTTGTGCTTGCTCTGATTTCCGCATTTGTGTGGCCTGGTTGGGCCTTGAACAAGAACGGACAGGCCGGTCAGGCCGGTCAGACGAGCCAGCAGGCTTCCACTTCGAACGGTACGGACGGCGACAAGACGGAGCCCACCAAACCGTCGATCGATGCCGTGGCATTGCCCGACGGGGCCAGCGAGCTGCTCAAGGCCATGCCGGATTCCGTATTGAATTACGCGCGTACCAAGGCTGACGCCAGCACGACGTGGTCCAGCACCTCTCCCGTCGAGGAATACGCGTTGACGTATTCCACCGGCAAGAAAGGACAGGACGTCACGCTGGAAGTGGGCCAGTGGAACGACGGCGACAAGGCGAAATCCCAGTACGACACGCTGGCTGAAGCCATGACCGGCAAGGAGCTGGGAAGCGGCAACGTGAAGGTCTCCGGCAAGACGACCGGCGCCTACAGTGCCAAAGCCGATCCGGACGACGATACCAAGGCCGTTGCCGTGTGGCGCAACGATACGGTGGTTTTCTATGCCACCGGCGCGAAGAACGACATCCAGCGTTTCTACCAGCAGTTCCCCCTGTAACGTCGACGGAATCGTCTCGATGGCGAATCGCGGCCGGCTGATGGAATATCACGCGGAAAACGAAACGTGATTTTCCACCATATGAATGCCTGCGCGCGTATTCGTCCCCGAAGCAGTGTAGTATTGGGCAAGTTGCAAACTTTTACCCTTTGAGTTTAAGGAACGGAGGCTGAGATGGGCTCGGTCATCAAGAAGCGCCGCAAGCGCATGAGCAAGAAGAAGCATCGTAAACTGCTTCGTAAGACTCGCCACCAGCGCAAGTAGTCTTCAGGCGCGTGTGAAGCGTCCGCTCAAACAAAATCCCGCGATTCCTTTCGGAGTCGCGGGATTTTTGCTATCTGCGCGGCGGTGTCGGCCGGTATATTCCACACCAGCTGACACGCCTGCCTGTCAAGATCTCACTTGTTGGGGTTGTCCATCACGCGCGGGCCGTTCGGATCGCCGACGATGACCTGGTCCACCATGTTCAGGAACAGGCCGTGCTCGACCACGCCGACCGTGGTGATGAGGTCCTGCGCGAGCTCCTGCGGGTGATCGATGCGCTCGAGGTGCAGATCCACCACATAGTTGTTCTCATCGGTGCGCACCGGCTCGCCGTTCGCGTCGAGACGCAGCACCGGCTTGTAGCCCTTGGCCTCGAACTTCTTGACGACCTGGCCTGCGCCGAACGGAATCACCTCGACCGGCAGCGGGAACTTGCCGATGGTGTCCACGACCTTGGACTCGTCCACGATCCACACGATCTTGTTGGAGTTGGTGGCCACGATCTTCTCCCACAGCAGAGCGGCGCCGCCGCCCTTGATGCCGTTGAAGTTCTTGTCGACCTCGTCGGCGCCGTCGATGGTCACGTCGATGTGATCAACGTCATCGATGTCGACGATCTTGATGCCGTAGCCTTCTGCCTGCTCCTGAGTGCGGCGGGAGGTGGTCACGCCGGTGAACTCCAAGCCTTCCTCCTGCACGCGGCGGCCGAGCTCGTCGACCAGGAAGCGCACGGTCGAGCCGGTGCCCAGACCTGCGATCATGCCGTTCTGAATCAGCTTTGCAGCCTCGATGCCGGCCGCCTTCTTCAGCGCGTCCTGCTGTGCCTTGTCCATGATCCTCCTTCGATATGGGGTTAAGACCGTCTCCATATTATCGGATGTGTTGATTTTTGTGCGTTTGCGGACATGTCATGAACGAAGGTGTGCCATTGGTGGTCAGCAAATGTTTTCACAGGATGTTTCACGCATTTTCGAGGCGTTAAGGTCGAAAGTGCTGGCTCGTTAGTTGTGCTTGACTGCAAATGGCGCTTCGTCGAGGACGAGCGTGCCGTCGCCTTGCACGTAGCCTTCCACCGCGATGTAACCGCGGATCAGGCGTGGCTTGCCGTCGAACGTCGGACTGGAATTTGGCGGGGGAGTGAAGCGAATGGTGCCCGACACCGCCAATCCCGAAGGACTGGCGCGATGCGGCAGTTTCGGCAAGTCGGCGACGGCGTTCGTTGGCGCCGACGCGTTTGCGGATTCGGCTGATTCGCTCGTTGGCGCCGGCGTGTTTTCCGAGGAATTCGCGGATTGTTCGTTCTGTGCATCGTCGGCTGGCTGCCGCTCGTCATGCTCGTGGGGAAAACAGTCCGGCTTGAGCAGCATTTCGGCATACGATTTGCGCGGTGCCTCGGCGTCAGGCGTCGTGCCATCAGGCATGGTCGTATCAAGCGCGGTGGTCGGTTCCGGCATGTCGTCGGATTCCACCGACATTTCGTTGGACGTCAACGGCAATGTCGCCTCGTCGGGCGCTGGATAGCCCTCCGGCTCCACCAGCATATCGGCGATGGAACGCGGACGCGGCTCCGGATCGGCCGCGCCCATCAGATCATCGGCCAACGATCCTTGAGCGGACTTGCCTTGCCCGCGCCCCATATGGTATTCGTCCGTAGTGATTTTGCCGTCAAGCAGCATTTGGGCATCATCGGGAACATCGGTACCTTGCGAATATTCGGAAGCCAGCAGCGACTGCCAACCCTCCAAAGGAAGATATCCTTCACGGATCTTCGAACGGCAATCGCCCGCATAGGTGCGCGCCAGCTCGTCCACCTTCTCATTGCCGGCATTGCCGGCATGACCCTTGACCCATACGAATTTCACCGGTCCGGGGCGCTTGGAGATTTCGGCATCGATCGCGCGAATCAGATCCGCGTTCTTTACCGGCTTCTTCTGCGAGTTCTTCCAGCCGTTCTTCTTCCAGCCGTGAACCCACGTGGTGGAACAGTTGATCGCATACTGCGAATCGGTTTCGATCACCAACGGTTCGGAGCCGGGGTGCGCGCGCAACGCCTCCAGCACCGCGCACAGCTCGCCAATCTGATTGGTGCCGTTCGTAGCTCCGCCGGCATCGCAGTCGCTGTCATGGTGATGCCCCGGCTTGCCGCCTGTGGCAAGCTCATGATCGGCCCAACCCCAACCCATCGGACCATTCGGATTGCCTAAAGCGGAACCGTCTGTAGAAACCGTAATCGTCATATCTCTACCCTACGAAAGCCGTGAGACGCTGCCATACGTGGTGAACTGCGAACTGTGATCGGGCGACGTCGAACGGGAATCTCAATCATCCAAACACAGCATGACGGAAGCGCGGAACAGCGTGCCGTCATAATCGAACGAGGTCGCGCCATGATGCCGTTCCGCGGTTTCGCGCACGGTGGCGGTGCCCAAACCTTCACCCCCATGCTTGGTTGAGGCGAAAGCGTCGCCAACCTGCATAATGGAGGAATCGTGCGTGTTGTCGACCACAATGAACAGTGATGCGGGCGGCCCAGTGCGATATTTGATGCGCACCCTGAGTTTTTTCTCCCCATCCTGTTGTTTCATAATGGCCTCAGACGCATTTTCCAGTAGATTGCCGACCATGGAACATAATTCGGCATTATTGATGTTGAGATATTGCGGCACCGACGCTTTGACATCGACTTCAGCCCCTATATGGCGGATCCAGTCACAGTAGTAGACCAGCACCGCGTTCAACGAAGCATGTTCGCAATACTGCATGGGGATGGGGTGCAACAGCCTATGATTGGCCATCTCCTCCAAATACGAGGTGATGCCAGGCATATCGTCGGCCGCGGCGAGAGCCTGCAACGTCTGAATATGATGCCGGATATTGTGCTTGATCTGCCTCGCTTCGTTGATGCGTTCGTTCATATGCTGCAGCTGCAAGGTCTGCATGGCTTCGTAATGTTCGCGTTTGCTGGCTTCGCGCAGTCGGTCCGCCTGCTGGATCATATACCAGATGAGGAAGTAGGCCATGGTCATGAAACCGGAATATGCGATGGATACGGTGAAGGCGATGCTAAGCACGCGGGTGTCGAGCAGCGATGCGTTGTCGGCGGGCATGCACCACACCACAATTGCTGTGGAAATGAACGGAAAAAGCCAGATGACCCTCCAAAAATTCCTGCTGATGGAAGGTGAATCGAATGTTGCGGAAAATGAATGATGGAACGGATGGAAAAGTGTAGTCGCCGCAATCAAATCAAAAATCAGCAGACTGATCATTCCCGGCCATCCGACACGTAAATTCATGGACTGCTCATTCAGAACAGCTAAATCCACGGCCAAAGACAGGTAATAAACGATCGCGACGATATATGCGACTGTTGAAACGACGAAAAGAAGCTGCCCCCAAGGAAGATTCGTCATCTTACGTAAAGCCAATACCACAACCGGAGCCGAAGGAATCACGGACCAGAGCGAGGGGACGTGAGCGAGGCAACACGCGATGCCGCACAGGAAGAAGACAATCACGCCGGAAATCATGAGAATAAGGCCGTCGCGCTTGGGATTCTCCATATGATGCCAGGTCATGTACAGGCAGAGAAGCAGGCCCGTTAGCGCGTTTAGCTGCTCGCCGATGGCGAAGAACATGCATGATGGCGCGATCGATGCGAGTGCGTCAAGCATGGCTAGTCCTCCATTCTCATGCGGGTGAACGTGTATTCCGCGTATTTTCTGCAGGTGGTGGTCACCGCGGTTTTCGTGATGGGAATGTGCTTGCCGCCTTTCATCACGAATTCATTGCTGCTGATGCCTGACACGTAGTCGAAGTTGACGAGCACTCCTCGCGCGGTGCGGTAGAAGTTGCTGAATACGGTGAGACGATGTTCCACATCGGAGAAGTTGGTGCGGATTTTCGCGCAGGTGCCGTCGGCGAAGGTGAATTCCACATAATGCGCGCTGGAAAGCGCGTAGGCGATAAGGCGACGGTCCATGGTGATGGCGGGATTGCCGAACGCCACCTGCCATGCGGCGTCCGTGCTGCTTTGTGCATTGCCCGTCGATTGATGTTTTTTCAGATGAGTGACCGGTGTTTTCGTGTCGAGCTGCGCTGCGACGCGGTCCATGGTCGCATGGAACGCGTCGTGATTCAGGGGCTTCAACAGATATCCGCTTGCCTGCACCTCGTAGCCGAGCACGGCGAAATCAGTGCTTGACGTGATGAACACGATCGGGCAATCGTCGTTTTGTCTGCGCAGCGTCCGTGCGATATCAAGTCCGGTCGCCGCATGCGTGGCGGTTTCGTCGTCCGACAGATAGCAGTCGAGCAGCAGCAGGTCGTATCGGGCGTCTTTCCAGCTTTCGATGAAGGATTCCGCATCGGCGAAGGTCACGCATTCCACGCCGATATCGCGGGTGCGTTTGAAATATTCCGCGCACATGACGGCCATCAGTTGGCGTTCGGCGGCGTGGTCTTCGACGATGGCGATGCGCATCGTTCACCTCCCATGAAGATTGGCGGGGACCGCTGGACTGAGCGTTGTGTCGCTATCATTCAAGCGTAATGCGAAGCGGGGCCGGCAGGAGGGTGATAGATAGCGTGCGTGTCATGCCAGAATTCGGCGTGTCATGCTAGAATTCGGCGTTTCGTGCCATATCGCACGATTCGTGTTCGTTGCGATTCGTATTCGGGCGGATATGCGAGAAGCCCGCCTTTTTCAGGAAAGCGGGCTTCTCAGTGAGTTTGCGAATGATTGGCGAATGGCTGGATTACGCCGATTCGTCAATGATCACTCGGCCAAGGCCTTGTCCACGACTTCGGTGGCTTCGGCGAGCACCTTGTCGAGGGCTTCGGGGGATTCGAAGGACTCGGCGTACACCTTGTAGATGTTCTCGGTGCCGGAAGGACGGGCCGCGAACCAGTTGTTCTCGGTGGTGACCTTCAGGCCGCCGATCTTGGCGTGGTTGCCCGGGGCTTCGGTGAGCTTGGCGGTGATGTCCTCGCCGGCCAGCTGGGTGGCCGCGACGTCGTCGCCGGAAAGCTTGGCGAACTTCTGCTTCTGCTCCAAGGTGGTCGGCGTGTCGACTCGCTTGTACCAGCTTTCGCCAAAGCGATCGACCTGCTCCTGATGCAGCTGGGCCGGGTTCTTGCCGGTCTTGGCGGTGATTTCCGCAGCCAGCAGGTCAGGGATCAGACCATCCTTATCGGTGGTCCACACGCGGCCGTCCTTGCGCAGGAAGCTCATGCCGGAGCTCTCCTCGCCGCCGAAGGCGACTTCGCCGCTGAACAGCGGGTCCACGAACCACTTGAAGCCCACCGGCACTTCGATGACCTTCGCGTTGATCGATGCGGCCACGCGGTCGATCAGGGAAGAGGAGACCAGCGTCTTGCCCACGGCTGCGCCCTCAGGCCAGCCCGGACGGTTGCCGCCGAACAGGTACTCCACGCACACGGCGATGTAGTGGTTCGGGTTCATCACGCCCCAGTTCGGGCAGACGATGCCGTGACGGTCGGCGTCCGGGTCGGTGCCGCCGACCAGATCGTACTTGTCCCAAGCGCCGGCGTTGAGCTCGTCGACCAGGCCCTTCATGGCGTACGGGGAAGACGGGTCCATGCGGATCTTGCCGTCGTGGTCGATGGTCATGAAGCGCCAGGTCGGGTCGACCTCAGGACGCACCACGCCGATGTTCAGGCCGTACTTCTCGTTGATGAGCGGCCAGTAGTTCACGGAAGCGCCGCCGAGCGGATCGATGCCCAGACGCACGCCGGAGTTGCGGATCACGTCGAAGTCGATGACGTTCTCCAGGTCGTCCACGTAGTGCTCGCGGAAGTCGAAGCCCTCGACGTACTCGGACTTGATGGCCTCCTCGTAGGGCACACGCTTGATGGACTTGAAGTCGCCGAGCAGCTCGTTGGCGCGAGCGGCGATGGCATTGGTGGTCTCGGCCGGAGCCGGGCCGCCGGTGACGGGGTCGTACTTGAAGCCACCGTCGGTGGGTGGGTTGTGGGACGGCGTGACGACGATGCCGTCGGCGAGGCCCTCGCCCTCGAAGCGCTGGGTGCCGTCGGCCGCACGGTTGTGGGTCAGGATGGCCTGGGAGACCACCGGGGTGGGCACGAAGTCGTCACGGGAATCGACGCGTACGTGCACGCCGTTGGCGACGAGCACCTCGATGGCGGTCTTCTTGGCCGGGCCGGACAGCGCGTGGGTGTCGGAGCCGAGGTACAGCGGGCCGGTGACGCCGGCCTTCTTGCGGTATTCGGCGATGGCCTGGGAGATGGCGATGATGTGGGCCTCGTTGAACGAGGTCTTCAGGGACGATCCGCGGTGGCCGGAGGTGCCGAAGATGACACGCTGCTCGGGGACTTCGGGATCGGGGACGAGGTCATAGTATTTGCCGATAACCTCATCGACATTGATCAGATCTGCTGGGGTGGCGGGCTGACCCGCATTGTTTGCTACCATGCTCCCTATTCTGCCACGTTTTTTCGCCACGTTGGGTACGATTATGTTAAGAGTTGTCAACTTTTGTGCGAATCGTGTGCCGGTTGTCTAGCGCTTGGTCATTTCCTCCTCGATTTCCTCCAGCGACTTGCCGTTGGTCTCGGGCACCAAGCGCATCACGAACGGGATGGACAGGGCCGAAAACACGCCGAAAATCGCGAACGGGCCGCCCACATTGTTGCCGAACGCATCGAGCAGCACGAGGAAGAACTGGGAGACGATGAAGTTGCCCAGCCAGTTCGCCGCCGAGCCGAAGGAGGAGCCGATGCCGCGCACGCTCAGCGGGAAGATCTCGCCGATAAGCACCCAGGCGATCGGGCCCCACGAGACCGCAAAGCCGAGGATATAGAAAGCGATGAGAATCATCGTCGGCACGGCCAGCACGGCCACGTCGCCCACGAAGTTCATCACGGCGAGCACTGCGAGCGAAACGGTCATCACGATGGAACCGAAGATCAGCACGCCCTTGCGCGGGAAACGATCCATGATAAGCGTGGCCACGATGGTGCTCACGAAGTTCACCACGCCGATGCCCACCGACACCCAGATCGCGTCGCCTTCAGGGAAGCCGAAGCCCTTGATGAACACCTGCGGCAGGAAGTAGATCACCGAGTTGATGCCCACGAGCTGCTGGAACAGCATGATACCGATGGCGGCCACCAGCGCCGGACGAGCGATACGGAACAGTTCGCGCACACCACCCTTGGTGTCCTGTGCGGCCACGGCCTTGATCTCGTCCAGCTCAATCTGCACCTGGGTCTGATCCACGTCCTTGCGAATCAGCGTAAGCACTTTGAAGGCGTTGCGGGTGTCGCCCTTGTTCACCAGATAACGCGGGGATTCGGGCAGCAACAGGCCGCCGAGCAGCAACAAGGCGGCCGGCACCAGCGCCGAACCGAGCATCCAGCGCCAGTCGCGGATGCCGAAGAGGTTGTGGTTCAGGAATCCGAGGTTGGAGGCGTAGGCCAGCAGAATGCCGAAGGTGACCATGAGCTGGAACAGCGTGGACAGCGAGCCGCGACGCTCCTTCGGCGCCAGTTCGGCCAAGTACGCCGGGGTCAGGGCAGAAGCCGCGCCGACCGCGAGGCCCAGGATGATGCGGGCGCACACCATCATCGCGAATCCGGTGGAGGAGGCGCACAGGCCTGAGCCGAGCAGGAACAGCAGCGCGGAGACGATGAGCAGCTTCTTGCGGCCGAACCGGTCAGACAGCGCGCCGATCGACAACGCGCCTGCGCACGAGCCGATCAGCACCGAGGAGGTGATGAAGCCGGTCTGGGAGACGCTCAGGCCGAAGTCCGATTCGATAAGCGGGGAGGCGCCGGAGATAATGCCGGTGTCGAAACCGAACAGCATGCCGCCGAGCGCGCCGAAGGTGAAGATGAATGCGCTGTTGAGCGGGAAGCGCGTGGAGAAGCCGCGTGATTCGGCGGCTTCGAGGTCCTCGATTGCGTTTGCTGCCGCGTTTGTGGCCGCGTCCGCCACCCCGGCCACGCCGGTTTCGATGGTTTCGATTGCGGTGGCCGCTGCACCGGTTGCGCCGGTCTCCTGTGCCGCGGATGCCGTCTGCTTCGATACGGGTGATGCCGTCGTCGTCATTGCCTTGTCCTTTCGCCGTTGACGGGCCGCGCCTGCCGCGTGGCCCCTCTGCCGCATGCAAGGTCAGGCTTCGATTGCCTGAAGTCGCCCGAAAACAAAAAAGACCTGGAACAACGTGGAATTCGCATATTACGATACGCAAATTCCACGTCACTCCAGGTCTTGCCTCATTTTGAGTAACAACCCTGCTACGCAACGTGTGTGAAAGATAGGATACGACTTTCTCGGTCGCGACACTCCGAATAGGCGGCAAAAAACGATGATTTTTGACAACGATTGCAGGATTCTGCATGGTGGAATGAAGTCGGAATGGGCGCTGCGGCAAATACGGAGAACGGGTGCGGCGGAACACCATAGCGGAACGCTATCGCGGAGCACCGTAGCGCATAGTTGCCGTTTCGCGATGCTTTGCCGGCATTGCCGTGCTTTTGGGGCACCCAGCGCCGATAATGGAACACAGTGGCATACGGCAGCAAGGAGGAACCGTGGCGAACGCATCGAACGCAACGCCTGCAGTGATTGCGGCGTGCATCGTTGATGCCGTCGGCGGCTCCGCGAACATCACCAACCTGACCCATTGCGCCACGCGACTGCACTTCGAACTGGACGACGCCGGCCAGGTCAGCCAGCACGGTCTCGAATCCATCCCCGGAGTCCTCGGCGCATTCCCGCGAACCGGCAATCGTTATCAGGTCATCATCGGCGGAGCGGTCGCCTCGGTGTACGAGCAGATCGTTCGGATGCAGGCAGCGCGATTGACTCCGGCAACGCAATTACCATCGGCGGCGTCGCGGCCAACGCAGTCCGCGCAATCCACTCAGTCAACGCAATCCACTCAGTCAACGCAATCCACTCAGTCAACGCAATCCACTCAGCCTACGCAGCCTACGCAGTCCGCGCCGAACCTTTCCGACGACGTCGCACCATTGCGCGATACCGACACCGAGCAGAGTCACGGCCCATCCAATACATCCCGTCACTTCACGCCTCGTACCGTCCGCGAGTGGGGCAGTGCCGCCCGTGCCCGGGCTGCCGCGTTTTTCGACTACCTGTCCGACTCGTTCCGCCCGATTCTGGGCGTGCTACTCGGTGCCTCGCTGGTCATCGCCATCGTCAACGTGATCGTTGCACTCGGCATTGTGCCTGATGGCGAGACGTCCACCGGTTGGATACTACTCAAGGCGATTTGGGAGGGTGTGTTCACCGTTCTGCCGATTATGATCGCTTACAATGCGGCCAAGAAACTGGACGTCGACCCTTGGCTCGGCGGTGCGATTATGGCCGCGCTTATGACCCCGCAGCTTACTGGCGTGATGTCCGGAATGTCCGGGACGTCCGTATCCAGCGCTCTCTCCGGGGAGATTCAATGCTCGGCCACCGCCGTATTCGGCGCCGAAACCTGCACCGTGTCGGCGTTCGGCATACCGATTCAACTCAACGACTACAGTGGCAACATCTTCGTACCATTGCTCATGGCCGCCGTGCTCGCCGTGGTCTACCGCGGGCTGAAGCGCGTCATTCCCGACAGCGTACAGCTGGTGTTCGTGCCATTCCTCTCACTGGTCGTCGTTTTTGCGCTCACCATACTGGTTATCGGGCCTCTGGGAATATGGCTCGGCAGCGGGCTGGGAGCGGCCACAGCATGGCTTAACGCGCACGTGCCATTCCTGTTCGCGCTCATCATCCCGATGCTCTACCCGTTTCTCGTGCCGCTCGGTCTGCACTGGCCGTTGAACGCCCTGATACTGATGAACATTCAGACGCTCGGCTACGACTTCGTCCAAGGTCCGATGGGTGTATGGAACTTCGCCTGCTTCGGTGCCACCGCCGGCGTGCTCGTGCTGGCCGTACGCGGCAAGGATTCGGCCATGCGGCAGACCGCGGTGGGGGCGTTGCTCGCGGGATTGCTGGGTGGCGTTTCGGAACTGAGCCTGTACGGCATCCATCTGCATCACCGCCGCGTCTACCGCTGGCTGCTCGCCGGCTGCGCGGCCGGCGGAGTGACCAGCGCGGTGTTCGGCTGGCTGTTCCCGTCCGTGCTGCCATCCGGCCAGATGGTCCGGGGCGTTACGACTACGGCATTCGCCTTCTCCTCGTTGCTGACGATTCCGGTGTTCGATCGGATGTGGGTGTACGCGCTGTCCATCGCCGTTGCGTTTGTAATGGCGATGGTGTTGACGGTGTTGTTCGGGTACCGCACGCCGTCGCGCGCCACCAAGACGCAGATGGTCTCGGCAGACGAGAACGCACGCCCGCAGGATATGGCGAGGGGGATTGACACGACCGTGTCGGATGTGGAGTCTGCGGAAGATTCTCCATCGCGGGCTGCCCCTGATCGGGCTCTTGACTCCAACGCCATCTTGTCGCCGGTCGCCGGCCGGCTGGTGAATCTGGAAGCGACTGGCGATCCGGTGTTCGCCTCCCGCGCGCTGGGGGAGGGCGTAGGCGTCGTGCCGGAGACGACCGGTGAGACAGCCGTGCTCGCACCGGTCAGTGGCATGCTGAAAACCGTGGCCCGAACCGGCCATGCCTTCGGCATTAAAACCGATGGCGGCATCGAGGTGCTGGTTCATATCGGCATTGACACCGTCGATATGGATGGCGAGGGATTCGCTGTGGTCGTGGCTAAAGGCGAGCGAATCGCGGCGGGAGAGCCACTGGCCACCGTGGATTTCGGCAAAGTCGCGGCGGCCGGGCACAGCGTTGTGGTGGTGGTGACGGTGGTCAACGCCGCTGAACTGACCGTGGTCACGCCGTTGATCGGCGACGGTAGCGGCGACAACAACGGCGGTGACTGCAAAACCGTATCAGCCGGCAGCCCGATCATCGATGTGGAACAATGACGTTGCGAAAGGATGCCATGGAAATACTGCGAGTGTTCAACAACAACGTCGTGCTCGCCAAAGGCGGCGACGGCGGTGAGGTGATTCTCACCGGCCGTGGACTGGGGTTCCAGGCCAAGCCGGGGCAGACGGTCGACGAGTCGAAAGTCGTGCGCACCTTCGTGCCGTCGGACGGGCGTGACCCGGACCATCTGGCGCAGATGCTGGCGGACATTCCGCCCGAAATCATCCGCGTGGTCGTCGAATCCATGCAGGAAGCCGGACTGGGGGAGCGCGAGACCGGCAGCACCACGCTGGTCATGGCCCTGTCGGACCACGTGGCGAATGCGGTGGAGCGGGTGCGGCGCGGCATCGACATTACCTACCCGCTGCTCGGCGAGGTGAGCAACCTGTACCCGCAGGAATACGCGCAGGGGCGTGCGATGCTCGCATCGCTCAATGCGCGGCTCGACGTCACGCTGCCGGACGGCGAGGCCACCGCGCTTGCCATGCATCTGGTCAACGCCGGCTTCGCCACCGGCGACCTGTCCTATACGTATACGATGACGGGCGTGATCCAGCAACTGCTTGACATTATCGACCACAGCTACGGCATCACGTTGGACCGCAGTTCCGTGAATGTGGGCAGGTTCATCACCCATCTGCGTTACCTGTTCGTACGCATCCACCAGCACCAGCAACTGACGGACGAGCCGGCACCGGTGATGAAGGTGATTCGTGAGTCCTATCCCGCCGCGCTACGATGCGCGCGAACCATCGCCTCCCTGCTCGAACTGCGCCTCGACACGGATATCAGCGACGACGAAACCGCCTATCTGGCAATGCACGTCGCCCGAGTCACCGGCCACGCATCGTAGCGGATCAGCGAATCGGCTCGAGCGTGCCGGTCATTTCGGCGAAATCCGAGGTGGCATTTGAAGCAGCGGCCTGCGCGGTCTTTTCCAGCGCGGAGGCGTCGGGCACGCGCACGATCAGCGCGCGATGATCCACTGAGAAACGAATATGTTTGGTCTCCGGTAGCATGTCGCCGTCCACCTGCGCTTTGGCCGGCTTTTCCAATGTGATTTCGGCACTGACGCCCTGAACCTGTTCGATGGTCGAGTTCGTGGACAGCGGGTTCTGTTCGGGCTTGCCGATGATAGTCTGGTGCACCACGTCGCCGAACAGGTTGGCCCAGCCGAGGATGCCGCCGGTGGTGTCGATGATTTCGAAGTCCAGCAGACCATCGTCATAGGATGCCGCCGGCATCAGCGAGAACATGGGAATCTGGCCGCAGTTGCCGGCCATCACCGTGCGGAAATCGAGATTCTTGATGGTGTGGGTCGAGCCGTCGGCGCTGGTGACTGTCAGCGTGCCGCGGAACTTCGGCGCGAACAGGTTCTTCACGCCGCCCACGAAGTAGGCGAGCCAGCTGATGTTCGCCTTGAGCTCGGGGTTGGTGTCGTCGATCATGGCCGCATCGAAGCCGATGCCGGCGATGATGAGGAAGGCGTGGCCGTGGTCGTCCTCCGGGTGGTCGAGCAGGGTGAGACGGCCCATGTCCACCAGGCGGGAGCCGTGGGAGGTGGCCACGGTCAGCGCGGCGTCGATATCGTCCACGGGAACGCCCATATTGCGGGCAAACAGGTTGCCGGTGCCGATGGGGATGATGCCCAGCGCATGGCCGGTGCCGGAGACGGCGCTCGCCACCGTGCGCACCGTGCCGTCGCCGCCGACCGCGATCACCACGTCGGCGCCGTCCTCCAGCGCCTCAAGCGCGCAGACCCTGCCGTCCTTGTCAAGCTGGGTGTCGTAGAAGCGGATGCGATTGAGCCCCTTGGCCTCGCAGAACCTCTGGATATGCAGCCTGCGGGCTTCGGCCTGCGGTTTGGACGGATTCACGATGAAGGCGTACTGCACCTCGTCGTCCCGGCGCTTCTCCAGCGTCTGAGCCAGCTTGCGGCGGCGCTGCGCGCGCAGAGCGATGACGATGACGGCGATGAGCACCACCACAATGGCGATTGCGGCGATGATCAGAAACACGGTGAGGGCAGGCTGAGGCATGGCTCCTATTGTTATCGGTGGGGAGGTCGTTTGCGGCCATGGTGCGCCGTACGTGAACATTTCCTGCACGCAACAGCCCCGTGGGGCGTGATTATGGTTCAATCGCGTCTCATCTGACGAAATTGGCCGGGTGGACCCGTCCGCGGACTTTCCCGGGCTTCCCTGTGATTTCCGCGTGACTCCCGCGCATTCGGCCATTGTCGGTGTCTGCTTACGCGGCTAGTCTGGTGCCCATGCTTGATATTCAATTCATCCGTGAACACACCGATATCGTCAAGGAATCCCAGCGCAAGCGCGGCGAGTCCGTGGAGCTCGTCGACGAAGTGCTCTCCTCCGACACCGCACGTCGTGAGGCGCTGAAGGCCTTCGAAGAGGCTCGCGCCCAGCAGAAGGAAATCGGCAAGAAGGTCGCCTCCGCCCCGGCGGACGAGAAGGCCAAGCTCATCGCCGAAACCAAGGAACTGTCCCAGAAGGTCTCCGAATACAAGTCCAAGGCCGATTCCGCAGCCGAGGAATACACCACCGCCATGTGGAAGCTCTCCAACATCGTGGAGCCCGAAGCTCCCGAAGGCGGCGAGGATGACTACGTGGTCGTCAAGAAGGTTGGCCAGATTCGCGACTTCGCGGCCGAAGGCTTCGAGCCCAAGGACCACCTGACCCTCGGCACCGGCGTGGCCGGCATCGACATGCGCCGCGGCGTCAAGGTCGGCGGCTCCCGCTTCTATTTCCTGCGTGGCCAGGTGGCCCGTATGCAGATCGCCATGCTTACCATGGCCGTGGACCAGGCCGAAGAGCACGGCTTCACGCTGGCCATCACCCCGACGCTCGTGCGCCCCGAGGTCATGCGCGGCACCGGCTTCCTGAACTCCCACGCCGACGAGATCTACCGTCTGCGCGAGCCCGATGACCAGTACCTGGTCGGCACTTCCGAAGTGGCGCTCGCCGGCATGCACGAGAACGAGATCCTCGACCTCGGCAACGGCCCGCTGCGCTACTGCGGTTGGTCCTCCTGCTACCGCCGCGAGGCCGGTGCCGCAGGCAAGGATACTTCCGGCATCATCCGCGTCCACCAGTTCGACAAGGTGGAGATGTTCGTTTACGCCAAGCAGGAGGACTCCTACAAGGAGCACGAGCACCTGCTGGCCATGGAACAGGAGATGCTCGCCAAGGTCGAGGTGCCCTACCGCATCATCGATACCGCCGCCGGCGACCTCGGTTCCTCCGCCGCCCGTAAGTTCGACTGCGAGGCTTGGGTGCCGACCCAGGGCCGTTACCGCGAGCTCACCTCCACCTCGAACTGCACCGAGTACCAGGCTCGCCGCCTGAACATCCGCGAGCGTATGGAAGACGGCGGCACCCGCCCGGTCTCCACCCTGAACGGCACGTTGGCCACCACCCGTTGGCTGGTCGCCATCATGGAGAACCACCAGCAGAAGGACGGCTCCATCGAGATCCCGAAGGCCATGCGCGCCTACATGGGCGGCAAGGAAGTTATCGAGCCCACGAAGTGGGAGGCCTGAGTCTCATCGTGCTTTAGCTCCCTCTGATGAGGGAGCTGTCAGCGTAGCTGACTGAGGGAGAGATTACTGAGGGAGAGATCGCTGATAGCCAGCAGGCGAATCCAAGACCGACCGCACTGCCGAATATCAACATCCCTCCCTTCTGTATAATGAATACTTGCGCGTGTGAACGCGCATCAGGACAGGTGTCTGAGCGGCCTAAAGAGACGGTCTTGAAAACCGTTGAGGGGCAACCCTCCGCGAGTTCGAATCTCGCCCTGTCCGCGAACCGAGGCCTGGGCAACATGCCCAGGCCCTTTTTCTTTTTCTGGAACCTGTCTTCTTGATCGCCACCGGGGTGCTGATATATTGGTTTGTGATGCCGTAACATGCGGTGTCCCCGTTGCTATGACGGGCCAATCGGTGTGAGCCGATAAGAAAAGGCCCGACGTTTGCAGCATCGGGCCTTTGCGTTGATTACCGGCTTGCGCCTTTAATCAACAAGGTTGCAAGATGAATCATATCACGATGCACGGTAGTCTGGCCGTGAACGGGCGCACCGTGATCGTCCATGTGGGCGATGGCGAGGCGAACGCCACGGTTGACGGCACGCACTTCAACGTGCGTAGCCTGTGGCAGCTCTACCAGTTGCTGAGACTGCTCGTGTAGCGTCTCATTAAGGTGCGGTGCCCCCTGGTCGGGTATCGCGCCGGCGACCTGAAAACCGATAATGTTGGCAAGTGCTTGCAATTTGCGGTGGACGATTGCAAGCTAACGTCTTGGATTGTTGCCGCTATCCAATATCTCATTAGGCCTACCGGTGGACCAAAAGTACGTTGCTTTGTAAGGGGAGTTAATGAAATGAACAAACTCGCACAATCGAGCATCGAACCGGTTTAATGCTACTCACCTCAACGGGACGCGCGGTAATTGTTAGCTAAGTTGACAATAAAAGAGCAAAGGCCTAAATTAGCAATCAGTCATCACGCTGAGGTGATGATTTCACTAGGAAGGAGTAGAGATATGGTATCGCACAACAAGCGCATCGTGGCTGCTCTTGCTGCGGTAGCAGCAATGGGTATTGGTTTGGCCGGTTGCGGCGGCAGCGACACTGCCGGCGACACGAAGCCCGGCAGCGATGGCGGTGTGGTCAACATCACCTATATGCATCGTCTGCCCGATTCCGAAGGCATGACCTTGGTCAACGACATTGTGGCCAAGTGGAACAAGGAGCACCCGAACATTCAGGTCAAGGCCACCAAGTTCGATGGCAATGCCGCCGACATGATCAAGAAGCTCGAGACCGACGTCAAGGCTGGCAATGCGCCGGATTTGGCTCAGGTCGGTTACGCCGAGGTTCCTGAGGTCTTCACCAAGGGCCTTCTGCAGGATGTCACCGATGAGGCCGCCAAGTACAAGGACGATTTCGCTTCCGTCCCGTTCGCACTGATGCAGGTGGACGGCAAGACCTACGGTCTGCCGCAGGACACCGGCCCGCTGACTTACTTCTACAACGCCGCTGAATTTGAGAAGCTCGGCATCACCGTGCCGAAGACCGCTGACGAGCTCATTGAGACCGCCAAGAAGACCGCTGCCCAAGGCAAGTACATCATGACCTTCCAACCTGATGAGGCCATGATGATGATGTCCGGCCAGGCCGGCGCTTCCGGTCCGTGGTACAAGGTCGACGGCAACTCCTGGGTTGTCAACACCCAGACTAAGGGCTCCAAGGCCGTGGCCGATGTCTACCAGCAGCTGATCGACAACAAGGCCGCCCTCACCAACCCGCGTTGGGATGCATCGTTTGATAACTCCATCCAGTCCGGTCAGCTGATCGGCACCGTGGCCGCCGCTTGGGAAGCCCCACTGTTCATCGATTCCGCCGGTGGCACTGGTGCTGGTGAGTGGAAGGTCACCCAGCTCGGTGACTGGTTCGGCAATGGCACCAAGACCGGCGCCGATGGTGGTTCCGGTGTGGCCGTGCTCAAGGGTTCCAAGCACCCGGCCGAAGCCATGGAGTTCCTTGACTGGTTCAACACCCAGATTGATGACCTTGTCTCCCAGGGCCTTGTCGTGGCCGCCACCACCGCGGATGCCAAGACCCCGCAGAAGTGGTCCGACTACTTCAGCGGACAGGATGTCATGGCTGAGTTCAAGACCGCGAACGACAACATGGGTGACTTCACCTACATGCCTGGCTTCTCCGCAGTCGGCGCTGCAATGAAACAGACCGCCGCCAAGGCTGCCGATGGTTCTGCCAAGGTTTCGGATGTGTTCGACACCGCTCAGAAGACCTCGGTGGATACGCTGAAGAACCTCGGTCTGTCCGTCAAGGAGTGACCTCACTAGGTCTTGTCAACGGGCCGGCTTGAAATAGCCGGCCGTCCAAGACCTCTGATGCCTCGCATCACCATAGCGAAAGGCCGGGGCACATACTCCGGCCTTCCGTATTGTTTGGGGGTATTGCTGCAGGGGCGCTGTGGCCCTTGTCATTTGTTTTACTGTTCTTTGCGAAGACAGGTTTTGTATTATGACTGCATCCACTACTCAGGCGAAGGGCAAAGCACCTAGGCGTGCCGCCGCCAAGCCGAAGCGGTCCGGCACTCAGAAGCGCGAGAACCGCACCGGCTGGGCGTTCATGGCACCGTTCGCCGTCCTGTTCACTTTCGTGTTCATCTTGCCCATCATCTGGGCCATCTATTCCAGCTTCTTCCGTCAGGTCACCGAGGGCGGTGGCGCATACGGCGGTGGCGAGCTGGTCAATAAATTCGTAGGATTCCAGAACTTCCAGTATGCTATTACTTCCGGCAACTTCTGGTCCGGCGTCGGCAGGGTGCTGATCTACACCCTGATTCAGGTGCCGATCATGATCATCGCCGCACTGGCGTTGGCCATCGTCATCGACTCGTTCGTGGTCAAGCATGTCACCGGTTTCCGTCTGGGCTACTTCCTGCCCTACGCCATCCCCGGCGTCGTGGCCTCGATTATCTGGGTCTACCTGTACAACGGCCAAATCTCGCCGATCGTCAAGGGACTTGCCGCCATCGGCGTCAATGTGGACTTCTTCAACAAGAACATTGTGCTCGGCTCGATGGCCAACATCACCACATGGACCTTCACCGGTTACAACATGCTGATTTTCCTTGCCGCACTGCAGGCCATCCCGCATGACCTCTATGAGGCCGCCCGTATCGACGGCGCCAATGGTTGGCAGATTGCCACGAAGATCAAGCTGCCGAACGTGCGTGGCGCGGCCCTGCTGGCCATGCTGCTTTCCATCGTCGGCACCATTCAGCTGTTCAACGAACCGCAGATCATGTCTACGGCTGATCCGGGTATTTCCAAGTCGTATACACCGATGATGATGGCCATGAACACTTCTCAGGGCACCATTACCCCGTCTGGTGACGGTCCGGCCTCGGCCATCGCCATTGTCATGGCTCTGATCGCAGGTGTGCTTGCCGTGCTGTACACCTTGGCCGAAAGGAAGGTGAACGAGTAATGAGCTCCGCAACCGTTGAAGAACGCGCCCGCAAAAAGGCCGAGCGCAAGCTCGAAAAGCAGCGTCAGGCTGCGCAACACGATTTGCCTCGCTCCATGCGACCGTCCGCGGCCGTGAAGACCCTCACCGTGGTGCTGCTGGTACTGGTGTTGATCTACTTCCTGTTCCCGATTTACTGGGCCATCATCGCGTCCACCAAGACGCCGGCCCAGATGACCGGTAGCAACGGCATGTGGTTTGCTGTGCCGCTTGACCAGCTGCCCAATGCCATCGCCACTAACTATTCCAAGCTGCTTGGCTGGACTCGTGGCAACTTCTGGCGCTGGGTGCTGAACTCCCTGATCTACTCGGGCGTCTCGGCATTGATCGGCACCATCGTGTCTGTGATGGCTGGCTACGCCACCGCAAAATTCAACTTCCGCGGCAAGAACGCGGCCATCGGCATCATTATGGCCTGCATGCTCATGCCGTCCGCCCTGCTGACCATCCCGATGTACTCGATCTTCCACACGTTGCACCTGACCAACACTATGCTCTCGATCATCATCCCGTGCTGCGTTTCGCCGTTCGGCTTCTTCCTGGGCCGCACGTACGCACAGAGTTCGGTGCCGGACGAACTGCTTGAAGCCGCCCGCATCGACGGCGCGAGCGAGGCGAGGATTTTCTTCACCATCGTGCTGAGGCTCCTGGCCCCGGCCATGGTGACGATTTTCCTGTTCCTGTTCGTGGCCACGTGGAACAACTTCCTGCTGCCGTTGATGATGGTGTCTTCCGACACCTTGAAGCCCGTGACCCTCGGTCTGTACGGCATGGTCTCGCTGGCCACGTTCACCGATCGCGGCGCCCTGATGATGGGTGCGTTGCTCGGCGTGCTGCCCGTGATCGTGCTGTTCCTCGGCCTCCAGCGCTACTGGCAGTCCGGCCTCGCCGCCGGTGCCGTCAAGGGCTAACCAATCCGCTGCCCGGCATGTCGTGTCACTCCTTCCGGTGCCGGGCAACGTCCCTCCCATATTCAGTGACACGATTCCAATCGTCCGGCGTCACCGTAAGCGTCAAGGATCTACGCAGTCAGGGTCCCAGGGCCCGCGATGACGCCGGTCATTTTGTATGCGACGAATTCGTCGCTTTGTAGTTTTTTTGATGACCAACCCCACAAAGGAGCACTCATGACCAGCACCGGCCGCTTCACGCTGCCCAGTGAAGAGAATTTTGCCGAAAAGACCAAGGAACTCGCCGAATTGTGGGGTGCGGACGCCATCCGCAACTCCGACGGCACGCATCTGGACGAGGCAGTGCTCGCTCTTGGCAAGAAAATCTACAGCGCCTACTTCCCGACCCGCGCCCACAACGAGTGGATCACCCTGCACATGGACGAGACCCCGCAGGTCTACCTGCTGACCGCCCGTATCCTGGCCGAGTCCAACGCGGTGGATGTGCCGCTGATGGACGGTTTCTTCGAGGAACAGCTCAAGCCTAACCGTGACGCCGACCCTCATAAGTACTGGGAAGTCGTGGACCGCACCACGGGCGAGGTCGTGGACCCGTCCGGCTGGACGCTCGACCCGGGCGAGGACACCGTGCACGTGACCGCTGCCGTGCCGATGCACGAATACACGGTGAGTTTCCTGGCCTACATCATCTGGGACCCGGTCGAGATGTACAACCACCTGACCAATGATTGGGGAGACAAGGAACACGAGATTCCGTTCGACATCTACCATCCGGCCACCCGCAAGTTCGTGTTCGATACGTTCGAGCAGTGGCTGAAGGACAGCCCGCAGGTGGATGTGGTGCGTTTCACCACGTTCTTCTACCAGTTCACGCTCCTGTTCGATGCCAAGCGTCGCGAAAAGGTGGTCGACTGGTTCGGTTGCGCCTGCACCGTGAGCCCGCGCGCATTGGACGATTTCGAGAAGGAGTACGGTTACCGTCTGCGTCCGGAGGATTTCGTGGATGGCGGTGCCTACAACTCCGCGTGGCGCGTGCCCCGCAAGGCGCAACGCGACTGGATTGACTTCCTCTCCGGATTCGTGCGCGAGAACGTCAAGCGGCTTGCCGACATGTCGCACGCGGCAGGCAAGGAAGCCATGATGTTCCTTGGCGACCAGTGGATCGGTACCGAACCGTATAAGGACGGGTTCGAAAAGCTGGGTTTGGATGCGGTCGTCGGCTCCATCGGAGACGGCACCACCACCCGCATGATCGCGGACATTCCGGGCGTCAAGTACACCGAAGGCCGCTTCCTGCCGTACTTCTTCCCCGACACGTTCTACGAGGGCAACGATCCGAGCATCGAAGGCCTCGACAACTGGCGCAAGGCCCGCCGCGCGATCCTGCGCTCGCCGATCAGCCGCATGGGCTACGGCGGCTACCTCTCCCTGGCCGCCAAGTTCCCGAAGTTCGTGGACACGGTGACCCATATCGCCAACGAATTCCGCGACATCCACGACCGCACCGGTGGGGTGGCCGCCGAAGGTGAGCTCAACGTGGCGATTCTGAATTCCTGGGGCAAGATGCGCTCCTGGATGGCGTTCACCGTGGCACACGCCCTGCCCAACAAGCAGACCTACTCCTACTACGGCATTCTGGAATCCCTGTCCGGCATGCGCGTGAACGTGCGGTTCATCAGCTTCGACGACGTACTCGCGCATGGCATCGATAGCGATATCGACGTAATCATCAACGGCGGCCCGGTCGACACCGCATTCACCGGCGGCGATGTGTGGACCAACCCGAAGCTCGTGGAAACCGTGCGCGCCTGGGTGCGTGGCGGCGGCGCGTTCGTGGGCGTGGGCGAGCCGAGCTCGGCACCGCGCTTCCAAACGGGCCGGTTCTTCCAGCTGGCCGACGTGATTGGCGTGGACGAGGAGCGCTATCAGACCCTTTCGGTGGACAAGTATTTCCCGCCGGTGGTGCCGGACCACTTCATCACCGCCGATGTGCCGGTCGACCCGGCGGCCCGCGAGGCTTGGGAACAGGCCGGCTACCGCATCCCGCTGAGCGGTTGCGGCGGGGGCCAGTCCATCAAGCCGTTGGGCGGCATCGACTTCGGCGAACCCGTGCTCAACACGTATCCGGTCAATGAAAACGTGACCCTGCTGCGCGCGGACGGCGGCCAGGTACAGCTCGCGACCAACGATTATGGCGAAGGCCGCGGCGTGTACATCTCCGGCCTGCCCTATTCGGCGGCCAACGCCCGACTGCTGGAACGCGTGCTGTTCTACGCTTCCCACAACGAAGACAAGTATGCGGCCTGGAGCTCGTCCAATCCGGAATGCGAAGTGGCACACTTCCCCGAGCAAGGGTTGTACTGCGTAATCAACAACACCAATCAACCGCAGCGGACCACGGTGACTCTGGCCGATGGCACCACCGAGGACTTCGACCTGCCCGACAGCGGCATCGCATGGCGTGAAGCCTGATTCCCGCGTTTTGGAGAACGGACCCATCATGACCGAAAGCAATGAAGTTTTATTCGGCATCGCCTCGCATTTTGCGCTGGAAGGTGCCGTGACCGGCATCGAACCTTACGGAGACGGCCATATCAACACCACCTATCTGGTGACCACGGACGGCCCCCGCTACATCCTCCAACAGATGAACACCAGCATCTTCCCCGATACGGTGAATCTGATGCGCAATGTCGAACTGGTCACCTCCACTCTCAAGGCTCAGGGCAAAGAGACGCTGGACATTGTGCCCACCACCTCCGGCGCCACCTGGGCCGAGATCGATGGCGGCGCATGGCGCGTCTACAAGTTCATCGAACACACCGTGTCGTACAACCTCGTGCCGAACCCGGACGTGTTCCGCGAGGCCGGCAGCGCATTCGGCGACTTCCAGAACTTCCTGTCCGAATTCGACGCCAGCCAGCTGACCGAAACCATCGCCCGCTTCCACGACACCCCGCATCGTTTCGAGGACTTCAAGGCCGCCCTCGCCGCGGACAAGCTCGGCCGCGCCGCCGCATGCCAGCCGGAAATCGACTTCTATCTGAGCCACGCCGACCAGTATGCCGTCGTGATGGATGGGCTCAGGGACGGTTCGATTCCGTTGCGCGTGACCCACAACGACACCAAGCTCAACAACATCCTCATGGACGCCACCACCGGCAAGGCGCGTGCGATCATCGATCTCGACACCATCATGCCCGGCTCCATGCTGTTCGACTTCGGCGATTCCATACGCTTTGGTGCGTCCACTGCTCTGGAAGACGAAAAGGACCTCAGCAAGGTGCATTTCAGCACCGAGCTGTTCCGTGCCTACACGGAAGGATTCGTGGGCGAACTACGTGGCAGCATCACCGCGCGCGAGGCCGAACTGCTGCCGTTCAGCGGCAACCTGCTCACCATGGAATGCGGCATGCGCTTTCTCGCCGACTACTTGGAAGGCGATATCTACTTTGCCACCAAGTACCCCGAGCACAATCTGGTGCGCACCCGCACCCAGATCAAACTCGTGCAGGAGATGGAGCAGAAGGCCAGTGAAACCCACGCCATCGTAGCCGACATCATGGAGGCTGCCAAGTGAGCCGTCAGTCGAACCATACCCGAACCAGCATGATGGGGGCCGAGCAATGAGCGATCAGCTGACCGAGGTATACGCCAGCATCGACGCCCTAGTCGATTACGCCTTGGATCATCTCGACCTCGATCCACGCAACGCAGACTGGACCCGCAACCAAATCTTCGCCCTCTTCCACCTGGATTCCTACCCCGGACCCAAAACCACAACGTCGGCGGCGTCAGTGTCAGACGCAGTCCAAGACATTGTCGGCAGCCGAAGCCAGGCCCCCTCTGACGAAAAGACCCCCGACCCCCTACTCGCCGCCTTCCGCGCCGCCGCCACAACCGCCGGCCTCTTCGATCCGGAGGAAGGCCCGGCCTACGCCGACACCATCATGGGCATCCTCTCCGCCAACCCCGCCGATCTCGACGACCGGTTCCTGCTCATCGAGCACAGGGACGGCGGCATGGTCGCCATGCAATGGTTCTACGACTACTGTGTGGCCAACAATTATGTCAAGCGTGCCCAGCTCGACCGGAACCCGCGCTTCGACTCGCACGGGCTGACTGTGACCATCAACCTCGCCAAACCCGAATTCAAGAACATGAAGAAGGCGGCGGCCGGCAACGCCGTGTCCGGCGGCTACCCGAAGTGCACGATCTGCCATGAGAACGAGGGCTTCGCCGGACGTGACAAGCGCACGCTGCGCACCCTGCCGGTCACGCTCGGCGGTGAGTCATGGTTCTGGCAGTTCTCGCCCTACGGCTACTTCGACCAGCACGGCATCTGCGTGAACACCGACCACACGCCGATGCATGTGGACCGCGACACCTTCGGCCATCTGCTCGACTTCGTGGACCGCTTCCCCGGATACTTCCTCGGATGCAACGCCGCGCTGCCTCGCATCGGCGGCTCGGTGCTCGCCCACGACCACTATCAGGGCGGCGGCGAACTGCTGCCGATGCACAAGGCCGCCACTTGGGCCGCCTTCACGCTCGCCGACTATCCGGACGCCGTGGTCGAAATCCTCGACTGGCCCGGTACCGCCGTGCGTGTGGTGTCGAAAAACCGCCAGAGCATCATCGACGTATCCGACATCATCCGCGAGGCATGGGTCGGTTATGACGACGCGGCGAACGGCATCGCCAGCCATGACGCGGACGGCAACCGCCAATCCGCCCTCTCGCCCAGTGCGATCATCACTGAACGTGGCTATGAGATGAGTCTCATCTTCCGCAACAATGCGATCAGCGACGAGTACCCGGAAGGTATTTTCCATGCACACCCCGAATACTGGCCGGTCAAGCAGGAGCCGATTGGACTGATCGAAGCCCAAGGCCTGTTCATCCTGCCCGGACGGCTCGTCGACCAGCTCGGCATCGTCGAGGAGGCGCTCGCCGAAGGCCGCGATTTGCCCGATGAAGTCAGCGAATTCAGTCTCGAATGGGGCGAACTCGCTGAAACATTGGCCGGAAACCGCGACCGCGAGGCCATCCACCAAGCCGTACGTGACGAGCTCGGCAGCGTCTGCTACCGCATCCTCGGCAACACGGCCGTCTTCAAGCAGAAAGCCACCACGCAAACATTCCTCGAAAGTCTTGGTTTTGCCGCTAGGTGAAACAGGTCAAGTGAAGTAAGCTCAATACTGAAGGAAAACCGAAGGCAAGTCCTTCCAAAGGAGGAGATATGACTACTGTTCTGGTTACGGGCGGTGCTGGATTCATCGCCACCCACACCGATATCGAGCTGCTCGACAAGGGCTACGATGTGATTTCCGTAGACAACTACGGTAATTCGTCTCCCGTGGCGCTTGAGCGCGTCGAGCAGATCACCGGCAAGCCGGTCAAGCGTTATGATGGCGACGTGCGTGACGAGGCGCTCATGGAGCGTGTCTTCACCGAAAACAACATCGACTGGGTCATTCATTTCGCCGGACTCAAGGCTGTGGGCGAGTCCGTGGCCAAGCCGATCGAATACTACGACAACAACCTGTACTCCACGCTTGTGCTGCTCAAGGTGATGAAGAAGCACAACGTCAAGAAGATCATCTTCTCCTCCTCCGCCACCGTGTACGGTTCGCCGAAGGAACTGCCGATCACCGAGGAGACGCCGACCGGCGGCACCACCAACCCGTACGGCACCTCCAAGCTGTTCCAGGAGCAGATTCTGCGCGATGTGCATGTGGCCGACCCCTCCTGGACCATCGTGCTGTTGCGTTACTTCAACCCGGTCGGCGCGCATGAATCCGGTTTGCTGGGCGAGGACCCGAAGGGTATTCCGGCGAACCTCACCCCGTACGTGGCCAAGGTCGCGGTCGGCGAGCTCAAGGAAGTCCAGGTCTACGGCGACGACTACGACACGCCCGACGGCACTGGTGTGCGTGACTATATCCACGTGGTCGACCTGGCCAAGGGTCACGTGGCCGTCATTGACCACATCGACAAGGAAGGCGTGTTCGTCTACAACCTGGGTACCGGCCACGGCTACTCCGTGCTTGAGGTCATCAAGGCTTACGAGAAGGCCGCCGGTCATCCGATTCCGTACACGATCAAGCCGCGTCGCCCCGGTGACATCGCCGCCTGCTACGCCGACGCTTCCAAGGCGGAGAAGGAGCTTGGCTGGAAGGCCGAGCTGACCATCGACGACATGGCCGCCTCCTCCCTCAACTGGCAGACCAAGAACCCCAACGGTTTCCGCGACGCCGAGTGATATGAGCAGATGAGCTCCCTCTGATGGGGGAGCTCATCTGTCGTTTATCACACAATGCGCCTATCGGCGGCCCAGCGGGTGAGCTCGGTGCGATTCGAAAGCTGAAGCTTTCGCAGCACCGAGCTCACGTGCGTTTCGACCGTCTTGATCGAAATGAACAGTTCGGCCGCCACCTCTTTATACGTGTAACCACGCGCGATCAGCCGCATGACCTCCTGCTCGCGGGCGGACAGCCGGTCCAGCTCCTCATCATGAGCCCGTGCCGCACCATCAGCGCCGCCATCAGACCCCGCCGCCGGCACACCCTGGAAGGCCGAAAGCACAAAACCGGCCAGTTTTGGCGAGAACACGGCATAGCCCTCATGCACCTGCTTGATGGATGAAATCAAATCAGCGCCGGTAATCGTCTTGGTCACATAGCCCTGGGCTCCGGCGCGAATCACCGCCCCCACATCCTGCGGCGCATCCGAAACCGACAACGCCAGAAACACGGTAGTGGGGGAGTAGGGGCGCGATTTGGCGAGGATCTCGGCACCGCCGCCACCTTCACCGCCGGGCACATGCACATCCAGCAACACCACCTGCGGCTTGGTCTGTGCGATCATCGCCACCGAACCGGGCACGTCCGCCGCTTGGCCGACGATATCGAAGGAATCGCGCAATGTGGCGATTATGCCCGCACGGAACATCTCATGGTCATCGACCACGGCCACACGAATCTTGGCTGTCTCGTTCTCGCTCATCGATGTTCTCCCTGCGCCGCTTTCAGCGCGATCGGCATATGCATTCTGACCTCGGTGCCCCAGCCGGCTCTGGACACTATCTCCACTGTACCGCCGCGCCGTTTGACGCGGCCGATAATCGATTCGCGGATGCCCAGCCGGTCGGGCGGAATGGCGTCCATATCGAAGCCTTCGCCATGGTCGCGCACGAACACTTCAACCATCGTATCGCTGGCCTCGCAATACAAAGACACCGGCTCGCCGCCATGCGTGACCGCATTGACCAACGCCTGACGGGTGGCGTCCAGCAGCGCATCGGTCTGGGCGCTCGGCCGCGCGTCGCCCACGGTGACCACCTCAATCGGCTTGCCGTGCTCGTCCTCCACTTCGGCGGCGATCTGCTTCAATCCGGCTTCCACCGAACGATCCGATGTGGAACGTTCCTGATACAGCCATTCGCGCAGCTCGCGCTCTTGGCTACGCGCCAGGGCGAATACGGTGGTCGGTTCCTCGGAGTTCAGCTGAATCAGCGCCAACGTTTGCAGCACGCCATCATGCAGATGGGCGGTCATGTCCGCGCGCTCCTCTTCGCGCTCCTTCAATGCCTGCTCGTGGGTGAGTCGTTGCAGCATCGCGTTCGCCCACGGCATCACCGCCACCACGATACCGACGATCATCACGAATCCGCTGGCAACAATGCGTCGAGGAGAGGCGCCCCACCCAGGAATGCTGACATTATGCACATACAATGCCCATCCCATGAAAATCAGTGCGATGCCGCCCAACATAGACAACAGCTGCGTGCCTCGCGGACTAAGATTCATCCATGCCAGTGCGATGCCGCCCAACCCTACCAGCAGCGGAAACACAATCTGGACATCCGCACCGGTGCTGGTGAGCAGCAGTCCGGTGGCCATCAACGCGAAACCGGCCAATGCCACGACGGCCGGTTTCGGAGCACGTTGGGTGGCCTCGGACAATGATTCCGGTGCGGCAGCCGATTCGTCGTCATGAGCGGCAAGTGGCTGATTGCCTCGCGCAAGCGGCGCCTGATCAACGGGCACTGTGCGAGCCGCAGCCGCCACCGGGTCTCCGGCAGGCATGAACACCCACAGGAATACATAAGCGATGATGCCTGCGCCGTAGAGGACGGTCAGTGCGATGAACGCAATCCGAACCCATGCCACGCCGATGCCCAAGTGCAGGGCGATGCCCTTGCACACGCCGGTGAGCCAACGGCCCTGCCGGGGGCGCATCAACGGCATGCGCGCGGGCAGCAATGGTTCGGGAGATGACGTCATACTCCTATTGTGCCGCGCTCAGGGCGTTGCGGCCGGGGTTTTACCCGGTGTTCAGGGAACAATCAGGGTGTTCCCCGAGCGTTGTGGCAGTGGTCGGGCGGTGTAATGGAATCATGAGCAATCCAAACGCGAATCCATATCAGCCACAGCCGCAGCCTGGTCCGCAAAAAAACAAGACATCGCGACGCTTCTTCACTTGGGTGCGATCCAGTGGACTGGTTCGCGGCGACGACCGGTGGATCGGCGGCGTATGCAGCGGCATCGCTTTACGGCTTGGCTGGAGCCCCACATTAGTACGTGCGTTGGTGATTGTATGTACATTGTTCTTCGGTTTTGGCGCAGCTCTGTACGCACTCGGCTGGTTTCTGATGCCGGATGTACGCGATGGGCACATCTTGGCCGAGGACCTCATTGCCGGCCAATGGGACTGGAATTGTCTGGGATGCTTCCTGTTCCTCGCCGTGGCAATCGTGATTCCAGGTGCGGGGTGGGGTTGTATTGCGCTCGCCGCCTTAGCGCTATGGCTGTTGGCCAAAAGCGGCATTCGCCAGCAGGAAGGGTACGGATTCGGGGCATCTGCGCCGCGACCGGTTTCACAGCCTGTGTCATATCCAGCTCCACAGCCTGTCTCATATCCAGCCGCGCAACCAGTACCTCAATCTCCTTTGTATTCAGCTCCGCAACCTTTTCCACAACCTGTTTCACAACCTGTTTCACAAACCGCGCCTAGTGTTTCACAGCCTGTTTCACAGCCTGTCTATCAGTCGATGCCCAGCGTGATGCCGGGTACTGTGCCCGGCGCGATGCCCGGCACAGTACCCAACGGGCCGTTTGCCCCCGACCGTATGAATGCGACGGCCTATGCCCCCACCGAGTCCAAGCGCCGCAAGCCGGCGGGCCCAATCGTGGTCTTGAGCATACTGGGCCTTACCTTCCTCTCCTTTGCCGGTCTGATGGGACTGATTTGGGTAAACGACATGGGCATTATCGGCATTATGCGTCTGGGCACCATCTGGATTGCCGCAGTATGCATAGTGATGGGGCTGGTGGTCATCATTCTCGGATTCAGAGGACGGCGTACCGGTGGTCTGATTCCTCTCGGACTGGTTGCCGGTGGATGCGCGCTCTGCATGACCATCGTTTCAGGCACGTATGGCGTGTACTACCGTGATCTTGGTGCCAGCGGCATCAATACTGTTGTTTCACTGAGCCAATCTGTCAGTGCGAGAAACAGCGACGGCATGAACGATGTGCAAAAGGATGGCATCTTCGTTGCCGATGCCAGCGATGCCACGTTTGAAACATTGCAGCAAGGTGTGGCGTTCAGCGGTGAAAACTACAACACCGATCAGGCAATCATTGATTGGTCCGATTGGGACAAGACACATGGACCGCACACGGTGAAGATGCTGGATGGCAAAACTTCCATCAGTAATTGCCCGGTCGGTACCATCACCATAGCCGCAACACAGGCGCAAGTGCATATCGTTCTGCCGGATTCCTGCACTTACGCCTTCGGCACCGCCGACTCCTACTACTCCACTTCGAGTGACGTTGGCGGCAAATACGAGATGGTATACAACAACTACATGGGTCCAAGCTTTGTTTTCTTCGAAGCTGAAAGTGCCACCAATGGGCCTGATCACGAATGGTTGTATAAGGAATCCGCCATGCCGGACAACGGCCCAGAATTAAAAATCAATATTCCCTATGTGGTGGAAGCACGTGTCAACGTGGTGTACGCCTCCGATTGGGAAGGCTCTACGTTCCAGCCGCTTGCCGATATATACGACGGCAACAGTACAAGCAAGAACACAACCGAACAATCGGAATGATCAAGCCGTTGCAACTAGGAGATGGAATCATGACTGATGAAACCAAGGAATTCGCCTCCATCGAGGATGCGACACCGACCACGGCCATACCTTCCGAAACCGACGCGACCACCGCGACCACAACCATGGTGACCGTCGATGACCGAACCGATACCACGGTGCTGCCATCCGCAGCGGATGATGACGAAACGGCTGTGCTGCCCGTCCCCGACAATCATGCGGATGCGTCGGTCTCGGATGTGGATACGCAGGCAACAGCTGCCTCTCCATCGCCCATCGAACCAACCACAGATCGGATTGCCCTGGAAACAGTTGCCGATGCCGTGGAGGGAGATGGTGGGCCGATTCCATCTGCCGATGATGTGCCGATGTACGCAGCATCTTCAGCACGACCTCCCTATGGGCAGTCTCAGACCGCCGGCAAACCATGCCAGCCTGGGGGGAGCGCCAAGAACGTCCAGAGCGCCAAGAACGTCCAGAATGCTAAGGATGTCAAGAGTGCCAAGAACATCCAGAAACAGAGCACCAGCGCGCCTACTGTGGTATTCGGACTATTAGGCGTGATTATCGGCGTGATCGCGCTGGTTTTCGGGTACATATCTCCGGATCGGATGATTTCGTTGTTCTCGCCGAATCCGCAATTGCTGACGGCTGTTATTTGCGCCGTAGTGGGACTGATTCTGGTAATAGTGGCCGTTGTATGGGCCATAGTCGGTGCCGTCAAGAAGAGAAAATAGCGTTACAAACCATTGCATTACGGTCCCAGTAGAAGCACATTATGACGGGAGCCGACCGATAAGAGCCGACCGTTCTATGCTGATGGGGGGGGAGGCATAGTAACTATGAAGCGGGTTTCGGTGCGGCGGGTAGCGAGCGTCATCGTCACCGCGATGGCGATGACGCTGGTATTCGCCACACTTGGCTGGGCGATGATGCCGCAATGGAACACACGGCCCTACACCAAGCACATCGTTATCGCTTCTGCCGACACCACCATCACCCCTGCCCATGCGAACATTCCCCACGAGGGGCGATATCGTACGCGTGAAACCCGACTATCCATCAAGACCGGCGACGGCGTCACGCTACCCGCCGTACTACGTGAACCGGTCGGCGCTCCCGGGCCACGCCCGGCTTGTCTGTTCATTCACGGGTCCGGTACCAGTGGTGCCGAGGATTTCGGCGATATCGCCAACGCCATGGCCTCTGCCGGTATCGTGACCTTGGTGCCGGCCAAGCGCAACGACAACTACACCGTGCTGCATCGCGACTACCCGCGTTTTGCTCGCGAATACGGGCGTTCGCTCGACGTGTTGCGTGGCAGAATCGGCGTGGACCCCGCCAAAACCGGCATCTACGCCGAATCCGAAGGCACTTGGATCGCCACGATTCTAACCTCGAAACGGCAAGACATTGCCTTTGCCGTACTTACATCCGCACCGGTGTTCAATGGACGTGAGCAAATGGCCATGGCTGTCAGCGCCTATACGCATGAGGCCGGCGCGCCCAAGCCCGTGGTCAAAGACATGGCCAAATTGATGTCGCTGGACTACGCGCCATTTGATCTAGCCTATGCCGACTTTGATGCCGACCGGTATCTGAAATCCCTCACCATGCCGGTGCTGGTGAACTACGGCACCTACGATACGGCCATGCCCATCGAACAGGGGGCGCAGCGGATCATCGCTACGGCCAACAAGTCCGGCAACGAGAACGTCACCGTACGCTATTTTGCCGGCAACCATCAGATGCGGGCTGGTGAGGGCTTATTCACCCCGAACCTGCCATTGGCCGAAGGCTATACGCAAGCGCTGGAAAATTGGGTGAACGGTGTGACTGCCGGAACCAAAGCCGATGGATGGGCAACGCCTCAAGTCGCCGGTGCGACACCTCACCAGCGCTTCGCCGCGTCGCAACGTACCAGATCCGGTATCGTCGGCTCGCTTGGCGTGCTGGCCGGTCTGATGGTGGCAGGGCCCGTGCTGATCGTGATGGCGGCGATATTAGGTATTGGCTTGACTGTGTTTTCTTGGCTACAGACGTTGCTGGCCGGGCGACGTAGTGTGGCGACTGTGCGGGCCGTGCATGCGACGCCGAGTGAGCTGGGGGCCGCCCAGCGGCGCATGTTGCACGGCATTGCCGGCTTATCTGCCGGTATCGGCACAGCGGTGATGGTGATTACTGGGCTGTTGTACGGCTATATGAGCGCCGTAGGCGTATCGGCTGGATTGGGTATGGCTCAAACCCGGGTGGTTGGCAGCCTGCCC
>OGQL01000383.1_pt1 | contig 37149 bp, 28 predicted proteins | sample 1553211 | NCBI WGS metagenome assembly OGQL01 (sample SAMEA2579942, study PRJEB22360) | human gut metagenome
GCCTGGGCCACGGTCGTCGATTTGGTGATTTAGTCGTTGCCGTCCTTGTCCGTCGCCCAATACATCTTCTCGCCGGTCATCGGATCGACCACCGGGGTTTCGGCGGTGGCACCATGCTGGCTGGCGGCACGGTCGAATGGATCGTCGGCAGCATACTTGTCAAGAGTTTTGTCGTCTTCGGTCTTGGATTTGCGGCCGAACAGTCGTGCGAACAGGCTGGGCCGTGCATCGCCGGCCTGATCGTTGTCGCTTCCGTCATCGTCGCCGTCATGCGAGGGAACACCGTCGGCAAAGGCGAGAGTGGTATCTCCCACACGGACCTCGTTGGGGAACTGGCTGGCGCTCCCATCCGTCTCCTGGCCCATCGGCACATACGGTTTGCGTTGGATTTTAGCGGCGATTTTGCGCGCATCCTCCGGCAAATCGGTGACGTGGGTGCCGGTAATCATCAGCAAGGAGAACAGGCCGACGACCACGAAAATGATGATGGCGAACACGTTGGAAAGGCCCCAGGCGAGCGGTGAGCCGAGGAAGAAGCCGAACAGGCCGCCGGCGGATTGCAGAATCGTGATGTCGAATCCGGTGTGGTCGGCGGCGATCGCCACGTCGATGATCGAACAAATCGACCACATGAGCAGCACCCAACCGGTGACCACACGCGGGTTATTGGACCCTTTACCGGAATTGCGCATGAGTCGGAAGGCCACGGCGGCGAGCAACACCGGCAGCACGACGCTCATCAGACCAAGCACACCGGCCGCGATGGCGTGAAGCAGCTGGCCGAATGGACCGCTGACGCGGAACCATTCGGACGCGCAGAACAGTACGGCGAGCACGAGCAGCAGGAAGCACAAACCGTCACGACGGTAGGCTGGATCGTATTCGCCGACGCCGGTGACGGCGCGTACGCCGGAGCCGAACGCGCGCGGAATCGCGAGCAGGATCTTCTTCCACAACGGCTCAGGTTCGAGGTCAAGCTCGGGCTGGACCTTGGTTTCGCCATCATGGGTAGACCCGTTGTCTTTGGATTTACGGGGTTTGGTGCTGTTGGAGGATGCTGTTCGTGCCATATCGGGTCTGATTCTACTAGTACGGGGGTGCATGGTTGGTGACGACACCGTGACGATATGGTCGATTGACGAATCCCGACAGCCGATTCGCCGCGTTCGTCTGAGTCGATTCCCCGCTGGGGCGCGAATATGCCTTATCATGGGTTGCATGACACCCGCAGAGCGTGCGAGCGCAGTCGCATTTGCACTCAAGAACTGCGCACTGGAAGCGATGACGCCGGGCGAGGCAACGATGCGCGCCGCGGCTGCCTACGAACGCGGCTTGAAGCCCGTGACCCATCTCATCGACGTGGCGGACGAACAGACTGCCATGCGTCTGCGCGCCGCCGCCGACCCTGCCGGAAAGGATCGTCTGGCTGCCGGCAGTCTGGATGATCATGCCACGGATCGGGCGGATGCGGTGTTCGCACGTACCGTGTTGTTGGCGGAACGTCGATGGAATCCGTCTGGCGACTTGGATGAGCTGACCGCCATTCATAAGGGGCTGTTCGAAGGCGTGTTTGAGGATGCGGGCAAGTTGCGTACCTCAAACACCACACGCGAGGTGACGAACGACCGGGCTCGAGCCGCGAATCCTGAGGCGTTCTTCCCGGCTGGGCTCATTGAGACCGGCGCGCACAACATCGCGATGGAGTTGGCGGACAAGCGCAACCTGCATGCGTTGGATCGCGACGTGTTCGTTCACGCGTTCGCTTCTATTTATGATGAGCTCGGTTATCTGCATCCGTTCCGTGGCGGCAATGCGATGGTGCTGCGTATATTCGGTTCACGCTTGGCGCATGACGCCGGCTGGGATCTCGACTGGGGCTCAGTGACGCGCGAGGAGTATCGCTCCGCCAAGCACTCGGCATATCGGGGCGACACGTCTGCACTGGAGACGATGTTCGACGCGATACTACGCCCGGCGAATCCGACGCGTGTGTTCTTGATCGCCGGCTGGAATCAGGGGCCTGCACACTGATTGCGGGTGATTGCATCGGCCTTTGGCTGATTCCTACGCCGTGATATCGCCCAGATGATGCTGGGTGTATTCGTCGGCTCGGGCGTCGATCGGGTCGTAGTCGCCGGCGTCGGCGTGCGCGATAATGGCCATCGCGTTGTCGACCAGTTTCGGGTTCAGGGCCTGCAGCCAGTGGATGCGCGGGTCACGGCCGAACCATCCCATCTGTTTGCGGGCGAGTCGCTTGGTTTTCTGTGCGATGTCCGCGAAGGCGTCGTTCACATCCCAGATGCCGTCCAGCAGGTCGATGATCTGCTGATAGCCGAGCGCACGTACGGCGGTGGCACCCAGATGCGGGCGCAACCGTTCGACTTCTTCGATGAACCCATCGTCATACATCTGCTTGGTGCGCAAATCGATGCGATGGTCCAAATCCGGGCGGTCCAGGTCGAGTCCGATCTGCACGGACGGAATCACGTACCGGTAGCGCGGCAGACTGGCCGAATACGGTTTGCCGGTAAGCTCGATGACCTCCAGCGCACGGATGGTGCGGCGTGGATTGCGTGGGTCCATGCGCGCGGCGGCCTCGGGGTCTTTGGCCCGCAACTCGTCGAACAAAGCACCGGCACCCTCGGTTTTCTCGCGTTCCTCAAGACGTGTGCGCACGTCGGGATCGGTGCCGGGGAAGGTGATGTCATCGATGGCCGCTCTGGCGTACAAGCCGGAGCCGCCGACGAGAATCGGCCGGATGCCACGTGATTGCAGGTCGGCGATGGTCTCGCGCGCAAGCTGCTGGAATCGGGCCACGCTCATCGTGTCTTCGGGGTCGATGATGTCGATGAGATGGTGCGGCACGGCCGCCTGTTCCTCGGCGGTGGGTTTGGCGGTGCCGATATCCATGCCACGGTACATCTGGTAGGCGTCCGCGTTCACGATTTCGGCCCGCTCCCCCGCTTCGGCCAGACGCCGGGCGATGGCGATGCCCAACCCCGTCTTGCCGGACGCGGTGGGACCGACGATGGAGACGACTCGTTGCGTCATATACGCCCCCTCAGTGCCGCACGGAATAGGTCTGGCCGGCGGCCACGTCGGGGTCGGCAAGCAGATTATGGCGGCCGGCGTGTGTGACGGTGGCCGTGACGAAATCGCCGATTTCAGGTACCGGTTCGCCTTCAGGCACGCCGATGTGCACCAGCACGCCGGTTTTCTCGCGGCCGGTGACACGGTGGGTGTCGGTGTCCTTCTTGCCGAGTTTGCCGGTGATCATCACTTCGACGTCGCGGCCCTCGAATGTGGCGAGGTTCTCTTCGGTGATCTGCTCCTGCAACGCCACCAGACGGTCGAACCGGTCCTGCACCACGTCGCGCGGAATCTGTTCCATTGCGGCGGCCGGCGTGCCGGGGCGTGGCGAGTAGATGAACGTGAACGCCGAGGAGAAGCGCGCCTGGCGCACCACGTCCATGGTCTGCTGGAAGTCCTCTTCGGTTTCGCCGGGGAAGCCGACGATGATGTCGGTGGAGATCTGCGCGTCGGGCATGGCGGCGCGGATGCGGCCCAGTATGTCGAGGAACTTGGCGGAGCGGTAGGAGCGGCGCATCGCGCGCAGGATGCGGTCGGAGCCGGACTGCAGCGGGAAGTGCAGCTGGTGCATGATGTTCGGCGTTTCGGCCATCGCGGCGATGACGTCGTCGGTGAAGGCGGCCGGGTGCGGCGAGGTGAAGCGCACGCGTTCGAGACCGTCGATGGTGCCACAGGCGCGCAACAGCTTGCTGAAAGCGTATCGATCGCCAATACCATAACCGAACGAATTCACGTTCTGGCCGAGAAGCGTAACCTCCTTGGCACCATCGGCCACACATTGGCGAATCTCATCAAGAATGTCACCGGGGCGGCGGTCCTTTTCCTTGCCTCGCGTGGTGGGCACAATACAGAACGTGCAGGTGTTATTGCAGCCCACGGAAATCGCCACCCACGAGCTGATGCGGGAGGCGCGGGCGGCGGGAAGCTGGCTCGGGAACTGCCGCAATTGTTCAGTGACCTGGACCTGCGCCTTGCCGGTCGCACGATTCTGATCCAACAGCTTGGGCAGATCTTCGATGTTCTTGGTACCGAACACCGCGGAAACCCATGGCGCAGTATCCGCGATCTTCTTGCGGTCAAGCTGGGCCATGCAGCCGCCAACGGCGATCTGCAGGTTCGGCCGAACCAGTTTGACGCGATTGAATCGGCCAATGGTGCCATACATGCGTTCGGCTGCGTTCTCGCGTACCGCACAGGTATTGAGCACCAGCAAATCGAGGTCATTGTCATTGATCTGGTCCTCGGTTGCAGGCACGTAGCCATTGGCCTCCAGCACGCCGGCGATGCGCTCGGAATCGTGCACGTTCATCTGGCAGCCGAGCGTATGGATATGGAACACGCCCTTGCCGCGTTTCCCCAGCAAACCATCGGTTCCATCGGCTGCAATCGAGGCGCGCTCCGCCTCGGTCATCATGTCTTCATTCATAACGACCGATTCTATCGACGGGGTTCGTCATGCTCCGGTCACGTATGCCATTGGTTGTCACGATGTCAAATTATGGGTTCTTGGAAAGATTCCCCGCGAACGTCCAGATTGGCTGGAATCCGCCGAGTATATTGGTGGACGTGATACTTGACCGACATAGCCGACTCAAAACCTCCGATCTGCAAGCCCGTCTCAAAGCGTTGGATCTTCCGGGAGGCACCTTCACTCCCGAACAGGTCGTTGAATTCGTTGACCTCATGCAGGTGTATGAAGGCGCGATGTACGAGATCAGCACCAAACTGGAGATTCTCGACGACGAGTTCCAGGTGCGGTTCAGCCATGACCCGATACATCATATGGAACGCCGTCTGAAGTCGGTGAGCTCGATCATCGGCAAACTGGAGCGCAAGGGTCTGCCGATCGGCGTCAATTCGATTAAGGACAATCTGTTCGATGTGGCCGGCATCCGCGTGATCTGTAATTACCGCGACGACGTGTATTCCGTGTCCAACTATCTGTCGTCGCAGTCCGATATTCAGGTGCTGCGCGTCAAGGATTACATCAAGAACCCGAAACAGAACGGGTATCGTTCATTGCACGTAATCTACGCGGTGCCCGTGTTCCTCTCCTCGGGCGCGCATTACACGCCGGTGGAGGTGCAGTTCCGCACCATCGCCATGGATTATTGGGCGTCGCTGGAGCATGCGCTGCGCTACAAGACCGATTTGCCGGACAACAAGCTCGCCGAGCATTCCCAGACGCTGCTCGACTGCGCGCGCTCATTGCAGAACATCGAGGTACAGATGCAGAACATCCACCGCGACATCAACGGCGCGCCGCAAGTGGGCGAAGCGCCTAAGACCTCGGACTGAGGTGCTATGGAATCGGCCTGCGGCCGATTCATTCACCGTTGCGGCCACTTCGGCAGCCTGGCCGGCGCTTGGGCCAGTAGGGTGCCGAGGAAGATGAGGGCGCAGCCGAGGTAGCCGCGCGGGGTCATCACTTCACCGAGAAGCAACGCACCGCCTACCGCCGAGAAGAACGATTCGAGGCTCATCAGCAGGCTGGCTCGCGTCGGTGGCACCCATTGCTGGCCGACCACCTGCAAGGTGTACGCGATGCCCACCGAGCCGATGCCGGCGTACAGAATCGGAATCCAGGAATGAGCAGCGCCGGCCCAGTCGACCGAGCCTTCGATCAGCGAACCCGCCCAGCTCAGCACGGCGGTGGTGCAGAACTGGCCGAATGAAAGCTTGATGGCGTCCACGGTGCCGCCCAAAGTATCGATCACCAGAATATGCACGGCGAACAGCACGGCCGTGAACACGAGCAGGATATCCGCCAGGCCGATCGAACCGAAACCATCGGTGATGCACAGCAGATAGAAGCCGGCGATGGACAGCGCCACGGCCACGAACACCAGCATGCCGATGCGCCGGCGCAGGAACACGAAGGCCAGCAACGGCACCATCACGATGTACATGGCGGTCAGGAATCCCGCACGGCCGGCCGATTTGCCGTACAGAATGCCATACTGCTGCAGGGTGCTGGCGGTGAACAGCACGATGCCGCAGATCACGGAAATGACCACCGGATTGGCGAGCAATCGCGCCACGGCCGAATCGGGCTTGTTCGCATTCAGCTTGGCACCGGTGATGGTAACGACGTCGGATGCACCGTTCGATGCGGCATCTGTGGAGACGGCCACGGATGCCTCGGTCCCAACGACATCGGCCCCGGCTGTATCGCCCTTATCCGCGCTCCCCCGGCCACGCATCCACAGCAGAATCGGCACCAAAGACAGTGCTCCCAGCGTGAAGCGCGCGGCGTTGAAGAACATCGGCGACATCGAATCCATGCCCTGGACCTGCGCCACGAACGCAAAACCCCAGATCAGCGCGGTCAACAACAGGCTCAGCATGCCTACGAGTTCTTGTCTTTTCACGGGGAGCCAGCCTAACGTGCGAATGTGACAGACATGAAAAAGCCCGGCCACAATGTGGTCGGGCTGTGACGTTTGACGGGCAGGCTACATGCCGCTCGCCAATCGGCTGTCGAGGCTAGTCCCTGTTGCCGAGCAGCTGCAGGATGTACAGGAACATGTTCACGAAGTCGAGGTACAGGTTCAGGGCGCACAGGATGGAGATCTTCTTGACCATTTCCGGGCCCTGGGCCTCGTATTCGGTCAGCAGCGCGCGCGTGGACTGCGCGTCGTAGATGGTCATGCCGGCGAACAGGATCAGGCCGATGGCGCAGACGATCTTGGTCATGCCGTCGACCTGCACGAAGGCGAGCACGATCTGCGAGATGATGAGCACAATCAGGCCGATCATCAGGATCGGGCCGGCCTTGAGCATGTTGAACTTGGTAGTCATGCCGAACATGGTCAGCGCAAAGAAGAACGCGGCGGTGACACCGAGTGCCACGCCGATCGAGCCGAGGTCGTAGACCATGAAGATCGAGCTCAAGGTGAAGCCCATCAATGCGGCGTACACATAGAACATGACGCGCGCGGTGGCCGACTTCATCTTGGTGACGCGCATGCCGAGCACCACGGCCAGGGCAATCTGCACCACGCACAGGCCGATGAGGCCCACCATGCCGGTGGCCATGAGGAAGCTGTAGTAGGCTCCAGTGATCTGGCCGAGCACGGCGACCACGGCGGTGACGAGGATGCCGATGGTCATCTCGCCGTACACCTTGGTCACTGAGACTCGGCGGGCTTCCTCATAGTTGTAGGTCATCGTCGTGTTGATGGTGGCCGCACCGGCACCAGTACCCTGCGGCACGTATTGGTAGGTGGGAGCGCCCTGCGGCTGGGCATAGTAGTTCTGGCCGTAACCGGACTGTGCGTATTGCTGGCCATATCCAGACTGTTGGGCGGCGTTGTAATCAGGCGTGTTGTATTGCGGGTTGTATTGCCCGTTGTTCTGGGGCTGCTGACCGAATGTCATAATCGCTCCTTTAGCGTTTGTTCCAGTACCAATCTTAGAGGAACAAAGCTGAACATTCCATGAATATGATCGATCGGCTCGTTCTGCTCATCTCAAAGCGTAACGGGCGTTTCCACCATGCGCGTGGCATGCACTTGAGATTCGATTGACATTCGATCGCAGCTTGGACCGCCGCGCGATTCACTGCAACGTGAAGGTATGCGTCACCTTGGTGTCTTGATCCGTTGATAGGAACGCAGTGACATCCACCGTAATCGGCGAATCGTCTTGCAGCACATAGCCCAGCGTCACCGTTGCCGCGGTCCCGGGCTGTGCTTGGGCCAAATACGAATTCGCGTCATAGCCTTCAGGCTGATCGAAGTATACTGCCGTCTCCAGTTCGGTGCCGTTCTGGAACACGTTCGGGTGAGCCAAAGTGGCGAACGAGTTGTTCTTGGACGTGTTGTTCGTCCATTCATAAGTCACCAGAGCGGTGGGCTTGCCGTTATAGTCGTTGACGCTTTTCACGGCGGAGACTATTTTCACGTGGGCACCTTCGATATCACCTTCCAAATCCTGCTCGCCCTGCGCTTTCTGCTCGGATGCCTTGCTCTTGGAGGCATCAGACGATTTGCCCGCGGACTTTGATGATGAGGATTGTGACGTGTCGATGCCCTTGGACTCCTTAATGGAATCGTCAATGGCCTTGCTGGCAGCGGACTGCATGGCCAGCGTGATCACAATGGCCAACACCGACAGCACCGCCGCCACAATGGACAGCACCTTGCCGCGTTTCTTGCCCCGGAAGGTGCCCACTATGGCGATAATCGCCAGTATGACGCCGATGAAGCCAAGGATTGCGGCGATATTGTTGACGATGGGAATAAAACTCAGCACCAAACCCAACGCGCCAAACACCACGGCCGCGATGCCGCAGATGGTGGTATGCAGATGTTGCGGTTGCGGCGGCTGAGGCTGAGGCTGTTGTGGCTGGTACTGCTGTGGGGATGAGGGAACCGGCTGCGGGGCGATGTTGTGGTTGGACATGATGTGCTCCTTCTCGTATCTTCCCCGAAATAGGGATGTGAGCACGACGCTACCGGCCGCGAAACAGCGACGTTAGTGGACGAACGGTCATTGTTCGTTGCCTGTTCGGGCAATACGGAGGTGATAACGGTGCCCGCATGTCCAGTGGCGGGGGCCGGATGCAGGTCATACAGTGGAAAGCATGACGAACCCACAACGCGCCGCCGGGCCATACCCCGGTTTCCGACCCGGCTCACGGCCTGACGCTCGCCCTATGCCCGGCACGGGGTCCCCGGTTCCTACACCGGATACGGACGAGGTGCCCGTGACTACGCACGTATGGTGTTCGGTCGTTATGGTGCCATTGGCCAGTTTCATGTGCATGGCGCAAACCTCGTTCTTCGCCCAGAATTTTGCGCAGGATTCCGCAGGATACACGCTGATGGTCCTCTGCACCTTGCTGGCATTCCCGGCAGGGTTCCTGCTCTTGGCCCGCAGCGAATACCCGGAGGCGACGTTCTGGATCGCCTGCGCGCTGGTGGTCGTGTTCCCGTATGACTCGCTCATCGCACTGATGGCGATGACCTCATTGCTCGCCCGTCGTTCAAACCGGAACACGACCATCCGCGCCACGGTTGGCGGCACCATCGTGACGCTCATCTCCCAGCTCCGCGACGCCCTGCAACAGCCCAAAGCCTCGATTTGGCATCTGATTTTCGCTCAACCGCATACCGGCGGCGATTCAGGCTCCCCGATGGTGATGCTGGTGGAGGAGCCGACCGTCATCATCACCGCCACGGTGGCCTCACTGGTGTTCGTGACCATCGCTACGCTCATCGGCCTGCATATCCGTTCGCGCGCCCGCCTGCGCACGGCGAATGCGGTGGCCAGCGCGGCCACCACGCATGCCGCGACCCTGCAGACCGACCTGACCAACCAGCAGCTCGCCGACGCCATCGCAGCCGAAGCGCACGACACCCTCGCGCATTCCCTGTCCCTGATGGCCCTGAACGCCAGCGCGCTCAAGGCGGAGGCGGCCAAGCTCGGCGACTCCCCCGAAGCGCAATCGTTGGCGGATAAGGCCGAGGACATCCGTCGGCAGTCGGCCGGGGCATTGGACGAGGCCCACTCGATCATCGACATGCTGCGCAACCCGCACCAGGCATGGGAGCAGCTCGCCCCGTCCGACGACACGTCGCTGACCCGCGAATCGCTGGATGCGCTGATTGCGGACACGCGCAACTCGGGCACGTCGCTCAACACCTGGATCGATATCCAGCAGCTGAGCGTGATGGATGAGTCAATCGGCAAGGTGGCCTACCGCGCGATCCAGGAGGGATTGACGAACGCGCGGCGGCACGCGCCCGGAGCGCCGGTGTCGTTGGAGGTCTCCGCCACGCCGCAGGCGGGCGTACATATCCATATCAGCAATCCGATCGCCACGGATGCGACCGAGACGCAGCGGGCCCATGGGGCCGGACTGCCTGGTTTGGCAGCGCGCGTGCACTCGGTCAACGGGCAATGCCGGTATGGGATGGACGATCGGCACCTGTTCCATGTCGACGTGCAACTGCCTTGGCGCAGCTAAGATGGCTAGCGTGAGTGAGAAGAACGGGAATAGTGTGTCTGGTGGAAAGCCCGAACGCGGCGGTCTGACCGGAAGCGGCACCGGCTTAGAGCCCAAGCCGATCCGGGTCAGCGTCATCGATGACGATCCGATGATCTGCCAGGCGATGAGCCTGATCCTCAACGATTATTCTCACGGGCGCATCGAAGTCGTCTCCACGTCCACCGATGGCGAGACCTGCGTGAGGCGGGCTGCCGAGGAAAAGCCGGATGTGGTGCTGATGGACATCGCCATGCCCGGCGTGGACGGCATCGAGGCGACCCGTCTGCTGCGCTCGCTCTCCCCCGCGCCGCACGTGCTGATCCTGACCTCGTTGAGTCCGTCCGGCACCGTGGAACGCGCGGTGGAGGCGGGCGCCGAGGGGTTCGTGTCGAAAACCGATGCGGCGGACGATATCATCCGCCGCATCATCGGGGTATGCGAGGGCGCGCCGCAGTTCAACACGGCCAGTCAGAAACAGCTGATCGACGATCTGAGCGTCACGCGGCCGCGTTCGCGCCGCGATGAGGCGCGCGCCCTGCTCGACGCGCTGCCCGACCGCGAGCGCGAGGCCGTGATGCTGGCGGCCGAGGGCTATACGAACGCCGAAATCGCCTCCCGCATGTTCATTTCGGAGCGTACGGCGAAGGCGCATCTTTCTTCCGCGGCGAACAAGCTCGACATGGGCCGCGTGCAGATGGCGCGGCTGGTGGAGCGGGCCGATCTGCCGGCGCGGCTGTAAGTCGTCCGGTTGTTGAGCCGTATCAGTCATAATGGGAATATGAGTGAAGCGATTATTCGAACATTACGTAGGGATGACTATCCGGCGCTGATCGACCTGGTGCGCCGCACCTGGTATGCCGAATTCGATGAGCGGACCGGTCTGCTGGCGGCCGAAGCGGACTGGGAGAACTGTCTGGCGCGCACCACCAACGCGTTCGTCGCCGAACTGGACGGCCAGCCGGTCGCCCTGATCGTGGGGCGCGTCGATGCGCTGGACCATCGGAGCCCGCTCAACTCGCATCGGATCAACTCGTGGAACGCGCTGGCGCGGCTCGTGTTCGCGAAGAGCGGAATCAAGGCCGCCGGCGAGATTCTGGGCATTCTCGGCATCGACAAACGGCTGCGCGCCCAGGCCGCGAGCGCCGGGCATGACTATGCGGCGGAAGTGGTGCTGTTCGTACTTGACCCGGCGGCGCGCGGCCACGGGCTGGGCCGGCGCATGTTCGAGACGCTGATGGACGCGTTCCGCCTGGCCGGCGTGCGCGACTACTTCCTGTTCACGGACACCACATGCGATGTCGGGTTCTATGTGCATCGCGGCCTGACGCAGGTGTGCGAGCAGTCACTGCCCGCATCCGTGCCGGGAGAAAACCCGTCTTCGTTCTACTTGTATGAGGGGTCGGTGCCCGAGCCGGCGTGATGTGCCCGCCGTCGGGCAAACACTGGTAGGCTTGAGCACAAGTTGGTATGCCGGCATACCGTCCACAGGCCGGCGACGAAGGGGCTGACATGGCAATCAGTGCGAAGGAACTACCACTCGGGAAAGTGTTCACCCCGGATTTCCGGTTCACGATCCCCTCATTCCAGCGGGCCTACATCTGGAAGACCGAGAACATCCTGCAACTGGTAAGCGACTTGGATGACGCCTGCAAGTCGCCCGGTACTCCGTACTTCCTCGGCTCGCTAATTCTGGTGCGCGAGGGCGATAACCGTTACGACGTAATCGACGGGCAGCAGCGGCTGGTATCCCTGTCGATCATCATCGCCGTGTTGCGCGATCTGGAGCGCGACCCGGACCTCATGCGCCAACTCGATGCGCTGCTGGTGGAGCCCGGCGACAAGCTGCGCGGCATCGTCACCGAGCCTCGCCTCACGTTGCGCGAGCGCGACGCAGCGTTCTTCCGCGAACACGTGCAGGAAGACAATCTCGAATCCGTGTTCGATATGAACGACGATGATCTGGCGACCGCAGCGCAACGCAATATCGTAGCCAACATCCGTAAGACGTACGACGAGATTTCCAATTGGTCGGATGCCGAACGCCAGCAATTCGCGCAGTATCTGGTCAACGAGGTGACGCTGGTCATCGTGACCACCGACGATCTCGACGGCGCGCATCGCATCTTCGACGTGATGAACATGCGCGGCCTGCCGCTCACCTCGTCCGACGTGTTCAAGGCGCGCGCCACGGCCGGCCTGTCGACCGCCGAACTTGACGTGTACGCCGCCCGTTGGGATGACATCATTGACCCGATTGGCGACGATCCGCATGACTGTGAGGAATTCTTCGCCTATCTGCATCTCGTGCTCACGCACAAGCCGGCCACCGACAAGCTCATCGAGGATTTCCTGGCCGACGTGCTGCAACCGTACATCGACAAAGGCACGGTGCCCACGTTCATCAACCAGGTGCTGGCACCCTACGCGATGGCGTGGCGGATCATCGCACGCCCCAGCGATACCGTACTGCCCGCCGAGGTGCGTAGCCGGCTTGAGGGATTGGATGATTACCGCAGCCACGAGTGGAAGCCCGTGGCCATGTGGGCGTTGGTCAATTCGTATCGCGGGCTGGGCGACGCCGATTTGTCGCCGTTTGTGGTTCGTGCCTCGCGTATCGCCAGAACCACGGCCACGCTGGAATCGTTGGGTGCCCATGACGAGCGTCGGCTGCTGGAAATTCTGACCGCATTGGAACAGGTGACCGGCATCCGCACGCTGAATCGCACTGGAGCGTTGGAGCGGCGCGGTTATGCGAACGCCGCCATCCGTGATCTTGACAAGGGCTATTTGGTCCAGCGCGTGAACGGGTTGCATGTCTCGGACGGCGACCGTGAAGGCGCATTGGTCCGTTTGCATGGCGAGATGCAGGGTGACGGCGATTTGGTCCGTCTGCTGCTGATTCGCGCCAACGAGCAGAAGGCCGGCATGCAGTTGGATCGACCACGCCGGTTCAGTGCGCTGCCGATTATGCCGTTGGATATCGAACGGTCGAAATCGTTTGCGGACTGGCCGCAGGATCAGCATGATTTCTGGATGTACCGACTCGGCAATATGGCGCTGGTGCAGGGCCCTGAGGATCAGTTGGACAGGTTGAGTGAATATCCGGCACGTCGCGACCGCATGCTGCTGCGCGCGGATTCGCGTCGTTTCCCGCTGACCAATCAGTTGAAGGATTTCGCTGACTGCACACCCGCATTGCTGGAAGCGCGGCAGGAAGAGGCGGTCCGACTCATCGTGGAATACTGGGGCATCCGGTATGACAAGGACGCCCGCGATCTGACCAAGCAGAATGTCGATGAGTTGTCGAAGACTTCTCCACGGCCGTCTCATAGTTCGCGGCGCGTCACGATCCGGCAGGTGATTGACGCGGGTCTTCTGGTGCCGGGCGAACGTCTGGTGTGGGAGCGGCCGCGCAAGGGCGAGCGCTGGTTTGCCACGGTCACCGAAAACGGTCGTCTCCGTCTGGATGACGGCTCCGAATATCCGACTCCGACCGCCGCGGCCCGTGCCGCCGCCGGAGGACGTCGCGGCGGCGGTCTGGACGTGTGGAAGCGCACGCGTAACGGCCAGAAGCTCAGTGACATCTGGAAGCAGTTCCGTCTGCAGGCGCAGTAGCCGGCACATCATTGGTGGCTCCCCTCCGTGCGCAGGAAGAAGTAGTCATTCTTGGCCCCCCTCCGTGAGGGGAGCCACACGCTTGTCTATGCCAGCGCCGCCACGATTTCAGCCGGCGTTTTGCAATATTCGGGAAAATGCTTGGCTAGTTTTTTGTCATACGTCACCACATAGGTGGCCCCGGATTGTTGTGCGGCGGCGATAATAAGGTCATCCTCGAAATCGTTATGCGCGTGCCGCAACGACTGCGCCAATTCACATTCCTCCGCGCCAATCGGCACGATTGTCATGAGCTCCTTGAGTTTGCTGATTCCCGACCATGCCACCTCCGGCAATATCAGCTTGGCGGTGGTCGCAACGACCATGGATTCGTCATTCATGAATCGTTCTTTGAATCGTTCCGGGGTGATGTAGAACACGTCCTTCAGCGACAGTGACGCACAGGACAGCTTTACCTCCCGCTCGACGCATCGCTCGAACAGTTTCATGACATCCTTGATGAACCGAGGCGTACAGAGCATGTAATAAATAAGGATATTGGTGTCGCACAAGATCGACACCTGCTTTGACTGCCTCATGACAGACTCCGCTCCTTCTCCAAATAACGCGCATAGTCCGACTGATGCCTGTATTCCTTCAGCCGTTCGTCAGCTATCTCATCGCGGAACTGCTTGTAGGTAAGGCCTTCCATGAGGTCGGTGTCTTCTGAGATCAGTCCGGCCTTGACCAGTTCCTTGTGCACGTATCCGGCACCTTCTCGAATCAGTTTCAGCTTGCGCTGCTTTTCCGCCTCGCGGGCCTGCTCTTCGGCGGTCGTTTCCAATGCCGGCACTTCCTTGCGGTCGGCGATGTACAACCACAGCGACCGGATTACGTCACTCACCGATACGCCTTTGCCCTTGAGGACTTCTTCGACCTCGTTCTTCAGTTTCGCATCAATGCGAACGTTCATTTGGACCATGGTCATGGCAACCTCCATTCCAAAGATGCTATACAGTATAGCATACTGACGTGCATGAAAAAGGCCGGCATCCGTTGGTGGATACCGACCTTTACTCCCCCTCAGTCAGCTTCGCTGACAGCTCCCCTCAAGAGAGGGGAGCCAAGAAGGTGGTTACTTCATGAGGTTGCGCAGCACGTACTGGAGGATGCCGCCGTTACGGTAGTAGTCGGCCTCACCGGGCGTGTCGATGCGGACCACCGCGTCGAACTCGGTCTTGGAGCCGTCCTCGTGGGTGGCGGTGACGTGGACCGTCTTGGGGGTCACGCCCTCGTTGAGCTTCTCGACGCCGGCGATATCGTAGGTCTCGGTGCCGTTGAGGCCCAGGGACTCATAGGATTCGCCTGCCGGGAACTGCAGCGGCAGCACGCCCATGCCGATCAGGTTGGAGCGGTGGATGCGCTCGAAGCTTTCGGTGATCACGGCCTTGACACCGAGCATCACCGTGCCCTTGGCGGCCCAGTCGCGCGAGGAGCCGGTGCCGTATTCCTTGCCGGCGAGCACCACGAGCGGCACTTTGTTGTCGATGTAGTCGCGGGAGGCTTCGAAGATCGTGGTCGGCTTCTTGGCGAGGAAGTCGTAGGTGAAGCCGCCAGGCGTCACCTCCTCGCCCACGGAGGCGAGCAGCTGGTTGCGCAGACGGATGTTGCCGAACGTGCCGCGCACCATGATCTCGTGGTTGCCTCGGCGAGAACCGTAGGAGTTGAAGTTCTTCGGCTCCACGCCGCGCTCGGTCAGGTACTTGCCGGCCGGGCTGGAGGCCTTGAACGCGCCTGCCGGGGAGATGTGGTCGGTGGTGACCGAGTCGCCCAGGAGGGCCAGCACGCGGGCGCCGTGGATGTCGGCGACCGGGTCCGGCGTGGCCTTCATGCCGTCGAAGAAGGTCTGCTTGCGCACGTAGGTGGACTTGTCGTTCCACGCGAACAGCTCGCCTTCCGGCACGTCGAGGCCCTTCCAGCGGTGGTCGCCGTCGAACACGGAGGCGTAGTCTTTGAGGAACATCTCGCGGCTCACAGTGCCGTCGACCACGGCGGCCACCTCGGAGTTGGTGGGCCAGATATCCTTCAAGTACACGTCATTGCCGTCCGCGTCGGTGCCGAGCGGTTGGGTTTCGAAGTCGAAGTCCATCGTGCCGGCGAGCGCGTAGGCGATGACCAGCGGCGGGGAGGCCAGATAGTTCATCTTGACGTCTGGGCTGATGCGGCCTTCGAAGTTGCGGTTGCCGGAGAGCACGGCGGTGACGGTCAGGTCGTTGGCGTTGATCGCCTCGGAGATCTCGGGCAGCAGCGGGCCGGAGTTGCCGATGCAGGTGGCGCAGCCGAAGCCGACCAGCTGGTAGCCGAGCGCGTCGAGGTCGTTCTGCAGGCCGGCGGCCTTCAGATAGTCGGCCACGACCTGCGAGCCGGGGGCCAGCGAGGTCTTGACCCAAGGCTTGGGCTTAAGGCCCTTGGCATGTGCGTTGCGGGCGATCAGGCCGGCGGCGATCATCACGGACGGGTTGGAGGTGTTGGTGCATGAGGTGATCGAGGCGATGGCCACGTCGCCGTTTTCGATGTCGAAATCGCCGCGGAAGTCGGTGGACACGGCCACCGGATCCTTGACGGTTTTCTCGGTCTCGTAGGCGGGAGCGGTCTTCTCGAACATCTCCTTGGCTTCGGAGAGCAGAATGCGGTCCTGCGGGCGCTTCGGGCCAGCGATGGACGGCACCACGGTACCGAGGTCGAGTTCCTCGTATTCGGAGTACTGCGGTTCCACGTAATCCGGGTCGGAGGCGTCGCCCCACAGCTTGTTGGCCTTGGCGTAGGCTTCGACCAACGCGACCTGTTCTTCGGAGCGGCCGGTCAGGCGCAGGTAGTCGAGCGTGACGTTGTCAATCGGGAAGATGCCGCAGGTGGAGCCGAACTCGGGGCCCATGTTGCCGATGGTGGCGCGGTTGGCCAGCGGCACGGAGGCGATGCCTTCGCCGTAGAATTCCACGAACTTGCCGACCACGCCGTGCTTGCGGAGCATGTCGGTGATGGTCAGGACCACATCGGTGGCGGTAACGCCCTCCGGGATGGAGCCGGTGAGCTTGAAGCCGACCACGCGCGGCACGAGCATGGAGATCGGCTGGCCGAGCATGGCGGCCTCGGCCTCGATGCCGCCGACGCCCCAGCCGAGCACGCCCAGACCGTTTTCGGTGGTGGTGTGCGAGTCGGTGCCCACGCAGGAGTCGAGGTAGGCGAGCGTGTTGCCGTTGGCCTCGGCCTTGCTCATGACCACCTTGGCCAAGTATTCGATGTTGACCTGGTGGATAATGCCGGTTCCCGGCGGCACCACGCGGAAGTTCTTGAATGCCTGCTGACCCCAGCGCAGGAACTGGTAGCGTTCACCGTTGCGCTGGTATTCGATGTCCATGTTCTGCTGGACCGCGTCGGCGATGCCGTACTTGTCGATCTGCACAGAGTGGTCGATGACCATATCGGACTGGACCTGCGGGTTGATGACCTCCGGGTCGCCGCCAAGGTCCTTGACCGCGTCACGCATGGTGGCGAGGTCCACGATGCAGGGCACGCCGGTGAAGTCCTGCATGATCACGCGGGACGGCGTGAACTGGATCTCGTGGCTGGGTTCGGCGTTCGGATCCCAGTCGAGCAGGGTCTTGACGTGTTCGTCGGTGATGTTGGCACCGTCGATGTTGCGTACCAGATTCTCGACCAGTACCTTCAGCGAGTACGGCAGATGATCGATGCCGTCAAGATTGGCGATGTTGTAGTAATCGAAGTCCTTGCCGGCTGCCTTGAGGGTAGCCAGCTGGTCGTCGCGTAAGGACATGCTTCCTCCGAAATCATGAATCGGCTTATGATGCCGTTGATTATCCGATACAAATGGTACGGGTACGTTACTTTGGCTCTGGCGTGTCGGCTTGAAGTGTGAGACAATTCGCCGCTATTAGATATTGAAACCGTGCTGGCGCAGTAGATTGCCGAATATTCTGCCGACCAGCGGAGCCAGCCATAGACAGATCACGAAAATCATGGCCGCGCCGCCCAACGCAATCAGCGTGGCCACCAACGCAGTGCCGGTAGGCAGAATCAGCGCGAAGAAGTTCGCCACGAACGGGATGAACGCGCCGATGATGCCGGCCGCCGCGAACCCCGCGACCAGCGCACCTCGCCAGCTGTTGAGCGGCCTCGCCACACGGGCCAGCACAAACACGCCCATCAAAAACAGAATAATGGCACTGGTGGCGCGCAAAGCCGACAGATCGGCGTCATTGTTCACCACATCCCAGCCCATGACGTTCGGCAGGGTCCATGAGGCCAGCAACACCGACAGCGCGGTGGCGATGCCGCCCGGCAGCGCGAACGTGACCACGCGCTTGAGGAATCCCGGAATATAGCGGCGCGTGTTCGGCGCGAGCGCCAGAATGAACGCGGGCATGCCGATGGTGAGAGCGCCGATATAGGTGATATGGCGCGGCAGGTATGGGTATGGGATCTGCGTCAGCACTACGCCGAGCGAGATCAGCGCGGAGTACACGGTTTTGACGAGGAACAGGCTGGCCACGCGCTCCATATTGGCCATGACCTGACGGCCTCGCGCCACGACGTCCGGCAGGTGCGAGAACTTCGAATCCACCAGCACCACCTGGGCCACGGCCTTGGTGGCGGGTGCCGCATTGCCCATGGCGATGCCGAGGTCCGCCTCCTTGATGGCGAGCGCGTCGTTGACGCCGTCGCCGGTCATGGCCACCACGTGGTTCTGCGTGTGCAGCGCTTGCACTATGGCCTTCTTCTGGTCGGGCAGCACGCGGCCGAGCACATCGACGTTTTCGAGCACGCGGGCCAGTTCGTTCACGTCCTCGGGCAGTTCGCGCGCGTCCATCGCCACCGGCTCATGGTCGCCTGTCAGTTTCACTCTGCGGGCGATGGCACCCACGGTCACTGGATTGTCGCCGGAAATCACACGACAGCGCACACCCTGCTCACGGAACCAAGCGAGCGTCCGCTCGGCGTCCTCGCGAATCTTCTCAGAGCACAACACCAACGCCATCGGCTCAGCCTTGGGGTCGAGCTGCGGGTCGTCAGATACATTGGCTCCCTCAACTGCTCCCCTCAGTCGCTTTTGGCGACAGCTCCCCTCGGAGAGGGAAGCCAGCTCGCTCTTCTCGGCTCCCCTCTCCGAGGGGAGCTGTCCGCGAAGCGGACTGAGGGGCGCTGTAGACCGCGCAACCAGCAACACACGGTTGCCGTCATTGGCATACTCGTTAACCTGCTGCAACACCGACGAATAGTCACCCTCAAGCGCAGAAATAATCACCTCCGGCGCTCCCATGTACCAGGTCTCGCCGGATTTACGCACCGCACTCCATTTGCGCGCCGAAGAGAACGGGACACGAGACTCAACCGCACCTGCCCCATATCCTTGGGCCTTAAGCCCGGCGAGTACGGCTTGGCCGGTGCCGTTGGGCTGCTCTTCGTTGCAGCAGTCGTAGAGGGCCTGCGTGGCTGCCTGTTCCGCAGCCGCATTGGCGGAATCGAGCATCACGAGCCGGTTGAAGGCGATACCGCCATCGGTGATCGTGCCGGTTTTATCGAGGTTCAGCGCGTCCACGCGAGCCAGTGTCTCCACGGATTCAAGCTCCTGCACCAGCGTATTGTGACGGGCGAGACGCATGGCGGCCACCGCGAAGTTCAGCGAAGTCAGCAGCACCAAGCCTTCGGGAATCATGCCTACTACGCCGGCGACCGCGGAAACCACGGCTTGCCGCCATTCGCCGGTGGAGAGTGCCGTGCCCCAACCGCCGACCGTATGAATCTGCGAAAGAATCAGCAGAATGCACAGCGGTACCACGAGGAAGGTCATGAATTTCAGAATCGTGTTGATGCCCTTGTTCAGGTCGGACACGGTTTTCTTGTATACCTTGGCCTGCGCGGTGAGCGTGGCGGCGTAGGAATGGCTGCCGACCGCATTGACCTTGACCAATGCCATGCCGGAGACCGCGGTGGCACCGGAATACACCTGCTCCCCCACCTTGTGGCGCACGGTACGAGATTCGCCGGTGAGCATGGATTCGTCGAGTTCCAGTCCCCAGGTCTGGATGATCTGCCCGTCGGCCGGCACCTGTTCGCCGGCACGGATCCACAGCAGGTCGTCGAGCACGATCTCGTTGTGGGGCACCTCCACGTCCCTGCCGTCACGATGCACGAGGAATTCGGAGGCCACAAGGATGGAAAGCTTATCCAACGTGCGCTTGGCCCTGAGTTCGGTGACGATGCCGATGCCCGTGTTGATGATGATGACGAAACCGAACACCGCGTCCCTCCAGGAACCGGTGATCAGCACCAGTACCATCGCGGCGAAGATGATGCCGTTGAACAGCGTGAATACGTTGGCTCGCACGATATCTTGAACCGAACGCGAGGTGGATGTTTTCACCGCATTCGATTGGCCACTTTCGATACGCTGCACCACTTCTTTGGGGGTAAGACCGGTTGCTCCGATCTCAGGCATTTCCACGGCTGTTGTTGCACTCATATTCCCCAGCCTACCGCGTCTTGTTTCGCAATCCGCTAAGGCTCAGGGATGATTCAGGGTGCTTTCTCAGCTTCAAGGGCCTGATTCGGCTCAGGAAACGGTGACTTTGATCTCGCGTTCGTGGGGTTCGTCGCGCGTGATGGTGAGCACGGCGTCAGTAATAGTCATTGGCTTGGTATCGGCAGTGTCGCCAGAATCGGCACTGTTGGTGTTGAGGTGAAGGATGACGGCGTACAGCAGTTCATCTTCGGGCGCATACTTTGGATCAATGAGAGCGACTGGAATACCGGCTTCACGCGCATTGGTCAACGTCTGGTTCCAGCTCTCCCGGTTGGCGTCGGTAACGTCGATGCCGCTGATAACCACGATTTTGACCGCGCGAGCTACGAAATCGGCAACACCCTGCTGTGCGGTGGCCGCATTCTTGTCGACGCCAGTATGAGCATCCATACTATCGGCACCGTTTTCGCTGGTAGTGCCGGCGTCAGAAGATTCGGTTTCACCGGATACACCATCAGTTGCGTTTGCCGAGCTTGCGGATGTTTCGAGCGAGGCATAGTAGACATTGAGTTTGTCATCAGACAGCGCATTGATGACGAACTCGTCTGCGGCGGTGTCAGTCGACCCCACAAAGCCGACTGTGACATCCGTGGGATGTGTGGAATCGTGGGCGACTTCCGGCATGCTGTCTTGGGTATCGCCAACCGCCCTACCGGCCGGCGTGCAGGCGGCCAGGGACAACACAGCCGCCATGCAGGCCAGCAATCCGAGAATTCGTCGTGTCATATGCTCACCTGTCAGCGGGTAAACAGGGCCACCGTCTCAACATGGTGGGTCATCGGGTAGATATCGAAGGCACGGATGTCTTTGAGCTCGTAGCCTTCGCCGATGAGTGTCGCGGTGTCGCGTGCGAGGCTGGTGGGATCACAGGCGATGTAGACCACGCTGGATGCGCCGGCCGCGGCAATCTGGCGGCAGACCTTGGCACGAGCACCGGCACGCGGCGGATCAAGCACTACGACATTCGGCTTGGCCAGATGCGCCGGCACATGGTCCAGCGTGCGCGAGACGTCACCCGCGCGGGCGTCCACGTCGTTCAGGTTCATGGCGCGCAGATTGCGCTGGGCGTTCTTGACGGCCACACGCGCGCCTTCAACGCTGAGCATGCGGGTGCGTTCACCGGTCATTGTGGCCAGCGGCAGGGTGAACAGGCCGGAACCGGAATACAAATCCCAGATTACGGCGTCCGCCGCTGACTGCAGCTGCCCGTTGACCAGGTTGATCACGTGCGTACCGAGGGCGATCGGCGCTTGGCGATGCACTTGCCAGAAACCGTTGGCGTCAACCTGATAGTCGAAGGTCGTGCCGTTGATGGTCACCTGTTCGGTGAGCAGCTGGGAGCCGGCGCGCAGTTCGCCGTCCACAAGTACGGCGTAATTGTCGTCTGCTGCCGCGGTATCGACGATCTCGCCGCGCGGTTCGGGCACGGAAAGACGAATCTGGGAGCCGGGTTCAAAGCCGCCCTCCCACACGTGTTCGCGCTTGGCGACGTCCAGCAGCGTGCGCGTGGCAAGCGGCATGGTGTCGATGGCCACGCGGTTGTGTGTGCCGCGCCGGCGCATGGATGGCATGCCGTTGTCGTCGGCAATCATTTCGATGCGGGTACGCCAATTGAGGCCGCCGGCTGCCTTGTCGCCGGGCATGCGCTCGATGGGAACGGCCACGTCGATATGGCCGAGTCGGCTCATCTGTTCGGAGACGGTGATGGCCTTCCACTTGAGCTGGCCGGGCAAAGAGACGTGCACGAGATCCGCGCCGCCCACTCCCCCGCCCATCGCCAAGGGACCGGCAAGTGGCCATGCCGGGGTGACTCGGTCTTCAGACGGCTCGAGAACCTCGACGACTTCGCCGGTCCAGAACCGGTCGTCCCGGTCGTGGGGCTCGTCAAGCTCGACTCGCACGAGTTCGTCGGGCAAGGCGAAGCGGACGAACACCACACGACCGTCGATATGGGCCACGCAGCGGCCTTGGTCGGCGTATCGTTCGATACGAACTTCAGCTTGCATCATCGTCCTTTCCGGTTGCGCTCGGTTCGAGTTCGGCATCAACAGCGACTTCAGTCTGTATCTTCTTAGCCGCGACCTTATGCCGGTGCATCGGCGTGGCAATAATGAGGTAACTCACCCAAATCGCCAATGCCCAGAACGGAATGCCCATGAGCAGGCGGGTCACGCCAAGTGCAGCTACATGGTTGGTCAGATACAGCGGCACCTGCACCACCAGCCGCAGCAGGAACAGACCGACCCACAGGCCGGTGACAATCATATAGGCGCGTTTCAGGGCCTTGTCGTCCATCCAGTCATGGAACCATGCCTTGAAATGCTCGGTGGGCAGGCTACGGATGAATTCGACGACCAAACCCAGTCCGGGCACGCGCGCAATCAGCGACACGGCAAGCAACGCGGCATAGCCGGCATTGGTAATGAATCCGAAGATGTAGTAATTGCGGGCCTCATGAGTCTGCCATGCCCAAATCAGGCAGATGCCTACCGCCACCAGACCAGAGACCGCGCCCATTACCGACTGGCGCTGAATCAGTCGCACAATAACCTGCAATACCGCCAGCACGGCCGAAACCGCAATGGTGAGATTCAGATTGCTCGTGGCCACGAACAGTACGACGAACACCACGCCGGGCAGCATGGATTCGATGACGCCACGCGGGCCACCGATGGCGTCGATGACGGAGAAATCCTCGCCTTCATTGCCGGCGTCGGCTAGAGCGGACAGGCCGGTGCGTTTGTTGTCTGCCAAGTCTCTTCCTATAAATCAGCGAACTTCGGAGAACATCGGGCCACGGGCCAAGGTGGTCTTCACCTCGGTGGTCTGATCCTGGCTCAACGGGCCCTTCGGCTTGTTGTCCGGAATGTCCTTGAAGTGTTCCTTGCCGTTCTCCTCGCCGGCTTCGGCCGCGGCCTTGGCGGCCTTACGCTCAGCGGGGGCGACCGGCGGATGCATCGGGATCAGATCGCGCGGCGCCAAAGGCTCCTCGCCACGCTCGACGACGATGTCGGCGAAGAACTTGTTCAGCGCCTCGGTCTCCGGGCTGTCCGGATCGATAGCAGCCTTGCCGGAGAAGATGCCACGCAGCATCCAGCGCGGGCCGTCCACACCAACGATGCGCGTGTTCACGGTCTTGCCGCCCTTGACATTGACCGGCAGCTTCAGTTCGGTGCCGAACACACCGTCCACTTCAGAAGCGGCCTTGTTGGCTTCAAGCAGGTCACCGCGAACGTCATCCCACAGTCCCAGGGTCTTGGGTGCGGCAAAGGCTTCGATCTCCAGGCTGGAGGAGCCGAAGGTGATGGTGGAACCAAGCACTTGCTGGGTGGCGCGGTTGGCCTTGATACGCAGTTGGATGCCCCGGAGGAAGGGCAGGTAGTAGGCGCCCAGATCCAGATAATCGTCATAATCGGGCACGTCCTCATCATTGACGTCCCACGGGCCTCGCTCTTCTCCGCGGCCCTGGTATTCGCTGGCCGGTTCGGCGAGCACGGTCTCCGCGCTCTCGGCCTTTGCGGCAGCGTTCGCTTCTGCGGCAGCCACCTTGTCTTCATCGACAGGCTCAACGGCCGGCTCGGCTTCCTTCTTGCTCTTCTTCTTGCCGAATCCGAACAGTCCCATAATTCCTCGTTTCATGTAACGGTTGCAACCTTGCTAACACTAGCACTCAGGCTTAGAGAAAGCTGAGTCACACGTCGTATGTGATGGTAAGTGGCGCGTGGTCGGACCAACGCAACTCGTATGTGGGGGCCTTGTCGATCACAAAGCCGCGCGCGGTCTCCGCCAGCTCGGGCGTGGCGAACTGGTAGTCGATGCGCCAGCCGACATTGTTGTCGAAAGCGCGCCCGCGCTGGCTCCACCACGTGTACGGACCCTGAATATCACCGGCGAGCGAACGCATCACATCCACAAACTCATATTCATCCAGCCACTTGTCCACGTAGGCGCGCTCCTCGGGCAGGAAGCCGGCGTGCTTTTCGTTGGCCTTGGCGTTCTTGATGTCGAGCGGCGTGTGCGCGATGTTGAAATCGCCGCACAATACCGCCTGCTTGCCGCCGTGCGCGGCCTCGTCGCGCAACTCGCCCATGCGAGTGAGCATCGTGTCCAGAAAACGGTACTTCTGTTCCATCTTGGTCGAATCATCGGTGTTGCCGGCGTGCACGTACACGCAGGCCACGGTGATCGTGTATCCCTGCGGCGTCTTGACATCGGTCTCAATCCAACGGCCGGAATCCACATCCTCGCTCAAGCCCGGAAGTCCATAGCGTTTATCGGTCACCTCAAGATCGGTGAGGAGCCCGACTCCGGCACGACCCTTGACACGGCAGACCTCGTTCAGCGAATGCAGGTCAGAGGGTGAGGCGATCTTGCCGGCGGTGGCATACTCGAAACCGAATTCGCCGAAAATCGAATCGACATCCTCTTGCGGGGCGCGCACTTCCTGCATACACCAGACATCCGGAGCATGTTTGCCGGCCCAGTCCTCGATGCCCTTGCGCTTTGCCGCGCGAATGCCGTTGACGTTCGATGTGGTGATGGTGATGGTCATGCAGCCATACTATTTTGGCCTCTCTACCAGTACCGCACTCACGATTACATTGAGGTATAAAAAATTAGCTCCCTCATAAGAGGGAGCTAATTTAGAATGTCCTATCAGTCCAAACCGAGCTGGAGCTTGCCGCCGGGGATGGCGTCGAGCAGGTCTCGGGTGTACTGCTTCTGCGGGTGGTCGAAGACCTCGTCGGTGGTGGCATGCTCCACGAGCTTGCCGTGCTGCATCACCACAACCTCGTCGGCGATCTGACGAACCACGGCCAGATCGTGGGTGATGAACAGGTAGCTCAGGCCCTTTTCGGCCTGCAGATCGTTGAGCAGGCGCAACACCTGGTCCTGCACCAGCACGTCCAAAGCGGACACGGCCTCATCGCACACGATGACGTCCGGGTCCAGAGCCATGGCTCGTGCGATGGCGATGCGCTGGCGCTGGCCACCAGAGAGCTCGTTCGGGTAACGGCCCATCACGGAAGCCGGCATCTCGACCATGTCCAGCAGTTCCTTGACACGGTTGGCACGCCACTTCTTGTCGCCGATCTTGTGGATGCGCAGCGGCTCCTCAATGGAACGGAAGATGGAGTACATCGGGTCGAGCGAACCGTAGGGGTTCTGGAACACCGGCTGCACGTGGCGGCGGAAGCCCAGAAGGTCCTTGGACTTGAACGTGGAGGTGTCGCGACCTTCATAGAACACTTTGCCGGAGGTGGGCTTCAGGAGGTGAAGCACCATGTTCGCCACGGTGGACTTGCCGGAACCGGATTCGCCCACAATGGCCAGTGTGGTGCCACGCTTGACGGAGAAGGACACGTCATCGACGGCCTTGAACATCTCCTTCTTGCGGGGCAGCTTGAATTCCTTGGTCAGGTGGTCGACGGTGATGATGTGCTCGCTCTTTTCGAGCGTGCTTTCGCCGGCGATGTGGTGATCGAGCAGAGCGTCCGCATCCTCACCACGCTCCTTGGCGGAGATGATGCGCTGGGAGGCCAGCGACGGGGCAGCGGCCACCAGTCGCTTGGTGTACGGGTGCTGCGGGTGCTGGAGCACTTCAAGGGATGGGCCGGATTCGACGACCTGACCCTTGTACATCACGACAATGTGCTGGGCGCGCTCAGCGGCAAGGCCCAGATCGTGGGTGATGAACAGCACGGCGGTGCCCAACGAGTCGGTGAGCATGTGCAGGTGGTCGAGGATGCGCTTCTGCACGGTCACGTCGAGGGCGGAGGTCGGCTCGTCGGCGATCAGCAGATCGGGGCGGCAGGCCAAGCCGATGGCGATGAGCGCGCGCTGGCGCATACCACCGGAGAACTCGTGCGGGAACTGACGGGCACGGGTAGCGGCGTCGGGCAGACCGGCCTCGGACAGCAGACCCGCGATACGGTCATCCATTGTGGAGCCGGTGACGTACTTCTTAGCCAGATACCAGGCCTGGTCGTCGGCCACGCCGGCCTTGATGAGGTCGTCGGCCACGCGCCAACGGGTTTCGGAGCCCGGAACCCATTCGTTGGTGAAGCGGGCGACGGCCTTGTCGAAGGCCTCGCCGGACACGCCGGCTTCAGTCAAAGCCTTCTTGGCCTCGGTCATGAGCTCGGGCAGTTCCTTGGCGCCGAGGAAGGTCTCGTCGTCGTTGCCCTTGACTTCGACCTCGTCGCCGGCCAGAGCCTTGGCAAGGGCGGAGCGCTTTTCGTGAGCCACGTCCATGTTGTTGGCCTTCAGTGCTTCCTTGACCTGGGTGCCGATACGCCACACCGGGTTGAGGTTGCTCATCGGGTCCTGAGGCACGAGACCCATCTTGGTGCCGCGCAGCTTGTCGAACTCGCTCTGCTTGGCGCCGGCGATTTCCTCGCCGTCGAGCTTGATGGAGCCGTTGACCACGTGACCGGTGCCGGGCAGCAGACCCAGCACGGCCATGGCGGAGGTGGACTTGCCGGAACCGGACTCGCCCACGATGGCCACCCACTGGCCAGGGTAGACGGTGAAGTTGGCATCGCGCACCGCGTGCACCGGCTTGCCGGTGTCAGTGGTGAAGTCGATGGCCAGATCCTTGACCTCGAGCAGCGGACCATGCTCTTTCTGCATAGCCAGCATCTTGGCGTTGGTGTTGTCAGTCATAATGTTTCTCCACTCCCCTCGCTCAGGCCGTACGGCTCTTCGGATCGAGGGCGTCCTTGACGGCGTCGCCCATCATGATGAACGCAAGCACGGTGATGGCCAGTGCGGCGGACGGGTAGAACAGCACCAGCGGATCAGTCTGCAGGTTGGTCTGTGCGCTGGAGATATCGCCACCCCAGCTCACCGTGGTGGTCGGCAGGCCGACGCCAAGGAAGCTTAGGGTTGCTTCGGCCACGATGTAGGAGGCCAGCGAAGTGGTGGCGATGACGATGATCGGGGCCAGGGAGTTCGGCAGGATGTGGCGGAACAGATTCCTGGCAGGCGTGGAGCCGAGGGCCGTGGAGGCGGTGTTGAATTCGAGGTTCTTCGATTTCAGCACGGCGCTTCGGGCGATACGGCATACGCCGACCCAGCCGAAGAGCGTCAACACCAGCACGATCTTCCAGATGGACTTGGAGGTCTTGAACATCTGGAGCACCACGATGGCACCGAGCAGCATAGGCAGGGCGAAGAAGATGTCGGTGATACGGCTCAGCACCGCGTCGACCCAACCGCCGAAGAAGCCGGCGACGGCACCGATCAGGGTACCGACAATCACGACCAGCAGCGTGGAGAGCACGCCGACGGACAGTGAGGTACGGGTGCCGTAGACCACGCGGGTGTACACGTCGCAGCCCTGCAGGTCGTAGCCGAAGGGGTGTCCGGCGGAGGCGGGGCTCAAGGAGTTGCCCAGATCGCAGGCGTTCGGATCCTGCTTGGTGAACAGACCGGGGGCGATGGCCACCACGATGATGAAGAGGATCAGCAGCCCGGAGATGATGAACAGCGGATTGCGGCGCAGGGTTCGCCATGCGTCGGCCCACATGCTGGTGGCCGGTGCGGATTCGTCGACGGAATCGACGTCCTGCAACGGGGTCTCGTCGAGAGGAGCTACGTAACGGTCCTGACCGGGCAGGGTTTCCATGAAGTATTCGGTTCCTGGCTCGCCGGTCTCGTTGAGCTCGTTTTCAGTGGTTTCGTTTGCCATGTGACTCACTCCTCCCTATCACGCGTAACGGATACGCGGATCGAGGGCCGCGTACAGCATGTCGACAACGAGGTTGCACACTACGAAAATCAGCATGAGCAACGTGACGATGGACACCACCAGGTTTGCCTCGCCCTTCAGAATGGACTGGTAGGTGAGGAAGCCGATGCCGTGGATGTTGAAGATCTGCTCGGTGATCATGGCACCACCCATCAGGGCGCCGATGTCCTGGCCGAGGTAAGTGACGACTGGAATCAGGGAGTTACGTAACACGTGGCGCAGCATGACCTGACCGTTCGACATGCCCTTGGCGCGTGCGGTGCGCACGTAATCCTCGGCGATGTTGGAGGAGATTTCGGAGCGGGTCAGTCGGATGATATAGGCCATCGACACCGAACCGAGCACCATGGCCGGCATGAGCAGATCAAGGAAGCCGGGGTCGGCGCCTGCCGTCACCGGCAATATCGCCCACTGAATACCAAAGACATATTGCATGACGAAGCCGGTGACGAAGGTCGGCACGGAAATAAGCAGCAGAGAGACGATCAGGATGACGGTGTCGTACCACTTGCCCTTCTTGAGGCCCGAGATAATGCCGAAGACGACACCGAAAATCGCCTCGAACACGAACGCCATCAAGCCGAGCCTGATGGTGACCGGGAAGGCGCGGGTGATTTCGTCGAGAACGGGCTGGCCGGCGAAGGTATCGCCGAAGTTCAGGGTCAGTGCATTCTTCAGGTAGATAAAGTACTGAACGATGAACGGCTGGTCGAGATGGTATTCTGCGCGGATCTGGGCTGCGACGGCGTCATTGACGGGCTTGTCTCCGAACATGGCCTTGACAGGGTCGCCCGGCAGGGCGAATACAAGGGCATATACCAGAAGAGTCGTACCGAGAACCACGGGAATCATCTGCAGAATGCGTCGCAGAAGATACTTACCCATACGGTTGCTCCTTATTTCCTAGACCGGCCAGAAAGGGTATAGTACGCCCCCGCCGGTCGATAAATACTCCGACAGTTTACCGCATGCCCGGACTGTGATATGTAAATTTGCGTTAACGCAAGGTTTGAGATTGGGCAATGTTGGTGGATATGTCCATGGTTGCGGTCGGATAGTGGATACTTTAACTTGGTTCCCGATGGCGTGAGCAAGCACCCCTCACACAACAAAAAGGGCGGGGATCTTGCGATCCTCGCCCTTTATTTCCGAACTACCTAACGGTATCCGTTCAGTGAGTCAGACTCACTTCTTGGACATCTCGGTGTAGGTCGGGAGGTTCTGCCAATCGAAGGCGTAGCCGGACTTCACGTTGAGGGAAGCCACACCGGAGGCGTTGGAGTAGTACAGCGGGATGGCCGGAAGGTCGTTGAGGAGGATTTCCTCAGCCTGCTGGTACAGCTTGTTGGCGTCATCAGTGCTGGAAGCGGCAGCAGCCTGCTTGCACAGGTCATCGAAGGCCGGGTTCTTGTAGTCACCATCGTTGGAGCCGTTGCCATCAGCAGCAGCGGTGGAGTACAGCTGCCACAGGTAGTTCTCGGCGAACGGGTAGTCAGGCTGCCAGCCGGTACGGAAGGCGCCCTTCATCTGACGGTTGGTGACCGCGTCACGGAATTCCTGGAAGGTCGGGATCGGGTTGGTGGCCGCGTCGATGCCCAAGTTGTTCTTGAGCTGGTTCACGATAGCATCGTAGAGCGGCTTGGCACCACCATCGGCGTTGTAGGAGAAGGTGAGCTGGCCGTCGTACTTGGAGATGGCGTCAGCCTTGGCCCACAGTTCCTTGGCCTTGGAGGCGTTGAACTTCAGGTTGTCGGCACCCTTGAGGGAGTCGGAGTAGCCCGGGGTCTTCGGGGAGGTGAACTCGGTGGCGGCGGTGGCGTTGCCGTTGAGCACCTTGTCGATGAGCTGGTCACGGTTGATGGCCATGGAGATGGCCTGACGACGCAGCTGGCCTTCCTCGTCGTTCTTGAAGTGGTCAAGGGAGGACGGGATGGTGAAGGTCTGGATGACGGAGCCGGCCTCGGAGTAAGCCTGGACCTTCTTGTCGGTCTTGAAGGTCTTGGTGAAGGCGGCCGGGACGGACTCCATCACGTCGAGGTTGCCGGCCTGAATGTCGCGGTAGGCGGCGGAGTCGTCGGTGTAGACCTTGAAGGTCACGCCATCGTTCTTGACGTCCTCGTTGCCCTTGTAGTCAGGGTTCTTGACGAGGGCGATTTCCTTGTTGTGGTCCCACTTGGAGAACTTGTACGGGCCGTTGCCCACAGGAGCCTCGCCGAAGGCCTTCGGGTCCTTGTAGAAGGACTCAGGCAGCGGGGCGAAGGCCGAGTAGCCGACCTTAATCGGGAACACGGAGTCGGACTGGTTCAGGTCGACGGTGAAGGTGGTGTCGTCCACGACCTTGAGGCCGGAGAGCTGCTCGTCACCCTTGAGGCCATCCTTCTGCAGATCGTCATAGCCGGCGATGGCGGAGAAGAAGGAGGAGCACTTCTGGGCGTTCTTGGCGTTGGCCACGTAGGACCAGGCCTTGGTGAAGGACTCAGCGGTCACCGGAGTGCCGTCGGTGAACTTCCAGCCAGACTTGATCTTGATGGTGTACTGGGTGGCGTCATCGTTCGGGGTGATGGACTCGGCCACTTCGTTGGAAGCCTTGCCGTCCTTGTCGAAGGAGACCAGACGGGAGAACAGCAGGTCGACCGGCCTGCCGCCGCCGGTTTCGTTGGTGTTGCCCGGGATCAGCGGGTTCTGCGGTTCGGAGTTGTACGCAGTGATGATGTTGGAGCCAGCGGTGTCACCGGAGGCAGCGTTGCTGTTGGAGCCGCCGCAGGCGCTCAGCAGCATGGCCACGGAGCAAGCCATGGCAGCGAAAGCAAGAGCTTTCTTCTTCATATGATTTCTCCTATTCATTAGGTTGCGAAGCGTTTCAGCCTCGCCTCATGCGAACGGGGTCGGATTTCCTCATCGTCGGGACACTTACGCTTCCCGCCGCTTCGGACACCCAACCCCGTTGCTGTTACCTGTCATTTTTGCGCACTTGGGAGACAAGCAGCGTATTTTTGTTACACCCATGTAAAATTCGGGGGCTTTTACCGGCTAGGTTCAGTCTTTGCTAAGTTTGTTAACCAATGCCCACATAGTGGTCATGCCCGGGGAAAGGCCTGTCCGTAACGGCTCTTGAGCTGCTCGATGGAGACGTGCGTATAGCGTTGTGTAGTTTTCAAGGAGGAATGCCCGAGCATCTCCTGCACCTCCCTCAAATCGGCACCGCCGTCCAGTATGTGCGTGGCGGCGGAATGACGCAACGCATGGGGGCTGATGTCCGGCACGCCGGCCTCTCGGGCCGCTCTGTGCACGATGTCACGGGCTATGCGTTGGTCGATACGGCCGCCTCGTGCGCCGAGGAACAGGGCGTTGGCAGCACGGGACTTGACTGCATCCGTTGCCGTACGGGCCAGTACCGGCCGCCCCTGTTCCAGCCAAGTCTCCAGCGCACGCTGGGCGGGTAGTCCGAACGGCACCACGCGTTGCTTGTTGCCTTTGCCGGTGACTTTGATGGTGCGATTGGAGAAGTCGATGTCGGCGATATCCATCGACACCAGTTCGGCGACACGGATGCCGGTGGCATACAGCAGTTCGAGAATCGCGGCGTTGCGCTGCGATTCGGCGACGACTCGGGCGCTGTCGCGCTTGTCTGCACGGGCGGGTGCCTCGTTGCGGTTTACGGTGTCGGCTGACTTATCAGCTGTCTTGCCGACTGCCTTGCCGCTGCCACTGCCGGACGCGGCTGCCGCTCCCCCATCGCCCTTGTACTGGTTTGTTGCAACGGCCTGTTCGGCGACATCCAATAACTGCTCAGCTTGAGATTCGGTGAGCACCGCGGGCAGCGTGCTGGGAATCGAGGGAGTCATCAGTGTGGCGGCCGGGTCGGTGTTGGTCACCCCATGCTCATAGGCCCACGCGAAGAACCCGCGCACGGCCACGGTTTTGCGGGCCATGCTGCTGCGGGCGTGATCGCGCGATTCCACCGCCATCCAGCTACGCAGATCATCCAGCGTGATCTCGTTCAGATCGGTCACGCCGCGCAGCTCGAACAGGTGCAGACATGCCGTGAGATCCGCGCGATACGCTTTGAGCGTATTCGCTGACAGGCCGCGGTTGGACTTCAGATAGGAGACGAAGGAGTCGATATCGCCGTCGAACTGCGTAGATGACACTCTCGTTCTCCTCCGAATTCTTTATGGCCTTGGGTTACGGCCGGGGTGGCGTGTTGCGCCGCTCCGGCACGGGTTTCAATGTGGCAATCTGTTCCTGATGGATGGTCACGTTCTGGGCCGGGCGCGAACCATTGGCGGCGGCGTCACGCACCATCTCCAACGTGTATCCGTCCCAGGAAACCACGTGACCCACATAGTCGCGGAACTTCATACGGTGGTCGACCGGGTCAATGCCGTCGGTGATGCGCACCACCACGCGGGCACCGGCCGGAATCTGCCTTGGTAACGTCATACGTCATCATCCCCCTTAACCATTCGCCGCATCAACTTCGATGCGTTTCCCGAAAAACGGTACAGACTACCTTACTCCTTTGAGCCTTTCGAACAGCGGAGCCACACGGTCTTCTCACGAAAACAAGCGGGAACTTCATCCCCCTCGCGCGGCCTTCTTCGTGACAGGCGGCGAGGGGAACCTGCGCACGGGCCTACATGGCGGTACGCAGTTACATGGCGGGGCGCAGTTGGATGATGGCCTGACGTGGATGGACGAAGCCGGTGATGGCTTCTCCTCGGCGTGCGGAGAACAGCAGGGTCTGCTGCCAGCCGGCTTCGGGGACGGCGAGCTCGCGTTCCGGGAATCCGGCGGCAGTTGTGCCGGCTTGCGGCGCAGCGGTGGCCGTACCGTCTTGTGCAGCGGTGATGCCGGCATGTGTCACGGCGGCCTTGTACCGGCGGAAGGGGTCGCCTTCGGCGAAGAATCCCATCACATCCTGCTCGCCGGCGGCACCAGCGTGCAGTTGGTCGGCCATATCGGTCAGACGTGCCGCCATGCGGCGCAGCAGCGCTTCGACGTTCAGCGAGTCTTCCTCGACCATCGCGCGCGTGCGGTCCGGGTCGGTCAGGGACACGCGGGTCATGTCCCTCCAGCAGCCGGCGGCCAGCGCGGCGGCGATGTTGCGGTCCGGGTTGGCGACCAGTTCGTTGATCAGCGCGGTGGACACCACATGCGGCATGTGGGAGATCATCGCCGCGGCCTTGTCATGCGTTTCGTCGTCCACGACGATGACGCGGTTGCCGACGTCCTTGGTGATCATCGCGGCGACGTCGAGGAAGCGGCGGTAGTCCGTGGACTCGTCCACGGTGATGGCCCATAGGGCACCGTCGTACAGATGCGGGTCGGCGGCCTGCCAGCCGGACAGTTCGTTGCCGGCCATCGGATGGGCGCCGACGTAGCACTTCCCCAGCCCGGCAGCCTTGACCTGATCGCGGACCATGCCCTTGACCGAGCCCACGTCGGTGAGCGTGGTGTTCGGATGGTCGCCCATGAGCGGGGCCAGGGCGGCGAGGATTGCGGGCATCGCCTTGAGCGGATTGCACAGCACGACCACATCCGGCTCGGCATCCATGAGTTCGGAGAGCGTGCTCTTGCAGAAAATGCCATCGGCTTCGGCCTGGGCGTAGGGGTGCGGGCGATGGTTCCACGCGACGACGCGCACGCCGCGCTCGGTCAGGCGGCGTGCGAGCGAGCCGCCGATCAATCCGAGTCCGACGATTCCGACTGTATCTACCACAGTAGTTCCTTCCTTGCTTCCTCGGTGTACTGCCAGCCTTCCGGCGCGCGATTGGTGATGTGGACGCCGCCCTCGGGCAGCATCCAGGCGTCGACCGGCGGGTTCGGGCGTTCGCGGCGTGGGTAGACGGCCAGGGTTTTTGCCCAGTCGCCGTGTCCGGCGATCTCTTCCAGTGCGGTGCGGAATCTCGGCTCCCAGGGGGCGGCGTCAAGGGTGGCGATGAAGCTGTAGGTTCCGTCGTGGCCTTTGATCGGGCGCGAGATGAAGCTGGTCATGTTCAGTCCCGCATCGCGCAGGACGTCCAGCAGGTCGGCGAGTACGCCGGGGCCGGTGACCAGCGGGATGAAGGTGATGATGGTTTCGAAGTCGCCGGCGTCATTGCTGTGGGCGCGGGCGTTGAGTTCCTGGACCACATCACGCGGGGCGATGACAAGGAATTCGGTGTGCGCGCCATCGAAATCCTGCACATGTTCGGCGAGGGTGTCGAGATCGTAGAGTTCGCCGCAGATGCTGGGGCCGAGCGCCACGCGGCCGGGCTTCAGGTCGCGGCAGGCGGCGGCGTTGGAGGATGCGGGTTCGGGCTGCAAATGGTGTTCGGCGATGAACCGGGTGCATTGGGCCAGACCGTGCGGGTGGGCGCTGACGGGGTTGCCGGTGCAGTCGTAGATGCTGTGGCCGCGCACGGTGAAGGCGTTGAAGGCCACGTCCACACTGATCCGGGCGAAGCCGGCCGCGTTGGGGGCGTCGATCAGCGCGTCGAGATTCGGGACCACATAGCCTTCGACGTTGTTTTCCCATGCGATGACGCCCCAGCCTTGGCGCGACTGTACGGCCTGCATGATCGCGGGCACGTCGGGCAGAGCGATGAGGTCGAAGTCGCCGAGTGTGGCGAACTGGTCGGCGGCCGTCATTGCCGCCTGATGGGTGAAGGTGCCCTCCGGGCCCAAGTAAAACAGTTTCATGCGTGCCATAAAGTTCTATGGTAGCGGCCGTAATCCCCTACGCCCGCCGATACGCGACGCATTCCCGGGAATGTATCGCCATATATAGTTACGCGCGCGATTCAGAATGAGTGGGAATGACGAACCAGCGGGCGGGAAGAATGAGCAGGACGACTTGGACCAGTATCAGGCCGTACAGCCAGATGTAGCCGGCATGTTGGGAGAAGAACGGCATGTCGCCTTGGAATCCGGCGACGATGAGCGCTTTGCCGGATGTGGTGGTCAGCGCCATGCCCCATGCGGTCAGTGAGGAGGCGATGAGGTGCAGGGCCAGTCCGACCGCGCCCATGCGCGAACGGGCGCACCATGTCGATAGGCCGATCAGCAGAAACGCCAGCACCAGACCATACGGAATATTCAGTTCCGCACCCATACGGTGGGCGAACGTGCCCACAAAGGCGGAAGCCACGCCCGCCGCAATCGTGATCAACGATTTGACCAGCGCGTTCTGGCGATACGACCACGGACGCAATTCAGTAGTGCTCTTCACAGTCATGCGTTTCAGTATAGGTGGGGATATGACTTGGTGAGGAATAAACTTAGCTCCCCTCAGAGAGGGGAGCTAGAGAGAATGGTCGGCTACAGCCGCACCAAATCACTTACCCTGCTGGGCGGCGTTCTGGCGGCGCTGCTTGGCGCGCCACTTGTACCAGTCCTCACGGCCGAGGATGATCTTGCGCACGCGGATGGACTCCGGGGTGACTTCCACGCACTCGTCCTCGTTGGCGAAGTCCAGGGACTCCTCAAGGCTCATCTTGATCGGCGGGGTCAGGGTTTCGAGCACGTCAGCGGTGGAGGAACGCATGTTGGTCATGTGCTTGGCCAGCGTGATGTTCACGTCCAGCTCGTCGGGCTTGTTGTTCACACCCACGACCTGGCCTTCATACACCGGGGACTGCGGTTCGACGAAGAAGTTGCCACGGGCCTGCAGACGCTGCATGGCGTACGGGGTGGCGATACCCTTGCGATCGGAAACCATGGAACCGTTCTGGCGAATGGTGATGGCGCCAGCCCACGGCGCGTAGCCGGCAGAGATGGAGGAGGAGATGCCGGTGCCACGAGTGGCGGAAAGCAGCGCGGTGCGGAAGCCGATCAGACCACGGGACGGCACGGTGAACTGCAGACGGACCCAGCCGGAGCCGTGGTTGGTCATGCCATCCATACGGCCCTTACGGTCGGCCATGAGCTGGGTGACGGTACCCATGTACTCTTCCGGCACGTCGATGGTGGTGTTTTCCATCGGCTCGTTGATCACGCCGTCGATCTTCTTGGTGACCACCTGCGGACGGCCGACGGTCAGCTCGTAGCCTTCGCGGCGCATCTGCTCGGCAAGCACGGCCAGCGCCAGCTCGCCACGGCCCTGGACTTCCCAAGCGTCGGGACGGTCGGTGGGCAGCACCTTGATGGACACGTTACCGATGAGCTCGCGGTCCAGACGGTCCTTGATCATGCGGGCGGTGAGCTTGTGGTCCTTGCCCTCGGTGCCGGCCAGCGGGGAGTCGTTGGTGCCGAAGGTCATGGAGATGGCCGGATCGTCCACATGGATGAGCGGCAGCGGCTTCGGGTCGTTGGGGTCGACGATGGTCTCGCCGATCATGATGTCGTTAACGCCGGCAACGGCCACGATGTCGCCGGGGCCTGCGGATTCGACCGGGATACGCTCGAGGCCCTGGGTGCGCAGCAGTTCGGAGACGCGGAAGTTCTCGAGGGAGCCGTCCACACGGGACAGGCCGTAGGTCTTGCCCTTCTCAAGGGTGCCGTTGTAGATACGGACCAGACCGAGTCGGCCGAGGAAGTCGGAGGAGTCGATGTTGGCCACGTGAGCCTGCAGCGGGGCGCCCTCCTCGTATTCGGGGGCCGGGATGGTGGAGATGATGGTTTCGAACAGCGGCTCGAGGTTGTCGTTGTCCGGCAGGCCACCGTCGGCGGGCTGGTTCACGGAGGCGTAGCCGGCCTTGGCGGCGCAGTAGATGACCGGCATTTCAAGCAGCTGGTCAAGGTCCAGGTCGATGCCCTCGTGCTGCACGTCGTCGGCCAGGCCGAGCAGCAGGTCGGAGGTTTCGCCGACGACCTCTTCGATACGGGCGTCGGGGCGGTCGACCTTGTTCACGCACAGGATGACCGGCAGCTTGGCTTCGAGGGCCTTGCGCAGCACGAAGCGGGTCTGCGGCAGCGGGCCTTCGGAGGCGTCCACGAGCAGCACGACGCCGTCAACCATGGAGATGCCGCGCTCGACCTCGCCGCCGAAATCGGCGTGGCCGGGGGTGTCGATGATGTTGAGGGTGATGCCCTCCGGGTGGCCGTACTTGGCGGCCAGCGGACCGGTGTATTCCACGGCCGTGTTCTTGGCGAGGATGGTGATGCCCTTCTCGCGTTCCAGATCGTTGGAATCCA
>OGQL01000416.1_pt1 | contig 35603 bp, 30 predicted proteins | sample 1553211 | NCBI WGS metagenome assembly OGQL01 (sample SAMEA2579942, study PRJEB22360) | human gut metagenome
GACAGGGTTTTCGCATCCACGCCGCCCGCCAGCGCGTGAGTGGCGAAGGTGTGGCGCAGATCGTGGAACCGAATCAGCGGAAGCTCCGCCTGTTTTAACAGTGTTTTTAATCGGTGGTAAGCATAGTCGGGGTGCATCGGTTTTTCGGGCTCATAGATATTCGGGAATATCCACTCGCCGAGCGCCGTTTCTTTTCGCCTTTGCAAGAGTTCCGCTGTGCTCGGCGGCAGGATGATCGTGCGTGTTCCCGTTTCGGTTTTGGTTTCGCCGATGTTCAGACCGCCGCCTTTCTTTTTCGTAACCGAACGCCTGATTTTCAGCTTTCCGTTCTCCGCATCGAAGTCCTCCCACTTCAGTCCGCAGATTTCACCTCGGCGCAGACCTGTTGTCAGCTCGGTGTAGAAGAAATCGTACCACCGCTCATCCTGTCGGATGCGCTGCATGAATCGCTCAAGCTGTTCGTCATTGAGTATCTGCTTCGGCGGATAATTGTTTTTGGGAATCGTTGTGCCGACCGTTGGATTTTTAACAATCAGCCGTAGGCGCACCGCCATATCCAGCGCTTCGTGCAGCATCATATGAATACCGCGCACCATACTGTCGGCAAGCTCGGTGCCGTGCAGCCTGTCAGGTTTCACACGACCTTTCTTTTTGACGGTGTTATAGAATTTTTGAAGTTCCTGCGTGGTCAGCGCCGACAAAGGTCTGTCGCCGAGATACGGTTTGATTTGATTTTTAATCATCGCTTTGTATGAATCAAGCGTGCTCTCGCGAATCGTGAAGATCATATATTCATTGATCCATCGGTCGAGCCATTCGCCGAGCGTCATATTCGAATCCTCGGTGAGGTCGGCATCGCGGTACATCTCGATGCAGTCGTGGAGCTTTACGATTAACTCCTTTTGTGTTCGGGCAAGCACATAGCGGTGAATCGGATCGCCGTTCTTTTTGTGACCGACAACGATGCGGCCTTCCCATCTTCCGTCTTCGCGCTTGCGCACCATACCGTCTCCCGACGGTCTTCGTTTTGCCATAGTATCACTTCCTTTCGCAGTACAACACAATACCACATACATGGCGGAATATCCAGCTAAATTTGCGGTAAAATTCGCAACCCCTAAATCAGCGAGGTTTTTATCGCCGCAACCCCGAAATTGAAGCTTTTATAACCGTTCTTAAAAGCCATACAAAGCCTTGTGCGGTCGGCGTTGCCGCCCGCTGTTCCCTGCGAGGGGAAAGCAAGGCAACCCCTCGCTTTCTCCTGCTTGTTTTCGGACGAGCCGTAAAACTGCCGTTAAACCGCCGATTTTCTTCGTGCAACTGTATCAGCTGTTGCTCGTAATACTGCTCTAATGCTTCCGCAATCGGGCGGATTGTATAGCGCAAATTTCCGTTGCGCTTTTCTCCTTTTTGGGTGATGACGGAAGTCGGCTCGGCAGTAATCAACTGCTTTTCAATCAGGCTGTCTACATATTTCTTGACGGTGTTTTTGCTCATGCCGACAGCGTTGCCAATCGTTTTGTAGCTTGGATGGCACTGAAATGTTTTCCTGTCCTCGCAGTACATCAGATACGCATACACTGCAATCTCACCGGTGCTGAGACCCAAGCTGAAAAGTTCATTCGGCAGAGGAAAATAATCCCGGATCGCATCACGCTTTGAATATCGGGTGAATTTCAAATGCTGCCTCCCGTCTTTTCTTCGACCCATGCGCGAAATTTTTCTTTCGGTACGATGAGCCGTGAGCCGATACGCAACGACGGAAATCCTTTTTCGTGCATCAGCTCGTAGCTGCTTGAGATGGAGATGCCGAGGAGCTTGGCTACCGTTTCAGCATTAAGGAACAGTGGCAGATCCTCATAAGCGGTGTAAACAGATTCTTTCATTGGTTTTTCCTCCTGTTAAATTCACACGGTTTTTCGCCGTGTTATGTAGAGGACTGCTGTTTTGTAAAACAAAAAGACCCGCACTCAATCCCGATGCATAGTTGCATCGGTGATTATGTAAGTGCGAGTCTAAAACTCAAAAGAGAAATATGTGTATTCAGTTGTCAGTTACTTTCTTCATTTGCAGTATAACATACCGGAAAAATTTTGTCAAGTTTTTCACTTTCGCAGTGTATATTCCGGCGCTTTTGCGGGAATACTGTTTTCTTTGTTTTCTGCGGTGCAGATTTTAACCGTGCTGTGTCGAACTGAAAATCGCAAGGCCAAACCGCGAAATCGGCTCTTGTTTCTGCAAATTCAATCCTCTGACGGCTCGTACAACACTTCGGTCATGATTCTCGCCGCGAGCTTAAAGCCGCTGATAAACGCTTCGCGCTCATTCATACCGTGCAGTTCCGCCTCGCAGTCTTTGAGCTTTTCAAAGGTTTCTTTTAGCTGAGCCGTAAGCGTCGGTATTAAGCTGTCCTGATGCCGAATAACATAGCTCAACACTTCGATGTAAGCACTCCCGCGCTTAAAACTGTGTTCGTGCGGAACGATATTGCCGTAGTGCAGATCTTCAAGCGTTTTCATTTTCATTCCACCTCACATAAGAAGAGGACGACATGTCATCGGTCATACCCGACACCGTGTCGCCCTCATTTTTCATTTTCTCTGCCGCAATCAGCGCGTGCTTGACAAGCAGCATTTCAAGCCAAGTACGCTCGTAGTATTCCGACGGACGCCCATTTTGGAGGAAGTCTTTCATAACTTCTCCCAAGATACCGTACTTTTCTCCCGCACTTTCTCCTCGGTACAATTCTTCTAAACTCATGCTACAAAGCCGTCGGTTACTATACCGCCATCATCAATGCCTCTCCGGAACTCAAAGCAGCATTCATTGAAGCAATGGCACAACACGGCATTGATGCAGACAACTGTAATGAGCTTCTCAAACGTGAATGGGATATATGGGCGTATCTGCTCTCCCTACCGGAGATTGCAAAACTGACAAAATCCATGCCGGCATACGAAGATTACAACCGAAGCAAGCCCGAAAATCGTTCTTTAATCAGTGCGGCGAGAAAAATTGAACATACAAAAAACGGAGCAATCGTTGAAAAAGTGTCGATAGAAACCGGCGGTCCGAAGGATGAAAACGGCAAGGCTACACCGCTTGAAATTGCATCGTCGGATGATATGGTTGCGGAGATCACAGACCGTATCATGGTGCAACAATGTCTTTCCCTGCTGAGTGAAACCGACCGTGAGATCCTGATTCGCCATGCGAACGGTGAAACCTATGCCGCTCTTGCGAATGCTTACGGTTATAAAACCGCGAGTGGGATGCAGAAACGAATTGCACGAATCGAGGAATATGTTATATTTCAAATGACTGTGAGATAAAATTATTGGTGCTTCTACATTACGCTGCGATTTCATAGTATTCCATTTTAAGCAAAAAAATATAGCGTTCGCTCGATTATTGCTTGATTTAATCTGATTATCATGTTATAATGTATATATCAAATTCAACTGTTGAGGTGTCATAATGGTCGTATGCTATAAAAAACTATGGAAGCTATTAATTGACCGAGATTTGAAGAAAAAAGATTTAGCCAAAATGGCAGGGATAAGCGATTATACTATCACAAAAATGGGAAAAGGCGAAAATATAACCGTGGAAACTCTTGGGAAAATATGTTTCGCTTTAGACTGTAAATTAGATGATATTATGGAATTTATAAGACGGTAAGGATAATATCATGGGAAGTGAGGTATAAAAATGTCTGTCAACAATCCGGGCATAATATATGATGCAACCAACAGTTGGAACGGTTATAACCATCAAGGAAAGATGGCTTTATGGTATGCAATATCCGAAATAACTCAATTATATGATCCAACAATCACTATAGATCAAAACAAAGCTATACTAAATAATTACTTCTTGGAAATTGAGTATATGGAGGATTTTTCAATTGGGAAGACGGAAAATGGAACAGATTCATATATTTCCGTCCATCAAGTAAAAAATCGAGTAGACACAAATATTAACGAGTACGAAAGTGCATTGTTGGGTTTATTGTCTCATTTGGCAGAATACCCTGATATTGAATTGGCAGTATTACATACTACAGCTGCTATCAATTTATCTTCTAAGCCTCTATTAGAACATATAAAAGGATTTGCGAGCCAACCTCAATATCTTGTTAAAATAGAAAACGAAATCGTTAACAACAGAAAAAAACAAGAATATAGGGATAAATTAACGGAATGCAAAAGAGGACGTCCTTCGACTCTAAAATCGAATCTAAAAAACGCGCTTTTTAAAAAGTATTCGGTTTTGCAAGATTTGACTGAAAGCAATTTGGATGAGGCGTTTGATTTATACCTGTCTGATATACGTGCTGAAAAGCCAAAACTTTCTTCCTTATCAGAAACACAAATGAATAAAGTTTCTATCTGCAAATATACACTCAACGGTATTACCAAAGATTATTGCCCTATTGAATCTGCCGTTGAGTTATTGAAATCCGCCATAAGAAGCTTTTACCAGAAAACATTACCTGGGCATTACAAAACACAAAACGATTTTATCGACAAAAGTACTCTATGGATACTGGGAAAATTGGATAATCATATTATAAAACGCGATCTACACTTCGATCTATATAAAAAAGGGACATTAGATAGAAGGATTGTTTTTTCGGACATTTATGATTGGCTTATGTCAGACGATATAGACCACCATGGCCCTTGGTATTACCTGCACTATATCAAAGAAGGTTTATTTGCTAAGCTGGAAAGGTATTGTACAGTATGTCGAGAGCGTAATATAAAATGTTCTAATTGTAATGTTACTGAATGTAAAAACAAATTGGGCTGTATGAACTTCGATGAATTCAAACAGTTTGTTCACGTTACTAATCCGACAGTAGCTGGCACATTGGATCGAAAAACGTATCACCAATACTTAACTCCGGGCATCACCAGTCCCTTCGCCCAAGGGTTGCGAGATATTCCCAAGCCTTTTGAATCCAAACAAAATGCTATTTCTTACAAGGATAGTGATAGTCACATGTGTGCTTTGACTACCATTGCAGGAGAAGGTTCAGATGACGATAGTGCTTTGATTTCTTCAGAAATACTAAGGAATTCTAATATTTATGATTTGTTGATGGATTATGGGTGTTTGATTAGTAAGGACATTAATATCTCATCTATTATGGAGGAAGAAATATTGCAAAGCCCTTGTTTCGATCCAATGCAATCAGAACACATTGCCCATTGTAAAGATGTAAAAGTTGTTTCATTAGACGAATTTATTGCCTCTTTATAATGTTCTAAAAGGAGCTACAGAATGAATATATTATTTGAATTATTAAGCGAACTAAAATATCAAACAAAAAAATCTTTTACCTTTGATATCTCTTCGGATGAGGATAAAACGCCAATAGTTGTTACACCATTTGTATCCGTCGAATATCCTTGTCAAACTTATCTTGTTATTGAAACAGAAAACCAAGCTTTATGTAAAGTCAATAACGATTATCTAAAAGCATTAGCTCTTGCTTTCCGCAAAGCCGATTTTCACGAATCGGATATGGATAAAAATACTACGCTTGTTATTACAAGCGCTCGTCCGGACACAGAGCCATTGAATAGTGATGCAAAGGTAAAAATAGAAGATGATCCCTATTACTTCAAAAAGTATGTGTTTTCATATACTTCAGCAAGCGAGCGACTTGCTACAAGTTTTCTTGAGCATAGAAAAACAGAATGTGCGAACGAATTCTCTTATGTAAATGAAGTGTTAGACTATCTTATGAATGCAGAAGAATTTGGCAAATATAAAGATACAAAAGACGAGTTATCAACGTATAGTTATTTTGTTGAATTGGTAACCAAAATTCCCGCTTTTCCATTAAATATAAGAAGCTCGGAAGAAATCAAATCAGTTGGCGAATTCTTGAGCGAACAATTAGATGGAAAAGACGTTGATACTGAACATTTGGATTTTCTTGCTTTTAGCGGTCTTGACTTTAATGAGGCCAGTATAGAGTCTATTTTGGCTAAGTATGATGAGATAACGACAAAATAATTGCGGGGGTAAATATGAGTATAGAAATCAAAAGAATATATTTGGAAAATTACAAACTGTTTACTCTTAAAGAACTCACTTTTTCGAATAACTTGTGTGTCTTTGACGGACCCAATGGATATGGAAAAACAAGTATATTCGATGCCATTGAGTTTCTTATCACTGGTTCTATTAGTCGAATTCAAGAAAGTGAAGTAATTGCGGCTAACTTGAGTTACTCAAAAAACTGTTTAGCAAATGATGCAGATAAAGATATTAGGATAAAAGCGGAATTCAAAGATAATGTTTCAGACAGGAATTTGGTTATTGCACTTTGTATTCCAGTATCTACTGGTGCAGGCAAACAAAATAATCCTAAAAGTATAGAGCAGCAAACACAATCCTACATTCTGCCTACATACGATATACCTTCTGAAATTTGGAATGAACACCTTGTTTCCGCAGACGCGATTACATCCAAGAGGAAAGAGTTTTTCGGCGAGCAAAATATAGCTCTTTTTAAAATATTACATTACATTCACCAAGAAGATAGGCTTGCCTATTTTAAAAAATCCGAAAGTGAGCGCGGTAAAACTATTACAGACTTATTTGGCATTGAACATGAAGTAAGCAAATTAAAAAAATTAAATGATGCCCAACTCCAATTGTCGAAGAAACTTAAGAATCTAAAAGATCAAATTAAAGGCATTGAAAGCGAAATAAAATCATTACCTCAAAGTACAAATAATCTGATTGATTATGAATCGCTCACAAATGGAACTGCTCCTTGGGATAATGAACACTTAGGATTTCAAGGTCCTCAAAGCAAGACTCTTTTTGAGCAATTTAAAGGACAAATAAACGATACTATAGCATTTGTTAACAACAAACAGTGGTATTTCATATCCGTAGCTATACGTCAATTTGAAAAAATAGAATCATCCAAACGAAAAGCTGCAATATATGGCTGGTTCTTAAAACAATCTTCGGATACTGCTCTCGATGATATAAGGAAACGTAGTGAGACATTAAACTATTTAACGGATCAATCTGAGTTGATCTCCAATGATCAATTTATCAATGTTGATTGGAAGAAAATCTGCACTATACTTGATTCCGAGGATGCACTTGAAACAATTGTTGGATTTGTGGACGATTTGAAGCGTGCACAACAAAATCAAACGAATCTGGGTAAATTAGCCACTTCTTTCTATCAAGCGAGAGAAACTCTTGCAAAGAAAAAGGAGAGCCTTGATCCTCTAAATGATGGAATGTGCCCATACTGTGGTTATCGTTGGGATTCCGACAAGCTACTTCAAGAACAGTTTGCTGCTACCAAACCGATATTGGAAAATCTTTTGGGTGGCGGAAACGCAATGTTTGATCAAGCTCTCGAACGTTGCAGAAAATATTATGCTGATGTATTTAAAGAGAGAATAGCGGCTCGCATTGCCTATATAACTAACGATCACGGCGTTCAGCTTCTTGCCGCTTTCAAAGATTTTAAAGACTTTAAACTGTCTGTAGAGAATTGCGAACCTATTTTAAAACATTTGCAAACATCTGAGGACACAATTAATTTTGATATTGCGAATATAGATCTTATTGAGTCTGCAATAGCTGAAATTAAAGAGTCTATTCCGTCTAACTATGATGCCTTGGCTATTGAACATGGTTTTGATAAGATTTATAAAGAATGTTTTTCTAACGATATATGTTTGGATTCTATTACGGTTGAAAAGCTTAAGAATAAGGCGAAATATGTTGAAAATCAATACTATGCTTCCTTTGACCAAGTGCGCCAAAAACTTGATCTTATGAAACAACAGTGTAATAAACTTGAACCGCTTCAAACCCAAATGAAAACATATCATGCAGCGTTGAAAAAATCGATTGACTCTTATCAAAAATTAGTTATTAAGCAGATTGAAATTCCGTTCTTTTTGTACTGTTCAAGATTATTACAATCCTATCAAGGCGGTCAAGGTGTGCTGATTGATAGCAATGATAGCAAGATTAGGTTTACCGCACCTGGCGGAGAGCACGATATTTTATACACAATGAGTTCCGGACAATTGTCTGCCGTATTGTTGGCATTTTCTCTTGTCCTAAACAAAATATACTCAGGCAACAACTTCAAAACATTATTCATCGATGACCCTATTCAGTGTATGGATGATATTAATATGATATCTTTTGTTGAACTTTTGAGAAGAGAGTTTGCCGATTCGCAAATCGTACTTTCTACACACGAAGACACTTTTGCTAATTATATTAAGTATAAGTTTTCAAAGTACAATATAAGAAGCCAATCCATAACATTGAAAACGGATGCACAATGATTAATTAACTGACTAAAAAAGCAATCCACACATTTGTTATTCTACCGATTTTATATTATACTATCAGCGAAAGGAGATGAAGTAATATGGCAAACAAACGAGTTAATGACGATGGCTCAATGAAAGCGGTGATTTACGCCCGCTATTCCAGTGAAAATCAGCGTGAAGAATCCATTGAGGGACAGATGCGGGAGTGTTATGCTTTTGCAAAGAAGAACGACATTTCGGTTGTCGGTGAGTACATTGACCGTGCCTTTTCTGCCAAAACAGACCGCCGCCCGGATTTTCAGCGCATGATCAAAGACAGCGCAAAGCACAACTTTAATTTGGTTATCGTTTGGAAACTCGACCGTTTTGCACGTAACCGTTACGACTCCGCTCACTACAAAGCACTGCTTAAAAAGAACGGCGTCAAGGTAATGTCTGCCGTAGAGCGCATCTCCGACGGCGCTGAAGGAATTCTGCTGGAATCGGTACTCGAAGGCATGGCGGAGTACTATTCTGCCGATTTGTCTGAAAAGGTACTGCGCGGGCACACCGAAAATGCGCTCAAATGCAAGTATAACGGTGGGACAATGCCAATCGGATATTATGCCGATAAGGAACAGCATTATATCGCGGACTCTTTAACTGCCCCATTCGTTTTAGAAGCCTTTCGACATTACGATGAAGGTCTGACAATGAGTGAAATCGCTGCCGTTCTGAATCAACACGGACTCAAAAACAAACGAGGCGGAGATATCGACATAGACCGCGTTTCACGGATGCTCTCCAATCGGAAATACATCGGAGAGTATAGATACCGCGACATCGTAATTCCGAACGGAATCCCCGCGCTGGTTCCCCAAGATCTGTTTGACCGTGTGCAGGAGAAAATTGCAAAAAACAAAAAAGCCCCCGCCCGTCACAAAGCGGAAGACGATTATCTCCTGACTACAAAGCTGTTTTGCGGCGAATGTGAATCCTTGATGGTCGGTGAATGCGGCACAAGCCGAAGCGGTGCGGTTCACCATTACTACAAATGTACCAACGCAAAACGACACGGCGGATGCCGAAAAAAAGCAATAAAAAAGGACTGGATTGAAAACCTTGTTGTTTTGGAGATTCGGAAAAAGCTTGAAGACGCATGCTTTATCGATGATATCGTTCACGCATTCATGGAGTTCCAGACTGCTGAAAATACGGTGATTCCACATTTGAATCAATCATTAGCGGAACTCAACAAGTCCATTGACAATATTCTTGCTGCCATAGAACAAGGGATTTTCACCCAGTCTACCAAGCAACGGCTTGAAGAATTGGAAAGCAAGAAAAAAGATGTTGAAATCGAGATCGCCAAGGAGAGCATCCGCCGCCCGTTACTGAATGAGGATCAAGTACGATTTTGGTTTGAGCGTCTGCGTAATTTGAACATAAACGAACTGTCCCACCGGAAACGACTGATTGACACATTTTTGAATTCTGTGTTTGTTTACGATGATAAACTGCTTATCAACTGCAATTATCCCAACACAAGCAAAATTGTGCGATTTTCCGATATAAATGCAACACTCAACGGTTCGGATATACTCGCATGTGGGCGACCATAACAGGACACCAATTTTGATACAATGCGTATCTTGATTGGTGTCCGTTTTCTTTATCCGAAAATCCTTGTTTAATGGGATTTATCAACACAATTTAACAAAAGAAGGCTCTGCGATAACTAAAAAACGGTCACGGCAGAGCCTTTTCTATTTTTTACCTTTATACTGTTTAACGAAAGGTCGTGAGGGTGTGCATTTTCGGCAAAGGGGGTGTGCACATTTTAATTATTCCTGAAATTAACCAAAAGTCGCAAGGCTACAGTCTGTAACGCTCAATCGGAGCGTTGTCATAAGGGCAACCGGCACGGCTCATGATCTGAGTTTAATGTATTTTGTGCTTTGACCGGGCTATCGGCTTGTTGGGGCTTGGCATCGGGGCTGTAAATATTCAGCAATATGCACGAAGTCAACACATTTTTTTCTGAAATGCAGGTTTAAGCACAAATGCTGTTTTTAAGTGAATTTTTCTGCTTAAAATACATTTCTTGCCATGGCAGTATAAATATCGGTTTTACGGATAGCTCTTATTGCTGTGAAAACAGCAAGCAGATTGACTACCGATATAATCGTAATTACCGCAAAGGGATAAATAAGTAAATCAATGTACGGCAAATACGGAATTGTGGACTGTGGCGAAAAAACAACAAATACTATAACAAGTATTGCAGATAAAGAAAAACCGATGATATATCCGGATATCGTTTTCTTAAGGGCGTCGACAGAGAGCGTCCTGAACAATATACCATTATTTGCACCGATAGCTCTTGCAACGGAAATCTGGCGTATTTTGGATTTTATATCCGTGTTAAGACAGATAAATGCAAACATTGCGGATAGCACAAGATAGATGACAGACGAAATCATAAACGGCATTCTGGTCTTGCTTACTGCATCATCTGTATTATACTTCTGAATTGCAAAATTGCTTATCTGCAAGTTTTTCTCATTTGCGAGAGCGGTTAGAATGCCGCCCAGTTTTCTTTCTTCGCTTTCGCTGAGCTTATTATTGTTGTTCAGGGCAATATAGCTGTATCTGAACTTATCGCTGATACTGTGAAGATATTTATCTGACATAAGAAGATAAGAACCGTTTGTAAACATGGTCGGGATGCCAAAACTGTTTTCATCGGCAACGGTAGCTCTGTCGGTTACTTTTATATGCTTTGTGATTATTTCTGGAATATAACCGCTGTCCACATCATTCGATATTATTTCATCGGGTATGATCATGAAGCTAAGATCAAATTCTTCTCCGTTTTTTATTCCACTGTTTACCGAAACAATGCGTTCTCCGTTGTCGTACTCAGATTGTGTAATATCAAGCGATGGGAAATTTTCTTTGAGAGTGCTGTAGTCCATTGAACCTACACCACAACCGTAAACCTTATCAAAATTGCCGATATCGGTTTTAGCAATTGCCTTTCTAAGTTCATCGGTTACATTCATATCTTCAAAACCGGCATCGGAAGGTACTGCGTTTTTATTGTTTGTGAATATGTAAGCGTTGATATTTGTCGTCATTCCTTTTGCCATAACGGTGAGATTATACTGAGAAGCCAGCTTTTCAGTTTCACGTTCAGTAAAGCCATTATATGACGGATAACTGTATGAGAAGTAATCCCGGTTCATATAACCGCCGCCGATAAAATAGACATAATCGTAATTCCGGTTGTTCATGTCAGTGTTTTCAATGTAACCTATAGTATGCTGATCAGCCAGAAACGAACCGCCCGTTACAAGAAGCATAAGCGAAGCCAGCACTATGCTGTATGCCGCTTTAGACGTAACGGCATTTTTAGAAACCGTCCTGCTCCATAAAGAAAAGAACGAAACTTTTTCTATATTGCCTATTTTAATTGCTTTTATCTTGTTTTTGCTGCTTTTGAACAGAATGTGGTAAGCGAAAAATATCATTACCGAAACAAATGCAGACAGGGATAATATTGCAAACAGATTTCCCGACAGATTAAATCTGAAAAGAGAGTTTTTAACCGTTATCATGTTGATAAGTTCTGTCACCGCAAATACCAATCCGACTGAAACAACAGATGCAATAACCGAAATAAACAGTCCCTGCCACAAAAGCACACGTTTTACAAGAACGCCTGTTGCTCCGATATTTCTGAGAATTTCGTTGTTGCCTTTTTCAGAGTTAATAAGAAGCGACACACAGATATACACACCGAAGAAGATTCCTACTATAATTGCTACGGCAGATATATATGAAAAAACCGTATCGGCATTTGAACTATAGTAAGAGTTATAAAATCTGACGCTTTGTTCGTCGTTGACAGAAAAACCATCGCTTGAAAAAAACGGAATATCATAGTTTTCGTCAAGTTCCGCATAGTAATTGCAAACAGCGTTCGATACTATATTTTTTTGCAGATAATCATTTTGTTTTCCACATAGGATACGAGGAAAAGCTCTTGCAAATCCGCTGTTGTCACCGGCAACAAGTTGATGTTCTCCGTTTGTGAACAGGCTGTAATAATCGTTGACAGTACCTGTTATCACAAATTCGCGCTGTCCCGGGCTTTCGGAAGTCATATCAAGAGTGACTGTATCGCCGATATTTACGTTCAATATTTCAAGCATACTGTCAGTAACGGCAATTTCATTTTTATTTTCGGGTAGCTTTCCGTTTATAAGTTTCACGCTGAGAGAATCACGAGCAATCTCATCTGCATATCCTATGCAGTATTCATGGTTCTGTAAATTTGTATATCCTGTTATGCCAATTAAACCGCAATACCGCTCGGCAAGGGAAGAGTAGTCTACATCTTCTCCTGTGTTGAAAAACAGTCTGCTGTAATTGCTTTTTGAGCTGTTTGCCTGTAAAAATCCTCCGAAATTTGAAATGCTACTGTTTATCGGAATCATAACCGCCGATGAAATCAGTATAGAGCAACAAAAGCAAATCAGAAGAAATTTTGGCAAATGACGGCGTATATAATTAAAAGCTATATATAATGATGCCATTCAGTCCTCCGATATTTCGCCATCGCTGATAGTTATTATACGTCCCATTCTGTCTGCGACAGATTTATCATGGGTAACCAGTATAAGTGTACATCCGTTGTCAGCGCAAAGCTGAGTGAGCAGATCAAGTACATCTGCGCTCGATTTTTTGTCGAGATTACCTGTAGGCTCATCGCAAAGCAATATAGACGGCTTTGTAATAAGTGCTCTGGCTATCGCCACTCTTTGCTGTTGCCCACCTGAAAGCTCGGATGGCAGATGCGATAACCTGTCGGAAATTGAAAGCTTATTGCAAATATCCGACAAATATTTCTTATCAATTTTCTTATGTGCCAGCTTCAATGGCAGAATAATATTCTGATACGCTGTCATTTCGGGAATGAGGTTGTATGCCTGAAAAACAAAGCCGATGTTTTCAAGCCTGAACTTAGCCAGTTCCTTTTCGCTCATTGAAGTGATATTCTTGCCGTTTATTACGATTTCTCCGTTGGAGGCTGTTGTGATGCCGCCTACCAATGTCAAGAATGTACTTTTTCCTGAGCCTGAAGCGCCTGTTACAGCCACAGATTCTCCGGTATGTATTTCTATGTTGCAATTTTTGAGTGCCTGTACGGCGTTGTCGCCTACTCCGTAATTTTTACAGAGATTATTCGTTGTGATTATATTAGTGTTTGTCATATTGCTCCTTTAACTTTTTAATTGTTTGCAGTGGTATTATAGCACGAGAGGAATATAGCCCCTCGTGCCATAATACACAATTATTAGATTTACTCCCCTCATTTTGTAATTATAATTGAAACATTTGTCATTTTTCAATGGCTTTTTCCCAAACTGTATGTTTTTCTTCCTGAAATGCAAAACCGACAACAAAAATTCCCCGAAATTATGCTTTTCGGGGATAAAATAAGATATTCACTTGTCAAAGCGTCAATTTATAAATCTGATAATTTCAGCCAGACATCCGCTATAAATTGTCCGTTCTTTTCATAGAAAGATGTCATGCCGTCATATTTTTCGGCAAGCATTTTTACGCTTGCCACACCAAAGCCATGAGCTGTTTTGTCTTTCTTTGTGGTTATGAGCATTGGGTTGCTTTCGAGGACGGATTTTTCGATCTGATTTGCAACTCTGATACAATAATAATTGCGCTGTACGGACAGCTCGAGCAATATTTCTTCACCGTGTGATCGGACACTCGCTTCTATCGCATTTGTGGTGAGATTGGTAAGAATAACGCTTATATCAGCCGCTGAAAAGCAACTTATATCCGATGACATCACATTCGTCCTGAGCGTTATGCCGGAAGCGGAGCATTTGCTGTTCAAAAAAACAAGTATGGCGTTGAGCATTTCATTATCGGTGTGTACGGGTATATTTATATCCGTCTGAGAAATGCCCGCATTTTCAAGGAAAGATAAAGCCTGCTCGCTCTTACCGCTTCTGATAAGTTCGCTGACCGTGCCTAACTGACCTTTGATATCGTGGCGTATCTTGCGTAGTTCATCATACATTCTGCGCATTTCATCAAGATTGTTAGCCTGCTCGTTTATCTGAACGAGTAGCATGGATTTTTTGATGTTTTCTTTATGCTCGCGAGAAATTCTTACCAGCATATAGAATGATATTATGTTTATTATAATAAGTCCCGCCACTGTCAGTGTGAAAAAGAGTATCTTATTTGCGCTTCCTAATTTAATTCCAAGTTCAATTTTGTAAATACATATACCACTGAGCAGTGTAGCGGCAAAAACGGCACTGAATGCGATCCATTCATTTCTGTGCAGTTCGGTTTTGTTCTTACGGGTGAGAAGCAGTATCAATCCGAGTAAACCGAACAGAACGACTTTTGATATAATAAGAATTACAATGTGCTGAGAACCGCTGCTGCCGCCGACAGCTTCCGCCGGGGATTGCGACATAAAATTTCCCGACAGGGTGTAAATACTTATCGCAACTAGCATGAGTGTAGTTTCTGCTATTACCGGGAACAGAATATGACAAAGAAGTGTACCGTGCAGAAACAAGCGGCAATATAGTATAAGCAAAATTATAAATCCTGCTGTGCACAGAAGAAACTTATCAGGCAGTATGTTTGAAAGAAATGATGTGAATGCTGTTGTAATTACGACTGTGGCAACAAATGCCGAATATTTCTTTATGCCTGTATATTTTGCACCGAAAAAAGATGTAAGAAACCACAGGATAATGACATTTTCGCAGATTGTTGCAATAATTTCTGTAACGGTAGAAAGCAGTCCCATACTAATCCCTCGCAAATTTTATCATAGCCTGCTTAATTTCTTCGGTTTTTGTTCTGCTGACAGGGAGCGAGTTGTTATCGGTAAGGATAATATTATTGCGTTCTACCGAAAAAATGAAGCGTGTATTTACAATGAATGATTTATGTACGCGGATAAATCCGTAAGACGATAGGGCTTTTTCTGTTTCCGATAAGGATCTTGTCGTTCGGATATCGGTATCTGTTGTATGTATAACGACCTCGTGCCCGTATGCTTCAATATACTTTATTTTGTTATACGGCAGAGAAATCAGTTTACCCTGAAAGGTAAAAGTGTAGCATTGCCCTGATTTGGAAAGATAATTATCAAGGCGGATAACAGCTTCTTCAAGTTCGCTGTCAACATGGCTTTTTCTTAAGAACCCGAACGGCCTGTATTTAAACGATGAAAACACAAAGTCGTCATGATTAGTGACAAAAATGACAGGGATTGACGCTTTTGAAGAGTTGATATACTGTGCAACATTTTCACCGTTTACTCCGGGCATATCAACATCAAGAAAAACAACGTCAAAACGGTTTAATGGATCATTTAACGCAGTGATTAACTCAGAGCCGTTAAAAAACGGTGTAATATTATATTTAATTTGGTTTTTATTCAGTACTGTCGAAAGCTTTTCGCTCATTATTTCGTTGAAAAGCTCATCGTCATCACAAATTGCTATCTCCATGTTTATCCTCGAATACATATTACTTTGACAAAATTTTACCATCAATTTCTTGCGTTGTCAAGGATTAAACCAAATGTAATGTGGACACATAGCGCAGATTTATTATAGAAAATCAAGAACAGAAACGGCGATTTACGAGAATTGGAGTTGCGGTTCTTCTGCAATATACTTTGTTAAAATGCATAATCCTTGACACAATTTATTACCTGTGATAGAATGGAAACAGCAGATACAATCGAATTATCAGGCAACACTTCACGAAAAGAGGATAACATTATGGCAACACCCGATCTTTTATTCCCGGCAGACGCAAAGCAAAAAAGATACAATCAGCTTGCTAAAAGCGCGGCGGCTGATCTGCAGATAGAATATCTTGCGATGACGCTTTCGCCGTATGATACAGAGTATGCACAGCGGATATTGTCACAGCTTGTGACAGATCCCGAAGTCATAAGCTACAGACAGGATATAGTCGATGATTTTATAAATGTACCTGAGCTTGAGGCAATTCTTTATAAAAGCCTGCATACTATTTATGCAAACTCAAAATCGGTCTATGCAAAGGCGGGCTCTACTCAGTCGTTCTTTGAGCTGACAGAGAATACGGCGCTTATAGAGTCGTTCATTTCCTGCATGGAGGAGTGCCACGGATTTTATGAAAAATGCTGTGGGAAACTTGTTTCCGCAGGTATGCGTGCCGTAGTGCAGGCTATTGAGGATAAATACAGATCGGAAGAGTTTGCTACACTGAAGGTCGAGATCGCCGAGCTCAGAAAAACACTGGCAACAGGTTTTCGCAGTGTGACCTTCGGGGTAAATCTTGACGAGCTTATGCGCCCTGAGGAAATAGCGCTGATAAGTGTAAGCCGCGAACCGTTCAAGGAAAGGAAGCTGTTTGATAAGCTTCTCGGCGTTCAGAGCTCGGTAGAACCGCTTACAAATGTCTATACAAGAAAAAGCAAGGACGGCGCGATCTCATCGATCAACGAAAGGCTGTTCAAGGAGCTTGACGCACTTGGCGGAGAATATTCAAAGCATTTCAACACGGCACTAAGGGCTTATTATGACGCAAGCATAGATTTTCTTATCACACTTGAAAAGCAGATAAATTTCTACATAGGAGCGGCGAATACGGTCAGCCGTATGAGGAGTATGGGACTTCCGATGTGCAGACCTGTTATACTGCCGATGAACGAGCGCAGAGCGGACTATAAAAAGCTGTATGACACTGCATTTGCCAATAAGATGTGTACAAGCTATGTCGGCGTGAATGATAGCACCGTGAAGCAGAATGACTGTTGTATGGACGATGGTGGTCGTATTCTTATACTGACAGGACCGAATAACGGCGGTAAAACGACCTTTACAAGAGCGGTAGGAATAGCGCAGGTGTTCGCTCAGTGCGGACTTTATGTTTCGGCGGAAAGTGCCGAGATATCGCCTGTCGACAATATATTTGTTCATTTTCCGAAGGAAGAGGAAATAGGCATAAACGCAAGCCGTTTCACCGAGGAATGCAAGCAGTTCCGCGATACCATAGGCGCGGCTACCGATCACAGCCTGGTGCTGATGAACGAGAGCCTTTCAAGCACAACGCCTACCGAGTGTCTTATTATTGCAAGAGAGATCATGAGGATATTTGCCGATATCGGCGTAAGGCTTATCTATACAACTCATATCAAGGAGCTTACCGACAGCATTGAGAAAATCAATGAAGAAAAGCCGAAAAGCACACTTGCAAGCCTTACCGCAGAATGTGACGAAAACGGCAAGCCAACCTATGTGATATCAAGACGTATGCCGGATAAGGCAGGAAATGCGGAGTACATTTTCAGAAAATTCGGTATTTCTTATGATGAGTACAGGAAGAATAAGGGCTGACGTTGCTTGTCACAGATGCATTAATATTATGATACTTAAGCTTGTAGAGGTAAGAATGAACTATAAAGAAGCCGAAAAACGGCTTTCGGAAATGCAAGAGAAAGATGATCTCAGCGATGACGATTATGAAATTCTGAACGATATCACAAAAAGCGATGATATGTGTCTTAAATGTGATGCGGCAGATATACTTATCGATCACACGGCAAAGCAGGCTGTTGAAATACTGAAAATGCTCAGCAGTGATAACGACGCTACCGTAAGGGCGAGCGCTTACGACAATATGTGGGTGTTTGAACAACAGGATTTTGATGAGATACTCAGAAATGCTGTTGCCCACGAAAAGGACGGAATTGCAAGAAGCTATGCTATATTTTCCTTATATGACCTGTATTCGGAAAACATCTGTGATACCGCCGAACTTATTGCTTTTATGCACAAGCTTTATCGGACAGAGAAAGACAGAAAATGTAAACTTCAATATCTCAGAAATTCTTATCTTTCGGGAGAAACCGACAAGCTCAGTGAGATCATCGCATATCTTGAAGATGAAGATTACACAATGAGGATCACTGCTGTAAATACATTTTCCGAGATAAGAAATAATGAGAACAAGGAAGTTTTGTTATCGGCTGTGAAAAACAGGCTGAAAGCTGAAAACAGTGAAGCGGTAAAAGCTTCAATCGAAGAGTTTGTAAACAAAGTTGAAGAGATTTAAAACAATATAGCGGTGAGCGCAAATCACAATTGCACTCACCGCTTGTTTTATATCAGTCGTAAAATCATTTGAAATATTCCTCGCCGAGTATCTCGACAAATCTGGGTCTGACACCTGTCTTGTTGTCGATATGACCGTAGTTCTGGCACATATCGTAGCTCGGCAGGGTGTTACCCTCGACAAGAACCGGGCGTGTTGGGGTTATCGCAACGTCCCAGCCTATGTAGCCGACCTGAGGAACAACAAGCGCCGCCTTTTTGCACATTTCGACCGCTTCATCAAACATCGGTATCTCAAAGCCGTTGAACCTTGTGTGCGTGAACGGGTGCTCTTCATAATAAACACCGGTAGCATCGCAGTATGCGTTCTTGTGTATCACACCGTCAGCGCCGATAGAAACATACATACCGCCGCTGCAGATATTGTCAACGCAGTTAGTACCGTTGCTCATGCGGACAAGCGCATACATAAAATGCACCTTTCCGTCATGCAGAAGTGTTACCATACGGATCGTATTTATAGATGAGGGGCTGAGCTTGTCCATCTGCTCGTTCTGCTTTATCGTTTCCTCCACAAGATACTGCTTGTTGTCGCAAAGGCGCTTGTAGAGAGCTTTATAATCGGTATCGGGGGTTACGGTTTCTTTGGTTATTCCTTCACCGCCGAACTGATTTACAGGCTTTGCAAATACCGTTTCACGACCCTTGCAGAACTCGCGCAGGTCGTCCGCCGTGGCTTTTTCGAGATTTAAAAAATCTCTGCCTATGTATTCTCTGAAAGCCTCGTCAAATTCGGCTTTGTTGTCGAATATATGAAAATATGTCCTGTCGTTGCAGCGCTTTGAGATAGTGATATTGTCATTCATCGTCATAAATGTGCGTCTGTTCTTGCCTTTTATGTCGGCAAATCCGAACACGCGGTAATCCATATAGCCTATCGAGTAGCGGAAAATACACCATATCATATCGAAGAACATTATAAATCTGTTCTTGCCGGTTTCCTTGTGGATCGTTCCGATATAGCCGAACATACGCCTGAAGCTTCCTGCAAACAGTCTGCGGAAGAATGTCTTTATCTTTGTCATTTGCACAACCTCTTTATCAAAATCTCAGTAGCTTTGACACTATTTTATATATCATACGCTTGAGCGGAGTGGAAACAAGCTCTTTTTCTCTGGGGGTAAGTCCGAGAATCCATACCGATATTATGAATATCACAACATAAATGCCGCCCCAGAGCAGTATTCCGAAATAGCCCGAAACGTGAGCCAGACACGCTATAAGTATCGCCGCAATGGCGGGAACAACAAGAGAAGGGGGCAGTGCGGTAATTCTTCGCCAGAACCTCGGGATATCAAGCCCGATATATTTATTGTAGTACCAGTTCATTATAAGTCCGTTGCCGATAAATACTGGGATCGCTGTACCTACTGCGACACCGACAGAGCCGAACAAGGCACACAGCGGTATGCTGATTATTATGTTGAGTATCGCAACAAGCACATATACAAGAGAACGGAACTTGTGCATATTCTTTGCTCGCTGTATTTCAATACCGAGGTTTTGTATACTCGGAAGAATGGTAGGTATGAACAGCAGAAGAGCGATAACAAACGCGTTGGCGTTGGCTTCACCCGCCCACAGCAGAACGAAAGGATAGCCTACCGCTGCAAATCCGAGCAGTATCATTGTAAGGATTATAAACTGAAAACGTCCGACACGGATAAACAGGTCGCTTATCTGCTTGTTAGGAACTCTGTTTGCGACCATCTGATGAACTCTCGGTGTGAGTATTCCCGAGAATGTAGTCGCCATTGACATATAGTAGATGTTGAGCTGAGATGCAACGTTGTATGTCGCTACCTCGTTTGCTCCGTGCATCCACGCAAGCAGGAACTTATCAACGCTCCAGTTTAGCTGATCGACCACAATTCCGATAAATACCCAGCCCGTGAACTTGAACATCGATTTCAGAAGCTTGAAATCGAAGTCACGGAAATAAAATCGGATAGCAAGCTTTTTGTTGCAGTAGATGATATTCAGTACACCCGAGAAAAGCGTGAACGCAAGGCTCATATATGCTATTGCCTCGGAGCGCAGTCCTATCATCAGGAGAGGGATTATAAGCAGGGGATTTATCACCGACTTTACTATGGCAAGCAGTTTAAGAAAGATGTACCGCTCGTTTACCATAGTGTTCGATTCAAATACGCTCAGAGGAAAACTAACCGCCGCCGTGACGGTCATAATGTACATAAGCTTTACGGCAAGGTCTATCTCTGCATCGGTAAGCTTCTGTCCGAATGCAAGGCGGGGATTTGCGGCAATGGTAAAGCCGACTATAAGCACGACAATTCCTATTATAGAATATATGATAAGGAACATACCATTCAGCTTAGCCATATTATACTTGTCACCGGCTTCTTTGTACCTGGTGTAAAATCTTGTATAGGCACTGCCAAGACCGAAGCTGAAAAGGTTCAGGTATGATACCATAGGCAAAACTATGGAGTATACGCCGTATTCGCTTTGTCCCAGCCTTTCTATCATTATAGGTGTGTAGACAAGTGAAACGACCGTACCGAGTATCAGCGACAGATAGGAGAGCAGTGAGCCCATTTTTATCTGGTCAATTTTCATTCGCAATTTTCCTGTAAAATCTGTTTATATTAAAAATAGTATTCCAAAATCATATTTTAACATATTTTATGGGGTTTGTAAAGAAAAATTACGGAGAAGTTAAATCGACTTACGTTTTTTGATAACAAAAGTGAAAATAAGCGTACAGACTATAAGAATTACCGGGAACAATACGGAAAATCCAAGTCCTGTTTTCATGCCTGCGGATTCATTTGCACCGTTTGCGGCGGCAAAGTTGCAGATCATACCGGCAATGAACGGTCCTGATGCACAGCCGAGGTCACCGGCAAGCGCCATAAGGCTGTACATACCCGTACCTACTCTGAAATACTATAAAAAGCAACGGCGCAAGATTGTTTACAGCCGCCTGGCATATATAACCTATATAACAGGCGTTTACCGTGGAGCGATATGTTATGTTTTTAGTCATTGAGAAAGTCCTTTCAATAAAAAAATCCGCTTTATTATAAGCAATCGACCGAGTTTTTTCGATCCTAAAAGCAATAATTATAAAAACGATTACACAAATTCGCTTTTTTGCACAAATAACGGCTTATTATATTAGTCAATTCTAATAAAATCACTACAAACGCATTTACTAACCGCTTAAAATATGTTATAATGTTCGGAGAATTAGTATGACCATCGTCCGCAAAGGATAGGAATATACCGTAAAGGCGAGGGAAAGGTTGGTTATTTTTTATGAAGATCAAAAGCTTATTGATCATAGTGCTTGCTTGCTTTGTGATCATTCCGTCGGTTGTATTTGCGTCTGTTGCAAATGTCGAGATGAACAAGCTCGCACTTAAGAACTACAAGCAGACTGCACAGTCTATGGCTGAAAATCAAGCTTACAACATATCGGAGTATTTCCGAATAATTTCGGCAAGCGCTAAACAGATAGCCGACAACCCGGATATTCTTGAATTTAACAGTGATAAAAATCCTACTTCTACAGACGCACTTGACATCTATTCAAAGATCACGTCTTCTGACAATGAAAATGTCAGAATTGACCGTATAATGATAGTCAAGAAGAGCGATTATCTTCCCGTAGTTGCTACAGATGATCTTACAGGTCTTTCAAAGGATGATATACTCAGCAACACGCTTAAGAGCATATGTGAGAGAAAAGACGGTGAGGTAACATTCTACACTCCCGATGTGTACACGACCTTCAAAGAAGGCGACAAGGAGCGTAATGACCCGCTTTTCCCCGGAAAGTCCGGCGCAAATCTTCGTCTGGTAGCAAAGTATGCTGTCGGAGATTATTATGTAGTAACATTTTTCAACCATTCTGCACTGAAGTCATTTGCTACTTCGTCACAGTTTGCCAACAACAGTAAACTCATTCTTATCGACCCTAACGGTTCGATCATGCATGACAGCTACATAGGTAATACATCGGATAATAAGAACAGCGCTTACCTTAAGTTTACCGACAAGGCGCAGGTAGGCTCTGTTGCTGAGGTCGATAACTTTAAGGGTACTGATAGCGGCGTTATCCCTACTATAGGTTTCGCTTCAAAATTACCCGCTATAAATGAGGGAGAAGAAGGAAACTGGACACTTGCCATTGTAGCCGAAACCGACAAGGCATATACCTTATCAGGTGAAGCTATGGGAAGCATAATCGGTATGATCGTATTTGTTTCGATTATTCTGGTGGCAGCTGCTGTAGTTCTTGTATTCATACTCACTAAGCCAATCAAGGTCATTGAAGAAACGCTTGTCAAGGTTCACAGAGGTGACCATGAAGCGAGAATAAATGTAATTGCAAACAACGAGTATGGTCAGATCGCCCGTACATTCAACGATCTTATCGACGATATCGTTGTAAGTGAAGGCAGATACCGCACTATCATAGAGATGTCCGATAATATAATCTTTGAGTGGAATTTCAAGACTAACGATGTATTCTTCTCGAACAATTTCAATAAGAAGTTCAGTTATCGCGCACCGTCCGATCACTTCGGCGACAGCTTCCTGCTTAAGGTAAAGGTTCATCCCGAGGATAACGAGCGTTATCACAAGGATCTCGAAAAGCTCTCAAAGGGTGAAGAGTTTGAGGGCAACGAGTACCGTTGGAAGAACATCTACGGCGACTATATCTGGATACTTCTCCGTACTGCAACTATCCGTGACAGAGATGGAAATATTGCCAAGATAGTGGGCGTTATCGTTGATATCGACCGTGCTAAGAAGAGTGAAAAGCTCCTTACCGAAAGAGCAAGCTACGACAGCCTTACAGGTCTTTATAACCGTGAATCTATCGAGCGTACCATTGATAACGAAATCGAGCTTATCAATGTCCGCAAGAGCGAGTTTGCTATTCTGTTCATAGATGTTGATGACTTTAAGATATACAATGATAAATACAGCCACGCTACAGGTGACCAGGTGCTTAAGTTTGTTGCCAATACAATAAACTTCGTTATCAAGGGCTTCGGTACAGCCGGACGTTATGGCGGTGATGAATTTGTTGCTTGCATAAGAAATGTTGAAACAAATGATCCCACAAGAGTAGCCCGTGATATCCTGTCAGGACTTAAGGAGGGCTTTACATCGGATAACGGTGACAAGCTCTCGGTCAATGCAAGTATCGGTATTTCGATCATCAAGGATTCTTCAATGCACGTTGACGAGATAATCGGTATGGCTGATGACGCAATGTACAAGATCAAGAAGAACGGTAAGTCAAACTTCGGTATACTCAATAAGGAAACAGTCGCTAAGTCTGCTCCTGCTGAGGTTGAAGAGGAAGATATTATCGGCGGCGCTGAAGAAACGACAGCTCCGACAGAAGATGCTCCTGTACAGGAGTAAAAACGTGACAAAATAAATAAGTACAAGAGGAGTGCTGTTTTAACGGCACTCCTTTTTGAACTACAGAACAGCGAGGGATAATATGATACGGGAAGTGCGTGAAGATGAATATGAACAGCTGATGAGCCTTTATTGTCAGCTCCACGAAACAAGCGTACCGGAATATAAGGGTGATACAAAGGAGCTTTGGCAAAGGCTTGTCGCTAACCCCGATTATCACTTTATTGTAGCCGAGGAGGACGGTAAAATAGTATCTACCTGTACCTGCATAATAGTGCCGAATATGACGCACGGACCGCGTTCTTATGCGTTTGTCGAGAATGTAGTGACAGACAGTGAATATCGTGGCAGAGGGCTTGCTACTGCGTGCCTTGACAAGGCAAAGGAGATAGCAAAGGCTGAAAACTGCTACAGGCTGATACTTATGACAGGCTCAAAGCTTGAAAGTACACTGAACTTTTACAGACGCGCAGGGTATGATGATAAGGAAAAGACGGGATTTATACTGCATCTGGATTAACAGAAACGCAAATGACCTGTGTACTGGACACAGGTCATTTTACATATAACAAACCCCTTATCTTACGATAAGGGGTCAAGCTATTCATTACGGATTAACCGAAGATGTTAAGCAGAACACCTGCGGCAACGGCTGAACCGATAACACCTGCAACATTCGGTCCCATAGCGTGCATGAGAAGGAAGTTAGAGGGGTTTTCCTTAGCGCCGACCGTCTGTGAAACACGGGCTGCCATAGGAACTGCGGATACACCGGCTGAACCGATAAGGGGGTTTATCTTGCCGCCTGAGAGCTTGTTCATGAGCTTTGCAAGTAACAGACCGCCTGCTGTACCGAAGCAGAAAGCGATGAGTCCGAGGGCAACGATCATAAGTGTCTTTACAGTCAGGAAGTTTTCAGCAGTTGCTGTAGCACCGACAACAGTACCGAGCATTATAGTAATAATGTTCATCAACTCGTTTGATGCTGTCTTTACAAGTCTGTCTACAACACCGCTCTCTCTGAAGAGGTTACCGAGCATCAGCATACCTACAAGAGGAGTTGCATCGGGAACGATAAAAGCAACGATAAGCGTAACAGCGACAGGGAATATGATCTTTTCTCTTTTTGATACGGGACGTAAGCTCTCCATTACAATGGCACGTTCTTTTTTTGTTGTAAGGAGCTTCATTATAGGAGGCTGAATTACAGGAACTAGCGCCATATAAGAATATGCGGCAACCGCTATTGAACCCAGCAATTGCGGTGCTAGCTTTGATGTCAGGAATATTGCGGTAGGTCCGTCAGCACCGCCGATAATACCGATAGATGCTGCTTCTTTGAATGTAAACGCTACACCTTCAATACCTGTAAGGCTGAATGCGCAAGCACCAAGGAATGTTACGAAGATACCGAGCTGTGCGGCAGCACCGAGCAGTAAGCTCTTGGGGTTTGCTATCAGAGGACCGAAGTCTGTCATACAGCCGATACCTAAGAATATCAGCGGAGGGAATATCTGAAGCTTAACGCCGAGATACAGAATATCGAGCAGACCGCCGTTGTGAAGTACCTCGCCGTAGTTTACACCGTTCTCGGCAAAGTTCGCCGCTATTGCCGGATCCGGGCTTATACCGAACATTTCCGGGTGGAACATATTAGCACCGGGAATATTGGTAAGCATCATACCGAAAGCGATAGGAAGCAACAGCAGAGGTTCAAATTTTCTTACTATAGCAAGATACATAAGTAAGAATGAAACAGCTATCATAAGCCCCTGCTGAGGGGTTATGTTGCAGAAGCCCGACTTTTGCGCAAGCGCGACAAGGGCATTCCAGAAAACGTCTAAAATTTCCATCTTGTTCTCCTTTTATTTAGTCTGAGCCTTAAAACGAACGGGTATTCTCGTTTACGCCCGCATTGCCCCAGCTTGAACGAGGCTGTTTGTCGGCACGTTTGATTCTCTTGATTGCATAGGTCTTGCCGTCGCCTGCTGTGTAAGCAGCGATAGCAGCCGAAATAACAGCTATGACCTCATCGTCGTTCTCGTCCTCTTCGATAAGTTCAACAGGAGCGGGAGCGGGTGCGGCTTCAGCAGTCTTTTCAGCGGGCTTGTCATCTTTTTTCTTCTTGTTTCCCAGATTGCAGAAGAAGGAAATGATGTAAAGCAGTCCTATAAGCAGTCCTAAGATCAGGAAAACAACAACCATACCGGTAATGACCGTAGCCCACATACCGCTTATGTTCTGAGCGGCAGACTCTTCGGTGATTATCGCCATAGTACGCAGTAAATTATCCGTCATGCATGATTCTCCATTCTTAATTGTTCTCGCTTTGCTGTGCCGTTTTTTACTGTTTACTGATAATGCGGCATAGCATAAAACTAATATAATTATACCTTATTTCAGGTGTAAATTCAACGCTTTTCTTTGTAGATTTTTTAACAAATTTTCTTTAATAATTATGTGTATTTTTAGCGTAAATTTAGATAAAATCACAAAACTTAAGTGAAAAGTGGGTAGGGGACTGTTAATGGTGATGAAAGCTTATGTATGTAAACTAAAAGGAGCTGTCTTATACAACAGCTCCTTTGCTCAAATCAATATTTATCGTTCACGTCTTCTTTAAACTCTACGTTTGTCTGAACTGCGGTATCAACGTGCGTAATATCGCTAGCTTTCAACTTTTTGTTTTCGGCGGGTTTGTCCTGCTGTTTTGTCTGAGTTTTCTTTTCAGCTGTGAAGTCGGCTGCTATTGGCTTTATCGATGAATTTGCGGGTTTATCGACAGGCTTTGTATCAGCGCTTTTAATTCTGTTTTCCTTTACGGAAGTTTTCACATTTTCATCGTTTTTTGTTTTCTTTTCCGATACTGCAGGCTTTGCGGCTGCGCTTTTAATTCTGTTTTCCTTTATGGAACTTTTCGCATTTTCATCGTTTTTTGATTTCTTTTCCGGCACTGCAGGCTTTTCGCTTTCGACCGGCTTTATCTGAACTGATGATAATTCGGCTGTTTTGTCTTTCCGGATCGGTTCTTTATTTGTTTTAATGCTTGCTGCAGTTTTTTCGTTATGCTTGCCGATATCAGCCTTAGCTTTTTCTTTTTCGCCGAGATCCGTTATAATCGGTTTTGCTTCTGAGGCAATGTCGGGCGCAGGCGTTTCTGCGTCAACTTTATTATTTAAAACATTATTGTCGAGCTTGAACTTGCTTACCATGCCATCAAGTATTGAAGCCTGCGATGAAAGCTCTTCGGCAGATGCGGCACACTCTTCGCTTGTTGCAGAATTGGTCTGAACTACAGATGAGATCTGATCCACGCCTGTCGATATCTGCGATATAGCGTTTGCCTGTTCTTCGCAGGCTGTTGAAATATCGGCTATCAATGCAGTAGTCTGCGTGGTGGTTTCTACTATAAGGCTCAATGTCTGCGCGGTTTCGTTTGCTATTGCAGTACCGTCTTCGACAGCCTTGATAGAATCGCTGATGAGCTCTGTTGTGTCACTCGCCGCCTGTGCAACCTTGCCTGCAAGATTTCTTACTTCATCGGCTACTACAGCAAAGCCCTTGCCGGCTTCGCCTGCTCTTGCCGCTTCGACTGCCGCATTGAGCGCGAGTATATTTGTCTGGAATGAGATATCATCGATAGTTCTGATGATATTGGCGATCTGATTTGATGTATCATCGATCTTGTGCATAGCTTCAAGCAGAATGTTCATTTGCTTGTTACCCGAACCGACCAGTTCGGCGGCTTGTTCGGAGTTCTTAGCGGCATCACCCGCTCTTATTGCGTTACGGTTTACCTTTTCGGATACCTCCGCAAGCGAAGCCGAGAGCTCTTCTACAGAAGCTGCTTGTTTTGTTGCGCCTTCTGAAAGGTTAGCGGCTGCAGATGATACTTGTCCCGCTCCGTTAGCAACCTGTAAGCCTGCTATGCTTATGCCGCTCATCGTCTTGTTGAGCGATGCCATTATGCGTTCATATGAAGCTTTGAGCGTAGCAAAGTCACCAAGGTAAACATCGGCGGGTGAATATGTAAGATCCCCGTTTCCGAGTGCGGCGAGCATACTGTCAAGATCTGATATTACTGCATTTATATGAGTTGTTATAAGGTTTGTGCTTTCACTGAGCTGTCCTATCTCCTTGTCGATCTTGTCACCAAAATCGAGCGGAGCAGAGTGCAGGTCACCCTGTGACAGCGTAACAATTCTGTCAGAACAGAGCTTTACAGGCTTGATTATCTTCTTGACTATTGTGAGTATAAGGAGTACAGAAATAATAAAACAGATTACTGCAGCTACAGAGCCGATTACTACTGACTGAAAAATGCTTCCGGTATATTCGGAGGGAGTAGCTACTACTATACAGCTCCATCCGGCAGTATTCTCAATAGGTGCATATGTAACGTATTTGCTGACACCGTCCAGGTTTATTTCCGCAAAGCCGTTTTCACCTCTGATAGCCTTGCTGATGCAATCGGCAATGCCCTGATACGAGCTGTCCGCCTGAGCAAGGGTCTTGTAGTTTATTCGCTCTGTAAGCTTAGTTTCATCGGGATATGCGATAATAGTTCCTGTTTGATCAACAGCCATTGTATAGCCTGTTTCACCTATCTTTGTCTGACCGATCACTGCAGAGAACGTGCTCATGTCAACGCTTGCCATAAGAACACTTCTGAGTGTACTGTTATCCGATTCAAACATAGGCACTGCAACGTCCATGAGAACGTGTTTTAGGTCATTTGCCGCATAGGGTTCGCCGCTTGCGGATTTTTTGGTTTCGACAGCTTGCTTGAAGCTTTCGTTTTCGGAATAATCAAGCGTTTCGGCATAAAAGCACTTGCCGTCTGTATTGACTATCTTGATATCGGTGAGCATCGGGTTTTTCGTAAGTATCGAAAAGCACTTTGTAGAAAGCGTACCTGTATCCGAAAGATCCTCAAAACCGGAGTCATATGATATTTGCTGAAGTTCGGCAGTGATCGTACTCAGCTGGTTCGATATAGTTTTTGAAGACATATCGGCAACCTCTGTCAGCTGGTCTTTCAGTGACTGTTTAAGAAAGTTATAGCTCATCCCTATATTTATTCCGCCGACTATAAGAAGTGATCCGCCTACGGCAAGGCACATCCACTTGAATATCTTTCCTGTCAGTGATTTACGTTTTTTGCGTGCTTTTTCAACGCCCTCTGAAATTTTCTCAAATTCTTTTGAAATATCTTTTTTGGATGTCATCAGCATTTCCTCCCGATATTTATACGGTCACAACCGTTATTATTCAATAATACCACATTATTGGAATAAAGTCAAATAAAAAGGGAATTTTGCACAGCACATTTCACAATTGTGATAAATTTGAGATGTCGGAAATGGTGATGATATACAAAAATCAGGCACTTTTCAGTGCCTGATAGCTCTTATTCCATTCCCAGTGTTTCCTTGATAGACCTTACAGCCTTTTCAGCGCAGATTTCATGTGTTTTTTCACTGGGATGCCAATCGGCAGCAATACCGTTGGTATTTTCGTCCTGCATCGAGAGAGTGAAGAACCTTACCCTTTCATCACCGGTTTGTGCCGAATACTGCTCACATACGTTCTTTATGTTTTTCAGAAGAGAGTTTCCCATGACACCGTATGTGCAGAATATATATGCATCGGGATTATGAGAACGTACCAGCTTGAGAAACTCGATATATCCTTCTTCAAATTCCGCTCTGGTCGCATCATTTGTTGCATAGTTCATATCGTTTGTGCCAAGGTTTATTACCACTATGTCCGGCTTGTAATTGTTAAAGTCCCATTCGAGAGAGGCAACTTCAAGGTTATCTGCAAACTTGTTGTATGAGAAGCCGAGTTTGTCATAGTACTGAGGTATAGTCTGTTCGGGCTTTTTCTTGCCGTCATCGGTATAACCCGAAATAATACCGTAACCGCTTATCGATACCATGCTGTAGTCCGCGTTCAGCGCCTTTGCGGTTTTATACGCGTATGCCTTTGTTACGTCTTCCGTTGAAGTTTTGAAATGATGTTCTTTGTTTTCGTCATCAACGCCGTAACCGCAGGTAATAGAGTCGCCGATGAACTCTATCTTAAGATCTTTTGCCTTTGCGGGTTCGATCTTCTCATCGTCTGCGATTTTTATCGGCTTTATGCCGAATGTTGACATTGCACATTCGGAGAGCTTGATTATCTGAACATCAACGCTTTTTGCCGTATCGCTTTCAAATGCTGTATACGTCTTTTCCTTTTCGTTCAGCATATCATCAACAACACGTTCACCGTCAATATATATCGCAACACGGGCATAGTTTTCGTCATTGCCTGCTGTTGAGGCGTAATCTCCTATGACTGTGATGTCAAGTTTTTTTCCGGTGTATGTAAATTCGACACCGGAACCGGAAAATGCTGTCCATAGTATATCGTCATTCAGATACGTTCTGCCGACAAGCTTTGCTGTATCGGCTGTCAGTACTACTGTCTGACCCTCCTGTTTTTCCGCAGATGATACTTCTGTCGAAGACATTGCAGAGCTTTCTGCCGTTGATATTGCACTATTCATGTTTTCCTCCGTTTTGCTGTCGGTGCAGCCTGATATTGTACCGACCAGAATTGATGTTGCGCAAAGTGCGCAAATGATTTTTTTGTTCATTTTCTTTCCTTTCATTGGTTTTTGCTGAAAAACAGCATATTTTTTTATAATGTTACAGCTCTCCATTATAAAAAAATACGGCTGTAAAATCATTTTTCTTTTCTGACAGACAAAGCCAGAGCCTTTGTTTCTTCCTTGCTTAACCCATCGGCAGACAACTCAAATATATAATCTCCGTTGTCCCATATCAGGTTCTGCGTGCCGTCAGCCGAAACATAATACATTGCGGTGTATTTGCCTAGCGGCGTTTTTTCAGGAAAAACCTGAACGTTGCCAAAACCTATCTGAGTAGAATTTGCATAGTTTTTGGTGACCTGACTGAACCAGATTGTTTTGTCCTCTTCGCAGGTGTATACTGCCCAGTAGTAAAACTCGCTGTCGTTTATAATTTCTTTTTTATATTCGCTGAGATCTGTCGTAATCATATATTTTTCGGTCAGCTGTAAGGGTGCACTATTGGGATCGTCAACCAGAAACCTGTATTCATTGTTGCCGACATTTTTAATCTTAAATGTATCCCAGTACTGTAGCAGTACCGCACTTCCCGTACCAAGTGCGACGGTAGCGGCGATAATTGCCGCAATAAGCAGGCGTATTTTAATTCTGCGTCTGTTCATTATACTGTCTTTATTTTTTTCTCTGAAATAGGATTGTATGAGCTTTTGCATACGTCTTTCAAAGCAGTGACTTATCTTACAGTCAGGCAGTGATTCAAATACCGAAAGCTCGGAGAGATAGTCGCTTTTAAGGGCGGCGGCTATCTTTTCGTCGTTTGTCATAATGATTAGTCCTTTTGCATCAGCAGAGTTTTTCGTATCCTTGACAGATAAACGTGCACGGTATTCGGCTCGATATCGAGCATTTCGGCGATATCATCGGTAGGAATCTGTTGTACATAGTACAGAAAGGCAATATTTTTCAGCTGCGGCGATAACAGTTTCATATTTTTGATGATCTTCTCATAAGTTATATCAACTTCTGCCTGCTGCGCTAAATCATCTTCAAATATCTTTTCGTCCAAACAGACTTTTTGCATATTCTGCTGTTTTTTAATGCGGTCAAAACAGATGTTTTTTGTAATAACGGTAATATATGATTTTGTTTTTCGCGAATATGGGTTTTGTATCTTGTCAAGATTTTTGATTATCCTTACAAATGAGTCCTGGACTGCGTCCTCCGCATCTTCCTTATTGCCGAGTAGGGACATACTTATATTGTACATAAACTGCTTATATGCGTTATATAGTTGTGCTATTAGTTCTTTTTCGGTCGGCGTATCGACCATAGAAATGTAAGCGGAAAGCAAAGTGATCCTCCGTGAACCGTTTTATATAATGTATTCTAACACAGGAAAAGCCAAAAGTCAAACGATATCGGTATAACAGCGTTCAATAAGACTGCCCTGAGAAAATCCGAACCGATGTCTTTAGCAACGACCGATAATACGGAACGTTTATTTTGTATGTCTGTTTATATACTTGCTGTGGAGCTTTGAGTACATTATCTTCTGACCGGTGTAAAGTCCGTAGTAGCCTGATAGGATATAGCTTACCGAGCAGGCGGCGGCAAAGAAGATAATCCCCTCTCCTCCGAACAGCTCGATGCTCAGAAGAAGCGAGGTCACAGGGCAGTTTACCACTCCGCAGAACAGCGAAACAAGTCCGAGTGCGGCGGTGAACTGCGGGGGCAGTCCGAACAGCGTTCCAAACAGATTGCCGAATGTCGCGCCTATAAAGAATGACGGTACTATTTCGCCGCCCTTGTAACCGCCCGCAATGGTTATCAGAGTGAATACAAGCTTCAGTGCAAATGCCTCCGGGCGTGTAGTGCCTGTCATAGCGTCCATTATGATGTTCATTCCCGCGCCGTTGTAATCCGTACCGAATATCAGCGTCAGTATCACGATAACACAGCCGCAGGCAAAGATTCTGATATAGCTGTTCTTTATTTTCGATGACAACAGCTTTGACAGCTTGTGCAGTGAAAAGCAGAATATAATGCTGAGCAAAGCCGTGCCCACGCCCAATATCATAGCAAAAGCTACATTGATGATGTTGATCTCGGGTATCGGAACTTTATAAACAACCGGCACGATCCCGAACAGCCTCGATATTCCAAGTGCAACGACAGCCGAGAAGAAGCACGGAACGATAGCTGAGTAGTAGAACACACCCACGCTTATTACTTCCATTGCAAAGAAAGTCGCGGTGACAGGCGTACCGAACAGTGCGGAGAACAGTCCGCTCATACCGCACATTACGAGCAGGTTTCCGTTGCGCTCGTCCATCCTGAGAAGTCTGGCTATTTCTGCCGAAAGTCCGCCGCCGATCTGTAAAGCCGCTCCCTCTCGTCCGGCAGAACCGCCGAACAGATGGGTTATGAATGCTGAGATGAATATCAGCGGTGCCATTCTGACAGGGATTTTGCCCTCGGTCCTTATTGATGTGATTATTATATTTGTACCCGGGTCGTTTTTCAGTCCGCATATGCTGTACAGAAATACGATAGCAAGTCCCGCTATCGGCAGGAAGTACACCATAAAGGAATGCCCTGAACGAAATTCAGTGGCAAATTCCATACACAGATGGAACAGCGAGCCTATGATTCCGCAACACAGTCCTGTTATCCCGGAAAGCACAAGCCACTTGAAAAACGTTTTCAATATTATGTAAAGTCGTTCACTGCGAATACGCAGATGATTAAGCAGTTTATTCATTTATACCTCTTATGACGCTATCTTACCGAAACCTCGGCAGAGGATAACGTATGTATATTACCCTTGTCATCTTTTACAACAAGCCGTGCATCGTTATCAATGTCAACAGCGGTAGCAAAATATTCCGAGCCAGTGCAAATCACTTTGATACGCTTGCCTATCACAACAGAATATCTTTTGTATTCGTCGATCAGCCGCTCGACCGATGTATGTCCGTATATATCAAAAAAGTTGTTCAGTATTTCAGCGGCAAGCGAGCATTTTAGCTCGTTGTCGGCAACCTCATCGGAATAAAGGCTTGACGCGATGTCGGATATTTCTGACGGAAAGCCGTCTTTCGGGCGGCTTATATTTATACCCAGTCCCATTACGGCATATTGCAAACTTCCGCTTTCAAAATCAGTTACAGCTTCGGTAAGTATTCCGCAGATCTTTTTTCCGTCAAGCATTATATCGTTGACCCACTTTATGCCGGCATCGATACCGCAGACTTTCTTTACCGCCCTTACAGCAGACACAGCCGCACCTGCGGTTATGAAGAACGATTTGTCCGCGCCGAAGTCGGGTCGGAGGAGCACCGACATATAGATGCCGCTGTCAGCAGGCGAGTAGAAGCTTTTGCCTCGTCTGCCTCTGCCCTCTGTCTGCTCGTTCGCTATTAGCACTGTTTTATTCGCAGCTCCGCTTTCTGCGGCAGAGCGGAGAAGCGTGTTTGTCGAGGTCACGGTATCTTTTATGGTTATTTCGGCATCGGCGGCAGATTTTCCAAGCAATTGTCTTATTCGCATAAGTCCGTATTGTGTAAAGTCGTAATCTTCTCCGCCGGACAAAAGATATCCCTTGTTCTGTATTGCGTCAATTACAAATCCGTCTGCTCTGAGCGAGTTTATAGCTTTCCACACAGCATTGCGGCTGACGTACAACTGTTTTGAGATATCCTCGCCCGATACATATCCGCCTTTACTGCTCATGAGTATAAGCAGTACCTGCTCTTTTAATTTCATAAAAAGAATTACCTTTCACTGTCAACCTGGCTTTATATACGGTTGACAATACAAATATTCAAAACCGCAGAGCGTGTCTGCGGTCATTATATTATAAGTCGCTTACAGCTTTTCAAGCATATCGGCTGTTTCGTTGAGCCAGTCGCCATCGTAAAGCTCAATAAGACCCTTATCGCAAGCCGCCGCCAGCTTCGGGTTGATAGGCATTCTTGCGATATTCTTTATATCGTACTTTGCGGCAACCTCTTCAATGTGGCTGTCACCGAAAATACTGTGACGCGACTTGCAGTCGGGGCACTCGTAGTAAGACATATTCTCAACTATGCCGAGAACCGGTACGTCCATCATCTCAGCCATCTTGACAGCCTTTCCGACGATCATCGAAACAAGCTCCTGAGGAGAAGTTACAACGATAATTCCGTCAACGGGTAGTGACTGGAATACTGTCAGCGGAACATCTCCCGTTCCGGGCGGCATATCGACAAACATATAGTCAACATCGTTCCATATTACATCGGTCCAGAACTGCTTTACTGTATTTGCGATAACAGGACCTCTCCATACAACAGGGTCTGTTTCATCGGGTAAAAGCAGATTTACCGACATTACTTCAATGCCTGTTTTTGTCATAACAGGGTATATGCCTGTATTATCTCCGGTAGCCTTTTCGTGAAGTCCGAAAGCCTTTGGAATAGACGGACCTGTTATATCGGCATCAAGCACAGCGGTCTTGAAGCCTTTTCTCTGCATAGTCACAGCAAGCAGAGAAGTTACCATAGATTTACCGACACCGCCCTTACCGCTTACTATTCCTATTACTTTCTTTATATGCGACAGCTCATGCGGCTTTTCAAGAAAGCTCTGAGGGGTCGTTCTTTCGCCGCAGTTTTGTGAGCAAGAACTGCAGTCGTGAGTACATTCGCTCATAATTTCGTTTCCTTTCGATCGGCAAAAGCCGTTTATGTTGTAAGTATACCACTATTGCTATAAAAAATCAAGGCAGGTGACTAAAAAGACTTAAGGTAATATCGCACAAGCTTTGTGCGGTATTACATTAATTTGTCCGATTTTAGGATATAAAAATAATGGACTGTGCTACAATTCATTCGCTTTTCAATATTTCGTTAAAATTGCAGAGCAATATATTATAATAATATCAAAACAATAAATATACAGCCAACACCGCTGAAAACATATCCATACCGATAAGTTGTTAATAATTTCGTGAGTAAATCGGTGCAACTGCACTGTCACCGACTATCAAAAAAGAACGCTACTATCCTGAGA
>OGQL01000458.1_pt1 | contig 33888 bp, 26 predicted proteins | sample 1553211 | NCBI WGS metagenome assembly OGQL01 (sample SAMEA2579942, study PRJEB22360) | human gut metagenome
CCCGCGTCTACTCCGCCATCGCTCTGGAGGAGCCCGTGGCTGCCTTCGCCTCCGGCGGTACTGGCGGCGATGGCGGCGGGGGGCGGGGGGGGGGCGCCCCCCCCGCCGCCTGCGCCTCGCCCCGCTGCGCCTTGCGTTCTTCACGCCGCTGACGGCGGCGCTCGATACGTTCGATCTCGCGGGCGACCTCGGCGTCCTTGTCCGCCGTGTCGGCCTTCGCCACCGCGTCGCGGAAATCGTCCAGTTCGCGGCGCGCAAGGCGCGTCAGTTCCTTTTCGGCCTGCGCCTCGCGGATCGTCCTGATCGTATTCTCGATCTGCCGGTTGGCATCGGCGATCAGCTGCTGCGCCTCCAGCTTGGCCTTTTTGAGTATCTCCTGCCGCTCGGCCCTGATCTTCGACAGCTGCCCGGCATAGGTCTGCTCCAGCTCCTCGACCTTACGGTCGGTCTGGCGGATGCGGTCGCGCTTCTGTTCCCAGTAATGCTTGTCGCGGGCGATCTCGCGCAGCTGCTTCTCGATGTTGATATGGTCGCTGCCGGCCTTCTCGCCCGCCGCGCGGATAATATCCTCCGGGAGCCCGATCTTGCGGGCGATCTCCACGGCGAACGAACTGCCCGGCTTGCCCGTTTCGAGGCGGAACAGCGGGCGGATATTCTGCACGTCGAACATCATGGCACCGTTGGCGATGCCCTCGGTATTCGACGCATAGTATTTGATATTGGCATAGTGGGTCGTGATGACGCCGTAGCACCCTTTGGCCAGCAGGCGTTCGAGGATGGCCTCGGCAATGGCGCCGCCGATGACCGGCTCGGTACCCGACCCGAACTCGTCGATCAGCACCAGCGTCGACGACGAAGCCCCCGCGAGCATGTTCTTCATGTTGAGCAGGTGCGACGAATAGGTAGACAGGTCGTCGTCGATCGACTGCTCGTCGCCGATGTCGATGAAGATCGAACGGAACACGGGCAGTTCCGAAACCTCCGATGCCGGAACGGGGAACCCGCACTGGAACATATACTGCACGAGGCCGGTGGTCTTGAGGCAGACCGACTTGCCACCTGCATTGGGCCCCGAAATGACAAGGATATGCTTGCGGCGGTCGAGCTGCATGTCGAGCGGTACGACCTCGCGCCCCTGCGCCCGCAGGGTTTGCTGCAGGAGCGGGTGGCGGGCATTCTTCAGCACCAGCCGGTCGTCGTCCGAGATGATCGGTTTCACGCAGCCGTTCTGCGATGCCCAGCGTCCCTTGGCACGCAGCATGTCGATCTCGGCCAGGTAGTCGCCCGACGCGGCGATCAGCCCGGCATCGGGGCGCACCGAATCGGTGAACTCCGAGAGGATGCGGACGATCTCGCGCCGCTCGGCATATTCCAGTTCGCGCAGCTCGTTGTTGATCTCCACGACCTCGACCGGTTCGACGTAGAACGTACGCCCCGTGGCCGATTCGTCGTGGATGAAGCCCTGCAGCTTGCGTTTATTGGCCGCGGCAACCGGGATCACGGCCTTCCCTTCGCGGATCGATATCTGGGCGTCGGCATCGACGATACCGGCCCCTTTGGCGGCGGCGAGCACCGCCTGCAACCGCCTGGCGGGCCTGCGTGGCGACTACCTCCCGGCCCCCTTGGGCGGCGGCGACCCCCGCCTGCAACCGCTTGGCGGCCTGCCCTTCGCGTTCGCGGATGGCGCGCCGAATCTCCAGCAGGGCCGGCGAAGCATTGTCCCGGATATTGCCGAAACGATCGACGATGGCGTCGATCCGCTGCACGATCCCGGGGAATGCCTCGACGCCGCGGCTGCGGGCATACAGCGCCGGATATTGCCCTTCGCGGGCGAGGATGAACGCAACGACGCTGCCGACGAGGCTCAGCGCCCGGTGCAGGGTCACCACCTCCCCCACGTCGAGGAACGTCCCTTCGACACGCAGTTTGGCAACGACATGGTCGACGTCGGGATATTCCCCGCCGGGAAAATCGTGCTCCATGTCGAGCAGCAGGCGCATCTGGTCGGCAAGTTCCAGCCTCCGCCCGATCTCGCGCGCCGAGGTCGAGAAAGTCTCTTCGGCGAGCTTCCCGCGGGCGGCACGCATGGTGCAAAGCGCTGCAACCTGTTCCCGAAGCCGGTCGAAGCCGATCTTCTGCTCGAAGTTTGCAGGATAAATCATCTTTATGTCGGATTGAACGGCTACTGCAGCCGCCTGAGCGAATCGCGCTCAGCCTTGGCAGCAGCCTTGGCGGCCTTCTTGTCGGCACGCTCCTTCATCTTTTCGGGGTTGCGCCCGAAAAGCGAGAGGTGGACGTAACGGCCGGGGTATTGTTTGACATCGGCCAGCAGCGCCGCGAGGTTGTCGCTGGCCTTTTCGAGCGAATCGTACAGTTCGGGGTCGCTGATGAGCTTGCCGATCGTGCCTTCGCCCTGCGCGATACGCGCCACGAGGTCGTCGAGGTGCTCCACGGCTTGCGAAAGTTTGCGGGCGAACTGCTCCTCGGTGAGCTGCGAGGTGAAACGATCCACGTCGCCGATGATGCTGTCCACGCGCCCAGCATTCTCGCCGAGCATGTCGGAGAATTTCGAAAGGTTGTCCAGCGCGCTCTTCAGGCTGTTTTTCTCCGCAGAGAGTATCTCGGCCATGTCGCCCGTCACGGAGTTCAGGTTGCCGAGCGTCCCGGCGATGTTGTCCGCATTGGTTTCCATCAGGCCGTTCAGGTTTTCGAGCGTGCGCGAAAGGTCGGTGGTGAGCTGCGAAACCTTCTGCTTGAAGAAATCCAGCTCGGAGCCGGCCATGTCCATCAGGTCGCGGTCGCGGCTCGAACGCAGCGTATCGCCCTTCTGGAGGTAGGTGTCGGCCGTGCCGTAGGTGATTTCGATCGCCTTGGCGCCCATCAGTCCGTTGCTGAAGATCTTGGCCTCGGAATCGGTCGGAATGCGGTACTGGCGCTTGATGGTGAACTGCAACACGACCTTGTCGCTGCGCGCGGGGTCGAACGAAAGCCGTGTCACGGAGCCGATCTTCACGCCCTTCATCATGATCGGCGACGCGTTCTGCACGCCGTTGATCTGGTCGTAGGCGGCATAATACTCGACGTTCCGGCTGAAAATGTCGAAACCTTTCAGAAACCGGATTCCGGCCCAGGCAACGCCGATCATCGCCACGGCGAATATTCCGATCTTAACTTCCCTTTTCATATTTCGCTTGTTTTTATTTCACAATTTGCGTACCCCGGCAGCTCACGACGAAGGCGTCGGGGAAAACCTTGCGCACTTCGGCCAGCCGTTTCTGGGCGGCGGCACGGGTATCGTACTCGCCGACGCAATATTTATAACGGAACCGCCCCTCGGCGGTATACTGTTTCACTTTGTTGCGGTAGGATTTGAAACGTGCGGACGAGGTCGGCACGGTCTGCGCGCTAGCCAGCACCTGCACGGTATAACGCAGCGGCCGGGCGGCTTGTTTGGGGGCATCCCCGGCCTTGGCCGGTTTCTGCGCCCCGGACTTGCCCGCAGCCTTCTCCGGCTCCCCTTTTTCCGGGGTGGCGGCCTTCGCGGCAGGCGCATCGGATGCCTTGTCCTGCTTCGCAGGGCGCACGGGCTCCTTCCCGATGACGACCTGCGTTTCGGGCTCTTTACCGGGCTTCGGGGCTGCTGCGGCCTCCTCTTCGGCGCGGCGCGTTTCGAGCACATAGGCCGAATAATCCCTCACGCCTTCGTAAATCGAGCGGGCGATCTCGTCCTGCCCCTTTTCCGATTTCATATAGGCCATCTCCTGGGCGTTGGACATGAAACCGATCTCGGTCAGCACGCCCGGCATGTCGGTGGCATAGAGCACGCGCAGCAGCTGGGGCTTGATGCCCCGCGAATGGCGCCCAGCCTTCAGGTAATTATTCTGAATACAGCGCGCCAGCGCCATGCTGTACTCGCCGTAGGTGAATTGCAGGTTCTGGATATAGGCCCGCACGATGGCCGCCGTCCGCTCGTCCGACATGTCGATCAGGTCTTCGCGGTTGTTCTCGAACAGGGCGTTCTCATTGTAACGCTGCTCCTTGGGGCTTTCGCCCATGATGAGCGTCTCGACACCCCGTGCCGCCGAGGATTTCGCAGCATTGACGTGGATCGAAACGAAGAGGTCGCCGCCGGCCTTGTTGGCGATGTCGGCACGCGCCTGGAGGTCGGTTGCCAGATCGGTGCCCAGCGCCTTGTCCGTCTTGCGGGTATAGACCACCTTCACGCCCGGCATCCCCTCCTCGATGAGCTTCCCGAGTTTGAGCGCCACCTTCAGCGTGAGGTCTTTCTCGTAGACATTGCCGTAGTGCGCCCCGGGGAATTTCCCGCCGTGTCCGGCATCGATGACCACAACTTCGACCCCGTGCGCAATATTCCCGGCCGTGGCACCGTTCATTAGAACGGTAACGGCCGCAAACGCGAATAACAGGAACAGTCGTGTGCGCATATTTAATGGAGTCAAATGTGAGCTTTCTGTAATTTTTTACCTATCTTTGTCGCGCCTAAAAAACCCGGCGGGAGTGCATCGAGGCCCCGATCCAGGCGTTTTTGCCGACATGTCGGCAAAGGTACGAAAAATTATTGGGATTTTGGATAGAATCAGGGTAAAATATCTGTTTTCGGCGGCGGCACTCCTCCTCTTCGCCCAGTTGGTGTTCGGCTCGTCCGTACCCCGGGGAATGCTTGCCTCGGCAGCCGAAGACAGCCTCCGCCAACGCCTGTCCGATTCCCTCCGGATCCATTCCGAAGCCGCGGCCGAAGTGCCGGAAGTTGCGACCCAAAGCCGCCGCGACCGCCGCGAGCAGGCACGCGCTGCCCGGGAACAGGCACGTCGCCGCGCCGCATTCGAAGCCCTGCCGCAGGAGCAGCGCGATTCGCTCTTCGGCGCACAGCTCGATTCGCTCATCACGCAGAAAGGCGACTCGCTCGAAGGCCGCGGAGCGGACACCATCGCCCGCGACACGGTGAAAGAGAAAAAGCCCCAGAAACCGGGGGCGTTCCTCGACGACCCGATCTCGGGCAAGAACAAGGATTCGCTGGTCTACGACGTGCGCAACAAGATGGTCTATATCTACAACGAAGGCGACATCACCTATCAGAACAGCAACCTCAAGGCCGACTACATGCAGATCAACATGGACAACAAGATGGTCTATGCATACGGCAAGCCCGATTCGCTCGAAGGCAAACCGATCGTCACCAAGCCCGAATTCTCCGAGGGCGACGCTTCGTACACGATGGATACGATCACCTACAACCTCACCTCGAAAAAGGCCAAGATCAAGGGCGTGGCAACGCAGCAGGGCGACGGCTGGCTGGTCGGCGGGAGCGTGAAGAAGATGCCCGACAACACAGTCAACATCGAAAACGGCAAATACACGACCTGCGACGAGACCGACCACCCACACTTCTACCTGGCGATGACCAAAGCCAAGGTCATCCCCGGCAAGAAAGTCGTCACGGGGCCGGCTTACCTCGTCATGGAGGACGTGCCGATCTACTTCCTCGGCATCCCCGAGGGTTTCTTCCCGATCAACATGGGGCCAAAATCGGGTCTGCTGATGCCCACCTATGGCGAGGAATACACCAAGGGGTTCTTCCTGCGCGACATGGGTTACTATTTCACGCTGGGCGACTACGCCGACGTGGCCGTGCGCGGCGGGTTCTACACGCTCGGTTCGTGGGAGGCATCGGCCGCATCACGCTACATCAAACGTTACAAGTACAGCGGCAGTTTCAACATGCAGTACTCGAACATCAAGACGGGCGAAAAAGGCGAACCGGACTATATCAAGCAGAGCAACTTCCGCATCCAGTGGACGCACTCCCAGGATCCCAAGGCCAACCCCGGGTCGACCTTCTCGGCATCGGTGAACTTCGCCACGAGCGGTTACAGCAAATATTCGGCGACCAACCTCAACGACATCCTCTCGACGCAGACCAACTCGTCGATCGCCTACTCGAAGAACTGGGCGGGCACACCCTTCTCGCTCTCGGCGAACATGTCCATCTCGCAGAACTCGCAGAACAAGAGCCTCTCGGTAACGCTGCCGACCGTGGTCTTCAACGTCTCGCGTTTCTACCCCTTCAAACGCAAGGAACGCATGGGCAAGGAGCGGTGGTACGAAAAGATCTCGATGCAGTATACGGGCAAGATGACCAACTCGGTGACCACGACCGAGGACAAGATCTTCTCGAAGGAGACGTTCGACAACATGAAGAACGGCATCGAGCATAACATTCCCGTCTCGGCGTCGTTCAACCTGTTCAACTACATCAACATCTCGCCGTCGGCGACATACAACGAAAAGTGGTACTTCAAAAAAGTCGAATTCGACTGGAACCCCGTCACGAACAAGGTCGACACGCTGCCGACGCAATACGGGTTTTACCGCCTCTACAACTACAACTTCAACGTCTCGGCATCAACGACCGTATACGGCATGTACGACTTCACCAAAAAGCGCAAAGACCGCAAGATACAGGCCATCCGCCACACGCTCACCCCCTCGATCGGATTCTCCTACACGCCGGACTTCGGCGACCCGAAATACGGCTACTACCAAACCCGGCAGACCGACTCGACGGGACGCTTCACCACCTATTCGCCCTATTCGGTCAACGCATACGGCGTACCCAGTTCCGGACGGTCGATGTCGATGAACTTCTCGTTGTCGCAGAACCTCGAAATGAAGGTGCTGTCGAAACGCGACACCTCGGGCGTGAAGAAGATCAAGCTGATCGACGAGCTGCGCATCAGCGGGTCGTACAATTTCCTGGCCGACTCGATGAGGCTCTCGACCATCCCGATCTCGTTCCGTACGACGCTCTTCCAGAATTTCGGCATCAACCTCTCGATGACGCTCGACCCCTACCGGCTGACACCCGACGGCAAGCGCTACAACAAGCTCTTCTTCCCGGGGCGTATCGTCTCGACGGGCTGGTCGTTCGGTTATACGTTCAAATCGCGCGACGACCGCTCGCAATCGGCCATCAACGACATTACGAGCATCCCGCCCGAATACATGAACCCCTACTACGACCCCTACGGCAACATGGATCCTGTACTGCGGCGGCAATACATGTCGCAGATGTACTACGATTTCTCGCTGCCGTGGAACTTCGGGTTCAACTATGCCATCAACTACAACATATCGACAGGCAACTACCCGCCCAAAGGCTACAAGAAGAACGTCACGCAGACCGTCAGCTTCAACGGCAGCCTTACCATAACGCCCAAGACCGGCATCACCTTCCAGGGCGGTTACGACATCAAGGCGAACAAACTCACCACCTCGTCGATCTCCATCTCGCGCGACCTGCACTGCTGGCAGATGTCGTTTTCGTGGATACCTTTCGGGTTCCACCGCAGCTGGAGCTTCAACATCGGCGTAAAGGCGGCATCACTCTCAGACCTCAAATACGACAAGAGCCAGTCGATGTACGACAATATGTACTAAATCCCCACCCCGGCTTATCCCCCGCCCTCTTCCATCCCGGACGATCCGCATTGCCGCTGCACAATGCGGCACGGACGCCGTTTCCCGCCGTCGGCACCGGCAATAATACGCCAAACAGACAAAACCCGGCAGGAAAACAGACGTTTGTGTATATATTTTGACCGGGAACCGGAATTTCACAATTTTTTAACGGGAATAGACTATTTTTTTGCTATATTTGATACGAAAGTGTTTCAACCAAAAAAATTTAGCCTTATGAATTACAATCTGTCCACCAGCAAGGGGGGGGGGGAAATTCGACCTATCTTCCGCCCGTAATTGAGACGATCGACATCGAGACTGAAAAAGGGTTTGCAACATCGCCCACCCCACCCGACGTCTATGACGATTGGGGCAGCGGCGGCGGTGCAGGAGGTATCGGATCGGGAAGCGAACACGAACTCTAATACCGCAGCCCTATGAAAAGTCTCTCTAAAATCACACTGTTTGCAGCTCTCACCGCTGTAACAGCCACAGCCTGCCAAAAGGAAGACAGCAGCATCGACACCTCTTCCGGCAAACTCGTCAAGATGACTTTTACGGCCGGAAACCCTGAGTTCAAACCGGAAGTCCGCACCGAGATCGACGGATTGACTCCTTATTGGTCTGTCGGCGATCAGATAGGCATCAGTACCGACGGAACGAAGTCCAACTACCCCTTCACGAACGATGCGACGGAGCGCGCCGCAACAACGACTTTTTCCGGGAACGCGAACATTTCATCAAGGATTTACGCTTATTATCCATTCACGGCCAACGGAATCGACAAAGTAGGAGATAATACGGGTGCAAAAGTCGATCTCCCGGCAAACCAAACCCCGACAGCCAGTTCGTTCGACGGCAAAGCCGACATCCTGGTCAGCAAACCGCTTACACTCGATTCCGAGGGACAGCAAGTCGCCAATCTGGAATTCAGACGATTGAGCGCCATCGTCAAAGTCGTACTCAAAGACCAATCCACAGGCGCAAAACTGGCCGACCAGCACGTATCGTCATTGTCCATTACGACCGATGGCGACAACACACTGGCAGGCCGGGTTGTTGTAGACCTCTTGAACTACACGATGTATGCACCCTATTATAACGGCTCCAACACCGTAACGGCGACCTATACGACAAATACGGAATACGTTATCAACGGTGTCAGCGGCACCTATTTAAGCGTATATCCGCGATTGCTGGCTGCGGGGTCGAAATTGGTCGTCGAAGCAGCGACAGAAGGGTATGTCATCAAAAAAGAGATTGTCCTGTCCAATGAAATCGATCTGGAAACAGGAAAGATCACTACTTTGAATGTCAATCTTTCAGACGAACACATCACAGCCGCGGCAACCGGTCTGAGCCTGCCGTTTACCGACGATTTCAGTGACCTGACAGGGAACGGATCCGCAGCAAATATCCTGTCCCGCAAAGACAAAAACGGAAACGACCTGTATTCCGCGGCGAACTCCTATGTTTATCAATATAACTCCCCGCATGGCCTACGCATGAGTTCGAGCGACAACTCCGGGTATATCGTCACCAGCGAACTGGATCTCTCCGCACCGTTCTCGGTACTGATTTCGGCCAAAGTCTGGCCGAAAGATACTTCCGGGATCAAAGTAACCGCCGGAGAATCCGCGGCAATCACGACCGCAGACCTGACCGAGGAGTTCAAATCCTACCTGCTGAAATTCGACGCGCAAAATTCGAAAACGAAAATCAGGATCGAGCCCTCCGCCACAAACGAAAGAATAATTATCGAAAGCATACAGATCGTTTCCGGACATGACGTCACCCTGCCGCCGGTACTGAAAATCACATCGGAAACGACCTTGTCCGTTCCTGCGGAAAGCACTATCAAAACCATCAACTACACGGTTGAAAATCCCACAAACGGGGTGTCGGTCGTCGCATCGTCAGACGTTTCCTGGCTCAATTCATTCGTTTACAACGTCGACGGCGTTTCTTTCACAATAGACGCAAATCAGGGCGAGGAACGTTCCGGCACCATCACATTGTCGTACGAAGGCGCCGAAGCGCAAACCATAAGCGTCACCCAGACAAAACCGGGGGCTGTAATGTGGGAAACCGAGACTTTCGAAAATTACACCGTGCCCAGCACTACCAGTTATGGTTCCAGCGGCACATTCAACGGAGTAACCACTGGAACCCCGCAATGGAGTTATAGTGGCTGTGGTAATCCTAATCAGGCCAACACAGACAAAACGGCGCTTGCCAATGCCGGAGTCGTGGTAATAAACGACAAATATGCAGCCATCGGTAAAAACGGCTCAATGTCCGTAACGATCCCAGGAGGCATTACAGCCCTTAAATTCAATGCGTTGACCTCAAGCAAGGGTTCGGCAACAGTCACCATAACAGCCAATGGTGCCACGGTAGCAAGTATCACTATTCCGGGAAACAGTAAAAGCGCATTCGAAATACCGACAATCGACTGTCAAGGTTATGACGCCACTATTACCATAAAACAAAATAATCAGAACAGAACGACGATAGGCGACATAACCTGGCAACCGGCGAATTGAACTCCGGGCGGGGAAGGAGGCGATCCTTCCCCAGACCCTACCCCGGGAACAGGAACAGCGGCATTGGGAAAATCGTGGGCGGAACTGCCCGCAGCGAACACTTCGGTGACCGAGATATGCCACTACATCACCGACGTGGCGGCGACGGGTAACGGTTCCTACCCGCGCAATTTCGCAATGGGTTATGACAAGGCGAAAAAGGCGGCCCTGTGGGCGGCATATCCGCTGCACGCCTATTACACGGCCCCGAACGCTTCGAAAGAAAGGGCCTACTCGGCCGACCTGTCGCTGGGAAAGACCGAGCAGATGGTGGGCGGCGTGGGAGCACCTTACAACAAGGGACACCAAGTCCCCAACGCCGACCGGAAAGTGAGCAACCTGGCGAACAAGCAGATTTCCTACTATTCGAATATGACGCCCCAGCTCGCTACATTCAACAGCGGTGCATGGGGCACCCTGGAAACCAGAGTCCGCGGATGGATGTGCGACGATACGCTCTATGTGGTAACGGGATGTTATTTCGATGGGACAGAGGGTACGACGACCGACAACGGCGGTAACCCATGCCCCGTACCGACGCATTATTACAAGGTATTGCTGCGCACCAAGCAGGGCACCACGGGACAATCCGTAACCACCCTTGCGGCCGACGAACTGCAATGCATCGGATTCTGGTATGAACAAACCACAGACAAGACCCAGACACCGGACGGTTGTGCGGTACCCGTGACGGAGATCGAAGCCAAATGCGGGTTCGAATTCTTCGTCAACGTGCCGAACGCTCCGAAAAGCAGCTACTCCCCGGGGGAGTGGGGTCTTTCGGGCAACTGACACCGAGCCGCAAAGGAGAAGCGGCCCCTGCACAGCAGAGGCCACTTCTCCTTGTATCCCGGCGACAACCGGGTGGAGCGGACAGATGACGCGAACCGCAAAAAAACTCGAAAAAAGCAACTGAAATATCCCGGGCACAGCTCCGGGAAGCCCCGCACGCCTATCTCCGCTCCAAAGGGGAAGGCGTGCGGTCGATATAATTCGGGTAGCGGAACTGCGGCATCCCGAGCGCCATGACGGCACAGATACGGCGGCCCCACTCCGCCCGATGCCGGCAGAGACCCGGCGCCCGCGGAGCCCCAGCATCCTGCAGAGCCCCTTTTTCCTGTCCTGCCGCACGGCGGTCAGCACGAAGCCCATATATATCTGGCTTACCCCGAGCGCTTCGGCCATCAGCGAAGCGTTTTGGTAGGCGAGGTTGGCATCTTCGGCGCCGAAACGGCTCTCCTTCGGCGCATGGATCAGCAACACGGCCGTCGCACCCCGCAGGATGCGGTCGTTGCCCCCGGCATATTCGCGGCGCATTTTCCGGAAAACGGGGACATAGCGGTAGACGTCGGGCAGCAAACGGCTCAGCCACGGGCGCACGAGCGGGTGGGAAAGGCGATCCGCGAGTTTGCCGAACACGCCGAGCGTATATTCGCTCATACGGCGCAGCAGCACAGGGTCGGTCACGAGCGTATAGCCCAACTGCCGGGCATTGGTGGCCGTCGGAGCGAGGTCGGCGGCCGCAACGATCCGGTCGAGCATCTCCTGCGGCACGGGGCGCCGCGAGAGCGCCCGGTTCGAGCGCCGCGCAGCCATCAGCAGTTCGACCTGAGCAGGTGTGGGCATGGCCGCATAGTCGACCGGATGCACCTTGGCGGGCGGAAATTCCGCATGTGCCACAGACCCCGTCGGGCAGGCCGCGACGCAGTGCCCGCAGACGATGCAGTTCTCGGGTTTCGAGAGCGCCACGGGGCCGCCCGCCTTCTCCTGTACGAAAATCTGCGAAGGGCACACCTTCACACATCGGCCGCAACGGATGCAGCTCACACCATCCACACGGATCGTATCCATATCTTCCGAAATTTTAAGTACCTTTGTCATCAATTACAAACCGCCATGTCCCCTGTCCTCACAAAACATTTCAGCGAACTCTCCACCCGGGAATACCACCGTATCGTGCAGGCACGCGAGGCCGTCTTCTTCCTCGAACAGCACATCACGGAACCCGATGCCGACGCCGTTGACCCGCAGAGCGTATTCATGTGGATGGAGGACGGCGGCCGCGTAGTGGCCTTCCTGCGGATCATCCCGGCGGGGATCGCCTACGCCGAAGCCTCGGTCGGCCGCGTGCTGGTCGATGCTGCATACCGCCGCCGCGGGCTGTGCCGCAGCCTGATGTCCGAAGCGCTGCGCTATATTGCCCGGACATGGGGCCCCCAGCCCATCCGCATCTCGGCACAAGAGCACCTGGCCGGATTTTACGCCACCCTCGGGTTCGCACCGGTCTCGGACACCTATTTCGAAGCAGGTATCCCGCACGTCAAAATGCTCCGCCCGTAGCCCGGCACCCGGGTAAAAAAATTCCGGCGGCGAGAGGTTTCCCCGCGCCGCCGGAACCATACTTATATTAATGGTTCACCGAGACCATCTCTTCGGGGTTGTGCTTGTATTTGAACACGACAGCGAAGACCACGGCCACCACGAGGGCATAGCCGGCGAAGATATACCACGAATCGGGCCATCCCCAGGCATCGACGACGGCACCGGCGGCATACGAACCGAAGAACGCACCGAAGCCGTTGGTCATAATCATGAAGACGCCCTGTGCCGAAGAGCGGATCTCGCGGCTGGTCTCCTTCTCGACGAACAGCGAACCCGAGATATTGAAAAAATCGAATGCCACCCCGTAGACGACCATCGAAAGGATGAGGAACGCGGCACCCGAGCCCGGGTTGCCGACGCCGAAGAACCCGAAGCGGAGCACCCACGCCAGCATCGAGATGAGCATCACTTTCTTGATCCCGAAGCGCCGCAGGAAGAACGGGATCAGCAGGATGCATAACGTCTCGGACATCTGCGACAGCGAAAGCAGGATCACCGAGTGTTTCACGATCGCCGAATCGGCATACTGGGGCATCGAGCCGAAGCTCTGTATATAGGAGTCCCCGAAGGCGTTGGTTATCTGCAACGCGGCGCCGAGCAACATCGAGAAAACGAAGAAAATGGCCATGCGCTTCTCCTTGAAGAGCGTGAACGCACGCAGCCCCAGGGTATCGACCCACGACCTGGCCTTGACATTGCGGTCGACGGGGCAGCCGGGCAGCGAGAACGAGTAGACGGAGAGCAGGAACGACAGCACCGCCGAGACATAGAGCTGCCACTCGGTCAGCTTGATCTGCACGCCGCCGATATGCGTCAGGTCGACGAACCACATCGCGGCGATGAAGCCTACCGTACCCCACACGCGGATCGGGGGGAAATGTTTCACGGTATCGAGCCGGGCCAGGTCGAGGGCATTGTATGCCACCGAATTCGACAGGGCGATGGTCGGCATGTAGAACATCACGCTCAGCAGCATACAACTGTATAAAGGCCCATAGGCCGTTTGCGAAGCCGCGGCAATCAGGAACCCGCCGCTCACCAGATGGCAGATGCCGAGCAGCTTCTGCGCCGGGATCCACCGGTCGGCAATGATACCCATCACTGCGGGCATGAACAACGACGCAACGCCCATCGTGGCAAAGAAACTTCCGATTTGCAGCCCTGTGAAGTCGAGGCCACCGCCAAGGTAGGCGCCCAGCGAGATGAGCCACGAACCCCAGATGGCATACTGGAGGAAGTTCATGACGATAAGGCGGAATTTAATTCCCATAATTCTCTGATTTTAGGTTGTTTTTATTTACAAGTTCATTCGGTCGGAAAATGATTAAAACAAATGTACTAATTTTTTTTGTGAATTTTCTTTGCAATTGAAAAATAAAGTTCTACTTTTGCATCACCAAAACGTCATTGAGCTATGGTGTAATGGTAACACAACAGATTCTGGTCCTGTTATTCTTGGTTCGAATCCAGGTAGCTCAACTGAAAAAGCGAGGAAGTCTCCTCGCTTTTTTCATTCTTCCTCCACGCTCCTCCCCCCCCGAACAGCCTGTTTCGCAATGCGAAACAAACAAACCACGCTTCCGTCGGATATCAGCATTATCACCCACACCTGAAATTTTAATTTCAAAATCCGAGCCGTACTCAAAACCAGGCATCAAAAACAGACAATCAATCTGCACGCACACCCGTTTTCCGTCTTGTTTTACCCGAAGCCTTACCCTACTTTTGTATTGCACAGGAGATATGAAGAATTCAAGTGGGATTGTGCAAGGGGCGGGCTACACCCGCAAAAGTGACGCAAGTGGAAAATCCGTCAGGATTTGAAGCACAGGATAGACACCAAGGAGCTAGACGCAAGGTTCCGTTTATTCCTGGAAGACTTCGGGGGAGGGTTCTAAGCCCTCCCTTTCCAATTCTGCCACGACAGCTCGCTGCCGCTTGAAGAAATGGATCCGCTGCAATTCCCCGCTGCATGATATCAACGTCGCAAACCGGCTCAGGGCCAGCACCCAGCGTTTGGTGTGCTCGAACATGTCCGGATCGGAGCTGCGCAGCGAGTTGATCGAGAACGCCTCGAGGCAGCTCGCCCGGTAATGCCGTGCCGAAAGGTAGCAGTAAGTCGCTTCGATATCCATATCCGAAATAAAGACCGACACAGGCCGCCCGCTGCGGAACTGCCCGGAAACACAAATCTCTTCCAGGTCGTCGAGCATTTGCAACAACTCGGCTTTCAGCACTTCGACGCTTTCGTCCCTAATCAGATGCATGTTGCGGAATGCGCAGATGGCGTTGACCCAGCGTTTGGTACAACTGCCGTCGAATATCAGGGTCGTGGCAGGCATCAGCTGCGCTTCGTGCACCAGGTCGCGGTAGCTCTGCAAAAGCACCTCCGGCACTTTCATATCCTCGAATTTAGCCCCCGAACAGTCGATGAGCCCCTGCTGGTAGAGCCATTTGAAAAGTTTGAAATTGGTCAGTTTCGGATAACGCATGTAAAGCATCCGCGGAAACGAATTTCCGGCGATGGCCTGTTCGGCATCGACGTCGGAGGAAACCTCACGGTAGAAAAGGGTATCCTGGTCGATAACCCCCGTGTAATCTTCGAGCGCCGTATGGTAATCACTGAAACTCAGCCGGAAAAGCACATTCCCGAAATCCAAGGCCCCGACCGTGCGGTCGAGCGAAAAATTCATCTGCGCCGAAAGTACGCCCGCCTCCCCGAAGGTGAAAGGCACTTCGCCGCGCAGCCGGCGGTAAGCCGCCTCGCGGCCGATATTGAGCTTGTCCGTCAGAATGGCCGCCGCATTGGTATATTCCGGGGTACTATTTTGTATAGCACCGATCAGTGCCGCATTTAGTTTTTCCAGAGGCATAGTGCAAGTGTATTAGCGTAATAAAATTCTCAATCCCAACCGCAAATTTAGTAAAATATTCATCACAAGGAACATTTCAGGGCAAAAGAAATGCACCGTAAAAAAGGGAACCTCCTGTTGGGAGGTTCCCTTTTTTATCGGGTATGGGAATGCGGTTATTTGCCGAGCCCCATTTTCTCGATCAGCGCCCTGGTTTCGGGTTTGTGGCCGCGGAAGCGCACGTAGAGTTCCATCGGATGCTCGGTACCGCCCTTCGAAAGGATATTCTCACGGAACGAGCCGGAGACCTCGCGGTTGAAGATGCCCTTTTCCTTGAAGAGCGAGAAGGCGTCCGCCTCCAGCACTTCGGCCCACTTGTAGCCGTAATACCCCGCGGCATAGCCGCCCGAGAAGATATGTCCGAATGCCGGGGCCATCGCCGTTCCGGGAACTACGGGCAGCACCTGCGTCGGGGCCATCGATGCGACCTCGAACTGCTCGACGTCGCCCTCGAAAGGCTCGGTGATCGTATGCCATGCCATATCGGTCAGGCCGAACGAAAGCTGGCGCACGTTGGAATAGGCCGCCAAATAGTTCTGTGCGGCGACGATGCGGTCGACGACCTCGGCCGGGATCGGCTCGCCCGTCTGGTAATGCACGGCCCACAGGTCGAGGAACTCCTTCTCGGTAGCCCAGTTCTCCATGATCTGCGAAGGCAGCTCCACGAAGTCACGGTAAACGCTCGTTCCGGTCTGCGACTCGTACTTGCCCTCGCCCAGCATGCCGTGGAGCGAGTGGCCGAACTCATGGAGGAAAGTTTCCACTTCGTCGAAAGTCAGCAGCGAAGGGGTCGTTTCGGTGGGCTTGGTGAAGTTCATCACCAGCGACACCAGCGGACGGGTCTCCTTGCCGTCAACGATCTTCGCACCGCGGAACTCGGTCATCCATGCCCCAGAACGCTTCGATTCGCGGGGAAAGAAGTCCAAGTAGAGTACCGCCATGAAACGGCCGTTCTCGTCGGTCACGTCGTAGGCCGTCACGTCGGGATGGTACACCTCGATCTTGTCGTTGGGCGTGAAATTCAGCCCGTAGAGCTTGTTGGCGAGCATGAAGACGCCCTTGCGGACGTTTTCGAGTTTGAAATAAGGTTTCACCAGCTCGTCGTTGAGCGCATATTTCTCGTGCTTGTACTTCTCGTTGTAATAGCCCCAGTCCCACGGCATGAGCTGGCCTTTGAACCCGAGCGAAGCGGCATAGTCGCCGACGGTCTCATAGTCCCGGTCGGCATAGGCTTTGGTCTGGGAAAGCAGCTCGTCGAGGAAGGCCATGACCGTCGGGGTGTTCTCGGCCATGCGGCGTTCGAGCACGTAGTCGGCATAGCATTTATAGCCCAGCAGGTTGGCGATCTTCAGGCGCAGGTTGGCGATCTGTTTCACGACCGGCGTATTGTCGTTCTCGCCGCCCAATGCGCGCGAATTGTAGGCACGCCAGAGTTTCTCCTTGAGCGCACGGTTCGACGAATAGGTCAGGAAAGGCACATAGCTCGGTGCCTGCAACGTCACCGTCCAGCCCTTTTCACCGCGCGCCTTGGCATCGGCTGCCATGCCCTCCTTCACGAAGTCCGGCAGTTCGGCCACGACCTTCGGGTCGGTGATGTTGATCGAGAAGGCATTGGTCGCAGCCAGGGCGTTCTGGCCGAATTGGAGCGTCGCGGCCGACAACTCGGACGAATACTTGCGGTAGAGCTCCTTGTCCGCGTCGGACAGGGCGGCCCCGTTGCGTGCGAAACTCTGATAGGTATCCTCGAGCAGCTTCTTGTCCTCTTTCGAGAGGCCGCGGCCGGGTTTCCCGTAGACGGCCTTCACGCGGGCGAAGAGCTCGGGGTTGAGCGAGATGTCGTTCGACAGTTCGGTCAGCTTAGGCTGCACGCGCAGTGCGATCTGCTGCATTTCGTCCGACGTATCCGCTTCGAGCAGGTTGAAGAAGATACCCGAGATACGATCCAGCAGCGCACCGTGGCGCTCCAGAGCCACGATGGTATTGCCGAAGGTCGGCTTCGAGGGGTTGGCGACGATCGCGTCGATCTCGGCACGCGAGCAGGCGATGGCCGCGTCGAACGCAGGCTCGTAGTCCGAGAGTTCGATCTCGGAGAACGGCGGGGTCTGGTGGGGCGTATTCCACGCCGCCAGGAGGGGATTCGACATATCAAGTTCGGGCAGCTGCGCTTTGGGGATCGAATTGTCGGCGCAGCCTGCCGCCATAGCGGAAAATGCCATAATTACCAGTGCTTTTTTCATTTTATATCAGTTATGCGGTTTCTTCTCGATGAGTTATCTGATTATACTATATGGGTTATCTGACTATCGGTATCGTATTGAGGAGCGCAACCTCCAGTGAATCCAAGGACGGCGGTTCGGGGGTCCACAGGCCGCGGCTGCGCAACATCGCCCGCTTGTCGGGATCGGCACCGCGGAATGCCCGGTAGAGCGACATGCCGTCCTCCGAACCGCCGCGCGAAAGCAGCTTGGCGCGGAAATCTGCGGCGATCTTCTTGTTGAACAGGTCGCCGCTCTCGCGGAAGGCCTCGAACGTATCCTTGTCGAGCACCTCGGCCCAGGTATAGAAATAGTAACCTGCCGAATAGCCGCCGTCGAAGATATGGCTGAAATAGGGGTAACGGTAGCGGGGCTCGATCTGCGGGATCAGGCCTCGCTTCTCGTTGAGCGCCTGCCGCTCGAATGCCATCGGGTCGAACGGTTCGTATTCGGTGACCGAGTGGATATCCATGTCGGAAAGCGACGCGGCGATCAGTTCCGTGGTGGCGAAACCCTGGTTGAAGAGTTCGCTCTTGCGGAGTTTGTCCACGAGGTATTTCGGGATCACTTCGCCCGTGCGGTAATGCACGGCATAGTGCTTCAGCATCTCGGGTTCGAATGCCCAGTTCTCCATGACCTGCGAAGGCAGCTCGACGAAATCGCCCTCGACCTCCGAGAGGCCGCGGTATTTCACGTCGTGAAACAGGAAGTGGAGCGCATGGCCGAATTCGTGGAAGAGCGTTTCCGTCTCGTCGAGCGTCAGCAGTGCGGGCGTATTGCGCACCGGGCGCGTGAAGTTGCAGACGACACTCACCACGGGCGCCACGCGCTTGCCGTCCTTATAGGTCTGCTCGACATAGTTGCCGCACCAGGCGCCCTGGCTCTTGCCGTCGCGGGGGAAATAGTCGAAATAGAGCACGCCCAGGTGCGAGCCGTCGGCATCGAGCACCTCGTAGGCGACCGCATCGGGATGGTAGAGCGGCACGACGATCGGCTGGAAGGTGATGCCGTAGAGGCGGTTGGCCAGGTAGAAGATGCCGCCCTGCACGTTCTCGAGCGAGAAGTAGGGACGCAGCATCTCCTCGTCGAGGGCATAGTTCTGCTTGCGCAATTTCTCGGCGTAATACCACCAGTCCCACGATTCGAAGGTGGCACCGGGGATGTCCTTCTGCAAAAGCGTGTCCATCTCGGCCAGCTCGCCCTTGGCGCGTTCGAGCGCCGGCGTCCAGATCTGGTCGAGCAGGCCGTAAACGGCATCGGTCGTACCGGCCATCTCGTCCGCCACGACATAGGCGGCGTAAGAGGGATAGCCCAGCAGGTGTGCCTTCTCCGTGCGCAGGCGGATGAAATCGTTGATGAGCTGCTTGTTATCGTATTCGTCGCCGTTGTTGCAGCGGTTCAGATAAGCCTTGTATATTTTCTCGCGCAGGTCGCGCCTGGTAGAATAGGTCAGCAGCGGAATCAGACTGGGCTTGTGGAGCGTGAAGACCCACTTGTCGCCCTTGCCCATCTGCTGGGCCTTCTCGCGGGCGGCGTCGCGGATGCCTGCCGGCAGCCCGTCGAGTTCGTCCGACTTGAGTTCGAGCACGAAATTGTTGTTTTCGGCGAGGATGTTATTCCCGAATTTCACGGCCGTGAGCGACAACTGCCCGTTGATCTCTTTCAGGCGGGCCTTCTGCTCGGCGTCGAGCAACGCCCCGGCGCGCACGAAGGAGTCGTAGGTCTTCTGCAACAGACGCATCTGCTCGGCGTCGAGCCCCAGCGCCGCACGCCTGTCGTAAACCTCCTTCACACGGACGAAGAGCTTGTCGTCGAGGCGGATCTTGTCCCTGTGCGCGGCCAGCAGGGGCATGGCCTGCTCTTGCAGGGCCTGCATGCGGTCGTTGGTTTCGGCGGCACACAGCATGCCGAACACCAGTTCGGTCTGCGCGAGCATTTGCCCGGCATCGTCATAGGCAAGGATCGTGTTTTCGAACGTGGCCTCGTCCTTGTTCGAGGTGATGGCGTCGATTTCGGCCTCGTGCAACGACATGCCGCGTTCGAAGGCGGGCATGAAATGCTCGGGCAGGATCTTGTCGAACGGCGGCACGCCGTGCGGCGTATCCCATTCGGTGAAAAACGGGTTTTCCCCGGCCGTTTTCCGGGAATCGCATGACGCAAGTGTCATAAGCAGTAAAAGTGTTGTGAATAATCCTGCAATACGTTTCATCTATCGTGTTATTTTGTGTAACTTTGCAATCGCCGACGGCGGAGGCATCTTCGATGCGTCCGCACAGCGATGCAAAGTTAATAATTTATAACAGGTATGCAACTTTTTTACGCCCCCGACATCACGCCGCCCCTCTATACGCTGAGCGAAGAGGAGTCGAAACATTGTGTCCGCGTGCTGCGCCTGGGGCGCGGCGATACCCTCCATATAACTGACGGAAGGGGCAATTTATTTTGTTGCCAAATCACCGACGACAACCCAAAGCGATGTGTGGTGCGCGTCACCACGACGCAGACGCAGTGGGAACCGCTCCCCTACCGGCTGGTAATGGCCGTGGCGCCGACCAAAAACGCCGACCGCTTCGAATGGTTCCTCGAAAAGGCCACCGAGGTAGGGGTCAGCGCCATCGTCCCGCTCGAAACGGAACACAGCGAACGCCGCGTCTTCAAACCCGAACGCGCGGGGAAGGTCATCACGGCGGCGATGAAACAGTCGCTCAAGGCCTACCGCCCGGAGCTGCACCCGCTTACGCCGTTCCGCGAGGCCGCAGCCAGGCCGTTCGAGGGGCGGAAATTCATCGCCCACTGTGCCCCGGCGCTGTCGCCCGCAGGCAAAATCTACCTGCCCGCGACGCTCCGCAAAGGCGAGTCGGCGCTGGTCTTCATCGGCCCCGAAGGCGATTTCTCGGACGCAGAGATCGCTTTCGCGCGTGCCAACGGATTCGAGGAGATCACCCTCGGCACGCAGCGCCTGCGCACCGAAACCGCAGCCGTCGTCGCCACGGTCATGGCGTCGGTGGCCAACGCCGGACAATAAAACGGCCGGGCGGGGAGCATAGCCGCCCCCGGAACCCCGTCCCTGCGACAGGGCCGCCGCACACGCCGGATTAAGTAAAGAACACGGAAAACATGCAACGACTTCGTACCATTTTCGCCTCCTTCTTCAAGATCGGGCTTTTCACCTTCGGCGGAGGATACGCCATGCTGCCGCTCATCGAGCAGGAGCTGATCGCCAAGCGCGGCTGGATCGAGCACAAGGAGTTCCTCGACCTGCTGACCCTCGCACAATCCGTCCCGGGGCCCATCGCCATCAACACCTCGGTATTCGTAGGCTACAAGATGCGGGGGCTGAAAGGCGCCGTGGCGGCATTGCTGGGCAGCGTCCTGCCGTCGTTCGTCATCATCCTCGCGATCGCGCTCCTGTTTGCCGACATACGCCACAACCCCGTCGTGGACGCCGCATTCAAAGGCATGCGCCCGGCCGTGGTGGCACTGATCGTCGTGCCGGTGATCTCGCTGGCGCGGGGGATGCACTGGGCCATGTTCGCGGTGATCGCCGCGTCGGCGCTGGCCGTATGGTACTTGGGCTGGTCGCCGATCTATATCCTGATCGCAGCGGCGGCCATCGGTATCGCATGGACATTATTCATCGCTAAAAAAGCAGGCAAATGATCTTCTGGCAACTATTTGTAAGCTACCTGAAAATAGGGTTCTTCGGCTTCGGAGGCGGCTACGCCATGCTCTCGCTCATCCAGAACGAAGTGGTCGTGCAGCACGCCTGGATGACCAACGCCGAATTCGCCGACATCGTAGCCATCTCGCAGATCACCCCCGGGCCCATCGCCATCAACTCGGCCACCTATGTCGGCTACACGGTCGGCGCACAGGCCGGCAACGCGTGGTGCGGCATCCTGGGTGCGGCGCTGGCGACGTTTGCCGTATGCCTGCCGTCGCTCACGCTGATGCTGCTCATCACGCGCTTCTTCCTCCGCCTGAAGCAAAACCCCGTCGTCGAAGGAGCCATGAAGGGCATGCGCCCCGTGGTCATCGGCATGATCGCCTCGGCGGCACTGCTGCTGATGTTCCCGCACAGCAAAGCACCCGACGAACAGAACTTCATCGACGGCTGGAGCTGGGCGCTGTTCGGCGGCGTCTTCGTCGCCTCGGTCAAAAAAGTGAACCCCATCCTGCTGATCTGCCTCTCGGCCGCGGCGGGCATCCTGATATACTACATATTCTGAGCATCCCGGAAGGGAAACACCCTCGCAGCCATGAAGAAACCCCTCAAGAAACGAATTAAAAAGTGGAAAATCGGCGACTACGCGCGCCAGTTCTCGATCGTCACGGGCGGCGTACTGCTGACCCTGTGGCTGACCGCCCGGATCACCGAAGCGGCCAAACAGCGGGAGGTACGGCAGGCCATGCAACTCGTCGCATCCGAACTGCACGACAACCTGCAGGTCGTCCGGGATTACAGGTACACATACGGCAAAGACAAATGGGTGGCACGGCGCCTGCTGGAAGCGGATTTTTCGCTCGCAGGGTTCCCGTCCGACACGGTCGAAACCTATTCGCGCTACATCACAGGCGGCATGGGCAAGCCCTACCGCCTGTCGAACGATGCCCTGGAAATGCTCAAGACGACGGGCATCGCCTCGCATATCGCCGACAAGCAGACCCTCATCGACCTGCTGCGCTGCTATAAGGAACTCGCGGCGTTCGACGACTACATGGAGCTGTATTACGACCAGCGCATGCAGGCCATGCTGCCCTCCCAGATGGAGAATCTCCATTGGAATTCACCCTACCACGAAGGATTCGAGAAAACGCTCGCCGACAAAACGGTACGAAACTGGATCGGGCTGATCCCCAGAGCCTTCGACGACTGGTTTTTCGGAGAGTACGAGAAGAAACTCGAAAACATGATTCTCCTGCTGGAGGGGCGTTACGGGAAATCAGAACATGGCGACGACGGCGCCTCCGGCCAGTAACAGGATCAGGAAGGCGCAGAGGAACAACAGGCCGAGGATGGCCACGAACGTGCCGACGCAGCCCCAGCGCTGGCCGCCGTACGGCAACGGGTCGGTCAGCAGGGTGATGATAAGCCCCACGAGCGGCGTGAAGATCAGGCTCACGAGGAATGCCAGCCCGAAGCCGATGCGCCGGCTGCTGCCGATGATGCCCACCAGGACGGACAACAGGCAGTCGCTCAGCAGGCCGAACAATACGATCAGGATACTCATGGTTCCAAGTTTTTAACGTGTAAAACGGTAGTACGTACCGAGCGGCAGTTGCTTGCCCGCACGATCCGTGAAACAAAGTTCGCCGTACTGCTCCGTACGCGGCGCACCGAACGCCTGCCGCACCGCCGTACGGGCCAGCGTGGACGACAATCCCATCGAATAGAGGTTCAGCACGAGGAACGCCCCCCGCGGCTCCAGCAACCGGGCACAGCACTCGAGCATCTCGCAGATGTTGTCCTCGAGAATCCATTTCTCGCCGTTGGCACCCCGCCCGTAGGCCGGGGGATCGAGGACGATGCCGTGGTAACGGTTGCCGCGGCGGACTTCGCGCTGCACGAATTTCAGCGCATCCTCGACGATCCACCGGATGCCGTCCAGTCCGCTCAGCTCCATGTTCTCGCGCGCCCAGGTGACCACCTGCTTCACCGAATCGACATGCGTCGTATCCGCCCCTGCGGCACATGCCGCGAGACTCGCCCCGCCCGTATAGGCAAAGAGGTTCAGCACGCGCGGCGTGACGCAACACCCCGGGCCGGTGGCAGAGTGCCCGTCCCGGCCCGATCCGGCGCCTGACGGCACTGCAACATCGTGTGCCGGCAGGGAACTCCCGGCCGCAGCCGCGCCGGAAATATCCGCAGGAAACGTCCCGCCCGAAACCAGCGCCCGGCAATTATCGTAGATGAAATTCCAGTTGGCGGCCTGTTCGGGGAAAATGCCGACATGCTTGAACGAGGTGAGCCCCAGGCGCATACGAAGCGCCATATCCTTGTATTCGTAGGCCACCGTCCAGCGCGGAGGCATGCCGGGGCGCAGGCGCCACTCGCCGCGTTCGTCGCTGCGCACATCGCGCAGGAAGGCCGCGTCGGCCATGCGGCGCCACTCCCCCTCGGGGAGCGAGCGCCGCCAGATGGCCTGCGGTTCGGGACGGCGGGCAACGTATTGCCCGAAGCGTTCGAGCTTCTCGAAATCCCCCGTGTCGATCAGTTCGTAATCCCCGAACGAGGGTGTCAACTGTCCTTGCATGCTTATGGTTACTTTACCGTCGGCTTCAGCATGAAGCGGAACGTATAATCGCCGTAGGGCACCCGGAACTGCTTTTCGGGCAATGCGCCCCAGCTGTCGATACAGCCCAGGCCCGATTGCAGCAGGTCAAAGTTCACGAACGTGGCATCGCGTGCCACGAGCGTCCCGGAATGCTGCTGCGGCGGAAAATTCGATACGTCGAGGTCTGCCGTGGCGTACGGCAGCGCCGAGGCCGAGAACGGCGCATCGGCAAGGATCGTCAGCCCCGTACCGGCGCTGTCGGCCACCGTCCACCAGCGCAGGCCGCCCTTGGTGCCGGACTCCTGCGGACGCACGTATTCATCGTGGTACTGGTCGGCGACACGCTGCTCGTAAAGCCCCAGGTCGGCCGACGAAAGGCGGTCGGCATAGTTCTCGTGCGCACCGCGGCCGTAATAAACCACACGGTCGTAACGCGCCGGCATCGTGAGCGTCATACCGAAGCGGAACAGGTTGGGCACCTCGGCCGTCTTGTCGGCGGTCATCCGCTCGGAGACCTCCATTTCGCCCGCACCGTTGATGCGGTAGGTCAGCGCCAGCGTAGCTTTCACGGCGGGCAGCTCATAGAGGGCCTCCACGACGGCCACCCCGTCCTCGACCGCAGCGTCGAACTTCGTAAGCTGCAGTTCGGGGTTCTTCCATACGGCCTGCCGCTGGTGCAACTTCGCCCCGAGGTCGTTTTCGGTCGGGGCACGCCAGAACTGCGGGCGCAGTTCGGCCCCTTCGGCCATCAGCTCACGGCCGTCGACCGTATAGGTAGCCAGAAACCCGTCGCGCGAGAAGAACATCTGCCACGTATCCCCTTCGACGCGCACACCGCGTTCCCAGCGGGTCACCTCTACGGGACGCGCCGAGGCCGCAAGGCCGAAACCGGCCTTACAGTCGTACTCGCGTACGACGAACTGCTGTTTGGCCACCGTATGGCCGATGTCGAGCAGCGGCTGCTTCTCTTTGAGTTTATAGGCCACGTTCACCAGGATTTCCTTCGCCTGCGGGCAGAAATCGGCTGCAGTGAATCCCAGCTCATATGCACGGCGCTGCTGCGGAGCGACATCGAGGTCGCCGATGCGGCCGGCCTTCACCACACGGCCGTCGGCAAGCAGCTGCCACTCCATTTCGTAGGCATCCAGCCCGATGAAGAAATTTTCGTTATAGACCTCGACCCTGCCCTGCGCAAGGTCGACGGGCGTAGTCCAGATGCTCTGGTACTGGTGCTGCACCTCGTAGGCATGGGGGTGCCACGTGCGGTCGGGGGCAATGATACCGTTGCAGTTGAACGAGTTGTCCGTCGCATCGTAGTCGTTGAAATCGCCGCCGTAGAGGAACGACACACGGCCGTCGGGCTCGTAGCGGACAAGCCCCTGGTCGACGAAGTCCCAGATGAAACCGCCCTGGTAGGAGGGGTATTTGCGCACCAGTTCCCAATAATGGTCTAGGCCCCCCATCGAATTTCCCATGGCATGGGCATATTCACACTGGATGAGCGGTTTGGAGGGGTTGTTGCGAGCATATTTCTCGCATTGTTCATAGCCCCAGTACATGGGGCAGATGATGTCAGTGAAGGCCCCGTCCTGATCGTACACGGCACGTTCGTAATGCACCGGACGCGAAGGGTCGTACTCCTTGATCCAACGGTAGCATGCCTCGAAGTTGGGGCCCATGCCCGCCTCGTTGCCCATCGACCAGATGATGACCGAAGGATGGTTCTTGTCGCGCAGCACCATGCGCCGGTTGCGTTCCATGTGTGCCTGCGCATAAGCCGGCGCCTTGGCCAGCGTGTTGTCGCCGTAGCCCATGCCGTGCGACTCGACGTTGGCCTCGTCCACGACATAGATGCCGTAGCGGTCGCACAGCTCGTACCACTGCGGGTCGTTGGGATAGTGGCTCGTGCGTACGGCGTTGATATTCATCTCTTTCATGATGCGGATGTCCTCGATCATCCGTTCGCGGCTCACCACATAGCCGCCGACGGGATCCATCTCGTGGCGGTCGGCGCCCTTGATCAGCACGGGCTGCCCGTTCACGAGCAACTGTGCGTCCCTGATCTCCACGGAACGGAAGCCCACGGGCTGCGTCACGGTCTCGGTCACGCCCCTGCCGTCCGACACGGCGATCTCGAGCGTATAGAGGTTCGGGGTCTCGGCCGACCATTTGGCCGGGTCGGCGACCTCGAAGACATACCCGCCCTTGCCGCCGGCAGGCTGCAATCGATGTTCCGCCACGACACCGCCCGCCGCATCGCGCAGCGTCAGACCGACCGACTTCACGCGGGGCGTGGTTTCCACCTCGACGCGCAGCGTGGCGTCCTTATATTCCGAATCCAGCACGGGCGTGATACGCACGTCTTCGAGGTGCGCCTTGTCGCGGGCAGTCAGCTCCACGCCGCGGGCAATGCCCGCGAAGCGCCAGAAGTCCTGGTCTTCGAGGTAGGTGCCGTCCGACCAGCGGAACATCTGCAGGGCAATGAGGTTTTCGCCCGGCTTCACGAACTTCGTGATGTCGAACTGCGCGGCCAGCTTGCTGTCCTCGCTGTAACCGACGAAACGTCCGTTGACCCAGACATAGACGTTCGACGTGGCGGAACCGATCGAAAGGAAGATGTCCTTGCCGCCCCACGATGCCGGGATGTCGAACGTGCGCCGGTAGGAACCCACATGGTTCTCGGCATCGGGCACATAGGGCGGATCGTTCCTGAAATTACCGCGCCAGGCATAGCCGATATTCACATAGACGGGGTCGCCGTAACCGTTCAGCTCCCACATCCCCGGCACGGGCATGCTGCCCCACGCCGCATCGTCGTAGTCGACGGCCCCGATGCCGGACGGACGCTCCGAAGCGTTGCGTACCCAGTGGAATTTCCATACGCCGTCGAGCGACAGGCGCTCGCCCGCGGCGAACGACGAGCGCATCGGCAGGCGGTTGATTTCATTGACGGCAGGATCCTGCCATTCACGCCCGGTCTGGGCGCCGGCAGCCAACACGCCCGAAAGCGCTGCCGCAAGGATCAAAAGAGTTTTTTTCATCATGGAGTTATCGTTTAGGTTTCATAATTTCGTCTTGGTACAGTCCACCAGGCTCATCTCGCACCGGTCGCAGTCGAACTCCAGCCGATAGCGCGAACCGCCGCGTTCGAGCCACAGTTCGCCCCGCAGGCGGGGATGCTCCTTCAGGCACTCGCCGATCTCGCGGCGGATGCAGTAGGCCGAACGCATCACGCGGCGCCCCGCCGTCGAAGCCGCGAGATCCAGCCCCCGTTCGATCCGCCCGACCCCGTGGTCGCGGTAAAACGCCTCAGCGAGGCGGTTGGTGACATTTTCCTCCGCCGAAAGGCATTCCGCTGGATATTCCGCCCTGCCTTCGGGCAATATCCGGTGTCCGATGCCGCGCTCCGACCGGGCCTTCGACAATGCATCGAGCCCCTCGCGGCGCAACTCCGCGGCCAGCGACGCCGGGACGAACCAGTCGCCGCCCCGCACTTCGGCCCCGCGCACGGCAAAAACCGTATCGCCGCCCTTCACCGCCTGCGTCCGCAATGCCGCGGTATTGGCCGCGGCATTTTTAGCCCTTTCCAGGGCGACGCTGCGTGCGGCCGAAGCCGTCACCCCCTCACAGTCGGTATAGCTGAACCTGACACCCCCTGCCGTCGCTTCGACCAGCACCGAGGCGGGGATCACGCGGCGCGTACGGCTGCGGGCGAGGAGCTGGTTGAAACGGTGGTCGTAATTGCGGTAGACCTCCGTCCCGGGCACAATACCTTCCATGCGGTTGGGCGTCACACAGTCGCCGTCGGCGGCGTTGACATTGGTGCCTGCGAACCCCCGGTCGGTGAGGAAACAGATGCCGTCGCCCGCGGCGAGCAAACCGCCCCGATCGAGACGGAACCTGTTCTTTTCGACCCGCACCACACGGCCCACATACTCGCCCACCGCCTTCGGCGTATCGAACGACGCCACGCCCGGCCGCTTGCCCGCGAAGAAATATTCCGACTCCCCGCGCGTGAAGCTCTTGGCCGTATCGGGCGTGAAATCCGGGATGCTCTCCCCGGCTGAAGCCCGCCGCAGATGCGGCCTTACGGCCAGCGCCGCGTCGACCTCGCGACGGTAGTAGGCCACAATGTTCTTTATATAACCGACATCCTTGAGCCGCCCTTCGATTTTGAACGAAGTGACGCCCGCGTCGAGCAACTCGCCGATATGCGCCGAAAGGTTCAGGTCGCGCACCGACAACAGGTGTTTCCCGGCAATATAGGTACGTCCCCGGCCGTCGGTCAGGTCGTAAGTCAGGCGGCACGGCTGGCTGCACGCCCCGCGGTTGCCGCTGCGGTCGGACACCGACCGCGAGAGGAAACAGCGGCCGCTGTAACCAACACAGATCGCCCCGTGGACGAAACATTCCACCTCGGCCGCGGTCGCAGCGCAGATGTCCCGTATTTCGCCGAGCGAAAGCGCCCGTTCGAGGATCACCCGGGCGAACCCACACTCGCCCAGGAAACGCGCCTGGGCAGGTGTCATATTGCACATCTGCGTCGAAGCATGCAACTCGACCGGCAGGTTCATGCGCCGCAGCGCCATGTCCTGCACGATCAGCGCATCGACCCCGGCCGCGATCAGTTCGCGGGCCTGCCGCCCGGCGGCCTCCAGCTCGTCGTCGTAGATCAGCGTGTTGAGCGTGGCATGCACCCGCACTCCGTAGCGATGGGCATATTCCACCACACGGGCGATCTCGCCGGCGCTATTGCCTGCCGCATAACGGGCTCCGAACTTCGCCCCGCCGATATACACGGCATCGGCACCGTAGTCCACGGCGGCGACGGCCGACTGAAAATCTTTGGCGGGAGCGAGTAGTTCGACGGATTTCAACGCATTATTTTTTGCAAAATTAACAAAATCCGCGACAAATGCGGACTTGTGACCCCGGAAAAATGTCATCCGGGCTCCCGCACGCGGTGAAACTCCGTTTTTTTATGAAACAGGCAAAAAACGGAGCGACAGGAGTGCAAGTTGGCGTGTTTTTTATAATTTTGCAATTTGTAAACACGAATACACACAAAAACACAGGATACCATGCTTACGATAAAGCAAATCCGCGATGACAAGCAGGCCGCGATCCGCAAGCTCGCCAAGAAGGGAGTGGACGCCGCACCGGTCATCGCCAGGATCGAAACGCTGGACGACCGCCGCAAGGCCATCCAGACCGAACTGGACAATACGCTGGCAGCGCAGAACAAAGCCGCCAAGGAGATCGGGGCGCTGATGGGACAGGGCCGCCGCGACGAAGCCGAGGAGCGCAAGCGCTTCGTCGCCGACCTCAAGGAAAAATCCAACCGCCTGCAGGCCGAATCGCACAACGTGCAGGAGGAGTTGCAGGCAGCGATCGTCTCGCTGCCCAATTTCCCGGCCGACATCGTGCCCGAAGGCAAGACCGCCGAGGACAACCTCGTCGTGAAGCTGGTCGAAAGCTATACCCAGCTGCCCGAAAACCCGCTGCCCCATTGGGAACTGGCACGCAAATACGACATCATCGACTTCGACCTGGGCGTGAAACTCACGGGCGCCGGATTCCCCGTCTACAAAGGCAAGGGAGCCCGTCTGCAGCGTGCGCTGATCAACTATTTCCTCGACTGCAACACCCGGGCCGGCTACCTCGAAGTGGAACCGCCGATCATGGTCAACGAAGCCTCGGGCTTCGGCACGGGCCAGCTGCCCGACAAGGAAGGGCAGATGTACCACGCCACGGCCGACAATTTCTACATGATCCCGACGGCCGAAGTGCCCGTGACGAACATCTACCGCGACGTGATCCTAGACGAAAAGGACTTCCCGGTGAAGATGACCGCCTACACCCCCTGCTTCCGCCGCGAAGCCGGTTCGTACGGCAAGGACGTGCGCGGACTGAACCGCCTGCACCAGTTCGACAAGGTCGAGATCGTGCAGCTGAGCCTGCCCGAAGCGTCGTACGAAGCGCTCGACGGCATGGTGGCGCACGTGGAGTCTATCGTCAGGTCGCTGGGGCTGCCCTACCGCATTCTGCGCCTGTGCGGCGGCGACATGTCGTTCACCTCGGCGCTGACCTACGATTTCGAGGTCTACTCCGAGGCGCAGAAACGCTGGCTGGAGGTCTCGTCGGTTTCCAACTTCGAGTCGTTCCAGGCCAACCGCCTGAAGCTCCGCTACCGTGATGCCGACAAGAAAACACAGCTGGCACATACGCTCAACGGCTCGTCGCTGGCGCTGCCGCGTATCGTGGCCGCCCTGCTGGAGAATTTCCAGACCCCCGACGGCATCCGGATTCCCGAGGCGCTGATCCCCTATACGGGTTTTGATATTATCAAATAAGTTTCTATATTTGCTGACACAACACAACTTTTAACAATAAATTTCAACAAAAATGGCTTACAAAATCACTGATTCCTGCGTTGCCTGCGGCACCTGCATCGGCGAGTGCCCGACCGAAGCGATCTCGGCCGGCGATATCTATGTCATCGATCCCGATAAGTGCATCGACTGCGGTACCTGCGCCGGCGTTTGCCCGAGCGAGGCTATCATCGAAGGATAAGCAACACGGAAAAATCCGAAAAAAAGCACACCCCGAAAAGGTGTGCTTTTTTATCCTCTGCCAGCTTATGAAAAAACTCCTGCTCCTATGCCTGTCGGTTCTCGCAGCGTCTTGCGATACGGCGACACGACAATTCGAATCCCGGCTGGATGAAATCGTGTCGGAGCACAAAGCCTTCGTCGGGGTCGCCGTCCGCACGCCCGGCGGGGAAACAATTGCGCGCAACGACACCCTGTTACCGATGATGAGCGTTTTTAAATTTCCCGTGGCACTGGCCGTGCTCGACCGCATGCAGCGCGAAGGCATACCGCTCACGCAGCCGATCAGCATCACGCCCGACCTGCTCCTACCCGGCACATACAGCCCGATGCGCGATTCGCTGCCCGCAGGCGGCGGCACGCTGACGCTCGGGCAGTTGCTCCGCTACATGGTGTCGGAGAGCGACAACATCGCCTGCGACATTCTGCTGCGGGAAGCAGGCGGCCCCGAAGCCGTAGAGGCCTACGTCCGTTCGCTGGGGATCGGCGGCATCCGCATCGCCGCCAGCGAGGAGGAGATGCACCACGGCATCGGGAACCAGCGGGTCAACAAGGCACGCCCTTCGTCCGTCTGTACACTGTTCGACCTGTTCCTGCAGGGCAGGCTGCTCAAAGGGGAGTACAACGCTCTCCTGCAACGGTTGTTGTGCGGAACGACCACGGGCGCAAACAAACTGAAGGCCGGGCTGCCAGCCGAAATCGTGATCGGACACAAGACCGGCTCATCCGACCGCACGGCCGAAGGCATCCGCATCGCGGACAACGATGCCGGCTATGTGCTCCTGCCCGACGGACGCCGCTACTGCATCGCGGTATTCGTCACCGAATCGGAAGAAAACGACGCCGCAAATGCTGCCATCGCCGCTGCGGTCTCCAGGGCGGCATACGAATATTTCAGCTCGGAATGAGCGGATTATACAACGCGACATAGCAGGAATCCCCGGCCCGGATTTTCGCTTCCGCCCGCTGTTGCCCACCGCCTGTGGCCGCATTGGCAAGCCTGCCCTCCCCTTCCCGGAGGAGAGTTAGCCACGCGGCACGGCAAACCCGGGAAATGCGTCCGACAGGGCATAGAAATAAACAACTACGAAAAATAAAATTATGGACGACCTTGAAAAGATGAAAACCGGCATGTGGCTCTACGCCCGCAAGCCGCAGATCAGGAAGGCACTGCAACGCTGCGAAGAACTGGTCTTCCGGTTCAACAGCCTGCCCTCGAGCCGCGAGGAGGAACGCAATGCGATCATCCGGCAGTTGTTCGGCCGCACGGGCGGCACATTCTGCATCCACAGCCCGTTCCACTGCGATTTCGGGTCGCAGATTTCAATCGGGGAGGACTTTACGGGGAATTTCAACCTCACGATCCTCGACGAAGCACCCGTGACCATCGGCAACCACGTATTCATCGGCCCCAACGTGGGCATCTACACCGTGACGCACGCCCTGCTGCCCGACCAGCGCAACGCGGGCGTCATGCGTTCGCTTCCGGTCACCATCGGCGACAACGTCTGGATCGGCGGCAACTGCGTGGTCATGCAGGGCGTGACGATAGGCGACGGTACGGTTATCGGCGCCGGCAGCGTCGTAACGCGCGACATCCCGGCCGGGGTCATCGCCTTCGGCAACCCGTGCCGGGTCATCCGGCCCGTCACTGAGGACGACCGGATCACGGAGGTCATTTAACGAAAAAGCGTCCCTTTTGGGACGCTTTTATTCGGCCGACCCGACACCCCTGAAAAACTCCTCGCGGGAAATTCCGTAATAATCACAAAGACCGGAAAGCATAGAAACCGAAATATTTTGTCTGCCGGTTTCCGCCCTCGCCACATGGATGTCCGTGTTGCAAGGCAGGCGGCGTGCTCGGGCATGGGAAATTTTTCCGGACAGGCGTTGCAAGACCTACGGGGGAAAGAGTACCCGCACCCTTTCCCCCGTAAAGGGGAGGGCTGGCGGCGATCCGGCGGGGCGGCTGCAACGAAGCAGGCGTCACTATTTCCACGCCAAATCAAGCACCGGCCATCCCGCTTTCATCTGACAACCGCCCCGGAATCATCCGGGGCGGTTGTCAGATTATTCGTAAAGCAGGTAACGCCCGCGCAGCTTCCGGAAGCGCCGCACGTCGTCCGCCCAGCGGGCACGGATTTCGGCCTCCGAAGCTCCGGCAAGGATCATTTCACGGACATACCCCACGCCGATGAGCTTTTCGAACATCGGCGTAAAAAACTTATCGCCCAGTCCCAGGTTGCGGCAGGCTTCGATCACATATTTCAGGGTCAGGCCCTCCGCCCGGGCTTCGCCGAGCGGCATCCGGCTCAAATCGACGCCGTGGCAGAGCCTGCCTTCGAGCGGCGGATGTTTGGCTCCCGCAGTCGGACGGGGCGTAAACGAAAACAGGCAGCCGGTCATGTCGGGATGTCCGTAAACCTCGAACGGTTTATCCGTACCGCGCCCGAGGCTCACGACCGTACCTTCGAAGAGGCACACCGAGGGATAGAGGTAGACGGCCCGTTGCGTCGGCAGGTTGGGCGACGGGGCGACGGGCAACTCGTACGGAGTGTCGTGCGTATAATTGCGGCAACGCACGACTTGCAGGTCGCAGCTTGCGGCCCAGTCTTCGCCGACGGCCATCCGGGCGATTTCGCCCATCGTCAGGCCATGCAGCACGGGGATCGGCAACGCCCCTACGCCCGATTTGTATTTCATGTCCAGCACGGGGCCGTCGACGTGGTGCCCGTTGGGGTTGGGACGGTCGAGCACGATGACGCTGCGGCCGGATTCGGCACAGGCGTCCATCATGCGGAGCATCGTGATATAGTAGGTATAGAACCGCAGACCAACGTCCTGCATGTCGACCACCAGTACGTCGAACGACCGCATGGCTTCGTCCGAAGGGCGCTTCGTATTCCCGTCGTAGAGCGAGCGGATCGGGATCCCGGTCGCAGCATCCACCGAACTTGCGACATGCTCGCCCGCGTCGGCCGTACCGCGAAACCCGTGCTCGGGGGAGAAAATGCCGGTCACGTCGAAGCCCCGACCGTGCAGCAGGTCGACCAGGTGTATCGTCCCGTCGGACGCCGCCCCCGGCAGCCGAACCGCAGTGTCCGCCGCAGCTCCCGGCGCACCGGCGCAGAACCGCGCGACGGCCGTATGGTTGGCCAGCACCGCCACGCGCCGCCCTTCCAGCTGCGGGAAATAAGCCGTCGTGTCGGTCATACCGACCAATACCTGCGCCGTGGCCGCAGCGCAAAGGAAGATAACGGACAACAGGGAGATGACAAATTTCTTCATACGGCAAAGATAACAATTTATAACGCCCGGGCTTCCTGCCCGCCGGATATCGCCCCCCCGGCAGGGAATCCTCCGGCAGCCCGCCCCGCCTGGCGTGCAGA